>Ga0233425_10001933_pt1 | contig 43381 bp, 41 predicted proteins | sample Watercolumn_Towu_2_FD_181712 | JGI IMG/M metagenome (GOLD analysis project Ga0233425, IMG submission 181712) | Freshwater microbial communities from Lake Towuti, South Sulawesi, Indonesia - Watercolumn_Towuti2014_140_MG | ecosystem: Environmental > Aquatic > Freshwater > Lake | place...
CCAGCGCCATGGCGGTCGTGAACTGCACCGAGTAGCCGGCCAGGATCGCCTCGCGGCCGAGCGCGATGGCCAGATGCGTCTTGCCGACGCCCGGGGGCCCGAGCAGCAGCACGTTCTCGCCGTTGGCCCATCCGCGCGCGTCAATGCCACTCGGCCCAACCGCCTTCGCCTCACGTTTCCGTCTCCCCTGACCCCCGACTGAGGGGGTGTTTCTGGTCTCTCCTGGTTTATAGGAGGACACAGTGCCCGTTTGGTCATCGCGAGCTAGCGGACATGCTGGCGTGACCAAGCGGGCACTGTGTCCGCTTGGTCGCTAAACCCACGCAGTCGCAACCGGTCAACGGCTCCTCCGCGACCGCTGCCGCTGTGTCGGCGCTTCTCGCGATACAGAACGGCATTCTCCTCGAGCATCGCGATATGCCGGCGAACCGTTCTTTCGTCGCGACCAATGCTGCAGGCGATCCTCGCCCTAGCTGCATAGCAGACCGCGTGATCGGGCTGTCCCGGCCGATGGTGCATGAAGCTGGCGATGGCTCGCAATGTCGAGCGCGCCTCGCGCGGCACTTCGCCGGACTTGGTACCGGTGGGCAGTGCATCGACGAATGCGATCGCCTCGCTGCTCATCCCGCGCGTCTCCGGCCGGCGAGAACGGCGGGCATCGGCACGAGCCGGGTGCGCACGCGCACGATGACGAGGCCCGGCCGGTGCTCGACGTGGCGCACGCGGCGGCATAGAAACCAGCGGCCTTCAACGCACAGGGCGGCGATGCGCGCCGCTTGGTGCAGGCGCTGCAAATCTGGTAGGCTCATTGGGTGTTCGGCTCCGGTTCGGCTGCCGCTGAACGCGGACGCAACGGGCACATGGGTTAGAGATCGGACGGGCTGAGCGTTACCGCGCTCGGCCCGTATCCGTACCGGGGACGTTCGTTCGCGCCGGCAGCGCGGGGATTACCTGATCAGGCCCCAATCGGCGAGCCGGCCCAGCGCATCGTCGAGGCCGTAGGCGACGGCCGTGAGAGCGCCAGCGGCCTCAAGGTCGGCGAGCGTCTTGCGCTGGGCCTCTGTGAGCCGCCCGCCCTCGCGCTTCAGCTCGAGCCCATAGAACTGGCCGGCATAGAGCGCGATCAAGTCGGGCATTCCCGATCTCACACCCATCGCCTTCAGCTTGCCACCGACACCGGGGCCTCGCGCCTCGCCGTTGGGCACATGGGCATAGACGACGCCAAGTGGGGCGCGCCTCGCGAGGTGCTCCACAACAGCGCGGTGGATGGCTTCCTCGCTCATGCCGCCAGTGTGGCGACACCGATTGCGTGGGCACTGGGCCGCGCGCTCGGGTCAGATGGAAGCATCACGCGCGTCCCCTCAAAACATCCTCGATCGCGTCCACCGGGATTAGGCGCACCCAGCCCAGTTTGACGCTCCGAAGCTCGCCGCTCTTCAACATCTTCGCCAGTTTGCGCGGCGACACGCCGAGGGATTGGGCCGCCTCCTTGGGCCGTAGGGCTGAGCGCGGCGGTGTGTCGGTTGCCGGCGTCGGTTTCGTGGTCATAGTCGCGCACCTCGTTGTGTTCGGTTGGTTGGCAGCGCAGCCCGTGGCGTTACGCGGCATGTGGTGATAGTGGCGAGTCGCGATTCCGGGGTCGAGTCGGGGGCAGTCCCGGAATCAGGTCGTCTTCGCTGCAAGCCGGCGGTCCAACGCCCAGTGTGTGCGTGCGTGACCGATGCACCATGCGTGCAGGTCCTCTCCTCTGTCCTTCGCGTGATCCGCGGCGGTAATGAGGGAGAGCGCCGTCAGGCGCTGAAACTCGTACTGGCCAAGATCGGAGCTGACGAACGTCGAAAGGGCTCTCAAACGATCCAGCACGCGCGGGCGCCCCTTGCGGCCAGGACCGGAGCGGCGCGCTGTGCCAGATGTCTCGCACCACTCTCCGATGGTTTTCCGGTGAACGGTTTCGGGCGTCGCTTCCGTCCAGTTCCAACCCCGTCTGTCGGCCAAAAGTTTCGCTAAGTGACGGACCTCGACCGCCGTGGGGTTGGAGCCACCGAAGGCCGAGGATTGAGTTCCGAGCAGGTTGGTCAACACTTCGAGCAACCCTGCCAATTCCCCTTCGAAACGCGCTCGTTCTCCTCCCGGACGGAGGCCGCCAGACCCCTTCACCAAAAACATTGGGTTCGGAATATTCGCCCAAGTGTCGCGAAGGGCCAGAGCCAATTGCTCGAGCGCGGCCGAGCCTTGGGTCTCACTCAATCCTAATCCGTTGCAGCCCATGACTGCGTCGAGAGCCTCTATCGCCGCCGCTAGACCGCCATCCGTATCGGTGCCGAGCCTCGCGTCCGCTTTGCGAAGGGCGTGAGCCAAGCGGTGGTTCTGTGCCTTGAGATCCCTGCGCTGGCGCAAAAACGTACGGCAAATCCCATGGCGCTCGATTTGATCAATGGTCACGAAATTGGCGAACGATAGCCTACCGCCATCCTCATCCTCGAGTTCTGCCCTTAGTATCCTCAGGGCCTCTTCCTCGGAGAGTTTCGGTCGGAGCTCCGGAGAGTCGAATTCGGATTGTGCCCCCCCGATCTTGCGCTTACCCATCGCGCCGCGCTCCCGGGGCAGTCCTCAGCTGCACCACGTTTCCACTCTCGGCGCTGCCGCAGTAGGCGGCCCAGTCGTTCATGAGAGCCCGGCGCTTCGCGAGCGCGTCACCCCGGCGGTAAGCCTGCTCGACGGCGTTCCCAACCGCGTGCGCCAACGCAGCCTCGCACACCTCGCGCGGGTGCGGCGTCGCCTCGCCGGCCCAGTCGCGGAACGTCGAGCGGAAGCCGTGGGTGGTGATGCCGTCGCGGCCCATGCGCTTGAAGAGCGATTTCATTACCATGTTGGAGAGCGGCTTGCCGCGCCTCTCGCCAGGGAAGACGAGATCGTCGGGGCCGGCCGGCGGGCATGCGGTCGAGCACGGCCAGAGCTGTCGGCGAGAGCGGCACGCGATGCGCCTTTCCGGCCTTCATCCGCTCGGCCGGGCACTCCCACACCCCCGCCGCCCGATCGATCTCGCGCCAGCGTGTCCCCAGCGCCTCGCCGATGCGTGCCGCGGTCAGGATGCACCATTCGAGTGCCCGCGCAGCGCTGGCAGGACGTTCACGCAGCTCGAGCATGAAGGCTGGTAGGTCCTCCCACGGTAGCGCCGCATGGTGCCCGCGCGAGAGCTTGCCGCGCTTCGGCAAGAGGTGGTCGAGGTGTCCCCGCCAGCGCGCTGGGTTCGCTGTGCCGGCTTGGATCAGTCCGCGAACGCGGGCGGCATCAATGACGGCTTCGATGCGGCCACGGGTGCGCGATGCCGTCTCAGGCTTGGTCGCCCAGATCGGCATGAGCACCGCGAGCACGTCCTCGGTCGCGATCTCGTCAACGGCCTTGTCCCGAAGCGGGCCGGCGTACACGTCGAGCGTCATGCGCCATTGCGCCCGGTGCTTGGCATTCCTCCACCCCGGCGACTTCGACGACATGAGGTCCGCGGCGACGGCGCCGAAGGTCCGTGGGGCCGCCACGTGGCGCTGGGCAGCATCGGCCGCGCGCCGCTCTCCGATCGGATCGCGGCCGGCGGCGAGGTGCTTGCGAGCATCGGCCGCCCGATCGCGCGCCTCGGCGAGGCTCACGTCGGCGAACCCGCCAAGTCCCATCTCCGACTGGCGGCCATCTCGCTTGCGCCGGTAGATGAACACCCAGCGCTTGCTGGGGTGCTTCCCTCCGTCACTACCGGCTCGGGGTTCGATGACGAGATAGAGCCCGCCGCCGTCGCTGTGACGCCCTGATTTGGTTGCGGTCTGCAGCCCGCGCGCCGTGAGCTTGTGGATCGCCCGCGCCATCGGTCTCCCCCTTCCGCCAAGCTGGGGGCAACACTTGCACCCCAGCATTCACCCCAGCATTCACCCCAGCACTATGCAGTGCTTCGGGCGCAACGGGAAGCATCTCCGTGCATACAGGACCCAGAGAAAAGTCATATATTATAGGGGTATGTGGACTGGCGGGGCGTTAGAGTGCAATTGCGTGCACAGGGTACTGGCGGAGAGAGTGGCCGCCAAGCTCCGGTCCGCGGCCATCCGAGGGCATCCACAGGACCGACAGATAATCAAGGGGATAGCGCCCCTCCCTGTCCGCGACCGTCCTTCACAATTCGCTGCAATCCGCCCATTTTGTTAGGGCGGTTGTTAGGGCGGAAGGATGACGGGAGGGGAAGTGATGGCACGTCATGTTCACCGTTTGAGCGCGGCCAAGGTCGCCAAGGAGGCCAAGCCCGGCCTCTACGCCGACGGCGGCGGGCTCTACTTGCGGATCACGGCCGGCGAGAAGGCCGGCAAGCGCTGGGTGTTCCTTTACCGCAGGCCCACGGACGGAAAGCGCTGCGAGATCGGGCTCGGCGGCACATCGGCCGTGCCACTGGCCAAGGCGAGGAAGAAGGCAGACGAGGCCCGCGCGCTGGTGGCCGATGGCAAAGACCCGCTGGCCACGCGGCAGGCAGCCGAGACGATGCCGACGTTCGGTGAGCTGGCGGACCAGCATATCAAGGCGATGGGCCCGAGCTGGCGCAATGCGAAACACCGGGCGCAGTGGGCGATGACGCTCAAGGTCTACGCCAAGCCCCTTCGCGAGAAGCCCGTCAACGAGATCACCACGGCCGACGTGCTCGCGGTGCTGCGGCCGATCTGGCAGAGCATTCCCGAGACGGCCTCGCGGGTGCGCGGCAGGATCGAGAACGTGCTCGACGCCGCCAAGGTGCAGGGCTTCCGCTCCGGCGAGAACCCTGCGGCGTGGCGCGGGCATCTCAAACTGATCTTGCCGGCCCGTCAGAAGCTCACCCGCGGGCATCACGCGGCGATGGCGGCGGATGCCTTGCCCGAGCTTATGGCCAGCCTGCGGGCCCGGCCGGCGGTAGCTGCCCGTTGTCTCGAGTTCGCAATCCTGACGGCCGCGCGCTCTGGCGAGGCGCTGGGCGCACGGTGGGAAGAGATCGACCTCAAGTCGAAAGTCTGGACTATCCCGGCAGCCCGCATGAAGGCGACGCGCGTGCACCGCGCGCCCCTATGCGCGAGGGCGCTGGCCATCCTGGCCGAAATGGAGCCGTTGAGCAATGGCGGCGGCTATGTGTTCCCCGGCCAGCGGCCCTCACAGCCGCTTTCCACTATGGCGCTGGAGATGATCCTGCGGCGCATGAAGGTTGCTGGCGTGACCGTGCATGGCTTCCGCTCGACCTTCCGCGATTGGTGCGGCAACCGCACGAGCTTCCCCCGCGAGCTGGCCGAGCATGCACTTGCGCATGTCATCGGTGACAAGGCGGAACAGGCGTACCGGCGCGACGATGCGCTGGAGCGGCGCCGCAAGTTGATGGAGGCTTGGGCCAAGTTCTGCGGCTCTACAACTGGCGCCAACATCCTGCCTTTTCAGGCAAGCAGCATCGATAAGCGCGGATAGGACGGCCATCCGACAAGCCAGGCACTCCACCCGGTTTCCGCGCATTCAAATTGGACGCGCCAGGAGAGCGCCATGATCACTTGCTTCCAAGCTGGCGACCTTCCTGTGATCGACCGCCCACCCGACACAACGGAGTCCGCAGGCAGCCATACACTTACGGAAGTTGTTACCGCAGCAATCTACGGAGCGCCGCTGAAGCCGGGAGGCGATATTGGCAGTCTTCGAGAGGCGTGCGAGCCCCTGCGGTTGGAAGGCCGGGCACTGTGGAAGGATCCGAACGGCCCCGGTTGGCTTCGACAGCATCTCGAGCTGATTGCCCAAGGCAAGGCGTGGCCGATTGAGCGCGATACCCAAGACGATTGCGAACGAGACACGTTGAATCGGTTTGCTGCCGCGCAGCGGTGGCTAACAGAACATCGCAAGCTGGGGTTCGCGGATGGCTTGCCCCCCGAACTTGCTGAGAAAGTAATACGGCTTGCCGGAATGACCGACGCTGAGGCGATTGCACATGCCCTTGCCGAGGCCGACCGCATCGAGCGCGCTGAGAGCGCTATCAACGCCAAGGCGGCCGACTTCTACAAGCTGCTGAGCGACGCAATCGCGAACCAGCGGATTACGCTGAAGGCAATTGCCACCGATCCCCGCACCAAAGCTTGGCTGCCCAGGGCGCCGGGCGAGCCACCGCATCAATTGATCCCTGCCGACTACTTCGAGCTGCCAATGGTTCACGATCTTTGGGACAACCAACTGGAAGCCAACCGCTTCAGCACTGAAGCCAAGTTGCTGGACAGCATCTTCAACAGGATCGAGCGAGAGAACCATGGCTTGCTCATCAAATGGTCGGACGTGAAGATCCCACCGGAGCACGTTGGCTGGCTTCTATCGACATTCCGAGATAAATGGAAAGCGACGGGCGATCGGCCGCTCGGTCAGCCGCAACCAGCGAAACCAGCTGACCGCGTGCCTGCGCCAGAGCAGAAGATGAGTTCGTCCTTCAAGAAAATTAGAGCGGCTATCCAGGCTGAAGAGCAGGCAACCGGCAAGCCGCTTCCGGCGCTGAGACCAGTTGAGCGCAACATGCGACTAGCAAATCGCATGCGAGCCCAAGGAATGAATAAACACGAAATTCCCAACGAGCGCACGTTTCGCGAGTACTTCAACAACGGACCGGGAAAATCGGAAAAGAACGGCTAAGCCGATCTCGCCGCTACCGTTGAAGGCATTCGCGCGGATAATTGCGAGCCATCGAGACCAACCGATGGTGCTACATGAACGAGACACCTGCAATATTTGACCAGAAGCTCGTAGCCGCGGGCAAGCTGGCGTTCCGCATCGATGAGGCCTGCCACGTGCTCGGCATTGGCCGCACATCTCTGTACGAGCTGGTGAAGTCCGGTGAGCTGAAGCTCATCAAGATCGCTGGCCGCACCCTCGTTCCACGCTCCGAGCTGGAACGCCTGACGCAAGTTGACCGTGCCGCTTGAAACTTGCACCGCCGCCCCGGCGGCAGACCGGTAGCGGCGGCAAATCTCAGATCGACATCGCCAGACATCGACGGTTCAACCGATACTCGAAAAGGTGCATGCGTTCAAGGTGTTGAGACCGTTGATCCCACAGGATCAACCGACATGCAACCCGCGCATCAGAGCAGCCCGCAAACCGCGGCCACCTGCCGATACCGCGTCCCCATCAACACGAACCTCGCCGTCGCTTTCAACTACGCCCGCACCGGCATCCCGGTGTTCCCCTGCGATGCGCGCAAGCGGCCGTTGACGCTTCGCGGTCACCACGATGCATCCATCGAACTCGATACGATCCGACGATGGTGGGCGCGCTGGCCCGACGCACTGGTTGGCCTTCCGACCGGGCCGGGCTCCGGCCTCTGGGTACTCGATGTGGACGGGGAGGCCGGCCGGACCAGCCTTAATGAGTTGATGGCCTGCCTCGGTGTTGAGACGATCGTGGACCTCACGCAGTGTGTCAGCCGCACACCGAGCGGCGGGTTACACCTGATCTTCCGGTTGCTGCCCGGTGAGCGGCCTCGCAATCGAGCGCGGGACATCGGCTCCGGGCTCGATACGCGTGGCGTGAAACCAGATGGCACGAGCGCCGGCTATTTCATCGCGCCCGGCTCGACGCTGCCCGACGGCCGACGATACGAGCTGGTGGACGCGACCAGGCTGGAGCCGACCGAGCGGCCGGCCCAACCTTTCGAGAATGCTGCACCGGCTCCTCGCGGCCTGCTCTACCTCGCGAGCTTCAACGCCGCTGAGCGCGCCGCGATCGCCGGCTCTCAGGAGCTGCGTGACGCCATCCGCGGCAGCACCTGTGCAGATTGGCCCGCCATCGTAGAGCAGCACCGCGCGGCCCAGCGCGAGGCCCTGGCTGCGCATCGCGTGCAGCATCCCAGAACCGGGACCGGCGAGCCGGAGCATGATCGACAACATCGCTACGTCGCCTCAATCCTCGATCGCGAGTTGCGCGCGCTCGCAGGCATGCGGCCCGGCAGCGGGCGCAACCACGCCGCGTTCGCGCTCGCGTGCCGCGTCGGGCGTTGGGTGCTCCATAGCGTGATCCCACGCTTCGACTTCGAGCGCGACGTGCTCAACGCCTGCACCGCCAACGGCCTCGTGCACGACGACGGCCGCAAGTCCGTACTCAAGACCATCGCCAGCGGCCTCGCCAAGTCAGCCGGTGACACACTGCCGGAGCTGGGGGCGCGCCATGAATGAGGGCCGCAACGGAGCACACTGGAACGCCCAGGGCCAAGGCCTCGCCAATCCATTGGCTCGCGGAACCATGATCAAAACGCTCTTGCCGCATTGCGAGCCGGACAAGAAGCCCGCGCCGCACGAGCCCGTGCCACTCGTGCGGGAGATACCTGCAGCCGATCCCTATCCGGTCGATGGGCTTGGCCCCCAGCTCGCCGCTGTTGTTGTCGCGCTCAACGACGTAGTGCAATCTCCGCTGGCCATGTGCGCCAACAGCGTTCTCGCGACGGTCACTCTTGCTGCGCAAGGCCAAATCAATGTCGAGCTGCCGATCGGCGCCGGCTCGACGCGTCCGGTATCGGGCTTTTTCATCACGGTCGGGCGCTCAGGGGAGCGGAAGTCGGCGAGTGACCAGCAGATCGGCAAGGCGCTGAAGTCCCGTGAGGCGGAGCTGCGGCAGATCCATGATGCCGAGATGAAGATCTGGCGCAACGAGCACGATGCGTGGGAGGCCGCGCGCAAAGCAATCCTGGCAGGCAAACAAGACAAGGTGGCCAAGGAAGTTGATTTGCGGGCGCTGGGCGATGAGCCCGAGAAGCCGCTCGCGCCGATCATCATCATGGAGGAGCCGACTGTTGAAGGGCTCGCCAAGCTGCTGATGGCCGGCCAGCCATCTGTGGGCGTGTTCTCGACGGAAGGCGGTCAATTCGTCGGCGGGCACGCGATGAGCGACGACGCCAAGCTGCGCAGCGCAGCTGCGTTGTCTCGGCTATGGGATGGCGATCCCTGGAAGCGGGTACGCTCGGGTGATGGTGCGCACATCATCGCCGACAAGCGGCTTGCCATGCATCTGATGGTGCAGCCGGACGCTGCGGCACAGCTGGTCAACGATCCCGTGTTGCGAGACCAGGGGCTCGTCTCGCGCATGCTGGTGACGTTCCCCGAGACGACGATGGGCACGCGGCTCCACCACGATCCCGCTCCCGTGTCGATGATCGAGCTGGCGCGATTCAGTGCGCGCATGACAACTGCGCTCGCCCTGCCCTATCCATTGCGTCAGAAAAGCCGCAACGACCTCGCGCCACGGACAGTGCGATTGTCCGTCGAGGCGCGAGCCGGTTGGATTGCATTTGCCGACCACGTCGAGCGCATGATCGGGCCGGGCGGGCAACTCGAGCCCATCAGCGGCTTCGCAGCGAAGATGGCCGAGCACGCTGCCAGAATGGCGGCAGCGATGGCTTGGTGGTCCGATCACGACGCCATCGAGATCGACGCGGAAACGCTGAGCAACGCCATCCAGCTTGTTGAGCACTATGCCGATGAGGCGCTGCGGCTATGGCAGGCCAGCGTAGTCCCGGCCGACATCGCCGACGCACAGCGGTTGCTCGATTGGCTCGATGAGCGTTGGAGCGAGAGCCACGTCTCGATCGCCGATATCAGCCGTCTCGGGCCCAACGCGGTTCGTGTCGCACAGCGGGCGCGGCAGCTCGTGAAGGTGCTGGAGGAGCACCACTGGCTGGTGAAGGCGTCTGGTCCGGTCCTGATCGGCGGGCAAAGACGGCGCGAGGCGTGGCAGGTAAAGGGGAGGGTCTAGTCGTGGCGCTGTTCCCAAGATTTGGTGTCATGGCCCCTGCGGAAGTTGCGAAACCTGCGAAAGTCGGGCTGACCTCGCCTGATCACGATGCCAACTTTCGCAACTGTCGCAACTTTCGCTGCCCCGGTCGGCTCGACTTCGAACAGCGGGTCGAGCCCAACGGCCACCTCGCTCAGCGCGTGGCGGACCTTGCCGACGCTTACGCTGAGCGGATGGCCATCGTTCTGGAGGCTGGCGACATCGGCGAGGCCGAGGCTCGCTGCATCGCCGAGGCCGAGATCGGACAGCGGTTCGTCTTGGCGTTCCTGCAGGGCGACGTGGCAACATGAGATGGTCCGCTGCTCATGGTGCCGACATGAAGCCAATCGCAGCCCTGGCAGCGCGGCCGTGCATCGGAGCGCTCGAGCGTGCCCGGCGCACAGAACCGAGCGAGGCTGGCGCATGAATGGGACGTCGAAGGGAAGGACGCTGACACCGGTGCCAGTATCGCCGGCCGATGCCAAGCCCTATGAGCCGACTCCGCACGAGAGAGCTGCAGCGCAACGCCTCCTCGATCACCGGGCACACAACCCTCCGGCACCCAAGTACAAGGTGACGGTGGCGAACGGCCGAACCACCATTGAGCCAGACCATCCAAAGCCAGCCGTCGCACTCTCGCTGCTCACCAACGCGTTCAGCACGGGCGATGCGCACTTCGCGGAGGGCTTGCTCGACCAGCTCGCGAATGTCTCACGCACGGGCAAGGACCTCACGGCACGCGAGCTGAACACGATGATTGCCATGGTTCATGCCATTGGACCGCGCGATCCGACGGAGGCATTGCTTGCAGCACAGATGGCCGCGATCCATCAGGCAACGATGGTTGCGGCCCGCCGGCTCAATAATACCCAGACGATTGATCAGCAGGACTCCTGCTCCGGCATGTTGAACAAGCTGGCCCGGACATTTGCGGCACAGGTCGAGGCGCTGAAGCGTTACCGCTCATCCGGCGAGCAGAGCGTGAAGGTAACGCACCACCACGTTAGCGTGACGGCCAGCCAGGCCGTTGTCGGCATCAATCAGGGGGGAGGGGGAGACCATGAAAACGCGCGCCAATCCCATGCAATTGGTGCAGATGCTGGCCCAGGCACGCCTGATGCACGCGGCCCCACGCTGCTCGGCCATGAGCAAGCGGTCGGGCTGCCGCTGCCGGGCGCCAGCCGTGAAGGGGCGGAGTGTGTGCCGAATGCACGGGGCGCGAGCCGGAGCGCCGAAAGGGAAGGCTAACGGCGCTTGGCGGCACGGCATGGCGACCAACGATGCGATCGCCGTTCAGCGAGAGGTGGCGCAGCTGGTGCGGGAGGCAGGCAAGCAACTGGCGGCAATGCGGGGGCTGCCGCAGCCATGACGCGCGCGGGGATCGATACCCGTCCCCAGCTGCCACTATGCTGGCGGCTTGTTCCGCTATACTCACAATTCCGGATGGACTGCTGCGGCACAGCGAATCTCGGCCTTCACAAGAGCGTGGATCGCTGCACCGCGTCCAGCACGGTTAGTCCTCCCCCAGCTCCGGAAATGCCGGGTGGGCGACTGCGGCGAGAGGAGTGCCACGTGCACGCGAGCATGCCGAAGCCCAACCTAGTAAACCCGTTCGGCCGCTCCCCTGGAAGAGTGGTGCGCCGCGACCGGCAAGTTTCCAGCGCTTCACCCGCGCTTTACTCTGGCGCCGACGAACTGAATCACTTCATCCGCTGGAATAGCGCCCTGGGGCGGACTTTGCCCGGTCGGTACATTAATGACCCGGATGTAAGCATCCTGTCCTGGCTTAAAGATCTGGTAGGTCGCTCCGGGATTATACGTGGTGTAAGCTGTATCCCCGATCACGGACGTTTTCATTTGCCCTGGGGTCGAGAGGTAGCTAGCTGAAGAAGCGTCGCCAGCGCTGATCACCAGGAAATGGGTCCCACCTGCCTGCCGAGTGGTCTCCGCGGCTTTCAAGGCGACATAGTCCTGAATAGTGGTTCCGCTCGTGTAGCCATTGCCTCGCGCTACGATCCTAAACGTATTCGCGGTCATCTGGTGAGCTTCGACCCCACCCGAGAAGCCCATTGACTGATAGGGCGTCGTACAGCCGACCAGCCCAAGTGCGGCAAGTGCTGCAACCCCGACCCGCATCGTGCCTCCCCCGCTTGCCTGAGACGGCAATACGATAAACCCTTCGTCAACTCGAATGAGAGTCGATTGGTCGCAGGCATTCAAGCCAAGCCACCGTCATCCGCAATCCGCATTAGGGCGGAAGTTAGGGCGGCTCTGCCAGAATTGTATTTTCTCGCGTTATTTCAATGCTGATTTGGCGGAGAGAGTGGGATTCGAACCCACGGTAGAGTTTCCCCTACACACGCGTTCCAGGCGTGCGCCTTAAACCACTCGGCCACCTCTCCCACCGCTCGGAAGCGGCGCAATATAGCCGGATGAGCCCTTGGCGCAACCGGCAATCTCAGGGACAATCTCAGGGGCTTTGCGCAGGGCCTGGACCGTACTTGCGACGGGTTCACGCCGCGCCTCCCGATCGCCCTCACCGCCCAAGGACGCAGTCGGCGACATCGCCATAAGCGCGCACGCGCGCCTGAACATTGCTGGCTTTGCTGACCGTCCGGGGACCCGGGTCGCCTGCGTCACGGCGGAAGGGATTGGGAAGGGACGCCGCGAGCAGCGCCGCCTCGCGCTCGCCGACGCGCGCGGCCGATTTCCTGAAGTGGTGGCGCGAGGCGGCCTCGGCACCGAACACGCCGGGGCCCCACTCGGCAATGTTGAGATAGATCTCGAGAATGCGCGACTTCGGCCAGAAGAGCTCCATCACCAGCGTCACCGGAACCTCGATCGCTTTCCTGAGGTAGCTCTTCGACGGCCACAGGAACAGGTTCTTCACCACCTGCATCGAGATCGTGCTCGCCCCGCGCGGCAATCCGCCCTTGGCCCGCTCGATCGCCTCCTTCACGGCGAAGGGATCGATGCCCCAGTGGTGACAGAAGCGGCCATCCTCCGAGACGATGACGGCACGCACGAGGTTCGGCGAGATGTCCTCGAGCGGAACCCACGTCTGGTTGATGGGCGTGCCGCCAAGCCAGCGATAGACCATGAGCGTGGAAGCCGGCGGATTGATGAAGCGATAGAGCATGATCAGCGCCAGTACGATCGCGAGATAGCCAGCGAGCACCTTGCCGGAGATGCGCCCCGCCTTGCGCAACCTCTCCGACCATTGAGGAGAGAGGGCATAGCGCCGGGTCGCTGCGGGCAACGCAGCCTCATCGCGCGTCTCTCCCCGCAAGGCCATAGTCTCGGATCTGGAAACGAGCTCGGCAGCGGTAGGCGCACGGAGGGCTCGTGCCGCGATGTCCTCGAGGCGAAGCACGTTGGGTGCCACCTCCAGGGCCTCGCGCGCCCGGAGCGGCGCCGTCTCGAGCCGCGGCAGCTCCTTCTCGAGCGCGGCCGTAATGATCGCGCCTGGAAGATTGACGACGTCGGGCGCATCGGCGGCGGCGCTCTGCGCCGCCACCGCTTCATCGACAGCAACGGTCCGCGACTGCTCGTTGAAGCTCTCCCGGGGAGCGTCCGTCACCGGTATCGGTGGCGCAACCTCGATCTCGGCTGCGGCAGCCTCCGTCTCTGCAACGGCGCCAGCCACATCCGCCGCAATGCGCCCCGCCGCGGCCGCGACCAGCACGGAAACGGACGCTTCAGGCTCCGATGCGGCCTCGCCGGCATTCGGATCGACCAAGATCGGATCAGCCGACTCACCGGTGCGCCCGCTCTCGACCTCAACCTCGTTGGAAGCGGCAGAATGAGCCCGCTGGGCGGCAATGATGCGTGAAACAAGTGCGTCGGTCGCGGCCTTGACGATCGCCTGTGCATCGAGGCTATCCGTACCGGATCGGGACGTGTCCTGAGCGGGGCCACCGGCCGTGCGCGGCTCGGACCAGTCCGGCTGCGACTCAGGGCCCCTTTCCAAGGGGTCGTGGCTATCCTTCTCCGGCACCAATGCTATATCCCGGCATACAACGATCGATCGAGCTCCCGGCCATCCGGCGTCACACTGCCGCCGTCCCGGGCCCTGCAACGAGCCCTTAGGTAAGCCACGCATGTCCTTCGCGCAAAGACTTGAGCGTTGCGCCCGGCTTATCGACGCACGCCTCGAGGCCCTTCTCGAAGGGCCGTGGCGCAAGGGAGACCATCTCGACCAGGCGCCGGACCGCCTCAGAGCCGCCATGACCCACGCCGCGCTCGGCGGCGGCAAGCGCTTCCGCCCCTTCCTGGTGCTCGAGACTGCGGCGCTTTTCGGGCTCGGCCCTGGCCCGGCTGTGGAGGCAGCCTGCGCCCTCGAGCTCATCCATTGCTACTCGCTCGCCCATGACGACCTGCCGTCCATGGATAACGACCCGGTGCGCCGTGGACGCCCAAGCGTCTGGAAGGCGTTCGACGACTGGACGGCCATCCTCGCCGGCGACGCCCTGCAGACACTCGCTTTCGAGCGGCTCGCCGACCCGGCGACGCATCCCGACCCGGCCGTCCGTATCGAGCTCGTCTCGGTCCTCGCCCGGGCATCGGGGGCGGCCGGCATGGCTGGCGGGCAGGCGCTCGATCTGGCGGCCGAGAAGCTTCCCGGTAGCACCCCGCTCAGCGCGGCCGAGGTCCGCCACCTGCAGGGCATGAAGACCGGCGCGCTCATGGTCGCAGCCTGCGAGATGGGCGCGATCCTCGGCCGCGCGAGCCCGGACGAGCGAGAGCGCCTCCTTGCCTATGGTGAGGCTCTGGGATTGGCCTTTCAGATTGCCGACGATCTCCTCGATGCCGAAGGCGACGCCAGCGTCGTCGGCAAGGCGGTCGCCAAGGACAGCGCGGCGGGAAAAGCGACGCTCGTCTCGCTCCTGGGGCTCGACACGGCCCGAGCCGAGCTCGCGAATGCCGAGCAGCGAGCGATCGCGGCTCTGGCGCCGTTCGGATCGCGGGCCAGCCATCTTAAAGCCGCCGCCCGCTTTGTCGTCAACCGCGAGCACTAGAGCGCTTTCCGCCTGATGTGAATCGCACGGTCGTAGGTTCTGATGTCAAGCGTAGCGCGACCCAACATCTAACGGCTGGCACAAAGTCGTTGGGTCGCGGCCCGCTGAAGAGGCGGGCCTTGACCCAACCTACGTGGGAAACGCTCTAGCCCACTCTGATCTCAATCCTCGCGCAAGAGCCGCGAGGCGACGGGATAGAGCCCTTCCTGGCCGAGCAAGAGGACCGACACGCCGCCGGTGCCGAAGAGGGGCATGAAGGCCGCGTCGAGCACGTTGAGACCGCCCGTGAAGGCCCCAAACGCGGGCAGCACGAGGCGGCGCCCGTTTCCGGCAAAGCATGGCCGGCGCAATGTATGGCCGTGGAGGCTCACCTTGGCGGCGGGATGCAGGTGACCGGCGATCTCGTGCGTGATCGGCGCCGCGCGCGGCTCATGACGCAGCGTCAGCCCCTCGACGGTCAGCTCGGAGACCACGTGCCCGCCAAGCGCGGCCCCAACGTCCCGATCGTGGTTGCCGGTGATCCAGATCCACTCCCGATCAGCCTGCAAGATCGAGAGCGTCTCGCGGTCCTCCTCGCTCATGCGCGAGGCGCCATTCGAATCGTGCAGGCTGTCGCCGAGGCACACGACCGTATCGGGCCCGAACCGGTCGATCACGGCCGCGAGGCGCGTCAAGGTCTCGCGCGTGTCGTAAGGCGGCAGCATCACGCCGCGGGCTGCGAACGACGAGCCCTTTTCCAGGTGGAGGTCTGCCACCATGAGCACGCTTTCGGCCGGCCAATAGAGAGCGCCGGAAATATCAGCGATGAATGACTTGCCGCAAACCGACAGGGCCTGCTCGTTGAAGTCACCGGCGTCGAGTCGCTCTGGCTTGAGCTCGAGCATTCCGTTTCCCCTCCGACTGCGGTTCCGACCCCTCGAGCGCCTCTGCGACGAGGTCCAAGGCGTGAGCCTCGAGGAGCCTGTCGCCCGCCTCTCCCGCGACCGGCTCGCGGCCGATCTCCAGGAGAATCGGCACCGAGAGCGGCGAGACATGGCAGAGCGCCTGATGCCTGATTCGACCCTTCAGGCGGGACAGGAACCGGCCCAGCCGTGTCAGATCCAGAAGCCCTGTCGCCGCATCGGCCCACGCTGCTTGCAGAAGAATATGGCCGGGATCGTGCCGGCGCAGCACGTCGTAGATAAGATCTGTGGACATTGTGATCTGGCGGCCGGATTTCTCCCGGCCCGGGTGGCGCCGCTCGATCAATCCGGCAATCACCGCTGCAGCACGGAACGTCCGCTTCATCATCGTCGAACCGGCGAGCCAGGCGTCGAGATCGTCGCCCAGCATGTCCTCCTCGAACAATCGGGCGAGATCGAGCTTTCCCGACGCCACGAGCTCCGACAGATCGGCGAGCCCCCAAAGCGAGAGGCCATAGTCGTTGGCGACGAAACCGAGCGGATGGGCTCCTCGTCGCTCGAGCCGGCGCGTCAACAGCATGCCGAGCGTCTGGTGCGCCAAGCGCCCCTCGAACGGATAGACGACGAGAAAATGCCGGCCGGCGCGGGGAAAGGTCTCGATCAGCACCTCGTCGGCTGTGGGAATCGCAGAACGCTCCGCTTGCAGGCTGAGCCATTCCGCAACGGGGCCGGGAAGATGGCGCCACGCGCTCTGGTCGGCGAGCAAGGCGCGCACCCGCGCCGCGAGATGCGTCGAAAGCGGGAATTTGCCGCCCTCGTAGCTTGGGATCATGGCATACCGATCCGGCGAGCGCGTGACAAAGGCCTCCGTGTCCTTGAGCCCCGCGAAGCGCAGGATCTCTCCGGCAAAGACGAACGTATCGCCGGGGGTCAGCTGCTCGATGAACGATTCGTCGACCTCGCCGAGCAGCCGGCCGCCTGACAGCAGAAGCGTGGCAGCCGGCCCGGCCCGCCTTGCCCGGGTGAGACGCACCTTGATCATCGGACTGTCGATGATCGTGCCGGCATTGAGCCTGTACTGCCGGGCAATACTGGGATGGGCCAGGCGAAGCCGGCCGTCCTCGCATGCCTTGAGGCGCGCGAAGCGCTCGTAGGTCTTGAGCGCATAGCCCCCGGTCGAGACGAAATCGACGACGCGGTCGAAGTCGCGGCGCGCAAGCGAGCTGTAGGCCAGTGCCGACCGGACCTCGGCGAACAGCTCGTCGGGCCGGAACGGAGCCTGACACGCCATGCCGAGCACGTGCTGAGCGAGCACGTCCAGCGCGCCGGATCGCGAGAGCAGAACGTCCTGCTCGCCCGCCTCGGCTGCTTCGAGCGCGGCCCGGCACTCCAGAACCTCGAACCGGTTGGCAGGCACCAGGAGCGCCTCCGACGGCTCGTCGAGCCGATGATTCGCGCGCCCGATCCTCTGGATGAGCCGGCTCGCGCCCTTCGGTGCGCCGACATGGATGACGAGATCCACATCCCCCCAATCGATGCCGAGGTCGAGCGTGGAGGTGGCGACGACGGCGCGGAGCCGGCCGGCCGCCATCGCCGCCTCGACCTTGCGCCGCTGCGCAACATCGAGCGAGCCGTGATGAAGAGCGATGGGAAGCCCCTCCTCGTTGGCGCGCCACAGCTCCTGGAAGATCAGCTCCGCCTGCATGCGCGTGTTGACGAAGACGAGCGTCAGGCGATGCCTCTCGATGGCCCGATAGATCTCGCCGATGGCGTAGCGCGCCGAGTGCCCCGCCCACGGCACCGGCTCCTCGAGCTCCAGAATGGAGATTTTCGGTTTCGCGCCGCCGCCGGCAAGGACCAATTCCGCCAGGTCGACCCGCTCATCGGGGCCGAGCTGCGGGACGAGATACGCGCAAAGCTCGGTTGGCCGCCCGACCGTGGCAGAAAGACCGATGCTCATGAGACGGGGCGCCAGCGTCCTCAACCGCGCCAGGTCGAGGGACAGGAGATCGCCCCGCTTGGAAGGAGCCAGCGCGTGGAGCTCGTCGAGGATCACCGTATCGAGATCGCGGAAGAGGTGGCCGGCATCCCTATGTGACAGCATGAGCGCGATCTGCTCGGGCGTGGTGAGCAGCATGTGCGGGGGACGGGTCCGCTGGCGCTGGCGCTTCGACACGGGTGTGTCTCCGGTCCGCGTCTCGCATGCGACAGGGAGGCCCATCTCCGAGATGGGCGCGGAGAGATTGCGGGCGATGTCGATCGCCAACGCCTTCAAGGGCGAAATGTAGAGCGTGTGCAGACCGGCGCCCTCGACGGAACGTGCCGGATCCGACAACGCCACGAGGCTTGGCAGAAATCCTGCGAGCGTCTTGCCGGCGCCGGTCGGTGCGATGAGGAGTGCCGGTTGCCGGGCCGCGGCACAATCGAGCAAGGCGAGCTGGTGCGCGCGCGGACTCCAGCCCCGCGCGGCGAACCAGCGCACGAACGGAGCGGGCAGCATAGCGGCGGCAGGCCGGGCCTCGCCGTCCTCTCTTTTTCGGCGTCGCGACATGACTGCACTATAGGCGCTGCAAACCCTGTTGAGCACCAACACTTGAACAAGCGGGCGGGCTCATGGCACATGCAGTGCACGAGCCCGATTGCTTCAGCAGAGCGGGCTAACACTGGAACGCGGACGACGAGGAGCGCGCACGGCCATGGACACGAGGACCTTTATGGGCGGTAACCCGCTCGCCGTGATCGTCCGCCTCGCCCTGATCTCGCTCGTCGTGGGGATCGTGCTTTCGGCGCTCGGCATCGACCTGTCGAACTTCTTCTATGAGATCAACCGGCTCCTGCGCGACCTGTGGGACATGGGGTTCCGCGCCTTCGACTGGGTGCTGCAGTACATGGCGCTCGGCGCTCTGGTCGTGGTCCCGATCTGGCTCGTTACGCGCTTCGCCCGCGGCGTGCGTGGCGACAAGGCGGACGAGTGATACGTTGAGCAAAGGGGACACCATCTCCGGCAGCGGCGCGCGTGGATGAGCCTGTCGCGATGGTGTCCCCGTCCGAGCGCCAATCAAAGAATCTTGAGAACCCGCTCGGGCGGGCGGCCGATGACGGCGCGCTGGCCGGCGATCAAGATCGGGCGCTCGATCAGTATGGGATGACTGACCATCGCGGCGATGAGCTCGGCTTCCGTCACCTTGGGGCTGTCAAGCCCCAGCGACTTGAAGAGCTCGTCCTTGGTGCGCATCATTTCGCGCGCCGTGACGCCCAGGAGCTTGATGATGCGCTTCAATGCGGCGGTGTCCGGCGGCGATTCCAGGTAGAGCACAACGTCGGGCGAAAGACCGCGCTGCTGCAAGAGGCCCAAGGCCTGGCGCGATTTTGAGCAGCGGGGATTGTGATAGAGGGTCAACGTCATGGCTGGCCTCGGTCCAATGGCTTCGCCGCCCATTCCTTGGCCTTCAACCCGGAGAGCGACAAGAGCGAGGACACCTTTCGCTCGCGGCAGGCCGCAGCGAGATGCGCCTTGATGCGCCCGATCAGTCCCGGCCCCTGGTAGATGAGCCCCGTGTAGAGCTGAAGCAACGTCGCGCCAGCCTCGATCTTGGAAAGCGCCGCCTCGCCGCTGTCGATGCCGCCGACACCGATCAGCGGAATCCGTCCGCCCGTCGCCTCGAAGACGCGCGCCAGCATCACGGTCGAGCGGTGGAACAGCGGCCGCCCGGACAGGCCGCCTGCCTCTTTCGCGAGCCGATCCCTGAGACCCACCCGTGACAGCGTCGTGTTCGAGACGGCAATGCCGTCCACACCGTGCTCGAGGAGCTTGGCACAAATCGCACCGATGTCCTCCTCGGCGATATCGGGGGCGAGCTTCACCACGATCGGCCGCCTCGGCTTGCCCTCGGCGGCGAGAAGAGAGCGGCGCGCCATCAATCGGCCCAACAGCTCGTCGAGCGCTGCCGGCGCCTGCAGATCGCGCAGCCCCGGTGTATTGGGCGACGAAATATTGACAGTGAAGAGCGAGGCCACGTCATTGAAGGCGTCGAGGCCTTTCACATAGTCGCCCGTGCGGTCGGCACTTTCTCTGTTGGCGCCGATGTTGACGGCAATGATGCCCCCGGGTGCCCGAAGCGCGAGACGCCTCCTCGCCGCAGCGTGCCCTTCGTTGTTGAAGCCCAACCGATTGATGACGCCCTGATCCTCGTTGAGCCGGAACACGCGCGGACGCGGGTTTCCGGGCTGCGCCAATGGCGTCGTCGTTCCCACCTCGGCGAATCCGCAGCCCATGCCGAGCACGGCGCCCGGAACGCGTGCGTCCTTGTCGAAGCCGGCGGCGATCGCCAGCGGATTGGGAAACCTGAGGCCCCAGATCTCGACAGAGAGAGCGGGACTGTCGGCTCCGCCGGCGCGAGGATAGAGTCCCCGCTCGAGCATTTTGAGCGTCAGCTCGTGCGCGTCCTCGGGCTCGAGAGCCAAGAGCGCCGGCCTTGCGAGATCGAACAACGTGGTCAGCATACCGTCACGTCCACGGGCACAACCGGAATACCATCACAGCCGAGTGGCATCGGACGTGTCCAGAGCGCCGCACGAGCCGGGAGCGGGCCATAGTAATGCGGGAACAGCTCGCCGCCGCGCGACACCTCCCATTTGAGGTTCGCCGCCAGATCACCGATATTGAACGCCACGAGGATAAGGCCTTCGACATGGCGGAAGTGCTTGGCCGCGGTCCCCGCGAGCTGATCTCCCGCCGAAAGATGAATGAAGCCATGACGATGGTCATCGCCAGAGCCTCGAAAATCGCCCCGCGCCACCGCCTCGATCCAATCGGATCGCCTCACAATCTTGAACACGCGTGTCGTCCGGGACGGATTGCCGGCCATCGTCTGCCTATTGTTCTCGTCCACCGACCGATCCCTTTCGTCACGCGCCAATTCGCCCTGTGGCCAACAATCTTCGCATGGAGCATTCTTGACGGAAATGGCGCCGGAAGATGACGCAGCTTTGTGATAGTGCGATCATAAGGGATGAATAGAGTGTTTCGCATCATTTGCGCATGATGGATGCTCGCAAGTCTTGTATAGCACCCGCGGTCCCGACTGCGATCCTGCCAACAGAAACTTCGACCGTGTTCCCCGTGCAATACCCTCTTGCGCTAAGACATGCTCGTAGCCGCGTACACGACTGAGCCAAGCCCGCCGGTCGTCGTCAATCCGATACTGGCAGGTGCCGGACCAGGGGGCAAAGCAAGTTCACGGGGGTAGCGTGCGGGATTTCATTTGGGTGAGAGTGCTCTCGCTGCGGGAGCTCTTCTCCGGCGAGTTCGAGTTCCGGTTGCCTTGGTTCCAGCGGGCCTACGCCTGGCGGCCGGGCGAGGTCGGGCGCCTCTTCAACGACATTGTCGAGGCCATGCGCCAGTCTGGCGAGGACCGCCACTACTACCTCGGCAACATCATGCTCGCCAAGGCGCGCGACAACGCCGACACGGCGCTGGTCGACGGCCACCAGCGTGTCATGACCTTCACCATCCTGTTCGCAGTCTTGCGCGATCTCGCCCACTCCCCCACCGCCAAGGCCGCATTCGATCTTTTCATCAAAGGCTCTGCATACCGGCTGCAGCCCCAGGAGGCGCTCGCCGACTTCGTCGAGCGCTATGTGCAGGCGCCCGGCGCCACGCAGGTCGAGATCGAGGAAGAGCCGAAGGAGCTCTCCGAGACCGAGCGCAACATCATCGACAACCGCGAGCACCTCAAGAATGCGCTCGAGAATGCCGACGCGCCGCCCTTGGACCTCGAGGAGCTCGCGGCCTTTCTGGCCGACGGGTGCTTCCTTTCCGTCACCGTCGTCGGGAATGAGCAGGAAGCCTGGCGCTTCCTGCAGATCGAGGAGCGCACACGGCTCAACTTCAACCCCGCAGCCCGCGCCAAGGCGAGCGTGCTGGCCATGGTCCCGGCGCCACAACGCGAGCCCTGCCGGGCCGTGTGGGAGCGTGCGGAGCAGCGGCTCGGCTCCGAGGACATGTATGCGCTGCTCGGCTTCCTGCGCACATTGAAGACGCGCCGGCTGTCGGAGAAGCCTGCCGAGACAGAGCTGGCCGAGGTCGCGAACCTCAACCACGACGGCTTGGGCTTTTTTGTCCAGGAGCTCGAGCCGGGGGCACAGCGCCTCGATGTCATTCGCCGGCGCGAGATCGGCCTCAGGAGCAGGCAGAGCGAGATCGCCGCTCATCTCGACCGTACGGGCTGGATCGCGCCCCAGGTGTGGCTGCCGGCGGCGCTTCTGTGGCTCGAGAAGCGCGGCGAGGGCAGCACCGAGACGCCGCTCTTTTTTGCGCGCATCGAGCGGCTGATGTGGATGCTGCGCCTCGCCGGCTTCGATTCGACGCGCCAGCAGCGCCACGTCCTCAAGATCCTCTCCGATATCGACCACACCATGCCGGTGCGGGACATGCCGTCGCTCGACATCAACCAGAGCATCCGCGCGGAAGCGTTGAAGAGCCTGCGTATCCAGACCTTCGACTCGCGCCGCTACGCAGCCCGGCTTTTGAGGCGTATCAGCGTAGCGGCCGGACAGGATCCGGGCCCGATTCATGCCGAGCACTGCACCCTCGAGCACATGCTGCCGACGGGGTGGCTCGACACGAGCGGCTGGCGGGAGGATTTCACCACACCGAAGTTGGTGAAGGCTCACGCCCACAAGCTCGGCAACCTGACGTTCCTCACCGGCCCGGAGAACCGCGAGGCCGACAGCAAGGACTGGGGTGACAAGCGTCCCATTTACAGCAATTCCCGCTTCGTGCTGTCCAAAGAGGCGGCCGGGGTGGCGCTGTGGAACGCCAAGGCGATCGACGAGCGCACCAATCGCCTGATCAGCCTTCTCTTCCAGTCGTGGGACCTGCCGGTGTGATACCGCCGTGGAAGTCGGTTGCCCCCTCACACACAAACGTCATGCCCGCGAAGGCGGACACCCGTCCAGGTGGCTTGTTCGGTAGACTCCACCGGCCGAGACGGATCCCCGCCCGAGGCGGGAATGACGAGATTGACGAAACGAACCGGTCGAACCTTGCGCACGCGGGTATGAGGCCCACCATCGGCGCCGAATTGCGGGATGCGACCCGCGCCATGTCCCTCACGCGCCCATGGCGGCGCACTGACCGTTACGCCGCCTTGAGCAGCTCGCCTTTCAACGCCCTGTCGATCAGGGTGCGGGTCTCCTTGATGCCGTAGAGCGCGATGAAGGAGCCGAAGCGCGGACCCTTCGCTTCGCCGAGCAGCACCTCGTAGATGGCGTTGAACCAGGCATTCGAGACGCCGGGCTTGTCGAGCGTTGCCCCCTTGGCGGCGAAGTCCTGATAGCGCGGCACCGTGCGGCCCACGTCGTAGAGAATGGTCTGCAGCTCCTCGGCCGAAGCCTGCGGCTCGGCCTTGGCGAGCGCGGCGGAGAGCGCCTTCAAAGCCCCCTCCTCCACCTCGTCGGCGGCCCGGAATACCTTCTTCGGCTTCACGAAATCCCGATAGTAGCGCACCGCGTAGCCCGCCAGGTGATCGAGCAGCGGGTACCTCCCGGGGCTGGCATCCCCTGCGTGCCGGCGAATGAAGCCCCACAGCACATCCTTCGCCTCCGCATTCGAGGCCGCCACCAGGTTCAAGAGCAGGGCGAAGGAGATTGGCAGCTCCGCGGACGGGGGATGGCCGGCGTGAATGTGCCAGACGGGGTTGTCGATCCGCCCCTTGGCGTCCTGGGCGGAATAGGCGGTGATGAGCTGCAGATACTCGTCGACGGCGCGCGGGATGACATCGAAATAGAGCCGCTTCGCCGTGCGCGGCTTCTGGAACATGTAGAGCGCCAGACTCTCGGCCGGCGCATAGGTCAGCCACTCGTCGATGGTGAGGCCATTGCCCTTCGACTTGGAGATCTTCTCGCCCTTCTCGTCGAGGAACAGCTCATAGACGTAGTGCTGCGGCGCCATGCCGCCCAGGATCTCGCAGATCCTGTCGTAGACGATCGCGTTGGACTGATGGTCCTTGCCGAACATCTCGAAGTCGACGCCGAGCGCGGCCCAGCGCATGCCGAAGTCGGGCTTCCATTGCAGCTTCACGTGCCCGCCGGTCACGGGCAGAGTGACGTCCGTTCCGTCCTCGTCCTCGAACGTGATGGCGCCAGACTTTGCGTCGACCTTTTTCATCGGCACGTAGAGCACGCGGCCCGTCTTCGGAGAGATCGGCAGGAACGGGCTATAGGTCGCCTGCCGCTCCTCGCCGAGGGTCGGCAGCATCACGGCCATGATCTTGTCGTAGCGCTCGGCGGCGCGCAGCAGCATGGCGTCGAACTTTCCGGACTTGTAGTAGTCGGTCGCGCTCGCGAACTCGTACTCGAAGCCGAACGTATCGAGGAAGCGCCTCAGCATCGCGTTGTTGTGATGACCGAAGCTCTCGTAATCCCCGCCGAAGGGATTGGGCACGGCGGTGAGCGGCTTGTGGAGGTGGGGCGCGAGAAAGGCCTTGTCCGGCACATTGTCCGGAATCTTCCTCATGCCGTCCATGTCGTCCGAGAAGCAGATGAGGCGCGTCTTGATCCTGCCCTCGGAGAGCGTCTCGAAAGCGCGGCGCACCATGCTCGTGCGCGCAACCTCGCCAAAGGTGCCGATGTGCGGCAGTCCCGATGGCCCATACCCCGTCTCGAAGATGACGGTTTTCTCCAAGCCGCCTTTCATGCCCTCGAGGCGCACGAGGAGCCGGCGCGCCTCCTCGAACGGCCACGCCCTGGCGTCCTTGGCCGCGGCGAAGATAGCGGGATCGAGCCTGGCAACGTGTGAAGACTTCTTCGATCCCGCGGGCGCGGCTCTGGGCCGCTTCGGCTTTGGCGGCTCGGACGTGGGCTTCCTGGCGGAGGGCATGGCGCTCGTGTCTGTCGATGGAATAGGCCGGGCACCGTAGAAGTGGCGGCAGGGAGCGTCAATTCAACTGAAACCGGCAGCGCCGCAAAGGCGGGGAGCCTCATCCGAACAGGACTGAACACTGTTGACGTACGCGGATGCCGACATGTGCTCAAGGTGGCCAGGCAACCCGAAAACCTCGCACATCGACACGGCTAGGTTGTTCTCTATGAATCAGGTAGTTATATGATCATATTGTCGAGTTTGCAGACCGATCACTCGACTGGCTGTGCTGCGGATAGCCCGCGGCGCAGTCCCGGCGAGGTTACCTTGACCCGTGGCGCCCGCGCGGGAGACTGGAATTTCTCAACGCCGAGAAGCCCGCCCTTGTCCTGGCGGATATCGGTCAGGATGGCTTATGACCTCGAGCGGTGCCACGTCTGCCTCCGGCCTCGTGCCCGTACTCCGATACCGCGACGCAGCGGCCGCGGCCGATTGGCTGTGCGCGGCGTTCGGCTTCACCCCGCATTGCTCCGTCGCCGAGGAGGACGGCCGCATCGTCTACGCTCAGCTCCAGTGCGGCAGCAATCTCGTCATGCTCGTGCCGGTCGGGCAATCGGCCCTCGACGCCATCATGTGCCAGCCGTCCGATGCGGCAGGCCTCGAAACCCAGGCCTGCTACGTGGTCGTGAGCGACGCTGAAGCCCATCATGCCCGCGCTGTTGCAGCCGGCGCCGAGGTTGTTCTCGCGCTCTCCTCGGAGGGCGCCGGACGCACGGGCTACACGGCGCGCGATCCCGAAGGCCATGTCTGGAGCTTTGGCACCTACGATCCGGCCAATGCCGGTGCGCCCGCGATGGAACAGGAACAGGCGAAGAAGCCCCAGCCGGCGCTCGACGCGGAGGATGCCGCAGCCCTGTCGTCCGCCATCGTGCCGGCGTCGAATCGCTCGCGCCCACAGGAGGTCGAGGCCGGTGATGGCACGCATGTCGCTCGTCGCGCCCTCATGGCCACCGCCGCTGCGCTCGTGGCGATCGCCATCGGCACTGCGTTCTACGCCGCAAATCTGGGCGGTTTCGGTCCAATGGCCGCCCCGACGCAGGCAGCCGGCGCGGGTCGCGCATTCGAAACAGCCGTGCCCGAGCAGGCAGACTCGAGCACCAGCACCACGATCGAGAGATTCCACCTCGAGGAGGCACTCAAATCCCTCAACGAGGAGCTCGCGGAGGAGCGCGCGGCCAGAGAACGGGCCCAAGAGGCCGTCGCGGCCGCGGCGAGACTTCAGGCAGCGGCGGAGGCGCAGCGCCTGGAGAGCGAAGCCGCTGCAAGGAAGATGGAAAACGAGTTGCGCGCTCAGATCGAGGCCGAGCGAGGGGCGCGGACGACAGCCGAAGAGGCGAATTCCGCCCTCTCAAAAGAGCTGCTCGAGGCGGAGGACGAGATCGAGGTGCTCGCCGGTGCTTCCCGAGCCGGAGCGGCTGGCTCGGCGCAGGCCCGGGCAGGAAAGGCTGCATCTGACGGGGCGGCTCAGGCTGCAAAGGTCGAGCAACCCGCTGCGCAGGCTCTTCAAACCGTGACCGGCAGCGAGGTCGAGACGGCTGCAGTGGCGCGGGCCGCGAATTCCGGCGAGACCGGAGAGCAGGAGCAGGGTCTGGGGCAGCAGAAGACGCAAGCAGGTGCGGCCGCCTCGGCCAGTGGCGGCGAGAATGCTTCGGCGCTTCAGAATGCCGGGGCGGCTGGAGCCGCAAAGCCGGCGGAGGGCGAAGCCCTGCCGCAGACGGCCACAAGCACCGCGAAGAAGTCCAAGGCGCGATCGCAGGCCGGCCTTTCTTCCAGCAAGAAGACGATCAAGCAGGTCCCGGAACAGCCCTGGCCCTATAGCGCCTGGTAAGGTCCTGGCAAATGGCGCTAATTGGGCCCAGCGACCGACATCCAGCAAGAGGAACCGATGGCCCGATACCTCTCCCCCCAGCAAGCGCTCGTCTACGCCATGATCACGATCTCGGCGGTCGACCGGAAGATGACCGACAAGGAGCTGGCACGCATCGGCACGATCGTCGACGAGCTGCCTGTCTTCAATGGCTGCGACCGCGACTGGCTCGTCGAGGAATCGCAACAGTGCGGGAAATTCCTTTCCAAGCCGGAAGGGCTCGACAAGGTGCTCGACCTCATCGCGGGCGGCCTCACGCCCAACCTGTCGGAAACGGCCTACGTGCTCGCCGCGGAGGTCGCGGCCAGCGACCTCAAAGTCGATCTTGCCGAGGTCCGCTTTCTCGAGCTGCTGGCAGAAAAGCTGCAGCTCGACAAGCTCACCTGCGCGGCCTTGGAGCGCGCGGCGCGCGCCCGGCATCAGAAGGCTTGAGCCCGCGTCCCGCCGGAGCGGCGCGCGCCATGTCATAGACGAAGCCGGAGAGAGCCCTGGCGGCCTCGAGCCGCGCACGCTCAGTTGCCTCGTGTCCCTGACCGCGCACCGCAAGGTCGTGATCGGCGCCTGCGATCCAGTGCACCGAGATCGATGGTGAGAGCGCGTAGCCCTCGACCTCGGCCCGGCTCCCCAGAGGATCGCTCGCTCCTTGCACGATGAGCGTGCGGCAGCGCAGTGCGGCGAGGTGCAGGGTCCTCGTGCCTTCCGGCTTGCCCCGTGGATGAAACGGATATCCGAGGCAGACGAGACCGCGGATCGCGCCGTCGTCCCAGAGCTCATCGGCGACGAGGCTCGCCACGCGCCCGCCCATCGACTTGCCGCCAATGATGAGATCATGACCGCGCCCGAGCCGCGCTCTGGCTTCCGCGGCTGCCAGGAGAAACTCCGGCGCCAGGAGCTCCGCCCTCGGCGGGGGCCGGCGCGCACCCCCGCGCCGCCGGCTCGCCATGTAGCCGAACTCGAATCTCAGCACGCGAACGCCCCGAGCCGCAACGAGAGCAGCCATCTCCTCGAGGAAGGGGCTGGTCATGGGTGCGCCGGCCCCGTGCGCCAAGAGTAGCGCCGCCGGCGACCTATTGGGGCCATCCGACAGGAATGTGATCATCCAGGCTCTGCTCGCCAGTTGTGCCACATCGATCGCGTTATAGCCGATGGCGGACCTTCCGTTTGCAATAGATCATGCTTGAGCACGTGCAACGCCCGGCCCATACTGGTGAATTGGCAACTGAAACACGATCCGCCGCCAGTGAGCCGGGGGCGATCATGCGAGCAAAGGTCGAGGCGCGCCAATACATTGTGGGTACCGGAGCGCCGTATTTCCGCCGACGAGCGCTTTAGGATATGGTGAGCCTCGATCACGAGCCCCAGCGGAGAGCCGATGGCCATCGCCCGCACAGTCGCCCTTCTGCTGCTGATCGTCCTCTCGATCACCACGGCCCGCGCCCAATCGAGCGGCGAAGCACTGCCGTGGCTTCCCGAAAAGGCTGTTGTGCCAAAGCCCGTCCCTGCCAAGAAGCCGCCAGCGGCCGACAAGGACAAGAAGGAGGACGCGCTACCCGCGGCCCGCGAAGCCGAGAAAGGCCCAGGCGTCGCGAACGATGCGGTTGCCGCGCAGCCGAAGTCCGAAACGAGCGGCGAACCCGCAAAGGACGCAAAGGACAATGCGCCGGGAGCTGCGGCGCCGAGGGCCGACGCCGCCACTGCCGAGCAGGGCAAGAAAGCAGCCAAGGCAAAGGCAGAGCCCGCGAGAAAACTGTTCGGAGCAGCCAAGCTGGCGGCAGACCTGAAGCCCCGCGCCATCGGCACCTACGCGAAGGGTTGCCTGGCGGGCGGGGAGGCGTTGGCGATCGATGGCCCGGCCTGGCAGGCGATGCGTCTGTCACGCAATCGCAACTGGGGGCATCCGAAGCTCATCGCGCTTCTCGAGCGCTTCGCCACCGAGATGACGACCAGGGAGAGCTGGCCGGGCCTCCTGATCGGAGACCTGGCCCAGCCCCGGGGCGGCCCCATGCTTTCCGGCCACAAGAGCCACCAGCTGGGGCTCGATGCCGACATCTGGTTCAGGCCGATGCCGTCCCAGACACTGCCGGTTGCCGAGCGCGAGACGTTTGAGCCGCTCCTGCTTGCAGAGGAGAAGGGCACCGAGGTCATTGCCGCCAACTGGAACGACGGCTTCACACGGCTCGTCAAACGCGCGGCGTCCTATCCCGAGGTCGAACGGATCTTCGTTCATCCGGCCATCAAGAAGAAGTTCTGCGAGACGGCCGGGAACGACAAGAGCTGGCTGTCCAAAGTGCGGCCCATGTGGCTTCACAACTACCACTTCCACGTCCGCATGCGCTGCCCCGCCGACTCGGCAGCATGCGAGGCTCAGAAGCCGACCACAGGCGAGGATGGTTGCGGAAAAGAGGTCGAGGACTGGATCAAGCTCGTATCCCGGCCGGCAAAGCCGCAGCCGCCGGCGCAGAAACCGGCGAAGCCGCCTCCGCCGAAGCCGGAGATCATGCTCGAGCAGCTCCCGCCCGAATGCAAGACGGTGCTGGCAGCCGGCGACAAGAAGCCCGATCAGGAAGAGGGCGCGGTTGCCGCCGCACCGGAAAACGTCCCAGACAAATCGAGATCGGCGCAAAAGTAGGGGCGGCGTGGCAGAAGCGCTACGCTATCTTCCACCGCGCCTTTCTCAACGCGCCAGGCCGGTCAGATAGATGAAGCCTGAATAGCCGCTGCGGATCTCGCGATCGATGATGCCGATGAGCTCGGCCTTGACGCTGCCGGCTTGCTGCTTGAACACGGATTCGATCGACTCCGGAGTGAGGTGCAGAACGGGGAACTTCCGCCCGCTCACCTCATAGCCGCCCGAGTGGACCAGAAATGCCGCGCAGAGTGCGCCGCCCTCTTTCACGCAACGCGCAAAGGCGCGGCAGGCGGCCTCGAACTCGTCCTGCCGGCCGGTGATCGATTCGGCGCAGAAGAACATGGTCGCCGCATCCCAGCGCCGCTCCGGCAGATCGAAGATCGACCCCTGCGTGATCCGGCATTTGGCCCGAAGCTCAGCAATCGGGCACTCGGGAAGCGCATAGGCGGGGCCGTAAGCGGCCCGTGTCACGTCCCAGAAGTGCCGCCACTGCGGCCTCGGTGTATCGCGGCGGAGCTCCTGTTCGAGCCAGGCGACGTTGCTTTCGGCATACTCCCACGCCGTGAGGCTTCGTGCCCGTGGCAGCGCGCAAAAAAATGGAATGAGGTTGGGGCCGGTGCCGACATCGACGATATCGAGGTCCGCCTCTCGCGGCGGCGCCTGTTTCAGAGCCTCCACGGCATGGCGAATGACGAGCTCGTCGTCCGGATGCGGCTCGCCGTAGTAGTGCTGGAAGTAGGCTTCCGAGTCGAACTTCGACCATTGATAGTCGGCATTGCTCGCTCCACCGCCCGGCGGACCGGCAGAGTGAGGCATGTTGGAAGGTGCGTCGGCTGACATGGGCAGGCTCCTCGCCACGGAAAGCCACGCGCATACGCCGAAGCCGCGTCCGGATCAACCCGCAACCGTGAGCGGCACCACGTTCGAGCGCTCGTTGAACCTGGCCGCGACAAACCTCGGCTTCTGCCCGGCAAGGAACAGGTTGAGCCGCTCGACATCCATCGGCCTCGCGAAAAAATAGCCCTGCAGCTCATTGCATCCGAGCCCATACATGATGCGAGCCTCATCCTCCGTTTCCACACCCTCGGCGACGATGTCCATTCCCAATCCCTTGCCCAGGCCGATGACAGCGTTGACGATCTTGCGCGCGTTGTCGCCTTTGGCGATGCCGGAGACGAATGTTCGGTCGATCTTGATCTTGTCGAAGCGGAACTTGCAGAGATAGGACAGGCTCGAATAGCCCGTGCCGAAGTCGTCGAGAGCGGTCCTGAAGCCCATGTGGTGAATGGCCTCGAGCGCTTGGCCGGTCCGATCGCATGATTCCAGGAGCACGCTTTCAGTGATCTCGAGAGTAAACCGGCACGGATCGGCGTCATGCTCCCGCAACAGCTGGCGTAGAAGCGCCTCGAGATCTGATTGACGGAACTGAACCGGGGACAGATTGACCGCGATGGAAAGGTCCGGCCAGAGCTTCGAATCCCTCATGGCTCGCGAAAGTGCCAGCTCGCCGAGCGCCGGCATCAGACCGCATTGCTCCGCGATAGGAATGAAGATGCCGGGCGGGAGGTCGCCGCGCTTGGGATGACGCCACCGGAGCAGGGCCTCGAGGCCGGTCGCGAGCCCTGTCTCGCACGAGATGACCGGCTGATAGTCGAGACGCAGCCCTTCACCGTTCCGTTGGAGCGCCGCGCGCAGATCGAGCTCGATCGACCGGCGCTCCTCGACCTGCCTCGCCAGATCGGCGTGAAAGATCTCCGCCCTGTCGCGCCCCAGGTTTTTCGCCTCATAAAGGGCGATATCGGCGTGGCGCATCAGCTCGTCCGCGGTCGAGCCGTGCTCGGGAGCGGTTGCGACCCCGACCGACGCCGTGACGGTGAGGATATGACCGTCGCAGTCGAAGGGAGCGATGAATGCCCGCCGGATTCGCTCTGCAAGCTCCCGCCCCGAGCCCTGCCGCTCCATGGTCCACAGAATGGCAAACTCGTCGCCGCCGTAGCGGGCCAGGAAGTCATCCGCCCGCATGTAATCCTTGAGCCGGCGCGTGACAGCGTTGATGAGAGCGTCGCCCGCATGGTGCCCCAACGTATCGTTGACATCCTTGAATCGGTCGATGTCCACGTAGGCGACGGCAACATGCCGGCAGGCATGCTCCTGATCGAGCCCCTCGAGTGTCGCCGTGAGCTTGTCGGCGAAATGCGTTCTGTTCGGCAATCCCGACAGAGAATCGTGCTGAGCGGCGTGACGCGCCTCGGCCTCGCGCTGCGCCAGATCGAGGCTCGTTCTCCTGAGGCGCCGCAGCATGCCTCCGGCGAGGATTCCGACCCCGGCGACACCTGCCGCGACCAGCGGCAGAATGGTGTTGAGAAGAACGCGCCCTGGCCGCTGAGACTCCCACGCAAAATAGCCCGCTCGCACACCGTCGTCGCTGTCGAACGGCTCGAGAGCGAGCGCCGTCGACATGGGGGGCCGGTCGGTAACGAGCAATCCCTTGAGCAACAGCGAGCGCTCGAGCTCGCCGACAAAACCGGCATCGATGTAGCGCACGCTGATCAACAGCCTGGGCCGGTCCTCGCCGAGCAGGCTCATGTCGACATTCGGCACGATCGTGATCGCGGCGGCGACGGCCGGCCTTCCGCCGACCGAGAGAATATGGCCGGACCAACGCGCATTGTTCACCGCTCCTGCCAGGATCCGGTAGTTGTCCTGGTCCTCACCGAACTCATCGGGCCGAACTTTGAGGGGAGAGGCGCTTTCGTTGCGCACCTCTGCGATCAGCGAGTGCAACGCTGACCGGCGCTGCTCGAACTGCCGAGGCTCCTGCGGCGCATTCCCGGCAAAAGCGAACACCGGACGGTCCCCGGCATCCAGCACATAGACCTCGCTGTGATCATAGGTCTCGGTCAGGAACACGCCGATGTTGGCGTTGACCCAGTCGGCGTTCATGCCGGCTCCGTCACCCTCGAGATTGACGATGAGCTCGTCCCACCAGGCCACGCTCTTCTGCTCGTTCAGAATCCGCACGATCGAGCGATTGAGGCCGTTCTGCAGGAGCGTGCGCTCGCGCTCGGCGGCGCTGTCGTTCGACGACCAGCCCGCGAATGCAATGATGCCGAGGAGGAGAAGGCCAAATCCCGAGACGCTCGCGGCGCTCAGCGTGCTGAGGCGCTGAAGCTCGGACTTGAACAAGCGAAGGCTGATCTGATTGAGACGGGGTGACATGAACTGGGGCTCTCTCCTCACTGCGGTCGCCCCCGATATACACGCTTAGGTTGTTCTTCCGTTTAAGAACCGGATTCCAATTGCTCAGAATGCGTCTTTCTTCGCCCGCAACGGAGCGGACGCCGTTAACTGTTGCCGTATCAACATAATGCAAGAACCATGCAGCACTGCTGGATTAATCGTTGACGGCAAATTTAATTGCGGTTAATAATTATTGAAAAATGATGAACGGTCGAGTAACAACCTAAAAATGTACCCGGCCAGGGGGAGTTAATTCTAGGCATTCCGTACTGCGGACCGTCTCGGCGCTGATCGAGCGGAGGGGTGATTGAATTGTGAGGTGTACATGTCCAATCTGGTTCTCAAAACACGCGCCGAAAGCACCGAGTTGAAGAAGGCTGCATGCTCCATCGAGCAGGCCGCCTGGAACGACCTCGGATACCTCAATTACACACGGGCCCACTTCGAGTCCTACGGCGAGCTGCTCGAGCATTTTCCCGACTATCAGATGTGCCTGGTCGATGAGGAGCTCGGCTACCCGGTCGCTGTCGCCAACTGCGTACCGATGTACTTCTCCGACACGGACGAGCTGCCGGCCGAAGGCTGGGACTGGGTCGTCGAGCGCGCCACCGAAAGCCGCCGCACCGGCAAGGCCAACGTCTTGGGCGGTCTCGCGATCTCAATTCCCGACGTCTATCGGGCGCGCGGCTATGGCCACATCATGATCCGCGCCATGGTTGACAAGGCCGCGCGGAATGGTCTCAGCTGTCTCCTCGCTCCGGTGCGCCCGTCCGCCAAGGCACGCTTCCCGCGCGTCCCAATCCATGAGTACATCAACTGGACCGACGGCTACGGTCGCCCGTTCGACCCGTGGCTGCGCAGCCACCTGTCGTCGGGCGGCAAGCTGATCGGACCCTGCGAGCGCTCGATGGTCGTCCACGAGCACATTGGCTTCTGGCAGAACTGGTCGAAGCAAAGGTTCGAGACGTCGGGCTTCTATGAAATCGAGGGTGCGCTCGCTCCCGTCGACATCGACGTCGAGCATCTGATGGGCCGCTACGAGGAGCCCAATGTTTGGGTGGTCTACCAGGCCGAGCGCATGACCAAGCCCATCTCGGAGATGCTCGCCTCGCGCCGCCGCCGGACGCACTGAGAGCACCGTCCGCGAGTTGGTACGACTGTGTGAACCCGGCGCTCCCCGCCACGAGGGTTGGGAGCGCCGATCCTTTTCTAACCCGCCGCAACGTTCGTCGGCCTCGGGCAGGAGACGCCGGTTCCACCGAGGCCACAGTAGCCGTGCGGGACCTTCGCGAGATACTGCTGATGATACTCCTCGGCGAAATAGAACTCCGGCGCTTCGACGATCTCCGTCGTGATCGGGCCATAGCCGGCCTCCGCAAGCCTCCTGCCGTACTCGGCCTTTGACGCCGCCGCGAGGGCGCGCTGCGTCTCGCTCGTCCAGTAGATCCCAGAGCGATATTGTGTGCCCACGTCGTTGCCCTGGCGCAGGCCCTGCGTCGGATCGTGGCTTTCCCAGAACGCCTTGAGCAGTTCGGCATAGGTGGTCTCTTGTGGTCTAAAGATCACGAGGACCACCTCGTTGTGCCCGGTTCGTCCGGAGCAAACCTCCTCATAGGTCGGATTGGGCGTAAGCCCGCCGGCATAGCCGACTGCCGTAATCCAGATGCCGGTGCCGAGCTGCCAGAACTTGCGCTCGGCCCCCCAGAAGCACCCCATTCCGAGGATGGCGGTCTCGGTGCCCTCCGGATAGGGGCCCTGGAGCGGCCGGCCGAACAGATAATGCTCGGTAGGCCCCAGGATGGGGTCCGCCCGGCCCTTGAGCGCCGTCTCGCGGGTCGGCATCTCGAGCTTCTTGCTGCGGAACAGCATGTGTTTCACCATTGTTCTAGCGTGACATGATCGGATCGGGCCGGAATCTCTGGACGAAGGGCCCTTTGCGACTGCTATAGTACGGGCGGCCCTCGTCCGCGTGCCAGAGCGGGCGATCACGATTTCGGGAAGAGAGCGCACGGCACCAGTGGCATAACGGTTTGGGGGTGCATCATGGCGGATCCGTCGAGAGCAGGCGCGCGTGCCGAGGAAGCGAAGCACGAGAACATCGTCTATGCGGCAACCGGCGGACGCAAGACCGTCTTTTCGTTCCTGTTCCTGATGCTGCTGCCGTTCTTCTTCAGTCTGCCGGCCATGTTCTTCATGCGCATCAAGAGCGGTCTCCTCGGTGACGCCGTCGGGCATGCCATCATGGCCGTCGCGTTTGCGATCCTGATGTTCCTGATCTTCATTGAGCTCATGTTCTCGCTCAGGGCGCGCATCGAGCTCGGCGATACGAAAGTGCGTATGACGCTGCCCTCGGGCCGCGGACCGACACCGATCGTGCGCTACAGGACGCACGAGATTCCCTATGACCAGATCGACACGGTCGAGACCCGGCGCGAGGTGTACGGCGGCTCACTCGTGCCTGTGCTTCTCAAGGGAGCCCGCATCGTCACCAAGGATGGGCAGAAGATCCCGCTTGGCTATGTCAGTGAGGCCAACGTCGATCCGGCATTCCCCTATCCGGAGATTGCCCGGCAGATCGCCGAGCGGGCACGCCTGCCGCTCATCGATCGCGGCAGCGTGTGGCGCAGCGTGCGGCGCAAGTTCCTGGGCTGGCCCGCTCCCGGCGGCCTGGTCAATTCCGATACCGTCGATGAAACGCAGATCGATGCGCTCAATCACAGCCACAAGAACGTGGTCATGGCACTCATCGGCAGCCTTGTCGTTCTGATCGCGATCGGCATCGTCGACGACCTCTCGTCCGATCTGCCGATCGGGCAGACGGCCTCCACGATCGTGCCGAATGCCCCCGCGAAGTCGTCCGAGAAGACTCCGGCCAAACCAAAGAAGCCGCAGAATTGAAAGAGAGCCCCGAAGAGCCCGTCTCAGTTGACGAAAATCTCGACCTCCCGGCGCCTGCGGCCGGCAAAGCCGAAGACGAGCGCCAGCATGCCGAACAGCACGAACGTCGGAACGGCAAGCACGAGCGCGATGGGGCCCTCCCAGAGCCAGGGTTGAGAGGAGCGTGCGACCGCCACCTTGGCCGCCTGGTACGAGGCCGGCAACAGATCGAGCCAGTGATCACCGAGCGGCGTCGCTACAAAGCTGCCCGACCCCGAGGTCACGGGCGTGAGGTCGGCCACGAGCGCAATGAGGCCGATCAAAATGAAGAGACTGGAGAGGAAGCGAAGGGCAACGCGCGGCGTAAAGGGGCTCAGCGCGGCAAGCGCGAGCAGACCCGCTGCCATCGGCGAGACGTAGTATGCCGCCAGTGCGACCGAGACCGAGACCAGAACGAAGGCAATCGACAACCGGAACGGGGTCATGTGGGATTTGCGCCGAGCTGAGAGGTTGGCAAAGCACGCGGCGAAGAGACAGCTCCTGCCCTGATCCCTTCGATGCCACGGATCATGTCAACGTGAAAGCGGCGCCATATAGACAAGCCCCGCTCGATGGCTGCGCTGCCCTCCCTCACCTCGCGGGGCGGGCGCCGCTGCCCCGAGCCGCTCTGAGCGGGCCCTCTCGGCGGCAGTGGGCAGCCTATCCTTCTCCAAACATCCCATGCAAAGCCCTATCTGGACGGGCGCCTAGCGAACAGGGACCGGGGGCTGGCATTCGGCCGGGAATGTGCCTATAAGTCGCCCCAACACGGGTCCCAGGCGGGGTTCGCGCACGGGATGGTGTGCGCCGACAACCTCCTCCACATCACCAGACACCGGGGTCGCGGCCTCGCGGCCGAAACGCCCTGGGCGTCCTGCGAGGCGCCGCGCTAACATCTTATCGGAGCTCGAAAAATGGCTGTACCTAGGAAGAAGATGACGCCCATGAAGAAGGGGCACCGCCAATCGCACGATGCTCTCGCGCGACCGGCTCACGTCGAGGACAAGGAGTCGGGCGAGCGCCGCCGGCCGCATCATATCGATCTCAAGACCGGCAAGTACCGCGGCCGTCAGGTTCTCGACGTCAAGTCGGACAAGTAAGGCTCGAGCGGTGGTTGCCGCCGAGCCTCTTGCGCCGGTCTTGCCGGACCGAGGGTTGGCGGCGCCGGCTCGCTGAAGGTAGTATCACCAACCATGCCGGCGGCATGCCGGGGGGAACCACCAGAAAGGGAGCAATCCATGTCGCTGCGAGCCATTCCTATCACGGTGCTCGGCTTCATTCTCTACAACATCATCGTTCTGTTCTCGGGCAGCCCGGAAGGCGCTGCCGATGGTGCTGCCGCGGCCCGCGCCCTGCTCGGCACCGAGCTCTTCAGCTTTCCGATGATCAGCGGCGCCCGCTGGTCGTTCACCTGGGCCGACCTCATTCTTATTGCCATGCTGGTCCTGCTCTTCATCGAGCTTCTGAAGGCCACCTACACCTCGACCGCCTCGCTGATCGACCACGGCCTGTCGATGATCATCTTCATCGCCGCGCTGGTCGAATTCCTAATTATACAGCAGGCCGCAACGTCGGTCTTCTTCATCATTCTGGTGACGCTCCTGATCGACGTCGTCGCCGGCTTCACCATCGGCATCCGGGTCGCGAAGCGCGATATCGGCTTTGGCGGCGACCAGTAAGCCCGAAAATCGAAGTTTATCACGACCGGCCCCCGGCACCGTGGGGCCGGTTGCTGACGATTTTTCGGAGTTTCACTTGCAATTCGAGTTTAACTCAAACTTTAACTGTTGTTAGGGAATAGCCACTAGGCTGGCGAGCTTACGTCGTCATTTCCTTGGCCCGTGGCCTGCTCTCCGCCCCGGCCCGTCACGCATCGTGGATTGATCCGGTGAGTCCGTTCGATAAACCGCTGGCGCCGCCGCGCAACACGCTGAGCGCACCGTCCGGAGGAGAGAGCGCCGGGGCCCGCAAGACTGCCGGGGCCGATCCCGCTCAGACCTCGCCGACCTTCGACCTCGTCGGCATTCTGTCGGCGATCGAGGAGACAGCCTACAACTGGGACGTCCTTTCCGATCGCATCGAATGGGAAAGGAATGCGCTCGACGTTCTGGGTGTCACGTCGGCAGCGGACATCGAGACGGGCACACAATTCCAGCTCCTCATCGCCCCCGAGCATCTCGGGCGCCGTCAACAGGTCCAGGCCGCGGCGACGAGCGCGGAATCGATCGGCACCATGCCCGCCCCGTTCCGGGTGCAATACAAGTTCCTGCCCTATGGCCTGCGCAGCGACCTCTCAATCTGGCTCGAGGACCACGGCCATGTCTGGACTGGTCCAGACGGCCGGCCGGTGCGCATCCGGGGCGTGATCCGCGTCGTCAACGACCGCTACTGGGAGGAGCAGAGGCTCCTGCACCGAAGTGACCACGACGAGCTCACTGGCCAGCTCAACCGCATCCGTCTCACCGAGGCGCTCGGAGCCGTGCTCGGGCGCGCCCAGCGGGCCAGCCGCCCGTGCGCGTTCCTGATGGCGGCGGTCAACAACCTCTCCCTCATCAACGAGACGTTCGGTTACGACAGCGGCGACGAGGTGATCGCGGCGACGGCACGCATCATCCGCTCGAGGCTGCGCGGCGGCGATTCGCTCGGCCGCTACTCCTCGAACAAATTCGGCATCATCCTGAACGACTGCGGAACCGGCGCGATGCGCATTGCCGCCGAGCGCTTCATGAAGGCCGTACGCGACACGACCATCAAGACGCCGGCCTGCCAAATCTCCGCGACCGTCTCGATCGGCGGCGTGGTCATCCCCGATCAGGCTGCGAACATCCACGACGCGTTGAGCCACGCGCTTCACGCTCTCGACCGCGCCAAGCAGAAGCGCTTCGACTGCTTCATGGCCTATGAGCCGAGCCCCACGCGCGAGACGGCTCGCCAGCGCAACATCAACATCGCGGACGAGGTCATCTCAGCCCTCGACGAGAACCGCATGCGGCTCGTGCTGCAGCCGATGGTCGACAGCCGCACCGGCAAGGCCACGCTTTACGAGTGCCTGCTGCGCATGGAGAAAAGAGACGGCTCAACGGTTTCTGCCGGTGAGTTCATCACCGTCGCCGAGCAGCTTGGTCTGTCGCGCCTCATCGACAAGCGCACGCTCGAGCTCGCCATCCTGCTTCTGCGCAAGCACTTCAATCTGCGGCTTTCGCTCAACGTCTCTAGTCTCACCGCCAGCGATCACGACTGGGTGGTGGCGCTGCACCGGCTGACCGGCGGACGCAAGGAGATCACGGGACGCCTCACCATCGAGATCACCGAGACGACCGCCATCCACGACCTCGACCAGACGGTTGCGTTCGTCGATACGTTGCGCGAGCTCGGCTGTCGCGTCGCCATCGACGATTTCGGAGCCGGCTACACCTCGTTCAAGAACCTCAAGGCGCTGTCCGTCGACATGGTCAAGATCGACGGCACGTTCGTGAAGGACCTCTCGAAGGACCCGAGCGGAGAGGTCTTCATCAAGAGCATGGTCGAGATTGCGCGCACCTTCGGCATGGAGACGGTCGCGGAGTGGGTCGGCGACCAGGAGACGGCCGACTTCCTGACCAATGCCGGCATCACCTACCTGCAGGGCTTCCACTACGGCCAGCCGCTGTCGGTCGAGGACTACGAGGCGCTGCAGCAGCGCCCGGTCTGAGCCGCGAGCGGAACCGGCTGAAGATCAGCTCTTGTCCTTGGATAGCCGCTCGATGCGCTCCTGCATAGCGGTGAGCTGAGCCTTGAGATCGTTGATCTCCTCACGCGGGGCCTCGGGGCTGCGTTGCGCACCGGCCGGCGCCTCGCCCCTCTGAGCGGCGGCTCCGGGACCGCCCGCTCCGAACGAGGTCCACATGCTCAAGGCCTGCTCGAACATCGCCATGTTCTTGCGCGCCTGCTCCTGATAGACCTCGAAGGCCGCGGCCGGATTGGCGAAAGCGCTGGCGATCTGCGCGCGGAACTTCTCCTGCTCCTTAACGAGGTTCTCGAGACTGAACTGCAGGTAGCTCGGCACCATGCGTCCGATCTGGTCGTCGTAGAAGCGAATGAGCTGGCGCAGGAACGGGATGGGAAGCAGCGTCTGCCCGCCGTGCCGGCCTTCCTGCTCGACGATGATCTGCGTCAGCACCGCATGGGTGAGGTCGTCGCCCGTCTTGGCGTCGAAGACGACGAAGTCCCGGTCGGAGCGCACCATCTGGGCCAGGTCGTCGAGCGTCACGTACGTGCTGGTCTCCGTATTGTAGAGACGCCGGTTCGCGTACTTCTTGATGACGACGGCCTCTTTCTTCTCGGTCTGGGCGTCGGACTTGTTGAGCATGGCCGGGTGCCGGATCGGTTCAAGTTGATATTGCAGTGCGTCATGCTAACACAGGCGCCCGGCGCGAGGCCAGCCTTTCCTCAACAGACATTGGGCGGATTTGCCGCTTTACCATGTAATTGCCGCTGTCCCTCACCGCCGCTATCTTGCCCCACCTGCCGAACATGCCATGAACCGGGGACTTTCGGCTCAGTAAGCCCGGCCGGCATCCGATCCGCATTTTTCCCTGAGGAGGCGCCATCCCATGAGCGACGAGACGACGATTGTCATTGCCAGCGCGGCACGAACCCCCGTGGGGTCCTTCAACGGCTCGCTCGCCAGCCTCAAGGCCCACGAGCTCGGCGCCATCGCGATGAAGGCGGCTCTCGAGCGCGCCAAGGTCGCCCCTGGCGACGTCTCGGAGGTAATCCTCGGCCAGATCCTGACCGCCGGTCAGGGCCAGGGCCCGGCCCGTCAGGCCTCGATCGGCGCCGGCATCCCGGTCGACACCCCGGCCTGGGGCATGAACCAGATCTGCGGCTCGGGCCTACGCGCCGTCGCGCTCGGCATGCAGCAGATCAAGTCGGGGGACGCCAAGATCGTCGTCGCCGGCGGCCAGGAGAGCATGAGCCAGGCGATGCATGCCTCCCACATGCGCGACGGCACCAAGATGGGCGACGTCAAGCTCGTCGACACCATGGTCAAGGACGGTCTGTGGGACGCCTTCAACAACTACCACATGGGCACCACCGCCGAGAACGTCGCCCGCCAGTGGCAGATCACGCGCGCCGAGCAGGACGCCTTCGCCGTCGCCTCTCAGAACAAGGCCGAGGCCGCCAAGAAGGCCGGCAAGTTCAAGGACGAGATCGTGCCCGTCGTCATCAAGGGCAAGAAGGGCGACACGATCGTCGACCAGGACGAGTACATCAAGGACGGCGTGACGCTCGACGGCATTGCCAAGCTGCGCCCGGCCTTCGACCCCAAGGAAGGGACGGTGACGGCTGCCAACGCGTCCGGCATCAACGACGGCGCAGCCGTGGTCGTGCTCATGACCGCGGCGGAAGCCAAGAAGCGGGGCATCACGCCGCTCGCCCGCATCGTCTCGTGGGCCAACGCCGGTGTCGATCCCTCGATCATGGGCACGGGTCCGATCCCAGCCTCCAAGAAGGCGCTCGAGAAGGCCGGCTGGTCGATCAAGGACCTCGACCTTGTCGAGGCGAACGAGGCGTTCGCCGCTCAGGCGATCTCGGTCAACAAGGGCATGGGCTGGGATACCGACAAGGTCAACGTCAACGGCGGCGCCATCGCCATCGGCCACCCCATCGGCGCCTCGGGCGCGCGCATCCTCAACACGCTCCTGTTCGAGATGCAGCGCCGCAACGCCAAGAAGGGCCTCGCCACGCTCTGCATCGGCGGCGGCATGGGCATCGCTCTCTGCGTTGCGCGCGACTAGAAAAGAATTCCCCTCTCTCCATCGCACCCGCGATTGGGGAGTGGGGAGCAAAATCTCAAGCCCGTCAATTTCCAGAATCCCAAGGGAGAAAACCACATGGCACGAGTTGCCGTCGTTACGGGAGGCACGCGCGGCATCGGCCACGCCATCTCCATCGCGCTCAAGAACAAGGGCTACCGGGTCGCCGCGACCTATGCCGGCAACGACGCCGCCGCCCAGCAGTTCCAGGTCGAGACCGGCATTCCCGTTTTCAAGTTCGACGTCGGCGACTACGCGCAGTGCGAGAAGGGCGTCGCCGAGATCACCAAATCGCTCGGCCCCATCGACGTGCTCGTCAACAACGCCGGCATCACCAAGGACGCCGTGCTCCACCGCATGACCAAGGAGCAGTGGGACGCCGTCATCCGCACCGACCTCGATTCGGTGTTCAACATGTGCCGGCTCGTCATCGACAGCATGAGAGGCCGTAGCTTCGGCCGCATCATCAACATCTCCTCGATCAACGGCCGCAAGGGCCAGATGGGGCAGACCAACTACTCGGCCGCCAAGGCCGGCATGCACGGCTTCACCAAGGCGCTCGCCTTCGAGGGCGCCGCCAAGGGCATCACCGTCAACACCATCGCGCCGGGCTACATCAACACCGAGATGGTGGCCGCGGTGCCCAAGGAGGTGCTCGAGACCAAGATCCTGCCGCTGATCCCGGTCGGCCGGCTCGGCACGGCCGAGGAGATCGCGCGTGCCGTCGCCTTCGTCGCCTCGGACGACGCTGGCTTCATCACCGGCGCCTGCTTCGACATCAACGGCGGCCACTACATCGCCCTCTGATTTCGCTCAGCCGCAAAGACCCTGAAAGGCCCGGGGGCTTCCCGGGCCTTTTTTCCGTCTTGCCGTCGCAGTGGAGCCGGATAAGCTCCGGGGCTCAGTGTGCGGAGGCGGGATGTCCACCCAGTACGTGACGGTCTTTGTCAGCACGACGTCGCTCGATCTCTCCGGGCACCGCGACACCGTCGCGAAGGCGCTGCGCAAGCTCGACGACGTGGTGCCCGACGTGATGGACGACTTCGGCGCACGCGCCGCGACGCCCCACGACTTCTGCCGGAAGCGCATCGCGCGGGCCGACATCTACGTCGGTCTCATCGGCAACTACCGCGGCACGGAGCACGACGGCGACAACCAGCTCCGCTCCTACACGGAGCTCGAGTTCGACTGGGCCGGCGAGCTCGAGAAGCCGCGCCTCGCGTTCGTCGCCCCCGACGGCTTCGCGCCGGCCGGAGGCCTCCCCGCCATGTCGCCCGACGCCGTGGCGCGCCAGCAGGCCTTCCGCGCCAAAGCAAAGAAGCTCGTCGCCGCCTCGGATTTCTCCTCGCCCGAGGCGCTCGCCCGCGACGTGCTGGCGGCCATCGCCAACCACCGCGCCGAGACAGCCAACGAGATCATCGCGCGCTTGCTCGAGAAGCTCGAGGCCGGGACGTCGCCGGAGGCGGCCGCGGCGGCGGGGCCCGCCATGGGAGGCGAGGCGCCACCCGCCCGCGCCGGGCGCGGTTTCGAGGCCCCGACGCCCGAGCAAGGTGCGGCCGCGGCCCTCGCCGAGACGCTCGCCGATCCGGACCTCGCCAGCCTCCTCGCCGGCAAGCCCGACGTCCGCGCCATCGAGGGCGCGCTCGCCACCCGCGCCGAGGAGCAGATACGGAAAGGCCGCGCCGCGGCAGCCGGCGCCACGCTCCACTTCAAGGCGGCGGCTGCGGATTACAAGCGCATCGGCCAGTTCGCCAGGCTGCACGACGTCCGGGCGGCCCGCGCCGCCTTCGAGAAGGCACTCGAGGCGGACCCGGCCGACGTCGAGACCTGGATCGAGCTCGGCCTCATGGCCGAGGCCATGGGAAGCGTCGCGGACGCGCGCCGGTGCTTTACCGAGGCCGTCCTGCAGGCGGAGCGCGCGAAGGACTGGTGGGGCCTGATGGCCGCCACCGGCTGTCTGGGTGACATCGAGGTGGCGGCCGGCAACCTCGAGAAGGCGGAAGGCCTGCTGCGCGCTGCGACCGCCATCGGCATCCGCCTCGCTGAGGACGATCCGTCGGATCCGATCCGGCAGAGTAATCTCTCCGTGTCCTTCGAGAAAATCGGCGACGTGCTGGTCGCGCAAGGCAACCTGACCGAGGCCCTGAAAGCCTTCCGCGACAGTCTCGCCATCGCCGAACGCCTCGCCAGGGCCGACCCCGGAAACGCCGGATGGCAGCGCGATCTCTCCGTGTCGTACAACAAGGTCGGCGGCGTGCTGGTCGCGCAAGGCAACCTGCCCGAGGCCCTGAAAGCCTTCCGCGACAGT
>Ga0233425_10001935_pt1 | contig 43350 bp, 43 predicted proteins | sample Watercolumn_Towu_2_FD_181712 | JGI IMG/M metagenome (GOLD analysis project Ga0233425, IMG submission 181712) | Freshwater microbial communities from Lake Towuti, South Sulawesi, Indonesia - Watercolumn_Towuti2014_140_MG | ecosystem: Environmental > Aquatic > Freshwater > Lake | place...
TTACTTTTTACTTTTTACTTCCCACCAATACAGCCCCCCGGCCCAGGCCAGGAGGAGCGTGTCTTGCAGTATCACCCCCCACCCCACCTGGGTCTGAAAAAAGAGGCCGCAGCCGCAGTCGATTTTCAGCCCCCGGGCCATGGTCACCGCCATCACCACCAGGAAAGAGGCGATGAGGAAACTCAGGAGCAGCAGGCAGGCGCGGCGCTTGAACCCCGCCATCAGGAGGGCGCCGGCAGTCAGCTCCACCCAGGGGAGCACCGCGGCCGCCGCGCCCGCCAGCCACATGGGACCCAACCGGTAAGCCAGCACCGCCTCCGCGAATTCATACGGATGGTAATGCTTCTGCAACCCGGCATAGAAAAAGAGGCCCCCCAAGGCCATGCCCAGAAGCCGGGGGATGAGCCGGTTAGGTTTTCTGTTTTCTGTTTTCTGTTTTCTGTTTGCCAAAAACCTTCCTCTTTGTGTCCCTTTGTGCCCTTTGTGTCTTTGTGGTTAATCTTTTCTTTTTCTATTTACTTGTATCTACCGGATAACCCGCTTCGTCCCAGGCCCGGAAGCCGCCCAGAAAGGCCTCAACCCGGGTGAATCCCAAGGCTTGCAGCTTTTCGGCCACCTTCAGGGCCAGGTCGCAATTGGCCTCGCCGCAATAAACCACGATGCGCCGCTCTTGGGCAATGTTGGCCAGCGCGGGATTATCTCTCTCCTTGAGCTTTTCCAGGGGCAGATTCACCGCCCCGGCAATATGCAATTCCGCAAACTCATCGGGCTTGCGCGCGTCGATGAACAGGGTCCGGCCCTCTTGAAAAAGCTCATAAGTTTGGGCCAGATTAAGGGTCTTGACTCCCTGGAACTGCTGCTCCCAGCGCTGCTCCCGCATCTTTTCCAGGTGGCCGGGCAGATCGCCCTTGACCGCCAGGTCCACCAAGCCCCACTGCTTCACCAGGCCGAACCCTGCGGCCAGGACCAGCAAAAAAAAGGCCCAGGCCAGATCTTGCCAGAGAAAGCGTCGTATCTGCAAAGGTTCTTCTCTCTTAGAACCGAAAACGGTCCTATTCACCTGCTTCCACATCTGCGTTGGGATGTTTCTTGCCCCCGTAGAAAAACGGCAGAGGCAGAAAACCCTCTTCATCTCTCTGATGGCCCTCTTCCCGGCTGTGCCGGAAATAGCGCCACACCCTCCCCTCCTTGAGGTCCGCCAGGAGGGTCTGTTTGCCGTCGGTCACCATCTGGTAGCGGGCCCCGGGCCCCGGGGCGCCCGAGGGTTTTAAGGCCATGGGGCCTTTATTTCCCATTTCTGCGGTCTTGGCGGCCTGGCCTTTTACGGCCTCCTCCACTTGCCGGCTCACCTCACTTTTGAAGAAAGGACCGTACAACCAAAAAGCCGTGGCTGCGGCAAATCCCACCAATACCGCGATGATCGTGTTCCACCCTTGACCCCTGGCCACCTGCCGCCCCCTTTTTCCTTGGCATGCCCCGGCTGCAAAAAGGTTGAAAAATTCCTAAAAAAACCCGGCCCTACCCTTCCCTATCATCTAATCCCGTTCTAAAACTCGAACAGGAGAGAATTTTGGGGATCATATTACAGACTATCGACCGTTAGAGCTAAAGCTATAAAAGATGGTTCTGCTTATCTTCAGGTCCCGGCCCCTTGGTCTGGCGCGGCGCTTTTTTAAAGGTGGCATTGGGGGCGAGACGGGGGTAGCTTAGGTTTTTATCCGCCAGCAAATCGGCAATCGTCAATATCTGAATCTTGGGGAATTGCTGCCCCGGAAAAAACTCCGGCTCATAAAAACCTGCGGCTGCCGCCTCTTTAACCATGGGAGCAGTAGGTTCAGTCAAGGTGATGAATGCGCCGATGGCGGCCTTCTCCCGTTCAATCACTCCCTTTAAATCCCTGATTTGGCTTACGGTCACGTGGCCGCTCTTCACCTGGACGATCACCCGCTTTGCCTTCCCACTTTTATCATCAATAAAATTAATAATCCCGTCAATCCCGGTGTCCGCCCCCTTTTTCTTATCTTGAGCGGGTCTGGCTTCCACCAATCCCAAAGCCCACCATTCAAACTGATGCCGGTTTTGCTTAGCCAAGGCTCTGGCGCCTGATATATCCGTGGGTGCGCCAATCGTATTAAAGTCAGATAATTGCGGGTCGAACGCGTCATGAAGCCGGTTTTTGATTAAGGTGATGGCCAAGTGTGTGATATCAATACCGATCCATCGGCGGTGCAAACGCTCCGCTACTGCAATGGCAGTGCCGCAACCGCAAAAGGGGTCCAGTATCACATCCCCTTCATTACTGCTGGCCTTGATGATATGCTCCAGCAAAGCCTCGGGTTTCTGGGTGGGATAGCCGAGGCGTTCCTTGGATTGAGGATGAATCATATTTATTCGCCAGACATCTCCCAATGACTTGTCTGTCGCCTGAACTCTCAGTTGTTTACCCGTCTCGGGATCATAAACGGGGACTCGCTTCCCCCCGGTTTTTTTAGTAACAAGTTGAGTCCCAATATATTCGGTGGGTACCCGAATTTCGTTATAAGTATAACCATGGCGAATATCTTTAATATAATACAGAAGCACATCATGCTGCCGGTCAAATACACGCCCCCCGGTAGGCAGCTTATTAGGATACCACCATATAATATCATCCCGTCGCTGCCGTCCCCCGAAAATTGCATCCAACAGCAGGCGAAGATAGGGATGGGCTATGCTGTCGCAATGCAAATAAATACTTCCTGTGGACTTCAGCACTCGGTGCAACTCCATCAACCGCACCGCCATCATAGTTAGATAAGCCATCATGTCATTAGTGCCCAGGAATGAGCGCACGGCATCCACGAGAGCAGCCAGCTTGTCCGGCCCCCGGTTGATCAGTTCGTGGTAGGCTCTTTCCGATTCCAGGCCCCAATGCCAGGTATCTTCAAACGCAGTGATCTGGGCCGCTGATTTTTCTCCGCTCTTTTCTTCAAAAAGGATATTATAGGTAGCGTTGGAGTTGAAAGGTGGGTCAAGATAAATAAGATCAACGCTTTCAGAATCAATATGTTCTCGTAAGATCTTCAGATTGTCGCCAAAATATAGCTTATTTTTCCAGGAGGCTTCTGAAATCATGGGGGAAAAACCTTCTTGATTTTTATAATATTTTCTATTGCCTCAGTGAATTCAGTCTTATCTATGCCTTAGGTAATTTTAATCTTGGCAGCTTCGTTATCCTTAAACCTCGCGGCCATCGCCTTCGACCTGGGGAACGTCCTGGTCCGGGCCGACCATTTCCGTTTCTGCCGCCCCTTAGCTATCCTGGCCGGCCTGACTCCGGACGAGGTTTACGCCCGGATCTTCGGCTCCGACCTGGAGCCCGGTTACGACACCGGCCGCCTCTCTTCCGAGGAATTTTACCGGCGGATTATGACCGCCTTCGGCCTTGCCCTCCCCTACCCCCGCTTCTGCGCTTTATGGAACGACATCTTTGCGCCTCTGGAGGTGATGGAGGAAACCGTGGCCAGGCTGGCGGCCCGCTATCCCCTGTATCTTCTCTCTAACACCAATCCCTTGCATTTTCAATATATTAAGGAGCAATATCCCCTGCTCCGCCATTTCCGGCGCTTCATCCTCTCCTACGAAGTGGGGAGCCGCAAACCCGAACCCGCGATCTTCCAGGCCCTGATCCGGGAGATGGGCCAGCCGCCTGCGCGCTGCCTCTACCTGGACGATCTCCCCCCCTTCGTGGAAACCGCCCGCAGCCACGGCCTGCAGGCCTGGCACTTCACCAGTCCCGGGGATTTCCACCGGAAGCTCACCGAATACAGTCTCTGGTAGCGCAAGGTCTCGTTTTTCGTTTTGCGTTCTAATCGCTGCTAGCCATTGGGCTGCCAATTGGCTTTTATCCGTTAACTCGCTGATAAAATCCAAATCATATTCCAGGCAGTTTTCCCCGGCACGAAAAACGCAAAACGCAAAACGGGCATCAAAAAGGCTTCCCAATCGCCTTATCCAACTGCGCCTCCGCCACCCGGTAATCATAGAGGGCCCGGACGTAGCGCAGGTCGGTCTGGAAATACTCCACCTGGGCGTCGGTGACTTCGATGATGGACCCCACCCCCACCTGGTAGCGCCCCTGGGCCAGGCGGAAATTCTCCCGGGCCGCCTCCAGGGCCTTTTTAGTGGCCCGGATCAGTTCCCAGGCCGAGGTCAGATCCAGAAAACGCTGGTCCACCTCTTTGGTTATGTTCTGGGTGAGGACTTCTTTATTGGCGTTGGTGGCCCGGATATTGGCATTGGCCACCTTCATGTTATGGTAGGCGAGCAGGCCGTCAAACAGGGGCACCGTCACGCCCGCGCCGAACCACCAGGAATCCTGATCAAAGGCGCCCTTGGCAATAGGCGCGTTAGGACCGGACCACCCGTAGGACGCCTGGCTGCTCAAAGTGGGAAGCCAGCCGGCCCGGGCCACCCGGAGCGCGGCCTGGTTAAAATCATCCTGGTAGCGGTTCTTCACCATCTCCGGCCGCCGCTCCAAGGCCTGGGCCCTTAATTCCCCCAGGGTGTGGGGAATGGGGGTGATCTCCAGGACGTCCTCCAGCCCTTCGAAGGGGAAGGTTTTCATCCCCAACGCGGTCATCAGGGTGACCTTGGCCAGGTCCACCGCGTTTTTGGCCCTGATGAGATCGGCTTCGACATTATAGAGATTGGCTTCCGCCTTGGTGACGTCGATCTTGGCCCTGAGCCCCACGTCATAGAAGCCCTGGGCCTGTTTCACCAGTTCCTGGTTCTGGCGCACGGTCTCCTCGGTGACCTTTCGGGCCCGGATGGCCGCGAGGTAGCCGAAATAGGCGCTGCGCACGTCCAGGACCACCTGCTGGCGGTTGCCGGAGTAATCTTCCCGGGACTGGTGGTAGGTGGCCCGGGACTGGTCGATCAACCCCGGAGTCTTGCCGAAATCATAAATCAACTGGCTGAAGGAGAACCGGTTGGTATAAAAATCCGTAGCGTTCCTGGCCCCGAGGTTGCCCAGGCCCGCGGGGCTGGTGGAGGCTCCTGTACCCGTGGTGCCGGGAAAGGAGTTGCCGTAAAAGACCTGGCTGGTAAAGCTGGCCTGAGGCAGGTACGCGGCCCGGGACGCGCCGATCTGGTATTGGGCCGCAGCCACCTTCTCCTTGGACTCCTTCAGGGTGGGATGCTCCTTAAGCGCAATCTCCATGGCCCGTTGCATGGTGAGGCGGCCGTTGCCGGCTTCCTCGGCCCCAACCGCGGCCGCCCCCAGGGCTGAAAGCGCGGTTATAAGTAGGCAAACCAACAATTTTTTCCTTAAATTGCCGATCACTTAAAAGCTCCTAGGGTCGGTGGAACAAGGCTTTTCCCCGGTGGGCGGTTCTCCCGGTGGGGCGGGCCTCTGTGCCCGCCCGAGCCCCTCCCCCCAAGGCTTCCTCATCTGTATGGTGCGTCTCACGCACCATTATTATTGTAGGGTGCGTCTCACGCACCATTCTAGCGCCCCGGCCGCGCCCGCGAGATAGTAAATATTGCGCCTTGCTTTGCCCCTTTGCGTCTTTTCGAGAAACCTAACTTTCCAAAACCGGCTTCCGTCGATGAAACTCCGTGGCCTCCTCAAAGGCACATGCCGCCTGCAGCAACGCCGCCTCCCCGAAGGGCGGGCCCATGAGCTGCAAGCCGATGGGCAGGCCTCCGGCACTGAAGCCGCAGGGCACGGAAATGCCGGGCACTCCCGCCAGGTTGGCGGAGATGGTGAAGATGTCCGACAGGTACATGGTCAGGGGATCGGCCATCTTCTCCCCCAGGCGGAACGCGGGCGTAGGGGACACCGGCGTGGCCAGCAGGTCGCATTTTTCAAAGGCCGCGTCGAAATCCCCCCGGATCAAGGCCCGCACCTGGGAGGCCTTGCGGTAATAGGCGTCGTAATAACCCGCGGACAAAGCGTACGTCCCCAGCATGATGCGCCGCCGCACTTCGGCGCCGAACCCCCTGGTGCGGGTGGCCGCGTACATCTCCAGAAGATTGCGCCCCTCCTGCCGCACTCCGTATTTCACGCCGTCGTAGCGGGCCAGGTTCGAAGAGGCTTCGGCTACGGCCACTACGTAATAGACCGCCACCGCGTACTCGGTGTTAGGCAGGCTCACCTCAATAAGCTCTGCGCCCAGCCCCTCCAGGGTCTGCAGCGCCGCCTGCACGGCCCCGGCCACTTCCGGGTCCAGGCCCGGGCCGAAGTATTCCCGGGGCACGCCTATTTTCAATCCTTTAATCTCCCTTCCCAAGCCCTCCAGGTAATCGGGCACGGGCTGATCCACGGAGGTGGAGTCCCGGCGGTCGTGGCCGGCGATGCAGTTCAACAGCAGGGCCGCGTCCCGCACCCCTTTGGTCAAAGGCCCGATTTGGTCCAGGGAAGAGGCATAGGCCACCAAACCGTAGCGGGAGACCCGCCCGTAGGTGGGTTTCAGCCCCACCACCCCGCAGTGGCACGCAGGCTGGCGGATGGAGCCGCCGGTGTCCGACCCCAAAGACGCGGCGCATAGATCCGCGGCCACCGCGGCCGCGGACCCGCCGCTGGAGCCCCCGGGAATATAGTCCCGGTTCCAGGGATTGTGGGTGGGACCGAACGCGGAATTTTCCGTGGAGGAGCCCATGGCGAATTCGTCCATGTTCACCTTCCCCAGGAAAACCGCGCCCGCGCTCCTAAGCTTTGCGCAAACCGTGGCGTCGAAGGGCGGCACAAAGTTATCCAGAATTTTCGACCCGCAGGTGGTCCGCAGCCCCTTGGTGGTGAGCACGTCCTTCAAAGCCAGGGGGATACCGGTGAGCGGCGTGGCTTCCCCCCGCCCCAAGCGGTCTTCGGCTTCCCGGGCCTGGGCCCGGGCCCCCTCCGCGTCCACGGTGAGATAGGCGTTAAGCCGCCCGTCCAGGCTCCGGATGCGGTCCAGGAACTGCTCCGTCACCTCCACCGGCGACACTTCCCGCCGGGCCAGCAAAGGGGCCAATTGGCTGATACTCAGGGTAAATAGCGCGTCCGTCATTTATGAGTTCCGAGTTCCGAGTTCCGGGTTCATGACTTAGAGTTCAAAGTTCAAAGCTTTCTTTTACCGAAAACCGAAGACCGAAAACCGAAAACCGTCTTTTAAATAACCCTGGGCACCACAAAACTCCCCTCTTCCCGGGCCGGGGCATTGTCCAGGGCCTCATTCAGGGGCAGACCGGTTTTGACTTCATCTTCCCTGAAGGCGTTAAAGACCGGGACCGCGTGGGCCATGGGAGTTACTCCGGTGGTGTCCAACTCCTGCAATTTCTCCACGTAGGCCAGGATATCGTTGAGCTGCCGGGTGAACAGCTCCACCTCGTCGGGCTCCAGGCTGAGCCGGGCCAGGTTGGCCACGTGCAGCACTTCTTCCCGGGTCAGGGCCATGCTTTTTCTCCTCAACGGCCCCAGGGCTTCGGAGCCGCGGGGCTATTAACAGGTTATTATATAACCCTTGCGCGGTTAAGAAGAAAAGATAATTTTCCAGGAGACGTGGTGGCCGGCCCCCCAATTCTCCCATAAATCATTAAAACCCGGTTTCCGGGGAGGGTAGCAAATGCCGATGGTGGCCTCAGGCCTGCGTCCTGGCTCGCAGCCAGTTAAGGGCATAGTCCTGGGCTTTATCAGCTTCTGCCGCCAGCCAGAAGCCGACGTGGGAGCCGCCGCCGATCCGGTAGAGTTCGGAACCGGTAATGGCGGCGTGGGCGTATTCCCCATGGCCGGGGGGCACGTCCTTGTCCGCGTCCCCGTGGATGATGAGGGTGGGGCAGGCGATGGGGGCCAAATCCAGCCGGCTGATGGCCGCCATCTGGACCTCATCGTTGTACAGTCCGTCCCGGCGTTCTTCCAGGCGCAGGCTCATGGTCGCCAGCAGAAACTTGAGGAAGGCAAACTTCCCATCGTCCTGGAGGATTTCCCTGGCCCTGGCCGCAAGTTCGTGGAACTCCAAGGTGCTTTCGGTTTTAAGAAAGCTCTTGACCGTAGATTCGGGCAGATGTTCCAGAAAGAAGCGTAACAGCCGGATGCCGGCCTTGCTTAGATAGAGCTTCTCCTCCAGGGGGGTGACGTTGGGTTGATAGTTAAGGCAGACGGAGTCGATTTCCAGAAGGCAGGAGACCTTGTGCGGGTGGCGGGCGGCCAGCAGGTAGGTGGGAGGGCCGCCCGCGGACGCGCCGATGACCGGGATTTTCCCGATTCCCAGGGCCTCCAGGAGGGCAGCCAGGGCGTCGGCCTGTTCCTCCGGGGTGCGGCCGGTGGCCAGGGGGGTGCCAAGGTAGCCGGGCCGGGAAGGAGCGATGATCTGAAAGCCGTTGACTCGAAAGACCTCTCCCAGGCCCAAGCCCTGGTCATAGCCGCCGGGGCCGCCGTGGACGCAGAGGAGCGGGGGCCCCTTGCCCCGGGCCGCGTATTCCACCGGCCCGGCTGCCGTTTCTAGGATTTGCGCCGGATACGGCAGGCATTCCTCAAGTTCTCCGGGGGTGGGCAAACGGAGCGCGGACATTGTGCCTCCGGATAGGCGGTCGGTGACAGCATTTTAGCCGCATCCCCGGGGGAAGTCAAACCGGGGGCGGTTGCCTGGGAATCGGGAATGAACCGGGATAATTTTCCCTCGGGGCCGCCAACTGCGGCGAGGAAATCGTCAATTGTATTTGCTAGAATCTTCCTTTCTTTTACCGCGCGTTAAGGTATGATGTCCATATCCGCCGGGGACAAAATCCGCCCATAATGGCCGTCTTTGCCCGTGCGGGCCCTGTTCCCGCAGGATTAACCCGTCCGGGGCCGCGGCATAGCCAGCCGTAGCCCCCTAACCTAAAAGGATCCGGCAAGATGAAAACCTTGGTTATCTTATTGATGGTGGTTATTATCGGTTTATGCGCTTCTGGGCAAGGATTTTCAGGCTTGGTGACCGCCTATCAGGGGGGAAAAGTTTATCAAGGTTGGGTTGATGATAAAGGCACGGTGGTGATCATGAATGATCAGGGCAAAACCATCATGAACGGCCAGCTCAATAGGATGGGCGGGATCATGATCAGGGATGATAAAAATGATGACATCTATGAAGGAAGGGTGAGCGGTTTTGGCAGGTCAAGTTTAAATTCGAGTAAAGGCGGCCCGCCTCTCCGCCTTGAATTTCAACGCTGATCAAAGGCCTCCGGGAGAGGAGTTGCCCCGCTTCCCCCCCCATCGCCAGCCCGGAAGGAGCGGCTGAAGACCTCGCCAGCCGGGCCACCACCGGGATATCCCTTGAAAACTGCACCGATACCGGATCGACGGCTGAATCCCCGGATATTTTTCCCTGCCTTGCAGCTTTTTTGGGGTTATGGTAGCAAATATTGCTATTATCGATTATATTTTAAATTATAGAGGTCAGGTTCACTGTGGCGCCGATTTACCGAGAAATTCCCAACATTTCCCAACTTCAGGAGATAGCCCGCCAGGTCCGCCTGGATATCCTGGAAATGCTTTTTAAGGCCGGGTCCGGGCACACCGGAGGGTCGCTGTCGGCCACCGACATTCTGGTGGCCCTGTTTTTCGCGCAGATGCGTTTCAACCCCCAGGACCCCTGCTGGCCCGGGCGGGACCGCTTCGTGCTCTCCAAGGGCCACGCTGCGCCGGCGCTGTATGCGGTCCTCGCCCGCCTGGGTTATTTCCCCCGGGAGGAACTGCTCACCCTGCGGCAGTTCGGCAGCTCCCTGCAAGGCCATCCCGACTCCTCCTGCACCCCCGGAGTGGAGGTCCCCACCGGCTCCCTGGGCCAGGGGCTGTCCATCGCCAACGGCATGGCCCTGGCGGCCCGCCTCAACGGCAGCGGCACCCGGGTCTATGCCCTGTTGGGGGACGGCGAAGTCCAGGAAGGGCAAATCTGGGAAGCGGCCATGTCCGCGGCCCATTACCATCTGGACAACCTGGTGGCCGTCCTGGACCGCAACCGCCTGCAGATCGACGGCCGCACCGCGGACGTCATGGGTCTCGAACCCCTGGCCCCAAAATGGGAGGCCTTCGGCTGGCACACCCAGGAAGTGGACGGCCACAGCTTCCCGGAACTCCTGGCCGCCCTCAAAGCCACGGACGGGGTGGCCGGCCGCCCCCATATGATCGTCGCCCATACGGTGAAGGGCAAAGGCGTCTCCATCTTCGAAAACCAGGCGAAATACCACGGAGTTACGCCCACTAAGGAAGAATACGAGCATGCCCTGAAGGAACTGGCTTAAATACAGTTTTTAGTTTTCAGTTTTTAGTTTTTGGTTTTTGGTCTTCAGTGATGAATGAGGCGTGCCTGCCCTGGTTTTCTAACTTTGAACCTTGATGGCACTGTAAATAGTCAAATATATGCTAATTTTCCCTAATAGTGCTCAATAAAATCAGCAATTTAATTTGGCGATTTTTAGGATTTTCGACTTTTTACCAGACCATCAACCTTGAACTTTGAACTTTGAACTCTAAAAACCCGGAACTCGGAACTCGGAACTAAAAATGGCCGCACAAGAAAGCACCCGGGTCGAATACGGTAAGGCCCTGTTAAAATTAGGAGAAGAGAATCAGGACGTCGTTGCCCTGGACGCGGACCTCTCCGGGTCCACCCAGACGAAACATTTCGCCAAGGCCTTTCCCGAGCGCTTCTTTAACATGGGCGTGGCCGAACAGGATTTGATGGGCACCGCCGCGGGCCTGGCCCTGGGGGGTAAAATTCCCTTTGCCAGCACCTTTGCGGTCTTCGCCACCGGCCGGGCCTGGGAGCAGATCCGCCAATCCATCGCCTACGCCAAGCTCAACGTCAAGATCGTGGCCTCCCACGGCGGCATCAGCGTCGGCGAAGACGGCGGCTCCCACCAAGCCGTGGAGGACCTGGCCCTGATGCGCATCCTCCCCAACATGGTGGTGCTGGTGCCCGCGGACGGCCCCGAGACCCGGGCCATGGTGCGTTGGGCCGCGGCCTATCAGGGGCCGGTTTATATCCGCACCGGGCGCATGCCCTTCCCGGTGATTTACCCGGAGAACCACACTTTTGAGCCGGGCCGGAGCGATATCCTCCGGGAAGGCGAAGACGTCACCCTGGCGGGCATCGGCCTCATGGTCCATCATTGCCTGCAAGCCGCGGACCTGCTGGCCGCGGCCGGCGTCTCCGCCCGGGTTCTCAACCTCTCCTGCCTGAAACCCCTGGATTGGGAGCTGGTGGCGGATTCCGCCCGGCGCACCGGAGCCCTGGTTACCGCCGAAGAGCACCTGGCCACCGGGGGCCTGGGCAGCGCGGTGAGCGAAGTGCTGGCGGAACACTGCCCCGCGCCCCTGCAGCGCATCGGCCTCCGGGACATCTTCGGCACTTCCGGCCCCGCGGATATTCTGTTGAAGCATTACGGCCTGATGCCCGATGATATTAAAGAAGCGGCCTTGAAAGCGATAGCCCGCAAAAACCGGTGTTGACGGAACAAACATTGCGTCTTACTTTGCGCCTTTGCGTCTTTGCGTGAGGCCCATCTTTACAGGACATAATAAGAGGCGGTCCGTGAAACCCTTAAATAACAAAACCTCCCCAACCAGGCGCGGTGGGCTGCTTTACCGGGTCCTGCCGTTCTTTTTGGTCTTTTTCCTGGCTGCTGCCGCGGCCCAGCCGGCCACTGCCCCCTCTTCCGCCCAGAGCTATGAATCGCTGCGGCTACTGACGGAAGCTTTTTATGAAATCTCCCAGAAATTCGTCTGGAAAAAGAGTGAAGAAGAGATCGTCTACGGCTCCTTGCGGGGTTTGATGAATTCCCTGGACCCCGACTCTTCGTTTCTCACCCCCCAGGAATATAAGCAGGTTTTAAGCGGCCAAAAGACGCCCCTGGCGGAAGCCGGAGTGGACTTGATTTACAAAGACAACCTGCTCACTGCGGTATCGGTGATGGAAGACGGCCCGGCCTGGCGGGCCGGACTGCGTCCGGGAGACCACATCCTCAAGGTCAACGGGCAACTGGTGCGCAATCTCACCACCCAGGAGGCCACCCGCCGTTTCCAGGGCCCCCCGGGCACCTCTTTAAAGCTCAACGTCCTGCGCAACGGCCAGGTCAAACCCCTGGACCTCACCGTGACCCTGGAGCCCCTGGCCCCGGGGCGGGTGACTTCCACCATCCTCAAGGACGCTTATGCTTACATCCGGATCCCCTACTTCTCGCAGGAGACCCCGCAGGAGTTGATCGCGGTCCTGAAACCGTTGCCAGGCCAGCGTCTAAAGGGCCTGGTGCTGGACCTGCGCAATAATGCCCGGGGCAGTCTGGACCAGGCGGTGAAGGCGGCCTCCCCCTTCCTCGGGGATAAGGAAGTGGCTGCCACCAAAGGCCGGCCCCCGGAGCCGGGCCAGACTTATCACGGCAACGCCCGGGAAGAGGTCGCAAAATTGAATCTGCCCATGGTGGTGCTCGTGGACGGCGGCACGGCCCGGGCCTCGGAGGTCCTGGCCGGAGCGCTCCGGGATCAGTTCCAGGCCGTGCTATTGGGGTCCAAAACCGTGGGGCTCTGCGGCCTCACCAAGGTTCTGCCACTGCATGACGGCTCCGCGCTGGTGATGACCGTGGCCCAATGTTATACCCCCAAGGGCCAGAAGATTCACGGCAAAGGGCTGGAGCCGGAGGTCCAGGGAAAGACTCCCCAGGCCCCTCCCGGGGTCACCACCCCGGCCAAGCTTCCTCCGGAGCAGGACCCCTGGGTGGCCCAGGCCCTGGAGATTTTGAAGGACAAAAAGCCCCAAAGATTGGCGGAAAAGGCGGTTAAACCATGATTTTGCAGCGCAGGCGGGAGGGAAGATCCATGCTCCCCCGCATCATCGTGAGTGGCGTTGCCGGCCTGTTGCTGGGCCTGTTCCTCTGGGGCGTCCTGTTCCTGGGGAATTCCGGCCCCGTGGCCGCGGACTTCCCGGGCGCTTCCTCGCATCTGGCGGCATTGCCGAAAGGCGCGGCTCCGGTCACCGACACCAAGCTGCGGGTTCTGGCCCAGGCCCTGGCCCTGGTGGAAGACCAGTACGTGGAGCCCAAACCCCTCAAGGATCTGATCTACGGTTCCATCCAGGGCGCGGTGAGCACCCTGGATTCCCACTCCTCTTTTATGACCCCGGAGGAATACCGGGAGCTGCAGATCGAAACCAAGGGCAAGTTCAGCGGCATCGGCATCGAAATCACCTTGAAAGACCGCATCCTCACGGTCGTCTCCCCCATCGAAGGCACTCCCGCCTATCGCCAGGGCCTCCAGGCCGGGGACCAGATCGTCAAGATCAACGGCTCGCCCACCAAGAATATGAGCCTCAGCGAAGCGGTGAAGATGATCCGGGGCGAATCAGGCACCAAGGTGACCCTGACCATCAACCGGGAAGGTTTTACCCAGCCCAAGGATTTTGTCATCGTCCGGGAGACCATTCCCATCCGCAGCGTCAAAGCCCGGGTCATCGAGGGCGGCATCGGCTATATCAAACTGAACAATTTTCAGGACCAAACCGACCGGGATCTGCAAAACTACCTGAAACAGATGGGGAAACACCTGACTCCCTTTAAAGGTCTGATCCTGGACCTGCGCAACGACCCCGGCGGCCTCTTGGAACAGGCAACGCGGGTGGCCGACGAATTCCTCAAATCCGGCCTCATCGTCTATACCGAAGGGCGCAGCCCCCAGCAGATTTCGCGTATTTACGCCACCGGCGGCCATAAGATCGAGGTTCCGGACCCCATGGTGGTGATCATCAACGAAGGCAGCGCCTCGGCCTCGGAAATCGTGGCCGGTGCGCTCAAGGACCAGAAGCGGGCCTTCGTCATCGGCACCAAGAGTTTCGGCAAGGGATCGGTGCAAACCATCATTCCCCTGGAAGACGGCTCGGCCCTGCGCCTGACCACCGCCCTCTTTTACACCCCCAGCGGCACTACCATTCAGGACAAGGGCATCATTCCCGATGAGGTGGTCCAGGAGCCGGAAATCCCCGACAGCAAAACCCTGACCAAGGTCCGGGAAGAAACCTTGAAAAAACGCATGCGCAAAGAGGGGCTGACGGATAAACCCTGGTCCCAGCCCATCACCGCCCAGGAGTTGGATCAGGACCCCCAACTGAAACGGGCCGTGGATATTCTCCGCAACTGGCCCCCCAGGAAGATGACGCAGCAGGCGGCGCAGCCTAAGTGATCGTTTTCGGTTTTCGGTAAAGACCTGCTACAACGCTTTTCGACATTTTGAAGGGGGAATGAATAAACCATTCCCCCTTTTCATCAGCGGGATATAGGCGTTTTTTCACTTAAATTTTTGTCTTCCCCCCTTTCCTCTTGAAACTCCTTAACTCATTATAGATATAAAACCATACTCAGCCTCGGAATTAACATGTCCTCTTCTTTCAACCGAAAACCGAAAACCGAAAACCGAAAACCCCCAAGCCCGCAGGGCTTGGTAGCCGTCATCGGCCGGGCCAACGTGGGCAAATCCACGCTTTTTAACCGCCTCACCCGCTCCGCCCAGGCCCTGGTGGCGGATTTCCCCGGGGTCACCCGGGACCGCCTCTACGGCCGGGTGGAATGGGAGGACCATGCCTTCCTGCTGGTGGACACCGGCGGCCTGGTGGGGGGCGAGGAGGCCTTGGGGGAATTGGTGCGCACCCAGGCCGAGGCCGCAGTGGCCGAAGCCGACCTCCTGCTGTTGGTCATGGACGGCAAAGAAGGCCCCCAGGCCGGGGACGGGGAAGTGATCGACTACCTGCGCCGCACCGGCAAGCCTTTTCTCTTGGTGGTCAACAAGATCGATCATCCGGGCCGGGAGGAGCTGCTGCCGGAATTCTACCGCTTCGGCGTCAGCCCCATCTTCCCCGTGGCTGCGGCCCACGGTCTGGGCCTCAACGCCTTGCTCGCGGCCGTGGCGGAACTGCTGCCCCCCCCGGAAGAAGCAGCGGAAGCCGCGCCCGGCATCCGGGTAGCCATCCTGGGCCGCCCCAACGTGGGCAAGTCCTCCCTGGTCAACCGCTTCCTGGGGGAGGAACGCCTGCTGGTGAGCCCCCAGCCGGGGACCACCCGGGACGTGGTGGATACGCCGCTGACCTGGCAGGAGCAGGATTACGTTTTGGTGGATACCGCGGGGCTGCGCCGGCCCAGCGTGGTGGCCGCGGGGTTGGAAAGACAGATGGTGCTGAAGGCCATCAAGGCCCTCTCACGGGCCGAAGTGGCCCTGCTCCTGCTGGACGCCCGGGAAGGCCTGACCCAGCAAGATCTGCGCATTGCCGGGCTGATCGCGGACCAGGGCAAGGGCTGCCTCATCCTGGTCAACAAGTGGGACCTGGTAAAGGAAGACCCGCAACAGGCCAAAAAAATTCTGGACCAGGTGGCCGCGGGCCTGGAGATTATAGCTCACGTTCCGGTGTTGCCGGTCTCCGTTCTGACCGGGTACAACCTGAAAAAAATCTTTCCCCTGGTCAACACCATCTATGAACAGAGCCGCCGCCGCACCCCCACCCGGGAACTCAACCTTCTTCTGAAGGAGATCGTTGACCGCACCCCCCCCGCCCGCCACCGGGACCGCCCCGTCAAATTCTATTATCTCACCCAGGCGGAGGTCCAGCCCCCCACCTTCATCGCCTTCGTCAACCAACCCGCGGGGGTCAAGGACTCCTACCGCCGCTACCTGGTGAAGCAGCTCCGGGAGAAACTGGGCCTCACTTACGCGCCCATCCGTCTTTTCCTGAAAGGCAGGCAGCGCCGGGGGTAAAGGCAGTGGGCAGTGGGCAGTGGCCAGTAGTCAGTGGTCAGTAACTACGCCAATTCTCTATATCAAACGGTTATCTCCCGTAGGGGCGAACCTTGTGTTCGCCCCCTGTATAGGGGGAATACAGTCCCTGCCAAAAAATTGCCGTTTGATTGCGAATTGGTATCAGAAGAACAAACGATCGCACCAGCGATAAAAGCCATTTGATGTCGAATTGGGAGGGTCTTAAGAAAAGACTTTTAGGAACGAGGGTAACTACTGACCACCGACCACTGACCACTTGTCTTTTTCTGACCACTGACCACTGGCCACTTTTTCGCGGGGTGTGAAAAGAGAAGAACGCAGGAACTACTCGCCCTTCGCCCTCTTGCCAAGGGCCGGAGGGAATGACCACAACCGAGGATTGTTAGGAGAACTAGGCCTTATACCAGACGCAGTTTGGGACGGCCATCCGGCTGGCGTTCCGGTTTGTGCTTATTGCCTTTTTTCAGCGCGTTTTTCACCCGCAGCCCGTTAATTAAAAAGTAGGCGATTACTGCCCGTTCCCAGGCGGGTGAAATCTCCAATTCTTGCATACGCGATTTAAAATGATTAAGGAGGGAAGTGAGGTCCGGTTCGTCGTAGGCCAGTACTCGGTCGGCTAAACGTTCAATGGCTTCCACGATCATTTATACGACTTCTTCCTTGAACTTGTATTCTGCTCCAAACCGGAAACTAAAATATCCGGGAACAAAAGTCAAGTGCAAAAGTACATCACTTTTGTTCTTCTGGTTCCATCTGCTCCAGTGCGGCGATAACCTTGATTAAACGCGCCGTTTCCAGCTTTAAAATCTCTTCCCCCTGGGCCGCAGTAGCATTGGCAGGGTCGCCCCAGACCCCTCCGGGCCAGAAGCGGCGTTTATCCCGCACCAGGATATATCTGGGGAACGCGGGCCATTCCTCGGGGGCCGTGCCTTTAACCAGTTGCGGGTGTGCGGCCAGCATCAGCGCGGTCTCCACCTCCCCCGCGTGGGAGTCCCCCCTGGTACGCACCAGGTGGGGGTTCTCCATCAGAATCTCCCGGAGCAGGTCCAGGATATTCACCACCGCCACCCCCACCCGGGGAAGTTCCTCCAGCAAGGCCTCCCCCGCCTCCAGGAGCGCGGCCATATGGGTGCCTCCCGCGTGGCCGCTGATGATCACCAGGTTGGAAAAACCCTGGCGGCGGAACTCCCGGCCCAGGTCTTTAACCAGGGCCCGGAGGGTATCACCGCTAAGACTCACCGTGCCGGGGTGCTCCCGGGTGGAGCGGCACACCCCGTAAAACAGCGGCGGCGCCACCAATACCGGGTGCTCCTTAGCCACCCGCCGGGCCAATTCCAGGGCGTGGAAGAGGTCGGTGCCCAGGGGCAGATGCGGCCCGTGCTCCTCCAAAGAGCCCACCGGCAGGAGCACCGTCCGGCTCTTCTCCAGGAAGGCCCCAAACTCGGGCATGGTCAAGTCTTGCCAGTCGCTCATGGATGCCTATATTGATTATGATGCATTTCGAAATTGAATCGGCACTGCCTGCGAAAAGTGGTCAGTGGCCAGTGGTCAGTAGCCAGTGGTCAGTGGTCAGTAAAAACCAAGATATGCCCTGCATTTACTCCCTCTCCCCCCGCCCAGCAGATTCCAGTCCCCCCTGCAGCTAACTGGCGGGGGGAGAGGGTCGGGGTGAGGGGGGCCAGGTTTTTCGGTTTTACAGCCGCGGCCGCAGCCCGTGAAGAACTTTCGGTAAGAATTCTGCTTGAAGACTAAGAATAGAGCAAGCGAAATCTTTAAATCCGAGATTATCCCTTTACCTCAACCCCTAAAACAGGCAGGAGGAAGTTCCTTTGAACCTAGACCCCATCTTTTCACCTTTCCCACTGAAAAATTTCCGGCTGAAAAACCGCCTGGGCGTGGCCCCCATGACCCGCATGTCTTCGGTGAAAGACGGCATCCCCAGGCAGGACGTCCTGGAATTCCTGGTGCGGCGGGCCAGGAAGGGCGCGGCCCTGGTCTATACCGAAGCCATCGTCACCGACTACGAAAGCGCCCAGGGGTATCCGGGCCAGGCCCGGCTCCTTACCCAGCGGCAGATCGACGCCTGGAAACCGGTGGTGCGGGCCATCCGGGATGCGGGCGCGGTCTCCATCATGCAGATGTTCCACTGCGGCCGGGTGTCCTGGCCGGAAATCAATCCCGCGGGCCGGGTCATCGCTCCCAGCCCCATCATCCCCAGGGATAACAACCACTTAACCGGAAAACCCTACCCCGTGCCCGATGCCATGAGCCGATTCGACATCGACCACGTCATTCTCGGCTTCGTGGAGACGGCCAAAGGGGCCATTGCCGCGGGCTTTGACGGGGTGGAGATCCACGGGGCCCACGGCTATCTCATCAGCGAATTTCTCTCCGCCTATACCAATCAGCGCGACGACGCCTACGGAGGTTCGGTGGAAAACCGCTACCGTTTCGCCCACGAGATCATCCGGGCGGTGGCCCCGGTCATCCCGGCCGGCAGACTCTTGTTCTTCAGAATCTCCGATTGGGGGGTGGTGGACCTGGACGTCTCCCTCTTCCGGACCAGGGAGGAATACCAGCAGATCATCTCCTTACTTTCCCAAGAACCCCTGGACGCCATTTCCGTATCCACCTATAATTTTCAGGACCGGGCTTTCGGCACCGATCGCAACATGGCCCAACTGACCCGGGAGGCCACTTCTCTCCCCATCATGATCTGCGGCCAGATTTATGACCGGGCCACGGCCGAGGCCGCGCTTAAGGACGCGGATATCGTCCTCAGCGCCAAATCCATGCTGCTGAACCCCGACTGGGTGGAAGACTTGCGTCAGGGCAAACCCTTGCGCCGCTACCGCTCCGCGGAAGCCGACATCGCCTATACCATGACGCCCCTGCCCTGAAAAGTTCAAAGTTCAAAGTTAACTACCAGAAACAATAAAGCTTTTCGTATTTTATGGGTGAGCCATAGGCTCATGAAGGACTTTTCCGAAAATTCCAAGCGGTACGCACAGGCTTTCCAGCCTGTGCGCTTTCATTCAGAGGTGTCCAGGCAGAGCCTGGACTAAAATCTTTCGTTCCCAAGTACAACTTGGGAACGAGTATAAAAAATCAGTGATCAGTGATCACTGATTACTGATCACTTTACTTCACTGACCACTGACCACTTTTTTCCCGTCCCCTGACCCCTAGCCCCCCCCTAGCCCCTGACCACTGACCTGGTTCCCAAGCTTTGCTTGGGAACCCCTTGGAAGCCAAGCTGTGCTTGGCGAACCTTTCTCTCGGGAGGGCAAGATGGTGAGGGGCATTGTTATGGAATTATGTTCCAAAACAAGCCTTGGAGACGAAAATAGTTAAACGCTTCCTTCCACGATCTGCGGGCAAAAAGTTTTTTCTGAAATCGCGGGAAAAAACCCTTGACTATGTTTTTACAAGCGAGGTATAAAAGTCAAGGTTTGTTAAAAAAAGCACAAGGAGAACGGGCTTTGGAAATCCCTGAGGCCTTGAGCGATTTTTCCTTCGTTTTGGTCTACCTGCTGGCCGCGGCCCTCTTCGCCATGGGCCCCCTCATCATCGCCTTCCTGATTGCGCCCCGGAGCTTCGGTCCGGCCCGGGATTCGATCTACGAATGCGGCATGCCGGCCATCGGCAGCGCCTGGATCCAGGTAGCCGTCATCTATTATCTTTTCGCCCTGCTTTTCCTGGCCTTCGACGTGGACGTGCTTTTTCTCTTCCCGGTGCTGCTGGCTTACGGCAAAGGCTACGTCTGGCGGGACTTCATTGAAATCACCATCTTCATAGGCATTCTCTCCCTGGTCATCGTTTATGCCTGGTGCAGAGGAGTATTCAGTTGGAAGCGAAAACAGGTAACCCCCTAATCCATTTGGGCGTACTGGAAGAGGCCCTGAATCTGGCCCGGGCCAACTCCTTGTGGCCCATAACCTTCGGCTTGGCCTGCTGCGCCATTGAAATGATGGCCGCGGGCGCGTCCCGGTTCGACCTGGACCGGTTCGGAGCCGGGGTCTTCCGGCCGTCGCCCCGGCAATCGGACTTGATGATCGTCGCCGGCACCATCTCCAAGAAAATGGCCCCGCCCATCGTCCGCCTCTGGGACCAGATGCCCGCGCCCAAGTGGGTCATCGCCATGGGCAACTGCGCCATCTCCGGCGGTCCCTTCTATTACGAGAACCAATACGCCATCGTGCCCGGAGCCGACCTGATCATCCCCGTGGACGTCTACGTCCCCGGCTGCCCGCCCCGGCCCGAGGGCCTGATCGAAGGCATCCTGCTCCTGGAAGAAAAGATCACCAAACGGGGCCGGTTGAGGAAGTTCCGCGATGTTAACAGATAGTATCCCCCAGGCACTGTCGCCCCTGAATCTGGAGAAGGTAGCCCCCGGGGACTACGCCAAGACGGGCTATCATCTGGAAGTGACGGCCGCGGCCGCACAGATGCCGGCGGTGGCCCAGGCCATGTTGGACCAGGGCTGCTTCCTGGAGTCCCTCACTGCGGTGCACACCTCCAAAGAAGCCTTCACCCTGGTCTATCACTTCGCCAATTTCTATGAACTCTGCCGCACCGCGGTCCATGCCTCCCTTCCCGACGGGGCCGAAGCCCCCACCATCAGCCACATCATCCCTGCGGCTGACTGGTACGAACGGGAGGTTTACGACCTCTTCGGCATCAAGTTCGCCGGCCATCCCAACCTGAAGCGCCTGCTGCTCCCCGAGGATGCCGAGATTCACCCCCTGCGCAAAGAATTTGCCGAGGCAGGGGAGACAAAAGCGGAAGCGTCCAAATGATCACCTCAGGAATCGAAGAAAAGACCTTCTGGCTCAATCTGGGGCCCCAGCATCCCAGCACCCACGGAGTCTTGCGGGTCCTGCTGGAGATGGACGGCGAATACATCGCGTCCGCGGAGCCGGTCATCGGCTACGGCCACCGGGCCCATGAGCACATGGCCGAAAACCGCAATTACCACCAGTTTCTCCCCAACATGGGCCGGGTGGACTACCTCCACGCCCTGGCTTTCAACCACGGTTACTGCATGGCCGTGGAAAAGCTCATCGGCGTCCAGGTGCCGGAGCGGGCCGAGTATATCCGGGTGATCACCAACGAACTCAACCGCATGACTTCGCATCTGCTCTGGTTCGGCGCCTATCTCATGGACCTGGGGGCCTTCACTCCCTTCCTTTATTGCTTCGACGACCGGGAACACATCCTGGACCTGCTGGATAGCATCACCGGCTCCCGCCTCACCTACTGCTTCTTCCGCTTCGGCGGAGTGCCCAAGGACCTCGACGACGACTTCATCTCCGGCACCCGGGCCTTCATCAAGCGCCTGCGCAGCCGCTGGGTGGACTACCACAACCTGGTGACCAAGAACGTCATCTTCATCCACCGGGCCAAAGGGGTGGGCATCTTCACCGAGGAGCAGTGCCGGCTTTACGGCATCACCGGCCCCTCGCTCCGGGGTAGCGGCATCCCCTACGATATCCGCAAAAGCGAGCCGTACTCCGCCTATCCTGAGTTTAATTTCGAGATTCCCGTGGGTGAAAACGGCGACATCTACGACCGTTACCTCGTGCGCCTCCAGGAGATGGAGCAGAGCTGCCGCATCATCGAACAGGCCCTGGACAAGCTTCCCAACGGCCCCATCATGGCGGAGAAGGTGCCCAAGCGGATCAAGCCCGCGGCCGGCGAAGTCTACGTGGCCGTAGAGACCGCCCGGGGCGAATTCGGCACCTACATCGTCAGCAACGGAGATATCAAACCCTACCGCATCAAACTGCGGGTGCCGTCCTTTTCCAACCTGAGCCTCATGGTGGAAAGTTTTAAGGACAACCTGGTGGCCGACGTGGTGGCCATCCTGGGTTCCATCGACGTAGTCATCCCGGAAATCGACCGGTAAGAACTTCTGCGAGCGACTTATGGACTTGCTAACGCAATTGGGAAGTGAAGGGGTGCGGATGATCGTGGGCCTCATCGCGGTCATCGCCCTGGTCTCGGTGAACGCCTTGTTCCTCATCTGGATGGAGCGCAAAGTCGCGGCCCATATGCAGCTCCGCCCCGGCCCCATGGAAGTCGGCCCCCACGGCGCCATCCAGACCGTGGCCGACGCGGTGAAGCTCATGGGCAAGGAACTCATCACCCCGGAAGAGGTGGACCGGCCTATCTATTTACTGGCCCCCATCGTCGTTTTTCTCCCTGTGCTCCTCACCTTCCTGGTGATCCCCTTCTCCCAGACCTGGATCATCAAGGACATGAACGTGGGCATCGTCCTGATTCTGGCCTTCTCCACCCTCACCGTGCTGGCCATCCTCATGGGCGGCTGGGCCTCGAACAATAAGTACGCGGTCTTCGGGGCCTTGCGCTCCGTGGCCCAAAACATCGCTTACGAAATTCCGCTCCTGGTCACGGTGATGAGCATCATCCTCATGGTGGGCTCTTTCAAGCTCACGGACATCGTCGCCGCCCAGAGCGGTTATTGGTTTATCCTGGTGCAACCCCTGGCCTTTATTCTTTTTATAATTTGCGCCACCGCGGAGACCAATCGGACCCCCTTTGATCTGCCTGAAGCTGAATCCGAGTTGGTCGCCGGTTTCCATACGGAATATAGCGGCATGCGCTTCGCCCTCTTTTTTCTCGCTGAGTACACCAACATGTTCATTGTCTCCGCGGTGGCCGCCGTCCTTTTCCTGGGCGGCTGGCGGGGACCCCTGCTCCCCGGGGTGGTCTGGTTTTTGATCAAGGTCTACGCCCTCATCTTCCTGATCATGTGGTTCCGCTGGACCTTCCCCCGGGTGCGTTTCGACCAGTTGGTCACCTTCGCCTGGAAGATTTTGATTCCCTTGTCCTTTGTCAACCTGCTGCTTACCGCCCTGGCCTTGAAAATCTTTTGAGGAACGTGCCTGTAATAAAGGTTGAACAGCAATGATGACTTACTTCAAAGAGATTCTGGTGGGTTTCTGGAGCCTGCTTATGGGCATGGCGGTCACCATCCGCTATTTCACCAAACCCATCGTCACCGTCCAATATCCCCGGGAAAAGATCAAGATGAGCCCGGCCTACCGGGGTTATCCCCAGCTCATCATCGATCCCGAGACCAACACCCATAAGTGCATCGCCTGCGAGATGTGCTCCCGCATCTGCCCCTCCCAGCTCATCACCGTGGAGGGGGCGAAGTTCCCGGGCGAAAAACAGAAAAGGGCCACCAGGTACGTCCACGAGCATTACTACTGCAGCCTCTGCGGCCTGTGCACCGAAGTCTGCCCCACCGCCGCCCTGGAATACTCCGACGAATACCGGCTGGCGGGGTTTAAGCGCGAGGATGCGGTCATCGACCACCTGATTATCCTGCAGAAGCGGCAGCGGGCCTTAGGTTTGGCCCCCACCCCGGTGCCCACGGCCGAGGAGATCGCCGCCGCCGCAGCCGCCGAAGCCGCAGCCAAGGAGGCCCGGGAGAAGGAGGCTAAAGCCAAGGCCGCAGCCGCCAAAAAGCCCGCGCCCGCTGAGGAGGTGAAAGAATGATCCCCGGTGGTTTTCTTTCCCCACAGGGAATAGCCACTGTCGCCTTTTTCGTGGTGGTGGCCATGACCCTCACCGGCGCCCTCATCGCCGTGGCCGCGCGCAACATCTTCCACAATGTTCTGGGGTTGGTCCTGTCCTTGATCGGCGTGGCCGGGTTGTTCCTCTATCTTAACAGCCCCTTTGTGGCTCTGATGGAAATCCTCATCTACGTGGGAGCCATCTGCATCGCCATCTGCTTTGCCATCATGCTCTCCGAACCCCTGTATCTCCCCCGGCCCCCCCGGAAGCTCACGAAAATTCTGGGTGCGGTGGTGGGTTCGGGCCTAGTCTTCGTCTTTTTGTTCCTTTTGACCAAAAAGACCAAATGGGTCCCCGCGGCCCACCGGAGCACGGATTGGTCCGTCACCACCATCGGCCATTACCTGCTCACCAATTATGCCCTGATCTTTGAATTGGTCTCCTTACTCTTACTAGTGGCCATGCTGGGCGCCATCGTCATCGCCCGGGGCGGCCGCGGCAGCAGCAGCTAACATTCGAGGTCCATGATGCTGGTCTTCAACCAACTGGAAACCTACCTCTACCTGGCCCTGGTGCTTTTCGCCATCGGCTTGTACGGCGTTTTGGCCCGGCGCTCCCTGATCGCCATCCTGATCTCCGTGGAGCTGATCCTTAACGCCGCAAGCATCAACTTTATGGCCTTTAACCGCTTCCTGGCCCCCCACCCGGCAGTGGGCCAGGTCATCACCTTGTTCATCATGGCCGTGGCCGCCGCCGAGGCCGCCATCGCCTTGAGCATCATCGTGGCCGTGTACCGGAAGCTCAAGAGTATCAACATCGAACACGCCACTGAGCTTAGGGGTTAATCATGGGCGCGTGCGATCTCAACTTTCTGTCCTGTTTCCTCATCGTCGCCTTACCGCTGCTGTCCTTTGCGGTAATCATGATCTTTACCTGGAGAAGGCACAAACTCTCCCTGGCCATATCCCTGACCTGCTCCACCATCCCCCTGATCCTGGCCTGGTCCCTGTTCTTCAGGCTCAAGGACGCGGTCACCATGGCCAAGCCCATCGTCACCCAGGTCAATTGGATGGTCTCCGACGCGGTGGTCGTCCCCTTCGGCTTCCTCCTGGACCCGGTGAGCCTGTTAATGCTGGCCATCGTCGCCACCATCTCCTGGCTCATCCAGATTTACTCCATCGGCTACATGGAGGGGGACCCGGGATTCGCCCGTTTTTACGCCGACCTCTCTTTATTCGGCATGTCCATGCTGAGCTTGGTCTCCGCCAGCGGCATGCTCCAACTCTTCATCTCCTGGGAACTGGTGGGCCTGGCTTCTTATCTGTTGATCGGCTTCTGGTATGAAAAATTCTCCGCCAGCGAAGCCGGCAAAAAGGCCTTTGTGGTCACCCGCTTCGGGGACATCGGCTTCTTCATGGGGTTGGTCTTCCTCACCTTCTTCTTGAAAGACATCAACATCTTCGGTCTCGGCATCTTTGACATCAACAACGCCGCGCTCACCAAAAAGCTCACCGAAGCCCAGCTCACCCTCTGCGCCCTGCTGATCTTCTGCGGGGTGGCCGGCAAAAGCGCTCAATTCCCCATCCACGTCTGGCTGCCGGACGCCATGGAAGGCCCCACGCCCGTTTCCGCGTTGCTGCACTCCGCCACCATGGTGGCCGCGGGTATATATTTGATAACGAGGCTCTTCCCCTTCTTCGCCGGGTCCGCCACCGCCATGAGCGTGGTTCTGGCCATCTCCACCATCACCCTGCTGCTCTCCTCCACCATCGGCATGGTGGCCAAGGACATTAAGCAGGTCTGGGCCTATTCCACGGTGAGCCAATTGGGGTTCATGGCCATGGGGCTGTCCGCCGCGGCCCTAGGCGGCAGCACCCTGTTCGCCGGCTACTATCACCTCACCACCCACGCGGCTTTCAAGGCCCTCCTCTTTCTCTGCGCCGGCGTCTTTATCCACCACTTCGGGACCAATGACTTTTTCGTCATGAGCAAGGACGGCGGCCGCAAACTGGCCATCCCCATGGTCACGGTCACCATCGGCGCCCTGGCCCTGGCCGGAATCTTTCCCTTCTCCGGCTTCTTCAGCAAGGAGGCCGTCCTGGCCGAGTTGTGGCACCTGCCCAACAAGATGTGGGTCGCCCTGGCCCTTTTCGGGGCCTTTCTCACCGCATACTACACCTTCCGGGTGATCTTCGTCATGCTCTTTCCCCGCAAGGATAACGACCCGGTATGGAGAGAATACTACGTGCGGGAAGAAGGCGGCCACGGCCACGGCGCGCACGACAGCGGCCATGACGACCACCACGGCGTCCCCTGGGTCATGTCCTTTCCCTTGATCGTGCTGGCCGGTTTCACCCTGGTCCTGGGATTCATGCAGGGCTCTTTGGAGAAGTTCCTCCTGGGCGCATCCCAACCCCACGAGCTAAACTACGTCCTCCTGGTCTCCGCAGTAAGCTGCGCCCTGGGGGGCATCGGCCTGGCCTGGCTCGACTGGGGCTGCGCCGGGGCCAAGTGGCAGGGCTTTATTAGAAAGCTCCCGGCGCTCGAAAACTTTTTCATCCAGAAATGGTACATGGACCATTTCTGGCGCTGGTTCCTGAACACCTTCATCTACGGCACTTTTTCCCGGATCTTCACTTACAACGACCGGCGGGTGGTGGACGGCGGTGTGGACGCGGTGGCCTTCTCCACCATCGGCAGCGGCCGCCTGCTCTCTTTCATCCAGACCGCGTTCGTGCAATGTAACCTGCTCTTCATGGTCCTGGTCCTGGCTGGGGTCGGACTATATCTCTTGATGGGTCGCTGATATGACCGAACATGCTGCCGCTTTTCCCGTATTGACGTGCATGCTGCTGGCGCCGCTGGCGGCCCTGACGATTCTACTCTTCCTTAAGAATGAGCAGAAGTTCCTCATCCGGGCCGTCTCCCTGGTGGGCGCGGGCATCTCCCTGGCTCTCTCCATCTACACCTTCGTGGGCTACGACAAAGCCAAGGGAGGCTTGCAATTCGTCGAAAAATTCGAACTGGTGAAGACCTTCGGCATTTCCTACTATGTGGGGGTCGAAGGACTGAACGCGCCGCTGCTGCTCCTCACCGGCATCGTCATCTTCACCGGCGTGCTCACCATGTGGGAGTTGGAGGAGAGGGCCAAGGAATTCTTCATCTGGATCCTGGCCCTGGTCACCGGAGTCTTCGGCGTCTTCATGTCCTATGACATGTTTACGTTCTTCCTCTTCTACGAAATCGCCGTGGTCCCCATGTACATCCTGATCCTGGTCTGGGGCTCCACCCGCAAAGAATACGCGGCCATGAAGCTGACCCTCTATCTAATGGCGGGCAGCGGTTTGATCATCCCCGGCATGCTGCTGCTGTATGCCTCTTCCGGGCTGAATACCTTCAACATGCTGCTGCTTCATGGGGCCAAATTCTCTCCCTGGGTCCAGAAGGTGGCCTTTGTGCTCCTCTTCTTCGGCTTCGGGGTCCTGGCTGCGGTCTGGCCGCTCCACACGTGGTCTCCCGTGGGCCACGTGGCCGCGCCCACCGCGGTTAGCATGCTCCACGCGGGCGTCCTCATGAAGCTGGGCTCGTTTGCGGTCCTCCGGGTGGCCATGTACCTCTGTCCCGAGGGCTTTCATTACTGGGCCCAACTCATGGCGCTCCTAGCCACCACGGGCATCGTTTACGGGGTCTTCGTGGGCCTGGCCCAAACCGATTTGAAGTACGTCATCGGTTACTCCTCCGTGTCCCACATGGGCATCGTCTGCCTGGGACTGGCCACGGGCACGGTGGACGGCGTCAACGGCTCCGTCTTCCAGATGTTCGCCCACGGCATCATGACCGCCCTCTTCTTCTCCTCGGTGGGCTATATTTATGACCGCACCCACACCCGGGACATCCACGAACTGGGCGGGTTTTCCCGGATCATGCCAGTGGCTTCGGCCTTCTTCATCATCGCCGCGCTCTGCGGCGCGGGCGTCCCGGGCATGGCCAGCTTCTGGGCGGAACTCCTGGTCTTCATCGCCACTGTCAAGGTCTTTCCGGTGCAGGGCCTGCTGGCCATCGCCGCGTTGGTGGTCGGCGCGCTTTTTGCCCTGCGGGTGGTGCAAACCACCTTTTTCAACGAACCGAATCCCAAGTTTGTGCACTTTGAGGACGTCAGCCCCTTTCTGGGCCTGCCCCGGATGATGCTCATCGCCACCCTGATCTTTTTCGGGATCTTTCCCCAGACCATGGTGGGCATGATCAAGTCCGCGGTAGTCCCCTTCCTCCAGGGAATGTAAAAGATGAACGTGATGCTCTTCGGACCGGAACTCTACTTTTTAGGCGCAGCCCTGGTCTTCTTTCTTCTCACCCTGAAAAAACGGGTGGAGCCTAAAACGGATTACCAAATCGCCCTGGCCCTGGGGGTGGGGGGCCTGGTGGTCACCGTCTTGTGCCTCTGCCAGCAGGGGGAGCTGTTCTTCAAGGCCTACCGGGTCGACCTCTTCAGCCAGATCTTCAAATTCGCCCTGGCCCTGGCCTTCTTCTTCGTGCTCACCATCTCCCACAACCTGGCCCACATCGAGGAACGCTACCACGCGGAATATTATCTCTTCCTCACCACCACCACCATCGGCATGATGATGCTGGTCAGCTCCGTGGAGCTCCTCACCATCTACGTCTCCCTGGAGCTGTCGTCCTACTCCCTGTACATCCTGGTGCCCCTGCGCCGGGGCGACGGCATCGACGTGGAAGCGGGCATCAAGTACCTCCTCATCGGCGCGGTCTCCTCGGGCGTCATGCTCTTCGGCTTGAGCTACCTCTTCGGGGCCACCCACAGCACTTACCTGGTGGACATCCTGCCGAAGCTGCCGCAACTCGTCTCCAGCCCCATCGGCCTCTTCGGCCTGCTGTTGGCCCTGGCCGGATTTTTCTTTAAGCTGTCCGTGTTTCCTTTCCATTTCTGGGCGCCCGACGTCTACCAGGGTGCGGCCAACCAGGTGACCACCTTCATCGCCACCGCGTCCAAGGCCGCGGCGGTGGCCCTTTTGCTCCGCATGGTGGCCCTGGGCGCCGGCTACGGCTACGGTTTCGCCCAGGCCCTGGTCATCCTTTCCATCATCTCCATGACCCTGGGCAACCTGGTGGCCATCATCCAGCGGGATTTCAAACGCCTCCTGGCCTACTCCTCCATCGCCCACGCCGGCTACTTTCTGATGGGCATCCTCACCATGAAAGAGGCGGGCTACATTGCTTCCGTCTACTACGCCCTGGCCTACCTGGTGATGAACTTCACCGTCTTCATGGTGATTTCCGAAGTGGCCAAAGACGGCCGGGACCTGAAGATCCAGGAACTGGCGGGTTTATACCGGCGCAGCCCCTTGCTCAGCTTAAGCCTCATCGTCGGCCTCTTCGCCCTGGCAGGGGTGCCGCCCTCCATCGGCTTCACCGGGAAACTGCTGCTCTTTACCTCCGCCATGAACTCCGGCTATTTCTGGCTGGTGTTGATCGGCGCGGTGAACGGCACCATCTCGCTCTATTACTATCTCCGGGTCATCTACTGCTCCTATTTCACCGACGACCCCAGCCTGGGGCCGGTGGCCATCTCCACCCCCACCCGCATCCTGAACTACGCCTTGATCGTCATCGTCCTGGGCTTCGGCGTCTTCCCGGACCGCATCGTGGAACTGGCGAAGGCGGCAGTGAAAACGGTGCTTTAAAAGATAAAAGATTCACCACAGAGACACAGAGAGCACAGAGTTACACAGAGGAAAAAATAAAAGAGGGTGGGCCGTTGGCCCACCCTCTTTTTTCTTTCTCTGCGAATCTCTGCGCCCTCTGTGCCTCTGCGGTAAATCCTTCTTTACCCCCCGAACAGCCCCTTCAACTGCATCAGCAGGCCGATATCCCCTTCCACCTGGAATTTCCCGGTCATAAAAGCCGCGGCCCCGTCCATTTCGCCCTTGGAGACGGCCAGCCAAACGTCCGCCGGGGTCTTAATAATGACGTCGGGTTTGGAGGCCGGGCCGTCCAGGAACGCGGCCGCGCCGTTGTCGATCAGCAGGTGGGCTGTAAAGTTCTCGTCCCCGCTCACCTCGAATTGATAAATCACCGCCAAGCCCGCGGCCGCGTCCCGGTTCAAGGCCCCGGGCATGGCCTCCATCATCGCCCGCACCGTTTCGGGCTTACCCGGATTGGCGGCCGCCGCCTGGGGAGCTTCCGCGGCTTGGGCGGCTTGCCCGGCCCTTCCCTTCTGGCGCTCCATCAAACCCTTGATCCAAGCCTCCCGTATTCCCGGATCCCGGCTGCCCGGAGACCGGCTCTGCCCGATATAGGCCTCAAAACTGTCCAGAATCCCCAACTTCTGCCAATGCTGGTAATCCGCCTTCATAAAATCCCGGTGCTCTCTCACCAGGCCGCCGATGAAATGCCAGTAGTCCAAATCCAGGTCGCAAGGCGGGAAGCGCCGCTTCTCCTTCACCGCCCGGGCCAGGTCCCGGGCCAGGTCTCCGGCCCGGGCCTCCAGGGCCTCCTTCCCCCAAAAACCGCCGGGGCCCACGCCGATGGCGGTTAATTGCCCTATGGCAAAAGCCCCGTAGACTCTTAAGCACATGGCCAGGTATTGGGCCACCTCCGTTTCGCCCCAACCCGCGGACACGCTCACCGCCAGCCCCGGCTTCCAGGTCCCCCGGGGCCGGTGGCCGTAACCCAGGGAGCGGTCCAGGAAGGTCTTCATCTGCGCGGTCACCTGCCTAAAATATACCGGGGAGGCCAGGATCACCGCGTCCGCCTCCAGGAGCTTCTTCACCACCCCTTTATGGTCGTCCCGGATCCAGCACGCTCCCTTCTCAATACACATCCCGCAGCCCGCGCAGTATTCAATATGCTGCTTACTGAGAAAAATTTCTTCCAGGTCGAAATCCTCTTGCGCCAGATGCTCTTTCAGCATGGCCAGCATCTGGGAGGTGTTGCCGAAACCCTCGTGGGGCGAGCCATTTACTGCCGCTACCCTGTATTTCCCGGACATTTTATCCTCCTCCTCTTTATCTACCGCGTTTACATCGTTTTCTGTTTTCGGTTTTCGGTTTTCGGAAAATAATTTGCCAATTATCGATAAGTTAGCAGCTGGTTCGGTTGCCCTAGAAACCGAACTTGGTGTTTTATTTATCGTTTGAGTATTTTCCTTAAGACTTGCCGGTCCGGGGCTAGCTGCTTCAGGAACCGCTGCGGCGCTTACCGGCGGCAAACCCAGCCGCCGCTGCCGGTAATGGGGATACCAGCGGTTTGCCGGGAACCCGACTCCTAAAAATAGGGCCGTGGGCAGAACAAAATTAAACAACCAGGGCCATCCCAGATGGGGCCAAAAATGGGGAACCAGGGTCACCATGGCGTTGAATGCAAACAACCCAGCCCAAAACCGGGTGAGATGCCGGTTGATTTCCTTAAAAAGCGCGGTTTCCCAGACCGCTGCAGGCGCAGTCTTTCTGGCATAATAAATGGTAAAAGGCGCCGCGCCCCAAAGGGGCGGAACCGCAGCGGTCAGGAACAGCAGGACATAAAGAACCATGGCGGAATGCCCCGCCATGATGCGCCCCAGAGATTGGGGGAATAACCAAAAACCCAGGGCCGCCAGGAAAAAATAGGCGATCAGACCCAGGTCCAGGTCCGAGGCCAATCCCCGGCGGCGCCGCTCCCCGAGAAACGTCCCGAACACCAAAACCAGGGCCAAAGTCAGTGGCTTCATGATTTCCGGGTGGAACTGGCAGATCGCTCCCACTATATTAAAGAGGGAAAAACCCACCCAGCCGAGATAGTCCAATATCTTGTTCATTTATTCTCGCTGCTGCGCAGGGCCATCACCCGGTGTTGAAAGACCCGGTCGATGACGTACGCCCTTAAGGCCCGGGCCGCCCTGGTCAGCTCCAGAGTCAACCTGGCGTTTTCCTCCGGCGGCAAATGCGCCGTGAAGCGGTCCCGCACCGCCATCTCCCGGTCCACGATCTCTTCGGCAAAGCGATGGTAATAGCCGCATTCCTCCGGGGCCAGCCCCAGGGCCAGGGCCTCCCGCAGCAGCCGGCCGATGGCCGCGTCCTCCGCATCGTATTTCCCGGCTTGCAGCGGCAGCAGTACCCCGGCTGCGGTCAATTCCTTCACTTCCCGGGAACTAAGCCCCGTGGCCCGGCAGAAGGCCCTGGCGTTCAACAATTCCCCTGCTTCCGGCGGCCGCCCGAAGATGACCGTGTTCAATTCCTGGAAGGCCAGGAATTCCCGGCCGGGCTGCGGACCTTGCAGAATCGCCTTGATTTCTTCCAAAGGCAGACGGTGCCTTTTTTGCAGAAACTTGATGAAGTTGAGGCGCTCCACACAAACCGGGTCGTAATAGGCCATGTTCCGGCTGGATTTAATCGGCGGCGGCAGCAGGCCCTCATTCAGGTAATGGAGGATGGTGGACTTGGGCACGCCGGAGGCCGCCACCAGGTCCTTCATCCTCAGCCCTGGAGATGGTTCTTTGCTCCTGGCGGATTTCCCCGCGGATTTAATTAAGACCATACTTTATCCTGAAAAATATACCTCACGCAAAGCCGCAAAGGCGCAAAGAAAGACGCAATATTTGTCATTCTGAACGGAGCGCAGCGGAGTGAAGAATCTCGCATTTTCTATAACATTCGATTTTTCACTCCGCTCAGATGCCTGACCCTCTCTCCCCTTGCTGCTATCTATCCCATAATATATAAAGTGTCAAGTGCCAAATAACACTATATACATTTTCATACACCGCAGGGAAGAAGAGAGCACAAAAAAGCGGTCAGTGGCCAGTGATCAGTAAAAAACCAGGCAATTAAATTCTGGCCACTGACCACTGACCACTAATTCTCTCTGTGCAACTTTGTGCTCCCTGTGTCTCTAAGGTGAATCTCTTATCTTTCACCCCCCCGGCGCGGCCCGGATCTGCATCAAATCGATATGGTGGGAATTGAGCCAGCGGTAGATGGTCTTGCTGCACACCCGCAGCCGCCGGGAGAGCGCGGAGATATTCCCCCCTTCCTCCAGGAGGAGTTCCTCCAGTTGGGCCCGTCCCGGTCGCGGGGGAATTTGCGTGAGCCGCCGGATCAAGGGGGGCAGGGCCGCGCCCGGCCCCTGGAAGGTAAAGGACAGGTCCCCTTCCCGGATCACCCCCCCGGTGCTGAAAAGCACCGCCCGGGTGATGACGTTCTTCAGTTCCCGCACGTTTCCCGGCCAATGGTGTTGCTGGAGCCTCCGGGCCGCGGCCGCGGTGAAATGCGCCACCAGCTCCCGGCCGTAGGGGGGGGCCGCGGTCTGGGCGAAATGGCAGGCCAGAAGCAGGACGTCCTCCCCCCGTTCCCGCAAAGGCGGCAGCTCTATCGGCAGTACGGCCAGGCGGTCGTACAGGTCCTGGCGAAACCGCCCCTGGGAGATAAGCCCGGGGAGGTCCTGATTGCTGGCGGCCACCAGCCGCACGTCCACCTTGCTGGGAGAATCTGCCCCCACCGGCTCGATCTCGCCTTGCTCCACCGCCCGGAGCAGCCTGGGTTGGATGGAGAGAGGCAGGTCCCCCACTTCGTCCAAAAACAGGGTGCCCCGGTGGGCCAGCTTAAATTTGCCGGTGCGGGTGCGCCGGGCGTCGGTGAAAGACCCCTGGAGATGGCCGAAGAGCTCGCTGGTGGCCAGGGGCTCAAGGAAAGTGGCGCAATTGGTCCTTAAGAACGGCTGGTCACGGCGGGGGCTTAGCTGCCAGATGGCTTCCGCCACCAATTCCTTGCCGGTGCCCGGTTCCCCCAGCAACAGCACCGGTAGTTCCGAGCGGGCATAAAGGGGCAGGTTGGCCAGGATCTTTTGCAAAGGAGGATGTTGGGTGATGATCCGGCCCAAAGGCCTGATCTGGCCGGGCTTCAGAGGAGCTTCCTGTCCCGAGACTACATGGCAATGGTTTCCGACCATGAATTCAGCCCCTCCTTGAGGTTGCGAAGCTGCCGGCGGACTATGGGATACTGGTGGAGGTCAGTTAATAGAAATATCGGCATTCCACTGACAATTGTTTACAAAATATATTACTAAAATTATAATAAAAGATAAAATAATTTGTCAATAATTTTTTGTAGCCCCCTGATTTATTATCCTCCTTTTTCTCCGCCCACTAAAGTTCATCCAAAATTTCTTCCGCCAGGCGGCGCACCTCAGCAAAAGGGCTGGTTAGGGCCAAAACCTGCAACCGGCCTTTAAAACCCTGCTGCTCCACCCGGCTCCGGGATCCCGCCTGGGCCGCCATGGCTTGGAGCGCCTCCGCCACCACCTGCGACTCCCCGTAATCCAACAGCCGGTTCAAGGCCCCCCACTCCTCTGGCATCCCGTATTCCTGAAGAAATTTATTTACAAAAACCCCGAACTTCTTACTGCCGTGCAGGGCCTCCAGTTCCCGGAGCGCGGCCCGGTACTCGGGCCGGCCCCGTTTCCCCTTAAAGAGAGCCTCGGCTTGAGCCAGGGCCTGGAGCCTGGCCTTCTCCGCCTCCTTCTTGGGCCGCCTTTCCTTTTTGGGAGCCCCAGGCTGCTGGCGGTCCCGCCGCTGGTCGATCTCCCGCCAACTGGGGCGCTCCCTCTCGTCGTCGTTCTGTCTCGGTGTCATGGATCTTTCCCCTGAAAATGGTTTTCGGTTTTCAGTAAAGGATAAAACTATTTAATTATATTAACCATTTATATCGTAGATCAAGGGATTGGGGTTGATAGGACAGTTGGAATTGAAATCCTATAAAGTTAGATGCTATTTTTCGAATTCTTTGAAATATTGGTTTCTTTAACCGAAAACCGGAAACCGAAAACCGAAAACCGTCCTTAAAAGATCCAATTCGGATGCCGCGCCATCACGTCCTCAAGGTACTCCCAGATCCACCCCTCAATGGCCGGGGCCAGGTAGAACATGGGCAACAGCAGGTTGTCGCCGGGGGCCACCACCCCTTCCTCCAGGGCTAGCCGATGCAGGGCCAGACCCGGATAGATGCGCACCCCCACCGTCAGGTTGACCAACTGGGGGTGGTACTGCTCCAGCAAGGCCACACTTTCTTGGACCGTCTCCGGGGTCTCTCCCGGGCCTCCCAGCAGCAGGAAGCAGGAATATGCAATCCCTTCCTCTTCCAGCAATTGGAAGGTGGTTTCCACCTGCCGCCGCCCGAAGCCTTTGCCCAACTGCGTCAACACCAATTCCGAGCCGCTTTCGTTGCCCACCTGCATGAAGCCTCCCCCGGCCTCAAGCATGAGACGGAAGAGTTCCCGGTCCGGGGCGCTGGGATTGATGAGAGCGCCCCACTTCAGGGGCAGCTTGAGATCGATGATGGCCCGGCAGAGCCTTTTGGCGTAGTCCGGCGGGCAGTTAAAGAGATTGTCCACGAAATAAAAGCGCGTCAACCCCCATCTTTCATGCCAGGCCGCCAGCCGGGCCGCGATCTGCGCCGGCTCCCAGGACCGGAAGCGCCGTCCTTCCAGCAGCGGCGTGGTGCAATAGATGCATTTCATGGGACAGCCCCGGCGGGTCTGCACCGGAATCATCCCGGGAAGCTTGGCGCTGCCCACCGCTTCCTCGTAGAGTTCCGGCGTAAAATACTCCAGGGCCGGGGGCGCTAGACTTTTCAGGTCCGCCACCCGTTGCACCGGATTCAGCCGCCACTCCTCCCCCTCCTGCCACACCAGCCCGGAAACCGCCTGCCAATCCCGGCGGCCTGCGTAAGCCGCCAGAAATTCCCGGAACGCGCCCTCTCCTTCTCCGACGATACCGAAGTCCGCGCCCAGGTATTCCATGAATTCCTTAGGGATGATGCTGAAGCCCGCGCCCCCCACGACAATGGGCGCGGCGCTGAGCTTTCTCAACAGATCCACCAATTCCCTGGCGTCGCCGATGAAAGATTCGGGATTGCGGCTGTCCTGGTTATCGATATTGCGGATGGATAAGGTGATGATTTCCGGCGCAAATTCGGCCGCCACCCGCCGCACTTCGCCCAGAGGGTCTTCTGCAAACATAAAATCCAGCACCCGGACTTCGTGCTCATCTTTCACCGCAGCCACCACGGAGGCCAACCCGATGGGTAGGGGGGGCACTACCAGACGCAACTGGTTGGGGGAAATAAAAAGGATGCGCATAGCTTTATTTTCTGGCCTGAAAGTTCAAAGTTCAAAGTTGAAACCTTCGCAAAATTCCCACTTTTGTCATTCTGAACGGAGCGAGGCGGAGTGAAGAATCTGGTGTTTTAAGGGCTTACGACCAACCCATAAATCATGAAAGACTGGTGGGGCGGGCCTCCGTGCCCGCCCGTATCCCGTTCTTGGGACATCTATCCCAACCCATAACTTATGATTGGCCGTAGGGCGGGCGTCTCGCCCGCCATCATTTAATTCATATATTTAGCACCTTCTAACGCAGCGATATTCTTGGCAACAGTTGAAGTTATTAAGTATTCCGGTGCCTGCCAAAGCCAATAACCACCGGACCATTCTTTATAAACTCTTTGTGCCTCCATAAACCCATCAAGAGTTGCTTGAACAATTTTCGAGACTGGAATCTGCCTAGGCATTACGATATCTCCCTCTATCTTTCTTCTCCCTTTCTTTTTGCCTAATCGTCAGGCGCCCCGTGAAACTTATTCTGCGCCGCCTTCACCCCCTCCCGGATCAAACAATCCACCGCCTTCGCCCCCCGCTCCACCAGCCCGGCCACAGCCTCTTCCTCTTCCCTGGCAAAGGGCGATAAAACAAAATTTTCCCCGGGATACCCCGGCGGCGGGCGGCCGATGCCCAGTTTCACCCTTAGGAATTCCTCGGTGTCCAGGGCGTTGATGATGGAGAGCACGCCTTTGTGCCCCCCGGGGCCGCCCCGCTCCACGATCTTCAGGCGGCCTAAAGGCACGTCCAGGTCGTCATGGATGACCACCAGATTTTCCGGGAGGAGCTTAAAATAGGACAGAAGACGGGACACCGCGCGGCCGCTTAGGTTCATGTAGGTGGCGGGCTGGGCCAGGACCACGGTCTGCCCCCCTACCCTCCCCTGGCCCCAGGTGGCATCCAGGGTGGACCGGGTCAGAGGAATCCCCCAATCTTCGGACAATACCGCGGTCACCATGAACCCCAGATTGTGCCGGGTCCAGGCGTATTGGGGGCCGGGATTACCTAGTCCGACAACAAGATGCATATCAGCTTTCGGCTTTCAGCTAGCAGCGGTCAGCTTTTCGCTTTTCGCTATCGGCTATTGGCTATTGGCTATTGGCTATTCGCCTTTTGCCTTTTGCCTTAATTATTTGTGTTCGCCCTGAACGTTCAGGGCGAACACAAGGTTCGCCCCTACGGAAAATAGTTCTTTGCTTATGAATCAGTATAAGGATCGACGCCAATAAAAGAAATGAAAAAAGAAGAACACCGCTACCTATTGGTAGCTGAAAGCTGACCGCTGAAAGCTGAAAGCTATTCTAGACGAATAATGAACTGACTGAGTCTTGATTATGAATCCGCTTGATGGCCTCCCCCAACAGCGGCGCCACGGACAGGACCTTGATCTTTTCCAGGGTGGCCGCTTCCGGGGTCAGGGGGATGCTGTCGGTCACCGCCAGGGACTGGAGCAGGGACCCCTGGAGGTTGCTCACCGCGTTCCGGGCCATCACCGGGTGGGTGATGCAGGCGTGCACGCCTTTGGCCCCGTGGCGGATCAGCAATTCCGCGGCCATGGTCACCGTGGAGCCGGTATTGACCATGTCATCCAGGATGATGGCCTCCTTGCCCCAGACGTTGCCGATAAGGGTCATGGCCTTGATGGCCGGTCCTTCCCGGCGTTTGTCGATGATGGCCAGGGAGGTGTGCAGCCTCTTGGCGAAGGCCCGGGCCCGCTCCACGCCGCCGGCGTCCGGGGAGACCACGGTCACGTCGGGGCCGAAGCGATTGCGGATATACTCCAGGACCACCGGCGCCGCGAACAAATGGTCCACGGGGATATTAAAAAAACCCTGGATCTGGCCGGAGTGCAGGTCCATGGTCAGGAGCCGGTTGGCCCCCGCGGCGGTAAGTAAATTCGCCACCAGTTTGGCGGAGATGGGCACCCGGGGCGCGGTCTTCCGGTCCTGGCGGGCGTAAGCGTAATAGGGGATCACCGTGGTGATGCTGGCGGCGGAGGCCCTTTTCAAGGCGTCCACCATCAGCAGGAGTTCCATCAGGTGCTCATTGCAAGGTACGGATAGGGGTTGCAGGACATACACATCCTGGCCCCGGACATTCTCCCGGAACTCCACCATCAGTTCGCCGTCTGAGAATTGCCCCACCAGCGCCTGGCCCAGGGGCACCCCCAGATGGGAGCAGATTTTCTCGGCCAGGGGTCGGTTGGCGTTGCCGGTGAAGATTTTTAGACCATCCATACCTGTTCTCCCCAATCAGCTTCGGCCTCCTTACCCGTCAGGCCCCGGGCCACGGCCATCCAACCTGAAAAAGTCTCCCGCAGTCTTCGTCCCGCGTCCCGGGCTGCTTCCAGGCCGGGAAACAGCCCGTACAGGGTGGGGCCGCTGCCGGACATGCCCCGGGCCCGGGCTCCCAGACGCGCCAAGGCATCCAGCAGTGTCCCCAACTGGGGATACTGCTTCAAGGTGACGCTCTCCAGGTCGTTATGGACCCATTCTCCCGGCTGTTCCGGGTCCCAGTCCCCCTCACCCAGAATCTTATACCCTTTTAAGGCCTTCAGGTCCAGATTTTCGTACACCCAACGGGTGGAAACCCGCACCCCGGGATTCAGCAGCAGGTACCAATAGGCCGGCAATTGCAGGGGAGACAATTCGGTACCGGTGCCCCGGGCTACTGCCGCGCCCTTTCCCAGGAAAAAGGGCACGTCCGCGCCCAACCCCCCGGCCACGTTCCGCAGAGCCGCGGCCGTCAGCGGCTCGCCATTCAGGGCGTTCAGAGCCAGCAAGGCTCCGGCCGCGTCGCTGCTCCCCCCTCCCAGGCCCGCGGCCGCCGGAATCTTCTTCTCCAGGACCATATGGACTCCCACTTTCCGGCCCGCGGCCCGCTGGAACTCCAGGGCCGCCTGCCAGACCAGGTTCCCAGGCCCCTTGGGAATCCCCGGCTGGTCGCAATCCAGGAAGATGCCCGGGGGAGCCGGACTGACGGTCAGCTCATCAACCAGGCTCAAGGGCTGCATGATGGAAAGCAAATCATGGTAGCCGTCGGAACGTCGCCCCAACACCCGGAGATAGAGATTGACCTTGGCCGGACAAAGGACCCGGAGGCTCCCGGTGTCCTGATAAATCGTCAATTTGCGCTTAGGACGGGGCATGCTTGGGGATAGGGCTTTACCAAAGGGATTTTGAAGGAGCGGACCGGAGGCCATTACCGTAAGCTGTCAGCTATCAGCGATCAGCGGTCAGCTAAAGAAAAAATAAAATCAAGCCGCCCGATATCTAGATTGAACTCTGCATTAAAAAGCTGAAAGCTGAACGCTGAAAGCTGACAGCTTATCTATCCTGTCTCTTTGATATACCTCATCCGCAAGTCATAAAGAAGGTGGTCGAACAGGTCTTCTTCTTCCTTGTTGAGGTTGTTCCGGGTCTTTTCCCTGAGGAGCCCCAAAAGATCAATGGTCTGTTTGGCCAGGGGCAGATTCTTCCTGGCCTCGCCGGTGCTCGGGTCCGGCACGGCTCCCAGGTGCACGAACGCGGAAGTGCTCAGGGAAAACAGAAAGGAAGAAAACGTAATCTCCGGCAAGGGCACTTGCGGCTCGGCCTCGGCGGGTCCGGCTTTCTCCTCGGCTCCGCCAGCCTGGCGGCCTTCCTTCTCTTCCTGGAGTTTAGCCTTCTCTTCTTCGCTCATATGGAGGTAACGCCGGTCTTTGACCGTGTAGCCTTTATCTTCTTCTGCGGCCATGTTGCCCTCTCTTCCCGTTCAGGTTCTTGATTTGCGGCAAGGTGAGGACCGGGGCCGCAGGGGCGGGTGTTAACCGCCCCTGCGGCCCCGTAAATCTTACAATTCCAACTGAATGGCCATGGCCACGTGTTCCAGGGCCTCCACGTCCTTCAGACATTCCGGGGTCACCGGCGTATCGGTGGTGAGGAGAATGATGTTTTGCCCCCGCTCCTTCTCCTGGCCCACGGTCATCCGGGCGATGTTGATATTATGTTTGCCGATGGTGGAGCCGATGGCCCCGATCACCCCCGGGCGGTCGGTGTTGTAGATGAACAGCATGTGTCCTTCGGGCACGGCCTCCAGGCGGAACTTGTTGATCCGCACCAGCCGGGGTTCGTACTTCCCGAAGATGGTCCCCGCCACCGAGTTCTCCTCGTTCCCGGCCCGCACGGTCAGGCGGATCAGGGTGGCAAAATCCTCCGCGGACTCCACCTTCTCTTCGCTCACGTGGATGCCCCGGGACGCGGCCATGGCCGGGGAGTTCACGTAATTCACCTCATCGTGCATCACCGGATAGAGCATCCCTTTGAGCAGCGAATGGGTCAGGGGTTTGGTGTCCAGCTTGGAAACTTCGCCGATGTAGGCGATGCTCACCGCGGAAATGGCCCCTTCCGTCATCTGCGCCTGGAAGGCCCCCAGGGCCTCGGCCAGCGTCAGATAAGGCTTCAGTTTGGCCATGGTCTCCTGGCTCACCGACGGCGCGTTCACCGCGTTCTTGATGGTGCCGTACAGGAGCAGCTCCACTATCTGCTCGCACACCGCTACCGCCACGTTAGCCTGGGCCTCTTCCGTGGACGCGCCCAGGTGCGGGGTGCAGATCACGTTGGGGAAATCCTTTAAGGGGAAATCCGCGGGTGGCGGCTCCGTCTCGTAGACGTCCAGGGCCGCGCCCGCCACCTTGCCTGCTTTCAAAGCCTCCAGCAGGGCCTCTTCATCGATCAGGCCGCCCCGGGCGCAGTTAATGATGCGCACCCCGGGCTTCATCTTTTTGAAGGCCTTTTTATTCAGGATCTTGGCGGTTTCCTTGGTCTTCGGGGTATGCAGGGTAATAAAATCCGCCCGGGCCAGGAGATCGTCCAGCGTCACCTGCTCCACTCCCAGGTCCGCGGCCGCTTCCTTGGTGATGAATGGGTCGTAGCCCAACACCCGCATCTTCAGGCCCAAGGCCCGGTCCGCGACAATGGAGCCGATGCGCCCCAGGCCGATGACCCCCAGAGTCTTGTTGAACAGCTCGGTCCCCTGGAATTTCTTCTTCTCCCACTTGCCGTCCCGCATGGACGCCGCGGCCTGGGCCACGTTCCGGGCCAGGGCCATCATCAGGGAGAGCGCGTGCTCTGCGGTGGTGATGGTGTTTCCCCCGGGGGTGTTCATCACCACGATGCCGTTTTTACTGGCCGCGGGGATGTCCACGTTGTCCAGGCCGGTGCCCGCCCGGCCCACGACTTTGAGCCGGGGCGCGTGGGACATGAGCTCCGCGGTCACCTTGGTGGCGCTGCGGATCACCAGCGCGTCCGCGTCCTTGATGGCCTCCTTCAGCTCCTCCGGTTTCATGCCCGGCTGGTTCACCACCTCGATATTGGGCTGGGCCTTCAGGACCGCCACCCCCGCGTCGTGCAGATTATCGCTGATCAGGACCTTCATACCGCCGCCTCCTTCGCCAGGACCTCTTGCGCGGCCTTGAGGCCCGCGCCCGGCGTCACCTTGTAGCCCAGGCCGGTGAGCACCTCTTCCAGGCCGCCGATGGTGCCTAACAGATCCACCGTGTCGATGAAGCCCATGTGCGCGATCCGGAAAATCTTGCCTTTGGCCTCGGCCTGGCCCCCGGCAATCCAGATGCCTTTCTTCCTGAGCTCCGCCACCACCTTCTGGCCGTCCACGCCCGCAGGCGCCAGCACTGCAGTCAGGACCGGGGAAGGATTATCCTTGGAGTACAGCTCCAGCCCCATGGCCTTCATGGCCGCCTTGCAGGCCGCCGACAGCCGCTCGTTGTGCGCGTAAATCTTGTCCAGCCCCACCTTCTTGATCTTCCCCAGGACCTCCCTGAGCCCCAGGATCAGGGACACCGGCGAAGTATAGGGAGTCTGGTTCTTCTCCGCGGATTTGAGGGCCTTGGAGAAGTTGAAATAATACTTGGGGCATTTCGAGTCCTTCACGAAACCCCAGGCCTTAGGGCTCAGCGCCGCAAACGCCAGCCCCGGGGGCAGCATCATGGCCTTCTGGGACCCGGCCACCAGCACGTCGATGCCCCATGCGTCCATGGGAATGGCGTAGCCGCCCAACGCGCTGATGGCGTCCACCACCAGGATGGTGCCGGGCCGGCTTTTGGTCACTTCCGCCAGTTCCTTCACCGGGTGGGACACGCCCGTGGAGGTCTCGTTGGCCTGGACGAACACCGCCTTGATGGCGGGGTTGGCGTCCAGCATCTTCGCCACGTCCTTGGGGTCCACGGCCCGGCCCCAGGGAACCACCAGGCGTTCCGGCTTGATGCCGTAAACGTTGCACAGCTCGGTCCAGCGTTCGCCGAACTTGCCGCCGTCCACCACCAGCGCCGTGTCCCCCGGGCTCAGGGTATTGGCCACCGAACCTTCCATGGCGCCGGTGCCCGTCGCCGCAAAGATCAGCACTTCCTGCTCGGTCTCGAAGAGATATTTCAGATCCGCCCGCACCTCCCCCAAAATCTCCATGAACAACGGAGACCGGTGGTGAATGATGGGCTGCGCCATGGCCAAATTAGTTTCCGGAGCCACCGGCGTGGGACCCGGAGTCATCAGATACATTTTCATATGCTCTTCCCTTACCTTAACTAACCTCGCAGCCTGCGAGGGGATTTTACGAACCAGCCTCGCCGCAGCGAGGGAATTTGCCAACCGACCTCCCCTCAGCGAGGGGATTTTACTGCCAACCGCTTCAAAACCTAAAATTCATCCAATTGTCATTCTGAACGGAGCGAAGCGGAGTGAAGAATCTCGTATTTTAACGCTTTTTTACTGAACGACTTAATTAACCTCGCTTAGCACCATCTCTGCGGCCTCTGCGCCTCTGCGAGAAACCTTTTATCTCCCAGAGACGCAGAGAGCGCAGAGATTAATAATGCGCAATTATTTATGTCGCCATGTATAGTTCAAAACCTCTATCCTGCCAAATTGTAATTCTGAGCGAAGCGAAGAATCTCGCCTCGCCGCCTGCCCGAGGTGATTTTACGAAACCTATTAAGAATTAATAATTTTATGCCCATCCCCGCCCCCTGTCAAGATTTCTGTCCAGATATAGTGAAAAAAAGCACGAACTCCTTATCCATTAACAGTTCATCACTTTCTCGCATTTCCAGCATTGGGGCCTTCGGCTTAATTAAAATTATTTATTTATATTTTGGGAGGTTGTAGCTCATATTCTATTATTTTTTTACCCTTTCAGAGTATTTTGTGCTATTATGCTTTTCCACTAAAACTGATTAAATGGGGAGAAAACCGTTGGGCGCTAAAAAAGCCACTACCTCAAGGAAAACTCAAGAAAGTCTAATCCCCAATGAAAACCACTCTAATGCTTTTAGCCATGAGATTCCTAAAAAACCGATAAAAAAGAAAGTAGCTAAAGAGCAGGGGAAATTATATCAGGACCAGATTTATGGTCCAAAGGTACTTACACCTTTGGCTGTGGAAATAATAGATACTCCCGAGTTCCAACGCTTGGAAGGAATTAAGCAACTTGGTTTCGCTAATGCCACATATCGAGGGGCAAAGCACAGTAGACTTTCTCATTCAATTGGTACCTATTTCATGACTAAAACCATGATGCGTCGAATCGTTCAAAACCATGAGCGTTTTGATTTTGACCATCCGGGTGGATTTTTGCCTGACTCTTTTAGCCTTTTCCCTCATAATGTGAGTCTTGTTCAACCCACTGATCAATCAAAATGGCGAGGCCTGACGGAGGTTGTAAGTATCGCAGCTTTGTTACACGACATAACACACGTACCGTTTGGTCATACTCTCGAAGATGAATTTAAAAATTAGGGGTATTCAGTTCACTCAAGTAGCTACTATATCTTGTGTTCCGGGGAGTTAATTTTTCTTTGCACGTTTAACCATCGCTTTATATGGTGTCGGCTCAATGGCAACAGCCTGTTGGACCAAGCG
>Ga0233425_10001936_pt1 | contig 43335 bp, 27 predicted proteins | sample Watercolumn_Towu_2_FD_181712 | JGI IMG/M metagenome (GOLD analysis project Ga0233425, IMG submission 181712) | Freshwater microbial communities from Lake Towuti, South Sulawesi, Indonesia - Watercolumn_Towuti2014_140_MG | ecosystem: Environmental > Aquatic > Freshwater > Lake | place...
AAGACGGCCAAAATAGCTGAATCTGGCGTTCTGAGTCCGCCGTTGGTCACATGCGCCGCATATCTGGTTGCCGAGAAACTACGTATCCCGCAATAGGCTGGAGAGCCAGAAATGTACAAAGTCGAGCCCGGAGGCCGCCGCCTGATTCGGTTCACCCCCACGCGTGTGGGGAAAACGGGGCCGAGCTGGACGCAACGATTGATGTGGACGGTTCACCCCCACGCGTGTGGGGAAAACCAGAACTACTGCAAGCGCGGCCGGGTGAACGACGGTTCACCCCCACGCGTGTGGGGAAAACTCGCTCAACTGCAGCGTCGCCGTGAACGTCACCGGTTCACCCCCACGCGTGTGGGGAAAACGAAAACAGCGGGCCGGCCGACATCCGGGGGAACGGTTCACCCCCACGCGTGTGGGGAAAACCGCACGTTCGGCGTGGCTGATGCCGCCAAGGTCGGTTCACCCCCACGCGTGTGGGGAAAACGCCTGGCGCGTCGCGCCCGACGACGAGGTCCCCGGTTCACCCCCACGCGTGTGGGGAAAACTTGACCGTAGCGCGCGAGGAGATCACCTTCAACGGTTCACCCCCACGCGTGTGGGGAAAACCGCAAGAAATTTTTCACCCGCGCCTGCGTCGGCGGTTCACCCCCACGCGTGTGGGGAAAACACCGCCGGGAGATTATACACAACCTCCCCAGCCGGTTCACCCCCACGCGTGTGGGGAAAACTGCCGCCCAGATCGGCTCAGCGGGATACCCGTCGGTTCACCCCCACGCGTGTGGGGAAAACTGCGACAACCCCGTCACCTCGGAATAGGTGACCGGTTCACCCCCACGCGTGTGGGGAAAACCGCAAGAAATTTTTTATCTTCGCCTGCGTCGGCGGTTCACCCCCACGCGTGTGGGGAAAACGTGAGAGTAATGTGGAGGATGTGCGGGCAACACGGTTCACCCCCACGCGTGTGGGGAAAACGTGACCGCGCATCCCGCCGCGTATACTGACGCCGGTTCACCCCCACGCGTGTGGGGAAAACTCCTGGCGCAGCCCCTCATACCGCAGCGTCAGCGGTTCACCCCCACGCGTGTGGGGAAAACAAATGCGCCAGCAACCATGTTTTTGCCAAATCCGGTTCACCCCCACGCGTGTGGGGAAAACGCCGCCTTCGCCGCGTCTTTCGCCGGACAGCCCGGTTCACCCCCACGCGTGTGGGGAAAACGCTTCCCTGGCGGCAAGAGCGAGTACAACAGACGGTTCACCCCCACGCGTGTGGGGAAAACCCCAAGTTGCTGACTGAGTTGCATGATGGTGACGGTTCACCCCCACGCGTGTGGGGAAAACGGCTGACGGGCTGTCCATGCCACACCTCGTCACGGTTCACCCCCACGCGTGTGGGGAAAACCCGCGGCGGGCCCAGTCCACGTGAATGCCACGCGGTTCACCCCCACGCGTGTGGGGAAAACTTTGGCCAGAAGGAATTCTGGGGTGGGATTGACGGTTCACCCCCACGCGTGTGGGGAAAACGTATCGAATTCGGAGACCTGAGTGACGCTGAGCGGTTCACCCCCACGCGTGTGGGGAAAACCCCCCTCCTGCATCCTCATTACTACTGAATCGCGGTTCACCCCCACGCGTGTGGGGAAAACACCATATGGCTATAAATCTGTACATTACGCCACGGTTCACCCCCACGCGTGTGGGGAAAACGCCACCACCCGCCGAGTCAGCGAATGGTTGAGCGGTTCACCCCCACGCGTGTGGGGAAAACGGCGGCGCCGGGTGCTCCATCCCCTGTCCCAGCGGTTCACCCCCACGCGTGTGGGGAAAACCGGCGCGGCCCGCGGCGTCGGCGGCCAGCAGCGGTTCACCCCCACGCGTGTGGGGAAAACGAGATCGCCTCGGTCTGGCCGGCGCGGTAGGCCGGTTCACCCCCACGCGTGTGGGGAAAACCAAGCCTACGACCTGCCCGGCGGCGCGGCGTTCGGTTCACCCCCACGCGTGTGGGGAAAACAGTGGCAGGTGCGGCCCGGTGATCTCTGGGCACGGTTCACCCCCACGCGTGTGGGGAAAACTGTAAACTCATACCAAGCCCCTGCTCGTGTTCCGGTTCACCCCCACGCGTGTGGGGAAAACGCCGTACAGGTCTTGCGCTAAGTCTATGATGGCGGTTCACCCCCACGCGTGTGGGGAAAACTAATTATGGAGTGCGGCCACGAATGGCTCGTCCGGTTCACCCCCACGCGTGTGGGGAAAACTCATCTACGCCAGATTCAACGGACTGAGCCAGCGGTTCACCCCCACGCGTGTGGGGAAAACGAGGATATGATAGCAGACGACGGTCATATTTACGGTTCACCCCCACGCGTGTGGGGAAAACTAGATCGGGATCTGCGCTAACGCATAGCCCCACGGTTCACCCCCACGCGTGTGGGGAAAACTATGGATCCCCATAGAACGGTGAGCGCAAGTGCGGTTCACCCCCACGCGTGTGGGGAAAACTTCTCAAGAGGTAATATGGATAATAATTTACACGGTTCACCCCCACGCGTGTGGGGAAAACTAGATGATGTGATGGGAGTCATGTAGTAAGAACGGTTCACCCCCACGCGTGTGGGGAAAACCAGAAACTCACGTAAAACTCGTGTTGGTGCTTCGGTTCACCCCCACGCGTGTGGGGAAAACTCGCGCACTAAACGCACCGTTTCCCAACCGACCGGTTCACCCCCACGCGTGTGGGGAAAACACTGGGATGATGGCGTCGACGCGGCCAAACCGCGGTTCACCCCCACGCGTGTGGGGAAAACGCGGCCGCTATCCCGGCCCCGATCATCAGCCCCGGTTCACCCCCACGCGTGTGGGGAAAACTCACTCGGCTACGACAAGAGCCTCGACACGCCCGGTTCACCCCCACGCGTGTGGGGAAAACAAAAATCTGTTCGACCGGGTGCGGTCGCTGGACGGTTCACCCCCACGCGTGTGGGGAAAACGTCGGCGTGGCGGTGCTGCTCAACCGCGCCGGCGGTTCACCCCCACGCGTGTGGGGAAAACATCCAGGCCCGGCCGTTGCGCAGCACCGATCGCGGTTCACCCCCACGCGTGTGGGGAAAACGCCCAAGCTGTATTCAGTCGAAGCCGAACGCGCGGTTCACCCCCACGCGTGTGGGGAAAACGCACCAGCCCTGGGTTTTCAGCCATTCTCGTTCGGTTCACCCCCACGCGTGTGGGGAAAACGGCGGGGATGGCCTGGCGGCGGGTCTCGCCGCCGGTTCACCCCCACGCGTGTGGGGAAAACGCCGGCCTCGGGCGGCTGGCGATACTGTTCCTCGGTTCACCCCCACGCGTGTGGGGAAAACGGTGTGACCGTGACATCGAATTCACGGGTTGGCGGTTCACCCCCACGCGTGTGGGGAAAACGTGGCCGGCAAGGGCGGCAAAGATCGGGTGGTCGGTTCACCCCCACGCGTGTGGGGAAAACGATGTCCAGCTGGTATTTCCGGCCGGTCAAATCGGTTCACCCCCACGCGTGTGGGGAAAACGTTAGATGATGACTGGTCGCGTTCGGAAGTGGCGGTTCACCCCCACGCGTGTGGGGAAAACGCGTAGGTCTCCGAGGATGCCGGCGAGAATGGCGGTTCACCCCCACGCGTGTGGGGAAAACTGATTGCTTCATTAATATCCATTGTTGAATACCGGTTCACCCCCACGCGTGTGGGGAAAACGGGTATTGGTGCACCAACGGGTGTTGTAAATTCGGTTCACCCCCACGCGTGTGGGGAAAACGCGGCAGGCAGGCAATTGCTCGGTATCCTGCACGGTTCACCCCCACGCGTGTGGGGAAAACCTGCTGGCCGTTGTGTGCGAATTGGCAATGTACGGTTCACCCCCACGCGTGTGGGGAAAACGCGTATACCAACCGTCCGCCGCTAATGGAGAGCGGTTCACCCCCACGCGTGTGGGGAAAACCAGTGATAGCCAACGCCTGGCGATCATCCGGGCGGTTCACCCCCACGCGTGTGGGGAAAACAAGACGACATTTTGTAAGCACTTGCAAGAGGACGGTTCACCCCCACGCGTGTGGGGAAAACATGATCACTCACCCACAAATTTTCCGGCAGCTCGGTTCACCCCCACGCGTGTGGGGAAAACACCACGCTAACCGAGGCGCGCGAGGAGATTATCGGTTCACCCCCACGCGTGTGGGGAAAACTCACGGTCGTTGTGATTCCCACTCCCACTGTCCGGTTCACCCCCACGCGTGTGGGGAAAACGAGCGAGTCCCAACGGGATGCTTCACGCTGGACGGTTCACCCCCACGCGTGTGGGGAAAACCCTGTCAGCATGCCGCACAAATCGCCGCCTGGCGGTTCACCCCCACGCGTGTGGGGAAAACAGTTTGACCGACACATCCACGTCCGGCCCATACGGTTCACCCCCACGCGTGTGGGGAAAACCCGGATAAGCCCCAGATGGGGCAGGCGACGGTCGGTTCACCCCCACGCGTGTGGGGAAAACCCTTCCAAAGTCACACAACGGCGGGATGCGACGACAAATGGCCGCTTACCAACCCATCGGAGCCTGGCGCGACCGACGACGCTTGGTTGGGGCGGACGAGCTGGCGGTCTGCTTATCGCTCTCGGGTTCAACCGGTAGCCGGATCAGTTGCAAGCCATCGAAGTCTACCACTTCTCGCCGCGTCGCGCCAGATGTCCGCACCTGAAAGCGCTGCTCGTTGTTGGTGGACCAGAACTGCACGACACCACCCCCCTGCGCGCCAGTGCAACACTTCTGCCAAAGCCGGTCGCGTACCAGCGCGGAGACGTGACCCACGAAGATACCCGGATGCGGTTCGATCAACCAGCGCGTCAGTTCACCGCGCAAGCCGACCGGCACGGTTTCCAAGATCATCACGAGCATGGCCGTCATCTCCTCCGTCGCCATCATCGTCCGGCGACCACCAGGGCTCTGGTCGCGCGGGGTCGGCATCTGCCTCTTCGCCGGCCGTTGCTTCCTCCGCCGTGATCCCCAACATCCGGTCAATGTCCGGCAGGATGTTGTCGAGCAGTTTGTAGGCATGGAAGGCATCGCGACACGCATGGCGCACGCGGCTTTCCAGGTTATAAGTGGACTCGGCCGCCAACCTGAAGGCCAGCGGGACGGTGATGTCCACTTTGTACAGATCGGCAATATCGTAAACGAAGCTGAGCTGCTTGCCGGTGTGGATGAAGCCCAGCCCCGGCGAGTAGCCGCCCGAGACGATGGCGGCGTGACACAGGCCGTTCAAGCAGGCATTGGCCGCGGAAAGGGCGCGGTTCACAGGGTCGGCCGCGCTCCAATTGCCGCGGTCATAGTTGCGGCCCGTCCATTCGATACCGTAAGTCTTGCTGGCCTCAGCGTAGGCCTTACGCACTCGTACCCCCTCGTGGCCGCGTATCTGTTCGAGGGTCAGGTTATCGTCCAACTCTTCATCGAACCGGAAGCGGTACATGCGCAGGATGACCTTCATGCGTTGGATCGGGTCGCTCGACTTCTCAGCCTGCTTGAGCAGGTGATACGCCTTGCGCGTCTCGCCCATCCCCTGCGCATAGAAACGCACCCCCTGCTCGCCGCACCAGAGGATCAGGCAGCCGTTGTCGGCCAGCGTCTTGACCGCCTCGTGGGTGATGCTGGTGCCGGGGCCGAGCATCAGCACGGTCAACGCCGACGCCGGCACCAGCGTGCGACCGCTCTTCTTGTCGAAGAACTCGACCGCGTTCTGGCTGCGCTCGATCACGCCGTGCTCCAGGTAGAGGTAGCTCAGGCTGTCGCGCAGCTTGGGCAGGTCGTGATAGTCTTGGATGCGCATGGGATACCTCCCCCCCACGTTTGTGGGGAATCTTCAACCCAATGATCCGACGCGCGGATAATGAAATGGTTCACCCCCGCGAGAGCGAGGACGCTGAAGACCTGCCAGGTCTCGCCGACCTGGCAGGTCTGTCGGGATTATGGCGATGGTGGCACCAACGATAGCAGGCCGAAGCCGAACCCCTTGGCGCTGCCGATGCCGGTTTCCACGGCTGCGACCAGCTTGGCAGAGTCAGTGACTTGCAACACGCCATCGAACTGGACACTGAGCAATTCTAGCTTGTGTGTGGCGCCATCTCGATGGATCGCGTCATCATCCTTGACCTTCTCGTCACGGCTGACCTGGGCCTGAAGCACGTGAAAGCCGTGCTGCTCCCCCTTGCGCGCCAGCCAGGCGAGTTGCTCTTCTTCATCGTAGATGCCGACGCGCTTGCCGGTGTTGCCTTTGCCGGCGCTCAGGCGCCTGGTGGGGTTGGCGCGCAGGCGGAAGGTGAAGGACTGCCCAACGGCCGGGTGCAGTTCGAACGATTTGACCGCAGGGTTCGGTTCGTCCACCGATAGCAGGTAGCCGCGCGCTCCCTCCTCAGCAAGCCAGGTCCAATCGGGCGCATCCCACGATTGCACCAGCAGCACCAAGCCCAAGCGCGGGTGCTCGTCCACGCGCCAGAGGACGCGTTCTTCGCCTTGCTGCAGGTCGTTGCAGAAGGCGCGCATGACCGAGCGGTGCATCTCGTAAGGCTGCGCCAGCTCGCGCTGGACGCGGCGCGAGCGCGGGTTGAGGATCAGGCGGGAGAGGTACATGGCGTTACCTCCGGCAGCACAGCGGCCGTGATCAGCGTGTCACGCGTATAACGTGGGCCATAAATGCGCCGTGATCGCGAGAGGATTTCGTCTCGACGGCGCACGCCGGTGTCTGGCACGGCCTCCACAACGGCTCGCACACGAATCGAAGTGGGTTCAGATACAAACCGCCGCCACGGCCAATCTGCCAGAGCCATTTCGGAGTTCGGATAATCGCCAACACCTTCGAACGGCGGACAGCTTGGTGGGCACGACTTCCGCCCTAAGTAGATGGGCCATACAGGCTCCTGCACCGCACGCGCAAGCCGTTCTATCGTGTCCGGTTTCGCCTGGACTGCAACGAGAAAGGATGCGTCACAGAGATAGGCGCGCCGCGACACGATGGTGCCCGGCCTGAGTTTCCCTTCGCCGGACATCACACCGCCGACAATCGTGTGATAATCTACCAGCGGTGAACCCTGCTGATCGCAACGCACGCCGATTTTGACTTTCTGCGAGAGTATGCGCAGGTCATCGTCGGCGCTCAGACCCAAAGCGCAAGCCAAAAGCCCGACAATCCCGGACTTGGTCGGTTCAGGAGCGGTGTCTCGAATATCCCATCGGGCGCGCTCACCCCACGCTTGCAGCGGCCCTTCCAGTCGCAGAAAGAGGGTATTAGCCATGCTCATCCCTCCGGTAGTTGCTTTTCGACCCATGTCTGGAGGTCTGTCAGTGAAAGACTGGAGGCTGCGCCCGGCAAACTGACATCTTGAAGAGCCACGAACGCGCGACGATCCGCGCTCAACCCATAGGCCTTGCCCACACGAGCTATGTAGTCGGCCAGCTTCGAGATCGCATCATCCATCACCGTTTGGCCGCCGCCAACGCGTGCCGGTTTGAGGAATGCGTTAGCATAGCTTACCGGTAGATTCTTGTCCCGCACTTCCACTAACACCAGATCGGGCAGACAGTGCGCGGCGAAGGTGTTTTGCTTACCGGTGGGTTGCGCAGTCGCCGCGGCTTCCACCAGCGCCAGGATGGCTCGGCGCGCAACAGCCACATCACCACCCAGGTTCCTGACCAGTTGCTCCCAGTGGACGTTGAGGTACTTGTAGTAGGTCGAGCAGTTGAATTCGATGTCGCCGATCATCCCCGCGCCCGACTCGCCGGAGAGATCGTCCACGGCAGTGTAGTAGTCGAATTCTTCCGCGAGTGCGTTGGCCGAGAGTGCATGCGCCACCTGCACAGCCGCCTGCACATCTTCGAACGCCTCCGAAGTCGTCATCCGGCCAAACATGGCGACATCCACCGACCGAGGCACGCTGCTCCCCAAAGCTTTGGTGATGTCGGCGATCTTGGCCTTGACCCACTTCTTCTCATCGCCGTACTGTTGGTAAAGGGTCAGGAGCTTCTGAGCCAGCACTGGCAGCTCATCACGCCCCAAGAAGATCAATTGCTTGGTTTCGGTCTCCGCGGTGGATTCAGCTTCGGCCGTCTCCGGCGTATCGCTGTCTGCGTCCGTCTCATCGGCCGACTTCTTGGTGGATTCTCGACCGATCTCCGGCACCCGTGCCACAATCGCCTGGATGATTTTTGGCTCTGCACCGAGTTTGATGAGCTCTTCCTGGATCAGGCCAGGTAGACTCTTTGTCCGCACAGCCAGCCGCCCTTCGGACTCGAAGGCCGCGGCAAAGGCCGCCGACTTGCGGATGCTGCGCTTCAGGCATTGGCTGGAGATGCGACCGCGTCGCACACCACCGAAGAGTGCATCTTTGGGCGCGCCAGTGTCATCGCGGTTGAGGTTGGCGGGGCTGTAGTTTTGCAGCAGGTGAAGTTGGATCAACATAGGATCAGTCTCCTTTGTTCTCAGTCTTGGGTGGGTTCGGATTGACGAAGTAGGCGCGTGCCCAGCGTTGCTGCACGGAGCGACTGGGCGTGTTCCACAGCAGCAAATCGGTCAGGAGTTGCGGCCAGTTCACGCGTACGCGGTTCGACTGCAAGAAGTGGATCGCCTGCCGCAGTCGGAAAGGCAATTGGCTGCTATCTGCATCCAACAGAATCTCTATCCGGCGATCCAGGCCCGCGGTGTTCTGCACCTGACGCGCCCGTCGCAAAGAGTCGCCCAGGTTGCCGTGGGCGCCTCCCTCAGCCAATGGATAGAGAGTCGCGACCAAAAAGTAGGTCTCTTGCTGATATTCTGATACGCTTGGCGGCAGCAAGCGGTAAAACAGCCCCAGGGCATTGCGGGATTCGGCCAGCGTGCGCCCGGCGTTGCGTTTCATGCGAGCACGCTCACCGGCTTCCAGGCGGCCTAACTTCTCGATGAAAAGCTGAATCTGCAGGGAATATTCTTGTTCTGCCATGCTGATCTCACTCCTTTGCGACCCAGAACTTCTTGCGTTTGATGTTCAGGGCATGGTTGCAGTGTTCCTGCCCTTGAACGCGTCGGCGCAGGTTGGCTGCATCATCACCCACGGTTTCGGCAGCCTGTTGAAAGGCTGCCCGACCTGTCGCGACAACGGTGTCGGCCCACGCGCTGCTTATGGGAAGGCGCTCTGCGACCGAAGTTCGTCCCAGAGCCAGGATGAAGTCGCGGAACGGCGCCGCCAGCACGCTCCAGAACTCGGCGCGCATCTGCTCCTTCAAGCGGCGATGCCGTTCGCCCTTCTGTGACTTGCCGCCGAAATACTTCCGAAAGACACGCGCTATCTCGCTATCACACTCGCCGGCAAACTCCAGCGCGCTCCTGATGTGTTGGCTGGCATCATCATCATTCAAGATAGCGGTTGGGACATCGAAGCCCGCATCCAGCCACTCGAACACTTTGGCCTTATTATCGGTGCGCAGACTGACGCAGCGGAACAGGTGGCTCGCAATCTGAGTGCCGGTCATGTCCCCAAAATCGGCAATTTGGTCGAGAGCGCGCGGTCGCCATGTAGTCTGCGTTTTTGTGTTTTTCGGATAGATCAAAAACAATCCCGCGAACTCGCGCCAAAGCGCCTTACCCTCCTGGGGACGAATCGCAATCGGGCCTTTCTCGCCCTGCCGGTAGGCGACGAACGGGTCTTGCCAGAAAGCTGTCTCCTTCGAGCGGTTCTCGCCCATTTCGAAGGCCATCGTGCGCACACCCCACGAGAGGGGTTCACCGCAGCGTGTGCAACGCCCGTCCAGCCGTTGTGGGTGCAAGCGAAGACGGCGGGCTGCAAACGTCAGGCTTTGCAGATAGCCGACTTCATAGACCTCTTGGGTCTGGACAGTCGGCGGGCGAGTCCACCAGGGCATATCGCCCTTGGCCGTACGCGCCGCTGGCAGGTAGTCGGGCAGCAACACCGATGAGGCCAAGCTCTCAAAGAGCGAAGCCCCACCCGGCAGCACGTAGATAGGTGGCACGCCATTGATCGAAGGTTTGAGGCCCCGGCCGCCGGATGAGGTGAACGCCGGAATCGTCACCAACCCTCGCGCGGCGCAGACAGGGCAGAACTGCTCATCAAAGATGCGCCCATGTCGGTAGTGATCGAGCGCCGTGCTGCGCGAAGTCTCCACGGTGAGCTGCGAAATGCTCTTGAGCTTGGATGCGTCTGCTTTCGCAGGGCGTATCGGCAGATCGCCGCTCTGCAGGAACGGCATCGTTGGCGAAAAAATGTCGAAGCGGTTGGTGTATCGAGCGCCGAACGCCCGAATCCCGTCAACGGGGAAGTCCCGGTCGAGCCACAACCTCCGCAGATCGGCCGGTCGCTGGGGATTGCAGATGCTTTGCAGGACAGCCGTCAGCAGACGATGAGTGCTGGCGACGATCAGCGGCGACGGATCGTAGATGCCCGTGAAGTCACCGGCGCGTAATAGTGTGGCAGCGATTCCCAGGCGTTCCGTTTCGCCGTTGGGCCTTTCCAATGTGATCCACGGCTCATCCCATAAGTTGAAATGCGGTTCCTGATTCATGGCATCGGTCATAGTTACGCCCCCTCCTTGCGGATTATGAGACCCAATTTTTGATCCATTGTCAATACCGTGGCTCCTTTCTTGAGAGGTATTCGCAGTTGACCATCGTTCAGCCAAAGCGGCAGGCATTCCTTGAGCAAGGCAGATTTAGTGAAGAGCGGAGGCGGCGCTTCGGATTTGAGCGCATGGACAACGGTCTGATTGCTGATGCGCAGTTGCTTCCGCAGCAGCGCTAACTGTGTATCGCGAGAGGCCGGTCTGTTAATGGGCAGTTCCTCGCCTGAAGGCCACACATAGGCAATGTTCTCTCGGCGTTCCAGCGGAATCACGGTGATGCTCTCTTCGCCCAAGCGCGTACGCGCCACAATCCAGGCCGCGTTGTTGTCGTTTTCCTCGAATTGCAGCCGGTTCATGCGAGAGGAAAATGCCCATTCGGGATCTGGCTCTGGCAGCAGACGAAGATTGGCTTCCCCCAGAGCGCGAGCTTCCTCTTGCTTCAACTCTTGCCACTCTGCCTGAAGCGGATGGCCGGTCGGTAACGCCTCAAAACCGTAGACGGCCTCTACCAATCGGCGGTAGTCCCTGGGCAACTCAACGGTCTGAAGCTTCTCAAGGGTCGTCCAGGTCTGTTTGAGCAGAAATGCAGCGTAGATATAGCGATCCACGCCGATCTCAATCTCACCAGCGCCGTTCTGCGGCACGTTGACCCAAAGATGCGGCGTCTGATGTGGCGCCGGTCGAACGCGATCATGCCTGTGCAACCGCCCTGAACGTTGTAGCAGCAGATCCACAGGCGCCAAGTCCGAGACCATGACATCGAAGTCGAGGTCGAGGCTTTGTTCCAAGACCTGGGTGCCAATAACGATCCCGCGTTTAGGGCGATCTCCCTGCGGCCCGTACTTGTCCGTCAACGCCCGCTCCCGCATCTCACGCTCCGCCAAAGGATACTGCGCGTGGAGCAACATACGGTCAATCTGCAAGTTCTCGGCGGCAGCAATCCGATCCACCGCCTCGAAGAGCTCCTGCCCACGTCGCACGGTGTTGGTCATCCAGCAAGCGCACCCACCTTGCGCAACGCTGCAGACCAGCCAATGAGCCTTCGCTTCAACGTCATCCTTCTCGTCGCCGAGATGCAGGAAATCGAGCGACAAGCTGCGATTCGGTTGTTGCGCCTGCGGCGAAGCGTGGTGATTTGCGCCTTCACCGAAGACCCATAGGCTGGGGTAAGTCAGAGCTTCGGCTGCATCGTCTACCTCTACGCTGTAGGCGCGAGCCAGCGCCGCGCGCCGCGCCCGCGGTAACGTCGCCGAAAGGATGATGACAGATGTTCCCAAAGCACGCAGCCACTTCAAGAGCATCTCGACGATGGTGGTCATGTAAGTGTCATAGGCGTGTACTTCATCGAAGATGACCACCTTACCCGCTAACCCGATCATGCGGAGCGCCGTATGTTTGACGTTGAGGACAGCGAGTTCTACCTGATCCACCGTGCCGACACCGAAAGGCGCTAACAGCGCACGCTTTTTGGGGCCAAACCATTCTTGGACAGCTTCAGCATGATCGTCCGTCCCATCACCCAGCGGATCGAGGCGCAAATCATCCTCTACCAGAAACGCCTGTCCATGCACCAGCTTCACTTGGGCAGACAGCCCAAGCCGATCACGCAAATGGGCCTGCAAGCGACCGAACATCTGGTTGCTGGTGGCAGTGGTCGGAAGCGCATAGTAGAGTTCGTCCGTGCCGCTGATCTGCGCCAAGCGATGGGCCAGGGCTAACGCCGCCTCGGTTTTGCCTTCCCCAGTAGGCGCTTCGATGATTGCCAGGCATGATCCGGCCAAGACTTCGGACGGAATCGCATCAACCGCTTCTTGCAGCGGACGTGCTGGCTGCTTATCTGCAAACAGTTCAACAAAGGCCGTGGGCGCAGAACTGCTGCTTGGCGTAAGAAATCCTGTCGCGCTCACTGCCTTCTGGGCGCGTCTGGCGCTGATCCGAGCGTATTCCTCCAGGTCAGCGCCGATTTCCGGCCGGAAGCTGTTATTGTCTGAGCCTAACCAATCGCACAGGATGGTAAATCCCGTCAACGCAGCGATCGCCGTGGAAACATTCTTCGGTTCCGGCCATATCGCGGGCGCTTTAGTGAGCAGGTATGGCTTCAACGTATCAACCGCAGTAAGCCGCAGTTCGTGCCATTCTTTCGGCTCGTGGTGCTTGAGGAACGATCGGGCCTCTTTCAATGGATCCGGCGCAAGAAAACGACCGTGGTGTCCGCCTGCACAGGCAGCGATGACCTGCCAAAGCGTACTCGGTAGGGACGTTTTGTTGTCCGTTGATAACGCATCATGGATGAACACCTGGCTGGTGACTGAATGGTGGGTATCACCTTGAGGCCCGAAAGCAAAGCCCAAACCCTCCAAACGCGCTCGCTGCTCACTTCTAGCGCCCTGGAAAATGGATGACACCTTGCCGATGTCGTGTAGAGCCACGAAATAGGGCAGCCATTGTTCCAAACTTTCACTATCGCAGCCCAAAGCTTGTCCTAGCGCGCGCCGCCATCGCGGTGAAGCGGGCGCCTCCAATAGGGTACGTGCTGTATACCCGACGTCCAGCATATGGAATAGCGCAGGATGAAACTCACCCTTCTGCTTCCCGGTTTTGCCCCAGCACTGCAACACGCGATGAATCAAGGGATTCTGATTGTCTACGACAACCTGATACAGTCGCGCGAGACGACGAACCTCTCCATTAATCGCCTCTCGCAACACCTCCGGCTCCATTACCTCACAATCCGCGCCCCACCCCCTGATCCACGGCAGCATCTCCTGCGGCTCCGCGATCCGCGCCCGCCAGAGCAGCGAGCCGTCCGGCTGCTCCTCGATCTGCTGGCTATGATGCCACCGGCTCTCCTCGACCCGCATGGCGACGCTCGGATGGAAGCGGAGCACGACCTCCACCGGCTCCTTCTCGGTGTACCAGATGCCCCACGCATCCCGCAGCAGCGCGCGCGGGTCGAAATCGGCGGGGATGGTATAGCTGTCGCGGGTGATCTCGGCGGAGCGGATGCGCTCGATCTTGAAGGTGCGCCGCGCGCCCTGCCCCTCTTTGCCCGGCAACTCGCGCCAGCCGATCACGTGCGCGGTCTGGCCCACCGCGTAGGGTTCGATGAAGTAGGGGGAGAAGATGGAGTCGAAGATGCGGCCGTCCTCCATCTGGTGGCTCAGCTTCACCTTGCGCCCGGCCGACCACGCCTCGGTCAGCGTCTCCAGCACCTTCAGATAGACCGGATCGCGGAAATCCACGGCTTCATCCATCACATCGGCCGAGTGCAGCAGGTGGCCGCTGACGTTTTTGTCGAGGCGCTCCAGCGCCTTCCCCAGCTTGCGCAACGCGGACGCGGCGTGCGGGTTTTGCTTATCGGTGCGGGTCGCCAGCAGCCGCGTCGCCAGGTGGATCGCCAGCACCTCGTGCAGGCTGAACGAAGTCTTCGTCAGATCGGCGTTGCGATCCATCTTCAGCTTGTTGCCGTCCAGGTCATCCTCGTAGATGCCGGGCGGCAACTGGTCCGCGTCGAGGTACTTGGTGATCGTCGAGCGGTTCACGTCCAACCGCCGCGCGATCTCGGCGCGGGTCAGTCCTTCGGGGTGCGCCCACAGCAGCTTTTCGATCTGCAACAGACGCTGAGCTTTTTCCTGAGCACGGTTCATGGGTGTCATCTCCGACAACAGGTGTCCAGGTTTGTCCGATTATACCACACTCGCGCGCTGAATTCCGCAACAAATCGCGAACTCGCCCCCAAGTTCACCGCCGAAACGGCCACAGCCCGCCTTTGCGGTCTTCGCTGAGCAGGTGGCCTGCCTCCTCCAGCGCCGGCAGCGCGCGCGTCACGCTGGAACGCGGCACTTCGAGCTGTTTGGCGATCTCCGCCGGCCGGACGCCGGGGTGCTGGCTGACGTAGTCGTGGATTTGCTCCAGGCGCTGCTGATCCGATTGCCGTCCCATGTGACCCTCCTGTAGACTGGTGTCTGATCTTGACCCCAGTCTACAGGAGGTATGTTGCGAGTACGGCAACATGTCGGCGTGGATTTGCGCGATTTTCGCGAGTGGTGGGGCGACTGCCGGGGCGGGCGCCCCGGCTGCCGATGTCAGGCCGCGACGGCCTCTTCCAGCAGATGCTCCGTCATGATCCGCCGCCGGCCATGCGTTTCCCCGCGCAGGGTGAGGGAATCGGAGGTGGCGCGGTCCCCCTGGTAGCGGACGCCGCGCAACAGCGGCCCGTCGGTGATGCCGGTGGCTGCAAAGAAGACCTGGTTGCTGCTGACCAGTCGCGCATCGTCGAGGATCTGTTGGGTGTCCAGCCCGGCGGCCTGGAGCGCGGCGCATTCGGCGACCGATTGCGGGGCCAGACGCCCCAACATCGCGCCGCCGGCCGCACGCACCGCGCACGCCGCCATCACCCCCTCGGGCACGCCGCCGATCCCCATCAGCAGATCCACGCCGCTGTGCGGGGTGATCGCCAGCAGCGCGCCGAGCACGTCGCCGTCGGGGCTGAGCAGCACTCGCGCGCCCGCGGCGCGGATTTCGGCGATCAACGCCTCGTGCCGCGGCCGCGCCAGCACGAATACCACCAGATCGCTGACCCGCTTGCCTTGCGCCCGCGCCACCAGGGCCAGGGTCCAGGCCGCCGGTGCATCCAGGCATTCCGGCACAAGGGCCGCGCCGACCTCTTTGCCCACGATGATCTTATCCATGTAGATCGCGGGCACCGGCGCCCACAGCGCGCCGCGCGGCGCCGCCGCCGCCACCGCCACCGCCGCGCCATGTCCCTGCGCCAGCAAGCGGCAGCCGTCAATCGCATCCGCCACGACATCCACCGCCGGCCCGCGGCCCGCGCCGATCCGCTGCCCGCTGTGCAACGGGACGTCGGCATCCATCTTGGCGTCCTCGCCGATGACGAGCCGGCCATCTATTTCGAGCGTGTCGAACATCCGCTGCATGACCAGGCTGGCCGCGCGGTCGGCGGCCTCCGGCTGGTTAAGCCCCATCCAGCGGCCCGCCGTCAGCGCCGCCTGCTCGGTCACCCGGACTAGCTCGAAGCCCAGGTGCCGGGGTAGGGTTGGAGTTGTCATAAGACCTCCGGGGGAGTGATCTCGTCCACGGCTTCCAGCAGCTTCGCGGCCTCCCACGCCAGCATCCCCCCGCGGAGGACGGCGACGTGGCGCGCGCCGCGGGCCAGGAGGAGCGCGGCCACCCGGCTGCTGCGCCGGCCGCCCCGGCAGACGAACACGATCAGCCGCGCGGGATCGCCCAGGCCGGCCAGGCCAGCGTGATTCAGCTCGCCGAGCAGCTTGGACAGCGGCCGCGAGCTGGCGCCTGGCACGTGCCCGCGCCGGAACTCGCGCGGCTCGCGTACATCCACCACCAGCGGCGGGACAGCCGTGTGCAGCGCATCCCAAACCGCTTCCGGCCCGAGAAAGACCAGGGCCGCTTCAGCTTCTTTCGAGACGGGGGGCAGGCGCAGGGCCGCGGCAGCCGGTTCGCCGGCCAGCGGGCTTTTCGGCAGGTTCTGGCATTCGCGGAAGGCGCGCACCGGACACTCGTAGATGCACACCGCCGGGTCCAGCTCCCGATAGAACAGGTGGCTGACCGCGCTATCTTGCGGCAGGAAGTGATCGGCGCCCAGCCGGCGCTCGAACCCGCTGGCCCGCATCACGGTCGCGACCGGCGCGCGCACGCGCGTCAGGAAGAGATCCCCGCCGCGCTCGCGATAGGTCCGCAGCACGTTCTCCAGCGCATGGATGCCGCTGATGTCTATCTGTTCCACGCTCTGCATCCGGAGCAACAGGAACCGCTGGCCGGGATTCTCCGCCAGGTTGCGCGCGATGCACTCCTCGACATGGTGCACCGCGCCGAAATAGAGGTCGCCCAGGATCTCGATGATGCCGAGCTGCGGGCAGGCCGGTTTGTCCGGCTGGTGGATCAGATGCTCGAAGCGGTCGTCCGGCAGCACCGTGCGGACGCGCGGGGTGCTGGTTTTCAGCACGTAGTAGGCGAGCGACATCAGGATGCCGGTCAGCACGGCGAATTGGAGCGGCAGGAAGAGGGTCGCCAGCAGCGTCACGACCATGATGATCCGGTCGCCGCCGGCGCTCCTCCAGATGCGCGCCACCTCGCGGCGGTCAATCAGCCCGAGGGCGGTGATGATCAGCACCCCCGCGAGCGCGCTCAGCGGGATGTAGGCGGCCAGGGGCGCGCAGAGGAGCATCGCCAGGAGGGTGAAGCCGCCGGAGAACGCGCTGGCTAACGGGGTGCGCCCACCGGCCTTGAAATTGACCGCCGAACGTGTGAATGAGCCGGAGCAGGTGTAGCCGGAGAAGAGCGCGCTGGCGATGTTCGCCAGGCCCTGGCCGACGAATTCCTGGTTGCTGTCGAGCCGTTGGCGCGTCTGGCCGGCCAGGCTGCGGGCGATGGACATCGCCTCCACTAGCCCGATGGCGGAGATGGCGAGCGCGCCGGTGGAAAGAGCGCCGATCAATCGCAGATCGGTCAGGGGGATGTGCGCCAGAGGCGGCAGCGCGCGGGGGATCGCTCCGATCACCTTGACGCCCCACCCGCCCATCTCCAGGAGGATGCCCAGGGCCGACGCCGCCACGAGGGCGATCAACGGCCCGGGCAGCGGCAGCCGGTCCGCTCGCCGCGTGCGGTTGATCCACTGGATCCCCCAGACGATGCCCAGGGTGATCAGCCCCAGGAGCAGGCTCGGCCAATGGGTTTGGCCCAGGGTGCGCAGCGTGTCGGCGAGGGTATCCACGAGATCCGGGTCGGAGGGGAAAGGCAGGCGCAGCAAGTTGCGCAGTTGGTTGATGCCGATGAGCGCACCCGCGCCCGCGGTGAAGCCGACGATCACCGAATCGGAGACGAAGTTGACCAGCATCCCCAGCCGCGCCAGCCCCATCCCGGCCCGAAAGACGCCGACCATCAGGGTCAGCAGGGCCGCGGCGGCCAGGTATTCGGGCGCGCCGGGCGCGGCCAGCGGCAGCAGGACCGAGAGCACGAGGAGGGAGGCGGCGTTGGTCGGGCCGGTCTGCAGGTGGTTGGATGAGCCCCACAGCGCGCCGACGATGGCGCCGGCGATGGCCGCGTACAGGCCGGTCTGCGGCGGCAGCTCGGCGATCAGCGCGTAGGCGATGGCCTGCGGGATGATGACGAGCGCGACCGTCAGCCCGGCCAGCAGATCGGGACGCAGGTCGGCCGGACGATAGCCGCGCAAGATGACCGCCGGTCGCGCGAAGAAGGCTGGGATGGCCCGCATCTGTCGGAGGAGCGTGGCAAAGTGGAAGCGGGTAGCGGCGCTCACACTGTTCATATCGGACCGATTATATCACAACCGGTTAGCCGGTATCCCAAAGTGTTCCTTGCGACGGGTGTGTGGTAGAATGTGCGTCACAAACCTGGATATAGAAGGGCTGAATCGAATGTCTGTCACCAATCGCGCCCCTGATTCGGAAGCTCCGTCGCCGGAACCGGTGTGGAACTACCGCGGCTACAATTTGCGGCCGTCGGAGTTTACCACCGCGATGGTGCATTTCTATCGGGCCGAGATTCAGCGCAGCAACACCTGGCGCAACCGCCTGGACAACACCACGAACTGGGCCGTGGTGGCGGCCGGGGCCGCGATCTCGTTCGCCCTATCCAGCCCGCAGAATCATTACGGGGTGATCGTGCTCAATACCCTGCTCGTCACCCTCTTCTTGTGGATCGAAGCGCGGCGTTACCGCTACTATGAACTATGGAGCTATCGCGCCCGGCTGATGGAGACTGACTTGTTCGCCGCGATGCTGGTACCGCCGTTTACGCCGAGTCCCGAATGGGCCGAAACTCTGGCCAGCTCGCTGCTCCAGCCGGAGTTTCCCATCACGATGTGGGAGGCGTTCGGCCGGCGTTTCCGGCGTAACTATCTGTGGATTTTGTTGATCTTGGGGCTGGCTTGGGCATTGAAGAGCTCCATTCATCCGGTGCCGGCCACCTCTTGGAGTGAGTTCATCGGCCGTTCGGCGCTCGGGAGCATCCCCGGCGAGGTCATGGTGGCCGCGGGGCTGATCTACAACGGCGTGTTGTTCGCGGTTGGGCTGATCACCGCGGGCTTGCGCGCGGCCAGCGGCGAGGTGTTGCCGAAATACGACACGGTGGCGCGGTTCGGTGATTTCCTGCGCGCGGCCGCGGCGCAGGCACGCGCCGACACAGCAACCGCGCGGCCGCGCGGCCGCCGGCGACAGCAGGCCCTCGCGCTGATCATCACCGGGCAGCCCGAGCCGATCACGCAGAAGATCCTCAGCCAGATGCGGCGCGGGGCCACCGTGCTGCATGGCGAGGGCGGCTATTCGGGCCAGGCGCGCACCGTGCTGCTCGTGGCCGTCACCGTGACCGAGATCGCGCAGCTCAAGGCGTTGGTGCGAGCACAGGATAGCCACGCGTTCGTGATCGTGTCGCCCGCCCAGAACGTCTTCGGGCGTGGCTTCGAGTCGTTGGACGACTAACCTCCTCGCGTCTCAGAGCGCCCCGCGTAGTAGCTTCTCCTTGCTCTCCATGTAATACTTGAAGTTCGCCCAGCTCACATCCGGCGGGACGGTGTGATCCACCGACGGGATGAACCCGCCCTCCTCGATCAATGGGATCATCGTGCGCAGATGCGCGTCAATCGCGGCCGGCCCCTCGGCCAGGATGCGCTTATCCACCCCGCCCCACAACCGCAGGCTCTTCCCGAACTTCTGCCGCAGCCGCACCGGGTCTTGATCCGATGCGCGCTCCAGCGGCCAGAGGACGTCCACCCCCGCGTCCATGAAGAACGGCACGACTGCCTCGGGGTTGCCATCGGTGTCAATGGCGACGTAGCGGCAGCCGTGCGACTTGTAGAACTCGACCACGCGCTTGAGCCGCGGGAAAATGAAGGTCTTGTAATGCCGGGGGCTGATGAGCGGGCCGGTCTTCATCGAAAGATCCTCGTTGAAGCAGACGTACTCGACGGTCGTCCGCGCCAGGATCGGCCGGGCGGCCTCGATCAGGAAGTCGGCGTGGAACTCCATGATGTCGTGCACCAACGCCGGCTGGTCGAAGAGCGCGTAGGAGAGCGGCTCGGTGCCCATCAGGTCGCGCGCGTGCCAGTAGAAGCCGAGGGTGGTGCAGTTCGGGCCGAAGATCAGCGGATGTTGGCGGGTCTGCCAGCCGGCCAGGCGCGTCGCCTGCCAGTTCGGCTCGTAGCGCCGCGGCAGCAGCGCGTAGCGTTGCTTGATCTCCCGCCAGCTTGCCATGTCGGTCACCGGGAAGCTGATGTAGGTGTCCATGGACATCCGTCCGCCGCGCGTCGTGCCCTCCTTCAGCGCCTTGCGCACGCGGCCCAGGCTGTCCCGGAAGGTAACGGTGCGCTCATCCTCTGCCAGCGTCTCCTGCTCGAAAGCCGGGATCATGTTCGGCTGGAATGGGATGAACTCTCGGGGATCCATCCCCAGGCTGGCCTCGCCGGGGAACCATTGGTAGTGCAGCTTGCGCGTTTCGGGGTCTTCCTCCTCCCACCGATCCACGGTCTGCGGCCAGACGCCCAACTCCCAGTGGGGGACGCGATCTACGGGTTGATACTCCATGATGGCGAGAAAACGTTCGAGATGGGTTGGCATGATGAATACCCTCCTGACCGATCACACCAGCGCGATCGCGGGATCATCCATCCGCACGCGGCGACCCTCACGCGTCGAGACGTAGGTGGCGAGCACCATGCGCAGCGACGTGCGGCCCTCCTCGACCGTGGCGATGGGGCCGGCCCGGCCGTGGAAGAAATCGGAGAGCGCCTTCGAGAGCGCGGCGATGCGCGTGCCGTGGTTGGTCGGGCTGGGGATCGCGCTGGGCGTCCAGTCTTTCTTGTCGAGCGTGTACCACTTCTGCCCCACGGCGCCGGCTGGCCGGGGCACGTTGCAGCTCGGCACATCGCCGTAGTTCTGCACGATGCTGCCCTTCTCGCCGATCACCTCGACGGCGTTCTCGGCGGCCACGCAGGTGAAGGAGCAGACGACCTCGGCCAGCATCCCGTCCGCATAGCGATAGATGGCGATGCCGTTGTCGTTCGGCGCCAATGGGTTCAGCAGCGAGGAGATCTCGGCCGTGACGGTTTCCGGCGCACCGAGCAGCCAGTGGATGAAATCCACGGGGTGGGCGGCGTCGTCGGCCCAGATGTCGCGGTTCAACTCCGCGTTGAAGTGCCACATGCTGGGGATGTCCCAGAGCTGCGATGGCAGACCATGCCGCCGGCGCACCATGAAGATCTTGCCCAGGATGCCGCTCTTCAGGAGCTCCTTGATCTCGATGTTCTGCGGGTCGGCGCGCATCTGCCAGGCCATGGTGAAGGGGATGCCGTGGCGCTCGACCGCGGCCACGATCCGGTCGGCCTGCGGCATGGTGAGCGCCAGCGGCTTTTGCAGGCCGATCATCTTGCCCGCCGCGGCCGCCTTCTCGACCACATCGGCATGCATAGAGGTCTCGACGCCGATCACGACCGCCGGCATGTCGGGCCGGGCCAGGAACGCGTCCAGGTCGGCGTAGCCCGCGATGCCGAAATTGTCGCCATTCTTCTTCAACCGCGCCGCGTCGTGATCCCACCCCGCGACCAGGTTGATCTCCAGCGCCGGGTTCTGCTTCCACTGGTTGCAGTACATCCCTACATGCCCGTGCGCAAAGCCGAGGATGCCAACGTTGATGGTCATGGTGTATGCTCCGTTTCAGGGGGCAGGGAGCAGGCGTCAGAGAACCGTACTTTCAAGCTCGCCCCTTCTCCCACTCTCCCCCTCGCCATTTGCCATTTGCCATTTGCTATTTCTCCACCCCCTGGACAAACGATTGTACCCCAATCTGTCATCGCGAGCAAACGGCCATAGCGCCAGATTGCGCCAGAACCCACAGACTAGACTTCCGAAGTCTCGAAGACTGCGGAAGTCTTACGCGCGCTTTGTCGAGCTATGGCCTGACCGGGAAGTACACCGTATACCGCTCCTCCTTCACCTCGTACAGCGGCATGAAGCGGATGCCCCGCTCCTGGCCGGCGGCGCGATACCAGCCCTTCCAGGTGCTCCACTCGCGCTCGTGGTCGGGGATGAAGAACGTCTCGGGATGATCCTTGTCGCCGTGTAGCGTCCGCTCTTCGTCGCAGAGGCCGGCCAGCACGACCGGGCCATCCATGAACGCGACGGTATCGGGCCGGTCGGGCAGCGGACAGGTCGTCAGCGCGGTGGGCAGCTCGATGCGGACGGCGTCGTCCGTCCATGTGCGGCGCAGGGCGATGAAGCTGGACGGCCCCGCCGAGATCGCCTGTGCCGCGTCGTTCACGGTGACACGCGGCGGCCCGGCGATCCACCACGGCACGCGCAGTTTCAGGGTAAAGTCGGCGGGCCGGTCGCATTGTACGCTCAAGTTGATGGCCCACTGCCTGGGCCGCCGGAGCGCGCCATCCGGCCCGGCCGGCGCCGAAGTGGAGTTCTTCGGGTCGAAGGCCTGGCGCACCGTCACGGGCACACCTTGCCACTCACCGTGCAGCTCGGTGGGGATGTATTGGCAGATCGCCATCCCATCGGCGTCTATGTAGTAGACATAAGCGTTATGCGTCGTGTGGGCCTGGACGAGGGAGCCGTGGCAGCACCAGAAATCGTGCGTCGGCGTGCCCCACCCGCTGTACTCGCCCTTAAGTCCGCCCTTGCGACCGCCTGGTTGCAGCGGCAGGAAATAGGCGATCATCCCCGTTTCGCTATTGTGCTGGGCTAAAGTACCGTTGTAGAGGTTGCGCTCCATGTAATCGGCGTAGGCCGCATCGCCGGTCCAGCGCAGCAGGTAATTCGCCAGGCGCACCATGTTGTAGACGACGCAATGTTCCTGGTTCTTATCGCTCAACCGCGCCGAAAGCTCGAAAGGCGGCGCCCAGATTTCGCCGTCCGTCTGGCCGCCGGTCGCGTAGTAGCCGCGATCCGTCACCGCGCACTTCCAATATGCTTCGACGATCTTGCGCCAGCGCGCGTCCCCTGTCACCTCGAAAGCGCGGGCCGCGCCGTGCGCCTCCGGGATGGTGGTGTTGGCGTGGCGGTTGGTCAGCGGGTCATCGCCGGCCAGCAGCCGGTCGAAGAGCCGCGGCCGATCGTAGCGGTAGATCAGGTCGAGGTGCTCCTGCCGGCCGGTCAGCCCGTAGAGGTCGGCCCAGGCTTCGAGCATCCCGCCGGTCTCCACATCCAGGATGTCGTCCATCTGCTGGCGCGAGAATTGAGCGGTCCAACGGTGGAACCAGCGAGCGGCGCGCTCCAGGATCTCGAGCGCCTGCGCGTTGCCGGCATAGGTGACCATGTCGGCCAACCCCATCAGCGTTTTGTGGATGGTGTAATGCGGCGCCCAGACGCGTTTGCCGCGGGCGATCCAGTCGAGATAGCCCTGGGGGATCGAGAAGACCCATTCGCCGCCGTTCTCGCGTTGGCAGCGGCCCAGCTCCGCGACGATGTAGTCCGCCTTGCCCTTGATCTCCGGGTCGCCGGTGGTTGCGGCCATGCGCGCCGCGGCCGAGAGCCAATGCCCCAGGAAGTGGCCGCGCAGTTGGCACGTCGGCGCTTCCCAGCCCCAATGGATGTCGTCGCCGGGATCATCCCGCGGCCCCCACAGCCCGGCTTCCAGGTAGAAGTTCTGGAGCAGGTTGGCGGTCTTCAAGCTCAGCATGTACTGGCGGTTCAGGTTGTAGCGGTGTTGGAATAGCCCCGGCAGCAGGCTGACGCTGCTGAGGGGGGCGGGGGTGAAGGTGGGTTGCATGGTAAGTCTCTCCTGAGGATTCTCTGAATAGCAGCACGGGATGATAGGTCGCCGCTGGCTCAGCCAGCGGGTTTATGAGGATTAAAAAATAATCCGGTAATCGCCTTCTCCGGCGCGTTGTTCGTTAACCTGAGCCGTCCGGCGATAAATCGTCCGGGCTACCAAGCGGCGCCCGGTCAACCGGGTTGGGCCGGCGCGCGGGCACGGATCTAGCCCCATTCATGGGGCGCCGCTTGGTAGCACGATCCATTCGTGGTCGTGCGGGCGCACGTGACGCACAGCGCGCAGGCGAAGACGATTACCGGTTTATTTTCTTAACATTCATCAACCCCCTGGCGGTTCAAGCGGGCGGATGGGGCTGCCACGCGGCGAACTCGCGCAGGAACGCCACGACCTCGCCCACGATCACGGCCAATAGCGCCTGGCCCTTGTCTGCCGTGCCCAGCTCGGGATGCCCGAAGGCGCCGGTCTCGCTCAGGTGCGTGTACTCGCGCGGCACGTACACCCGGCTGGGGCGCGCAAAATCGGGCGCGTAGAACGCCGAGTCGAACGCGATGTTGGCCCCGCGCGCCTCATCCATGCGCACGAGCTCGGGGCGCAGGTGCAGGATCAGGCTGGTCTCCAACTCGCAGGAATGCGTCACCTTCTTCTGTTCGAGCTGCGGCAATGTCGCGATCTGCCGGGCGGCCAGATCCATGTAGCTGCCGAGCGCCAGCCACAAGTCTGGCAGGTCACGGTGGCGCAATTGCACGTCGAGCAAGGCCTGCCGCCCCGGCACGTCGTTGCCGCCGTGCGCGTTCAGCACGAAGATGCGGCGGAAGCCATCCTGCACCAGGCATTCCACCATGTGCGTCAGCAGCGACACGAAGAGCGCCAGCGGGATGCTGACCGTGCCGGGGAACTGCCGATGATGCTCCGACGCGCCCACCCACAGGAGCGGCAGGCACAGCACCCGGTCGCCCAGCTCGGCTTCGACGCCGCGCACGATGGCCTCGCAGATCAGGCTGTCGGTCAGCAGCGGGAGGTGGCGGCCGTGCTGCTCCAGCGATGCCACGGGAAGCAGGACGATGCGGTCGTTCAGGACCGCGATGTCGGTGTGATGTTGTTCTCCGAATCGCATGTTTGCAGTCCTCCAGGTAGTAGGCCGTCAAGGCTCAAATGATGAGTTCGTAGTGGCGACTTTAGTCGCTCGTTCGCACGATCACGACCGAAGTCGTGACTACCAACCGATCAAATCATCGTTGACCGATCACTAGTTCGGAGCATCCTGAGCGGAGCAGCGGTCTTTTCGCTGCGCAGTCGAAGGATGCGGCCCCACCAGCGGTGATTGGGCTTGTCAGGAGGCGCATCCTTCGACTACGTCCGGCACACGACGCCGGACTCCACTCAGGATGCTTCGCGCTGCGGGAACTTATACTTTCACAGACCCTAAGGCTGCGCGGTGACGCTGACGGCGTCCCCTACTCTAAGCCGCGCCAGCCCCACCAGCCCCGGCGCGATCTCGCGCGCGCCGCTGACCGGCAGCAGATCGGTCGCGCCCGGCGCGTACAGACCGACCGCCAAGTCATATTCGCCTGCGCCGGGCGCTTGTGGCAGGTCGAGCGCCACATACCCTGGCTTGCGGTCGCCGGCGCCCCACGTCGTCGGCGGCAGCAGCGGTCCGATGGGGAATTCGTCGCTTTGGCGGATCGTCCGGCCGTCGCGATCGAGCAGGCGCAGCGTGACTTTGTAATCGGCGGCGGGCTGGGCCGCGGCGACCCAATTCAGGGTGACGAAGATCCGGCGCCGGCTGAATGCGCGACCGGAGAGGGCCACCTCCGCGCTATCGAGCGCCAGCTCGCCGCCGAAGCGCGCGCGAACCGGGGTCGAGAGGGCGGGGGACAACGCGCCGGGGCCGACGAAAGCGCACAGTTGCACATCCAGCCACTCGCGGCACTCTTCGTTGAACGCAATCGCCGTCAGGTAGTTGCGGACGAAATTGCCTCGATCCACCTCGTTCTGCCCGGCCAGGATCAGCCAGACGCGAGCGCGCTTCGCAACCAGCGCCTGGAGGTCGTCGTCCACATCCTGCGGCGCGAGCGGCGGGACCGTGACCGGCCAATAGTCGGGCAGCGGCACGGGCGGCATCGGCTGGATCGGCAGACGGTTTAAACCGTCGGGCGGGATGTAGTATTTCGCCAACAAGTGCTGCCGGGGGCCTTCCAGCAGCACGACGTCTGCGGGGCTGGCCGACCCGGCCAGATAGCGCGCCATGTCGCGATAGCCGCTTTTGACATAATCACTGAAGTAGTATACTTGGCCCCAGGCCATGACCGCGGCCACGAGCAGCGCGGCCGCGGCGCCGAGCAGGGGACGCCAGCGCCAGGCGGCCGCCAGGGCGAGCGCGATGGCGATGAAGATGAACGGCGCGCTGAAAAGCAGGTAGCGCGTGCCGACGCGCGTCCCGAACGGCAGGCTTAGCAGGGCCGGCGCCAGCGCGATGATGGCGATGAGCCAACCGCCCGGCAGGGCGGCCGCCGGCCCGCCGCCCGCCGACCGGCGGCCGCGCATGACCGCCGCGACCAGCCCGCCGAGGAAGATCGGCGCCAGCAGATAGCCGGCCGCGCCCTGGGCCGGCCGCCAGACGACCGCGCCGAAAGTCAACTCGCGCCACAGTTGGTCGGCAAATGCGCGCCAATCCGCCTTGATCTGCTCCGTTATGGCCAACGTGATCGCAAGGGTGGCCTGCGCGCCCGGCGCCAGGCGCAGCCACAAGATGGCCGGCGCGCCTGCCGCGACCAGCAACAGGAGCAGCTTCACCGGGGGCCGGCGCCGCGCGATCAGCAGGGCGAGCCAGAATAGCCCCAGGCAGGCCAGTAGCAGCGCCGAATAATAATGAAGGCCCAGCATCGCCCAAACCACGCCGAGGAACGCCGCGGCCAGCGGCCAGCGTGCCCCGTCCAGCAGGCGCACCCACAGCGTGACCGCGGCCGCCGCCAGCAGCGTCGCGAGCGCGTACATGCGCGCCTCCTGGCTGTAGAAGGTCAGCACGGGCGAAAACGCGGCCAGACCGACCGCCAGCCGGCGGAGCAGCCGGTCGTCGGGCCAGAGCGTGGCGCACAGCCGCCAGAGGAGTGGGATCATAGCGATGCCAGCGAGCGCCGCGGGCAGGCGCAACGCCGCCTCGCTCTGGCCGAAGATGCGCGACCAGCCGACCATCAGCAGCGCCCACAACGGCGGGTGCTCGAACGCCGCGCGCCAGTGAAACTGGATGATTTCGCCCGCGGACGCGCGCGCCATCAGCGCGGTCGCGGCCTCATCGTACCACAGCCCTTTGCCGCCGATCTGCCACAGCCGCAGCGCCGCGCCCAGCAGGGTCAGCGCCAGCACATCCCACCGATGGCGATAGCGCGCAACGATCCCGCGGGCGCGCCTCGGCGCGGGGTTGGAATGTTCGATGTGCATGACTTCATGCATCCTTGCGAGAACGCCTCGACAAGTCGAGGACTCCGGACTGCCGAAGCCTCGACAAGTCGAGGACTCCGGACTGCCGAACTTGTTCGGCCAATTCATGCATCTTCTTTATCCGCGTTCATCCGCGGCGAATTTCTACGCCAGGCCCCGGTACGCTTCCCGCACGCGGCCGAGCAGCGCAAGCTCAGCCGCGATGAGGCGCTCGGCGGCCGAGCGTTCGGCGCTGGCGACATTTTCCACCACTTGCTGCATTGTGCTCATCCCGCTCAGCGCGACCGCGACTTCGGGGTGATCCCACACCCATTGCAGCGCCAGGGCCGCGGGAGTGCGCCCGCCCGTCGCGCTGCGCCACACCTCCTGGATGGCCGGCGGCGGCTGCGCGATCTTGCCGCCTTGTACTGGCTCCATCACCACGACGGCCAAGCCCTTCGCCGCCGCATACGCCAGCCCACGCACCCCGGCTTCCTTCTCGGTGTCCAGGAAATTGAAGATGAACTGGCAGAAGGTCCAGCCGTCGTAGCTGTCAATGATCTTCTGGAACACCTCGAACTTGTCGTGGAACGAGAAGCCCAGGCAGCCGAGCCGACCATCGGCCACCGCGGCCTCGGCGCGCGCCAGCAGACCCAGCTCCCGCACCTTGGCCCAATGCTGGGTATTCAGCCCGTGCATCAGGTAGAAGTCAATGTGCGCCGTCTGGAGCCTGGCGAGCTGGCCGTCCAGCATCCGGTCGAAATCGCCGCCGCTCTGCAACTGCCAGACCGGGCACTTGTCGGCGAGCCGGACCTTGGCGCGGTAGCCATCCAGCAGCGCCCGGCCGACGACAAGCTCGCTGTTGCCGCCGTGATAGACGGCGGCCGTGTCCACGTAGTTGACGCCGCGCTCAATCGCGTAGCGCAGCATGGCGATCGCTTCCGCTTCGTCAATCCCTGGGTCGAATTCCTTGCCGTTGATGGTCGGGAAGCGCGCACAGCCGAAGCCGAGCGCGGAGACCCGCCAGGCGAGCCGGCCAAAAGTGCGATATTGCATGGTGAATCCTCCGATGCGTGATGTCAGATGGGGTAAATTCCAACATGCCTGATTATACCATAACCTGGGCTGGAGTTTTGCAGCGGCATCATAGGGTCTGGTAGAATAGGCGCGATATCATCGAGGAGCAAGACATTGGCGGGATTGACCTCCCAGAGCGACGCGGCGGACGATCCGCTGCTCGCTGCGCTGCTGACCACACCGCAGGATGGCGCGACGCGCGACCTGGCCGCACGTTACGCGCCGATCCTCCGCTTCGACGCCCATGAACCGTTTCTGCCGCTGGCCGTCGGATATGCGATCTTCCGGGAGAACGGGGCTTCTCCGTCATTCCAGCGCGGGCACAAGATCGAACTGGCGCCGGAAGGGCAACCGCCCGCGGCGCTCGCCATCGAGTACGCCATCTGGTGGGATTGGGACATCGGCCACCTGTACGAGTTGGAGCACGCCTGGGTTTACGTGGATGCTGAAGGCCGCGTCGTGCGCGCGGAGGCGAGCTGGCACGGCGGGCAGCATGATATGCGGCTCGCCGGCCGACTGGCGCTGGCGGGGGATCACGTCGTCCTCTTCTCCGAGCCAGGGAAGCACGCGTTTGCGCCCACGCCGGCATGGTTCCGGGAGCGCCGGGCGGAGTTCAAGCGTTCGGAGACGAGCACGCTGGCCGGGGCGGGCGGGGTGTTGATCGCGCCGTACATCGCGGGCGCGGTGCGCGGGACGCCGCTGGCGCATCGGTTGGCGCACACCTATCTGGCCGGCCACGGCTTCGAGCCGTCGTGGGATTTCTCGTCACTCTTTCGCATCGGGCCGGAGCTGCTCGTCCCCTGGCCGGCGTTGTGCGCCTGGATGCCCGGCCGCGTGAACGCCATCCTCGACCGGCTGGCCGCCGAGATCCCACCATCCACCTACCGCTTCCTGCGCGTCGGCCATCGCGGCGCGGCCGCCCACGCGCCCGACAACACGCTGCTGGGCATCCGCCAGGCCGCGGCGCTTGCCGCGGACATGGTCGAGATTGACGTGCAGCGCACCGCCGACCGCCAGGTCGTCCTGGCCCACGACGCGCACCTGCGCAACGGCGATGGCCGCTACTGGCCGATCCAACGCAGCACGCTGGCCGAGCTGCGGCAGATTGACCTGGGCGAAGGGGAGCGCATCCCGACCTTCGCCGAGGCGGTGGATGTCTGCCAGGAAGAGCAGCTCGGCGCGTACATCGAGTTGAAGGACGGCGGGACGATCCCCGGCGTGTTGGCGACGCTGCGCGAGAAGGGTTTTCCCCGCTACTGCATCATCGCGTCGTTTCGCCCCGATTGGTTGGCGGAGGTGAAAGCCGCCACGTCCGAGGTCGCGACATCGGTCTTGTTCAGCGCCCTGAATGTGGATCCCGTCAAGCAGGCGCAGGCGGTGGGCGCGGATTTTGTTCACCCGTGTTGGGAACGCTATCCGCATCCCAGCCGCCTGTTGACGCCCGAATGGATGGCGCGCGTGCGGGGCGCCGATCTCGGCGTCGTCTGCTGGCATGAGGAGCGGCCGGAGGAGATCGCCGGGCTGGCCCGCGCCGGCGTGGATGGCATTTGCAGCGACGCGCCGGAGTTGCTGGCGCGGTAGCGTCTTCCGAGTGAATTTCTTATGAAACAGGCAAGAAAGTCTCACGCAAAGACGCAAAGGGTTTTCTTGGCATCCTTGGCGCCTTTGCGTGAGCAATCTGGTTTTGGCTTGTCCGGGTCAGGGTTTTCACCAGATCATAACGACAGGAGCAATCTACCCATGACAAAGAAACGTTACGCACAAGTGGGCGTCGGCGACCGCTCGATGATGTACTCGTACGCAGTCGCCGAACAGTATCGGGAGCACGCCGAGCTGGTGGGGCTGTGCGACAACAACCTGGGCCGGCTGCGGACGCGCGCGGACTGGGCCGCGGGCCGCGACCTCGAAACGCCGATCTATCTCGACACCGAGTTCGACCGCATGATCGCCGAGACGCAGCCCGACACCGTGATCGTCACCTCGAAGGACGCCACGCACGACCAGTACATCTGCCGGGCGATGGAGTTGGGGTGCGACGTGATGACCGAGAAGCCGATGACGACCGACGAGCACAAGGCGCAGCGGATCATTGATACGCAGAGGCGCACGGGCCGCAAGTGCACCGTCACCTTCAACTACCGCTACTCGCCCCCGCGCACGCAGATGAAGGATCTGCTGATGTCGGGGATCATCGGCAACATCGTCTCGGTGGATTTCCACTGGGTGCTCGACACTCGTCACGGCGCCGATTACTTCCGCCGCTGGCATCGCAACAAGGCCAACTCCGGCGGCCTGCTGGTACACAAGGCCACCCATCACTTCGACCTGGTCAACTGGTGGCTGTCGGATGTGCCGGAGCGCGTCTATGCGGAGGGCGCCCGTAACTTCTACCGGCCGGAGATCGCCGACCGCTACGGTTTCACCCAGCGCGGCGAACGCTGTCTCGATTGCGCCGAAGCCGCGAAATGCCCGTTCCACCTCGACCTGCGCGCCTACCCGCGGCTGGCGGAAACCTATCTCAAGAACGAGCAGTTCGACGGCTATTTCCGGGATCGCTGCGTCTTCAGCGGCGACATTGACATCGAGGACACGATGCACCTGGCGGTGCGCTACCAGGGCGGCGCGACGATGAGCTACTCGCTGCACGCGTTCAGCCCGTGGGAGGGCTACACGGTTTCGATCACCGGGACGAAGGGGCGGATCGAGCATGTGGCGCAGGAGACGGTCTACATCAGCGGCGACGGCACGGTTCCCGGCGAGTTGAAGCCGGAAGGCACGCGCATCCGCATCTTCCCGCACTTCCGTTCGCCCTACGAGGTGGACATCTGGCAGGCCGAGGGTGGTCACGGCGGCGCCGACCCGGTGATGCTCGGCGTGCTGTTCGACCCGGCGACCGGCCCCGACAAATACCTGCGCGCCTCCGATCAGCGCGGGGGCGCGTGGTCCATCCTCACCGGCATCGCGGGGAATCGCTCGCTGGAATGGGGCCGGCCGGTGCGGATTGATGAACTGGTGCACAGGCTGGAGCTGCCCGACTATCCGCCGATGCCGCAGGGCGACGAGCCGATTGACCCGCTGCCGCTGAAGCACTCGAAGGCCGCGCGGCGGAGTGAGTGAGGGCGGACGCCGCGTCACTGCGAGCGCCGTTTGTGAGATAGCCTCCCGCAGGTGGTCCGGGCCGCGTTGCGCCGCCCAATCATTGTACACGGCGTACAGCTCGTGTGCGCGGCGCACAGCTTGGGTGCGACGGGTACAGCCGCCGTATCTCGCGCACAGGATGGGTACGCCGGGTACGGCGGCTGTACGTCGCGTACAGCCGCCGTGCGTCGCGTACAATTCCTGTGCGCTGAGTACAGGTCCGGTAGGTCGTGCATGGCCGTGCCGCGCAGAGCGGCCCGCGGCGCAAAGTCTCAGGGTCAGCGCGTGACGGTTTGGGTGTTGGAGTAATTGACAACATGCGCCTTCTCTGTTACCCTTCATAATATGAAGGCAGCCGCACTGATTCGTCGTCGTCTCGTCCTTGCTGTCAATGCTTTTGTCGAGATTGCAGTTTGGCGCGTCCCGCAGCCAGTACCGCCATCTACGCATTTCTTCAAGTATCGGCTTGCTTATGTGGTTGATGGTGAGTGCGTGCTCCGTTACGACAATGAACGCGGTCAGGGCGATCACCGGCATGTAGGCGCCGAGACATCGCCCTATACTTTTACGACTCCTGATCAACTAATGAATGACTTCAGCGCCGATATTGCGAGGTGGAACCATGAACACGGTCGTACTTGAGGTCCGTTCACTAGCCGAGACGCTGGCTAACGCAGCGCAGGTGATGAATACTGGCCAGACAGAGCATGAGGCGCACATCGGTTTCGCGACCCCTGAATTGTTGTGGCAGGTACTCACGGCCAAACGGTGGCAACTGCTCCAGGCCATGTGTGGCGCAGGGCCGCTCTCGATCCGTGCGGCCGCGCACCGGGTCGGGCGCGACGTGAAGGCGGTTCACGGGGATATGATGGCTTTGCTCAACGCCGGCCTGGTGGAGCGCACGGCGGATGGTCGCGTCGAGTTCCCATTCGAGACCGTCAAGGTGGAGTTCAAGCTGCACGCCCTGCCCGTTAGCGGGGTTGTGCAGCCAAGCCAGCCGATGCGACTGGCAGTCGGCGGCCAGTGCTAAATCCGGGCCGCGTTGCGCCGCCCAATCATTGTACACGGCGTACAGCTCCTGTGCGCCGAGTATAGGTCCGGTAGGTCGTGCGTGGCCGTGCCGTGCAGAGCGGCCCACGGCGCCAAAGTCGCAGGGCCGGCGCACCATCGCGATGTGGGGCGAACTGCCGGTGGACGGGGCAAATGGTCAGGGCGTGATCCGGCATGGCGGCGTCTCTGAGATTGTTGGCATAATTTGACGCTTGACATCTGCGCCCATCGGCGGTATAATAGCAGTTGTCAGTGGAAGTGGCTGGCGTTCCATCTGGCAGGTCTCCTGTCTGCGAGCTTACATCCATGTGATTGTAAGTCACCACCTGCCATATGTTACAGTTGTAATTAGGCGTCCCGTAGAGAAGACGACGTAAGTTCACGCATCTATGCCACGGCATGTGTGCGGGCGGGAGGTCTGTCATGTACTTCGTATTGCCTTTCGCTGTTATCGCGACCGTCATATCGCTTGCCGCCGGACCCATCCCCGATTCCTCGTTGGTACTCACCCCCTTGGAAGGTGCTGATAGGGATATGAGCGCGATGTCTTGCTCATGGACGATCTCTGGTACCGCCTGGGATAACGCCGGCGCGCCGGTTCAGGGAGCTGAAGTCACCACATCGCCAGTCTCTATCAGCCCCGCGATCAGCGGCTCCGACGGTGCGTACGCGGCCTGTGTCAACGCTGGTGCGCCCACCTACTCCGCCCGCGTCGCGAAAGCTGGCTATGGAGATCTGCCGACCACAACGTTCACCAATACAGAGGATGCACGGGTGGACTTTGTGCTACCCCCAGCCGACAACGTCGTGGTCAACTGGGGCTTTGAGACCGGCAGCCTAGCACCCGACTGGCAAACGAGCGGCCTGGCCCCGGCAGTGGTCACGAGTGCGCTGCGGCACACGGGGGATCACGCGGCGTGCCTGGGCCAGCCTGTCCCGGCTTTCACGACGCCAACCAACGTCTCTAACTCGCCCGTCTACGGACAACACTGGCTGCATTTAGCCCCAGATGGGACGGGTGGCGTCCACATGTTTTGGCGCCAGGGACGCCGCGGTTCGGCGTCCCCCGCCTACTATGCCTGGCGTGCAGGCGACGGCAAGTGGATTGTTCCACCCGAGCCGATACCTCTCGCCGGCGAAGGAATCTGGCTGGCATTTGCCGTAGGCCCTGATGAAGCCGCGCACGTTGTGGGATCCCAAGTAGGAAATGGGGGGCTTTCACGTATCGTGTATGTTACGCGATTGCCTGGTGAGACCTGGTCCGTTCCACTCGCCCTATCTGCGGACTATCCAAATGCCTATTTCTCGGGTCTGGAGGGAACGCCGCAAATCGCGGTGACTGCAGACAACACCGTGCGCGTGGCGTGGCTCTGGCATCTGGAATTCTTGTCGCCCGTCTACCGGTTGCTCTTGGCGAGTAGAGACGCCTCCGGCTCCTGGGGCGCACCCCAAGACATGACCGACTTCGATATTTCCTACTCGACCCCCAAAATGGTGCTCGACCAGGCCGGTGGTATTCATGTGATTTGGTCTAACTCAAACGGTGACACCAAGTATGTCTGCCGTTCGGCCACAGGGCCCTGGTCGCGGCAAATCGTCATTCGCCACTCCGGTGGAGATGAGTCAGAGCTGGCCGCCGGGGCTGATGGAAGGGTTCATGTCGTTTGGGCAGACAACGCTTCCTATAACATCTGGTACGTCCAAGGTTCATGCCAGGGAACCTGGTCTACGCCCGAAGCTATACCTGGTCGAGGCTTGGGTTATCCCCCCAGCCTAGCGGTAGACCGCACGGGGATAGTTCATATGCTCTGGACTGAGTGGGTCAACCCGATGAAATTGCAGTATGCTCGGCGCCTGAAAGCCGGCTCCTGGTCCGTGCCGCAGAGGCTTGCTGGTGTGCCTTCATACAACAACCCTAGGCTGGCCCTGGACGATAGTGGAACTGTTCATGTTGTGTGGGCGGGCGGGATCACCGGCTGGGAGCCGACGACCATGCAGGTATATTACACCTCCCGCCAGGGGGATGCAACGTGGTCCGGGCCCCGGAATATCTCAAACGCAGCGCAGTGGCTCGCCCTTTATAATGACATTCAAGCACTGGCTGTTGAGGGTAACGGACGCGTCCACGTCGGATGGTCCAACGGCACCAACGAGGTCTTAGACGTGTACTATGCCAGCTCGGCCCCTGCTCAACAGACCGGCGACTCGACGTTGAGCCAGACGATCACCGTCCCGGTCGGCTCCGCCCATCCTCTACTGTCGTTCATGTACGAGCTAGGTGGGGCCTCGCTTATCGCGGGTAGCTCATTCGACGTGGCAATCAACGATGGAATAGTGACGACAACGCTTTCGACTGAGACAGACAACGCCGGTTGGACCCACCGCTGGTTCGACCTGCAGTCGTGGGCCGGACAGACCGTGACGCTCACCTTTACCCTGCACCAGGTTGCCGGCCAACAGTCGTCGTGGGCATGCCTGGACGAAGTCACGGTGGGATCGGCGCATCCGGACACTTGGGTGAATCACTCTGGCTTGGGCACCGTGGCTCCCGGACAGCAGATTGTCGACGTCATCGGCTACGGCAACCGGGGCGGCGTCGGGGCCAGCAACGGACAGGTGACCATGCAGTTGCCGCTAGGACTCACCTTCGTCAGTGCCGATCCGCCGCCGTCAGAACTGTCGCCGGCCTTGCGCTGGGATGTGGGTGATCTGGCGGCGCAGGGCGATCCGCACATGATCTCGGCGACGCTGCAAGTTTTGCCGTCTGTACCTGCGGCCACGACGCTCACGATCACTGCTGCCATCACCAGCGATACGGCCGAGCTCGAGCGGGTCAACAACTCGGACCAGACATCCGTGTCTATTGTGCATCGCATGCACGTGCCAGTCGTCGCGCGTGGCTGGGCTCTGCCTATGTGCCTTCTGTACAGCGATGACTTTTCGAACCCGGCTAGTGGCTGGCCGATCAACGATACCCCCTACTACTCTGACGGGTATCTGAATGGCGAATACCGCATTGTAGTGAAGGATCGTGCCACGAACTGGCTGTGGGTGGGGAGTGACTTTGGTTCCAACGAGTACCGTGTCGAGGTTGACGCGCGCGCGGCATCGAACCTGGATGGTGGGGTTGGACTGGTTTTTGGTAGTCTGGATTCTCCTCGGGACTTTTTCCTATTTTCGGTCAGTAACGGCTGGTTCGGCTTGTGGCACCACGAGAGTGTCGGGAAGTGGACTGCGTTCATTGATTGGAAGCCCTCAGCGGCGCTTCGCACAGGAACCCAGACCAACCGCCTGGGGATGGCCCCAGGCAGCGACGGCATCGCGCTGTATGCCAACGGCCAGTATATCGGCGGAACTGAAATGCTTCGGTATGGTGGTAGCGTGATCGGATTATGGGCGGAAAGATACTCCAGAGACTTTGATGGGCGCTTTGACAACTTTGCGGTGTACACAAAGACTTGCATCGAGGCCAGCACATTGGCTGCCAGTAGGCTGACGATATCGGTCAAGTCTGGAGACTGAAATCGCAGTTGCGCGACGGACTCGTTGTACAGACAAGATCGCCCGTATAGACTTCGGACACCGACTCGCTAAATGCTGCCATGGCGGGGTGCCAACTCGAACTCCCGTAGTTGTGGCGCATCGGGATGATTCGAGTTGCCGAAGTGACTGCCCCGCCCCGGCTGTTGCGGTGCCTTTTTTCGGGGCAGTGGGTGGCCGGAACGATCCCTCTCTGCATCAATACCGCCTGGCGCGCCGCGGATACGCCTGGAACGGCGTCCGCGGCTCCAGGCTGACCCATTCCTCTCCCCGCCCCCCGCCGAGCTGCTTGAGCGAGCGGAGCACGTCGAACGTCACCCAACGCGATGCCTGGGGCCGGGCTGCGTAGTCCCACAGACCGAATGGGCCTTGCAACCCGCCGACGAACGCGATCAGATCGGCGACGCGCGGGTCGTCGGTCGCCGCGCCGATGCGCCAGCAGAGATCGAGGATCTGCGCGGCGTCGAAGCGCGCAAAGGTGGTCATGAAGCCGCGCGCCGCCTCCGCGCCGATTGTGCGTGCAACTTCGAAGCCGAGCACCGCGGCTTCACGCGTCTCGCGGCCCAACAGCAGGTCGAGGCCGCGCTGCGCTGCGGGGCTGCGGCAGCGCGTGGGGTGGAGCGCCAGGCAGGCGAGCGCGGCGGTGGTGTTCGAGCGACAGCCCCAGCGCGAATGCGCCAGCCGCCGATAGCCCGCCACGTAGCCGTAGTTTCCGGACGCGATGCCGGTCGGCCAGGCGCCGTCGGGCAGCCGCTGCGCCAGCAGCCATTCGTAGCCGCGTTCGGCCCGCGGGTCGGTCGCGTAGCCGCACGCGGCCAGGCCCCGCAGCGGCAGCGAGGTCTGGAGCGAGATGATCGAGTAGCCTTCCTGGCCTTCCCCGTCATCATCCGCGCGCGGGAGCGGCCATGCGCCATCGTCGCATTGCTGCGCGCAGAGCCACTCCGCCCCGCGTTGCACCGCCTCGTCGGGGCCAAAGCCCAGGTAACCCAGACGGAGGAGCGCGCGGGCCGTCGTGTGGAGCCGGTCCCCCACGCTCAGCCCGACCACATCCGCCGGCCCCCATGAGCCATCGGCGGCCTGGAGCGCCAGCAGATCGGCGACGATGGGATCGGCCGTCCGCAGGCCGGCCAGCTCGCGCACTTCGGGATCTTCGTCCGGCCGTCCCATCAGCTCGCGCAGCACGAGCGCGCGCAGGCTGGGCGATGGGTCGGCCAGCAACAGGGCAATCCAGGTCATGGCCTTTTCTCTTTATCGAGCACGGCGCGCAAATAGCGCGCGATGGGCGTTTGTCCGGCCGCCAGCGTCTCTGGCGGGCCGCTGGCGATGACCCGACCGCCATCCTCTCCGCCGCCCGGCCCAAGCTCCACCAGCCAATCGCACGCGGCCAACAGGTGCGGGTGATGCTCGACTACGAGCACGCTGTGGCCGTCGTCCACCAGCCGGTGCAACACGCCGTTGAGCCGGGCCACGTCGGCCAGGTGTTGGCCGACGGTCGGTTCGTCCAGCAGGTAGAGGGTCCCGGCGTCGGCGCGGCGGCACAGCTCCCTGGCGATCTTGAGCCGCTGCGCTTCGCCGCCGGAAAGGGTGTAAGCTGGCTGGCGCAGCGCCAGGTAGCCCAGGCCCACATCACGCGCTGCGGCGAGGGGCCGCGCCAGCGCCGGCTCGTCGCCGAACAGCTCGAAAACCTGATCGAGCGTGAGGCCGTAAACTTCGGGCAGTGACACCCCGGCCAGGCGCACGTCCCACGCTTCCGGCAGAAGGCCCGTCCCGCGACACGTCTCGCACATCTCATGCACGTCGGGCAGAAACTCCATCTCGACGGTCACGATCCCGCGGCCGCCGCAGGCCGAGCACTTCTCGCCCAGCCGCTCCTCGTCCAGGCCCAGCGCCATCGCGTCGGCGCTCGCGGCGAACAGGCTGCGCAGCGGCCGGCCGAGATCGAGGAAGCTGAGCGGACTGTGCACCCCGGCGCGGGATTGATCCACCACGACCGCCCGCGCGGGCGCGGCCTCAATGGCGTCGTGCTCCCCCGGCGCGATCGGTTCGTAGGCCACGGAGGTCGTCTGCTTCTTGGGGGCCAGCGCCCGGCCCAGGGTGTCAATCACCAGCGTGCTCTTGCCGGAGCCGGAGACGCCGCAGACCCCGGCCAGCACGCCCAGCGGCAGGCGAATCGGCTCCCCGCGCAGGTTGTTGGCGCGCGCTCCGCGGATCGTCAGCCAACTGGCCGGCGATCGGCGCGAGCGGGGAGAAGGGCGACCTTCCTCCCTGCGCAGCCAGGCCGCGGTCAACGTCTGCCCGGCCAGCACCTCGGCGGGCGCGCCCTGGGCCACGACCCGCCCGCCGGCCGCGCCTGCGCCCGGCCCCAGCTCGATGATGTGATCGGCCGCGGCGATGATCTGCGGGTCGTGCTCGACGACGATGACGGTGTTGCCTTCTCCGCGCAGCTCGTGAAGCGCGGCCAACAGCGCATCCACCTCGGCCGGGTGCAGCCCGCGCGTCGGCTCATCCAGCAGCACGGTGAGCGAGGTCAGGCCGCTGCCCAGCAGCCCGGCCAGGCGGGCGCGCTGCGCCTCGCCGGCCGAGAGGGTCGCCGCGATCCGATCCAGGTGCAGGTAGCCCAGCCCTACTTGACACAAGAAGCGCAGCCGCCGCCGGGCGGTCGCCAGGCTGGCCCGGACGGCCGGCAGGGTCTCCGCAGGCAGGGCCAACCCTTCCAACACCGCGGCCAGTCGGGTCAGCGGTAACTCACTCAGTTGATGGATGTTCAGCCCGGCCAGGGTCACGGCCAGGTAGGCCGGCCGCAGGCGACGGCCCCCGCACGCCGGGCAGGGCCGGGTATTGGTGTAGGTGCCGCCTATGTCCCAATCGCGCACCCAACCGTAGAAGCCGCGGAAGATATCCTCGTGCGTGTGTCGCCGACCCGTGCGGCTCTCGTAATGCACGCGGAGCGGCCGGCCATCGCCGAACAGGAACGCCTGCTGCGCTTCGGGCGACATCTCGCGCCACGGCGTGCGTTCGGGGTCGAAGCCATAGCGCTCGGCGACCGCGCGCACGACGTAGTAGCCGCCGTTGAACGGTTCGCACAAGAAGCCTTTGGGAAAGAAACCCGGCGAGTACATGGCGCCTGCGCAGAGCGGCTTCTCCGGGGCGATGATCAGCTTGGCCGGGTCAGGTTCCTGGAGGGTCCCGACGCCGTGGCAGGTGAGACAGGCGGCGGCGTAGGTGGTCGGCAGGAAGTGGCGGGAGGAGATGGGAGGCGTAGCGGCGTCGCACATCGGGCAGCGGCCGGCGGACGCATCCCGCGCCAGCCCCGCGTCGCAGGCCGCGCAACGCCGCGCGCCTGCGGTCGCCAGCAGCGCGGCCAGGTGATGCGTCAGCTCGGTCGCGCTGCCGAGGGTGGCGCGGCGGCTGTAGACCATCCGCTCCGGGCCGATGGCGACTGCCACGCCCAGCCCGATGACGCTGCCGACCGGCGCTTCCGGCCCCTCGTGCGTGCCCTGCCGCTCGTACATCGAGAGCATCTCCAGGAAGCGGCGGCGCGCCTCGGCTTCCAGGATGTCGCTCACCAGGCTGGATTTGCCGGAGCCGGAGACGCCGGTGACGGCCGTCAGCTTGCCCTTCGGGAAGTCGGCGTCCACGCCCCGGAGGTTGTTGGCGCGGGCGTCGCGGATGGTGATGCAGGATACGCTTTCCGGTGTGGGGAGATTGCTTCGGGGCAAACTACGCCCCTCGCAATGACCGGTCGTGGCATGGTCCTCGTCGCGTAATGCCTGGCCGGTGAGGGAGCCGGCCGCGCCGGGCAATCCCTCTGGCGGGCCGGCGTAGAGCAGGCGGCCGCCGGACGGCCCGGCCCCCGGCCCCAGGTCAATGACCCAATCGGCGGCCCGAATGATGTCGGTGTTGTGCTCGACGACGACCACCGTCGCGCCCGCGCGGGCCAACCGGTCGAGCACGGTCAGTAGGCCGGCCAGGTCGTGCGGGTGCAGGCCGGTCGAAGGCTCATCGAGCACCAGGAGTTGCCCGGCGAGGGCGCGCTGGCCGAGGGTGCGCGCCAGCTTGACGCGCTGCGCCTCGCCGCCGGAGAGGGTGGGCGACGGCTGGCCGAGCGGAAGGTAGCCCAGGCCGATGTCGCACAGCGCCGCCAGGATGCTGGCCGCAGCCCGGCGATCCCCGACCGCCAGCCGCGGGTCGTCGGCCAGCAGCTTCGCCGCTTCGCCGATCGAGAGGGCGAAAAGATCGGCAATGGAAAGGCGGCGGCCGCCGAAGGGGATGGCGGCGGCAAGGACCTCGTCGGAAAAGCGTTGCCCGCCGCACTCGGCGCAGGGGATCCAGGTCGAGGGCAGGTAGCGCATGGTCACTTCGACCGCGCCCATCCCCTGGCACGCCGGGCACGCGCCCTCCGGCCGGTTGAAGGAGAAGTGCGACGGCGACAGCCCGGTGACAGCGGCGAACAGGTCGCGGATGATGTCGGCGAGCTTGGTGTAGGTGGCAGGATTCGAGCGCGGGTTGCGGCCGATGGGGCTTTGGTCCACGAACACCGGCTTGATCGGCGGCCCATCCAGCCCCGCGCAGCCGACCGGCCGGCCCGCGAAGAGCGATGCGACCAGCACATCCTCCACCAGGGTGCTCTTGCCGGAGCCGGAGACGCCGGTGATAACGGTCAGCCGGCCGAGGGGGATCGGCGCGTCAATCCCGGCCAGGTTGCGCAACTGCGCCCCGCGCACGGTCAGGAAGTCGGCCGGCGCGGGGCGTGCGCGTGGGCCGGCCACGCGCTGGCGCAGGCTGAAGTAGCGGCCGGTGAGGGTGTCGGCCGCCCAGAGTTCCGCGGGCGCGCCGGTGAAGACCACGCGGCCGCCCTGTAAGCCTGCGCCCGGCCCCAGGTCAATGGCGTGATCCGCCTGCGCCGCGGCCAGGCGATCATGCTCGACATAAACGACGGGGCCGGCCAGTTGGCGGAACGCCGGGAGCAGCCGCGCCACATCCGCAGGGTGCTGGCCGACGGTCGGCTCGTCAAGCACATGCAGCATGTCTTCCAGGCGGCTGGTCAGCGCGATGGCCAGGCGCACGCGCTGCGCCTCGCCGCGCGAGAGGGTCGGCGCGGGCCGGTCGAGCGCGATGTAGCCGAGGCCCACGGTGCGCAGCGCATCCAGCCGGCGCGTGATCTCGGCGCGAAGTCGGCCGGCCGCGGCGGGCCGACGGTTTAAACCGTCGGCCGGCGCGAAACGCGCCCAAACCTCATCCACCGGGCAGGCCAGGAGTTCCGGCAGCCGCAGCCCGGCCCAGCGCGTCGCGGCGGCCTGGGGATGCAGGCCGATGTCGCCGCAGCGGACGCAGCCTTTGCCTTCGCAATGCGGGCAGGGTTGGTGGAAGTGCAGCGGCCGCAACTCGCCGAACCACGCGCCGCACCCCGCGCAGACCGGCGCACGGGAGTAGATGAGGGGGGCGTCGTTGGGCGCGGGCCAACGCACGATGACCGCGTCGGCGGCGAGCGCGCTGGCCCGGTCGAGCGCGGCGCGGGCCTCGCCGGCCGAGATCGCCGCGTCGAACCGGGCGACCTCAAGCTCGATCGTGTGCGCGCCCGCGGGATCGAGAGGCTGGCCGTCCCACGCCGCGCCATCCACGCGCACGGCTTCCGCGCCGAACTGGTCGGCCAGCAGGGTCAGCAGGGTGGCGTGGCTGCCCACCGCACGACGCGCCAGCGGGGCCGTGACCAGCAGCGGCCCCGAGGCTGAAAATGGCTCGTGCGGCGTCACACTTGCACCGCACTGCGTTTGGTGCAGTGCAGGTGTTGCGAGGCCCGTCGTGTGGGCCGAAGCAATCCCCTGCGTTGGAGGAGATTGCTTTGCTTCGTGCCTCGCAACTGCAAAAGACGCCCCTCGCAATGACGCTTTCGGCGGCGGTGATGTTGCGCCCGGCATGGACAACCGAGCGGCATCCGCAACCAGTCGCTCGACGATCTCATCATCGCTCAAGACGGTCAGCGCGGCGCCGCAGTGGGCGCAAGCGCGCGTGCCGAACCGGGCGTAGAGCAGCCGGAGGAAGGGGTGCAGCCCGGAGGCGGTCGCCAGCGTGGAGCCGGGGTTGCGGTTGAGCAAGTTCTGACCGACCGCCACCGCCGGCCCCAGCCCCATAACCGTGTCCACCGCGGCCGGCGACAGGCGCGGCCCCGGCGAGCCGAGGGCGAAGATGTCCAGGAAGCGCCGCCGCGCCTCGTGGTAGAGGGTGTCGAACGCCAGCGAGGTCTTGCCCGAGCCGGAGACGCCCGTGATGACCGTCAGGCCGTCGCCGATGGCGACATCCACGCCCTGGAGATTATGCTCCCGCGCCCCGCGGATGGTGATGTTCATGTTACACTGGGGGATACGCCCCGTGCTTGCGCACCGCGCGGCCGAGCGCCAGGGCATTTTCCGGCTTGAGATAGCCCGCCAGGCTGTTGCCGCTGGTGACGATGTAGCCGCCCCCCGGCCCGACGTCGCGGATCAGCTCGCACACCTCGCGTTCCACCTCTTCGGGCGTGCCCAGGCCGAGGATGTTCAGGTCTACGTTGCCCAGGACGCAGATGCGGTCGCCGTACCGCTGCTTGGTGATGCGGGGATCCTGCGCGCCTTTTTCGTTCGGGTGAAACCCGGCGATCCCCAGGCTCACCAGGTCGTCCATGAACGGCAGCATGTTGCCGTCGCTGTGGATGATCCACGGCAGCGTGACGGCCTCGCGCAGGCGACGGTAGCGGGGCATCACCAGCTCGCGGAACACTTTCGGAGAGAAGAAGGTCGTGGTCTTGAACGCCATGTCATCGGTGGTCACATACGCATCGAACCCCATGCCGCAGGCGCGGCGGGCGACGACAATAGCCCAATCCACATAGCGGTCGAGGATCTCCTCGACCAGGCCGCGATCCTCGAAGAGCGCGATGCTGAACGCCTCGGTCCCCATGCCGAGCATCGTCGGGAAGATGCCCATGCGAGTGAGGAACCAGGTCGAGTAATCGCCGCGGCCGCGGAGGAAGGCGGCTGCGCCCGCGTAGAGCGCGTCATCGTTGGGGTCGGGCAGTTGCAGCCGATGCAGCTCGGCGCGCGAAGGGAGCAGCCCGTTGCCGTAGAAGAGCCGGCCATCCATCCCCGGCAGCTTCTCGGCATAGACCGGCGCGCGAAGCACGTAGCTGATGTTGTCCAGACCCAGATGGGCGGCGAGGGCGGCGGCCTCCTCGACGCTGTAGATGTTGGCTTCCAGGTTGGCGGCCTGGCTGATCCCCGGCCCCCACCCCATCAGCTTTTGGGCGAGCGCCCGATCAATGCCCAACTCGCAATAGGGCACGCGGTCCGGTTGGCCGCGCTGGAGCGCAATGCGTACGCGTTCACGTGAGTTCATAGTGGCAGCCTCCCAATCTCTGGCGCGGATGCGCCGCAGGCGGCGGGTGTAATCGTGCTGTCTGCGGCAAAGATGACGTGTGGATTATAGGCTGAATCGGGCGTTTGTGCAATCGGCGGGGTGGTTACCACAAAGCGCGCGGTTGACCGTTCGGCGGCGGTCTGTTATACTTGCGTCCAAGATCGCTTTTTACGATCGCCAGCTTCTCCAGTGGCGGCAGGAAGGTGCAAACATGACTCAGCTCGACTTTGTACATTTCTGGCTCTCCAGCCTATTGCGGGATACGTAGTTTCTCGGCAACCAGATATGCGGCGCATGTGACCAACGGCGGACTCAGAACGCCAGATTCAGCTATTTTGGCCG
>Ga0233425_10001937_pt1 | contig 43323 bp, 32 predicted proteins | sample Watercolumn_Towu_2_FD_181712 | JGI IMG/M metagenome (GOLD analysis project Ga0233425, IMG submission 181712) | Freshwater microbial communities from Lake Towuti, South Sulawesi, Indonesia - Watercolumn_Towuti2014_140_MG | ecosystem: Environmental > Aquatic > Freshwater > Lake | place...
CGAATATTGCTGCAGCTGGGCATTCCAGGTATAAATGGCATTATTGATATTGGTTTTTGTCCATGACGGCGAGGTCCAATCAATAGAAGAGGGGTACGGATTACCGATCATCACATAACCGTCGTCCACCGGGCCGGTGCTCGGGGTATAGGTTACAGAGAAGGTCTGGGCGAACTTAACCGGCGGCCCTGTAGCATCCACGGTAAGAGGCGTGGGCCCGATGTAACACCAATAGCCTGTACCCGGTGTTATAGGGTTGCTGATATCCGTAGCAGGCACATTCCCCAGGCTATAGCTGCCTGCCGCCGCTTCGTTATAGCTGTAAACCGATACGAAAGGAAAGGTCGGATACGCCGAGCCCGGAAAGCCGCTCATGATAAAATTATCAGCCCATTCATTGAGAGTCCTGCCCGAAACAGGCGCACATAGGCTTCGCCAGCCGGTAGTAGCGGACGACAAATAACGCTGCATGGTAATATTGCCGTTTATATCTCCGAGGATGGGCGCAATGCGCGCCGTTCCTGAAGCATCAGACAGCAAGGTAAAATTATAGCCTGTTGTGGTCAGGATTCCGGAAGACACCGTAAGCGTTCCCTTCAGGGTCTGGTTCGCGCTCAGCTTGGCGCCTGAAGCGTTCACCAGCGTTAAGTTTTCGAAATTGGTAACCGAGCTGCCACCGACAGTCTGCAGGGAAGAGCCGTTCAACGTGACTGTACCTGTGGTATTGGTATTGATAAAGCCTCCGTTCGGAGCGCTGTTCAGCCAGTTTCCCTGCAGGCTGATGCTTCCGTCATTATCAATGCTGCCGTCATTAACAAGCGTGGTATTGGCAATATGGCCATTGGCTCCGGTAACGGTGATAAAAGCTCCGGCTTTTACTACAATCTGGTTTCCACGATTGACGATTCCCTGCGCCCGGAGAAGCAATGATGAGGCAACCGTCAATATAAAAATAATCAGGAATTTCATTTCAGTATGATTAAATAGATCAGCAAAATTATTATTGGATAACTGTCACATCAAAGGTTATGTTACCAATGTTTTTCAGAATGGTATCCGCGCTTGTGAAAGCAATAGTCACTGTATTAGCTGCGCTCACTCTGGCCCAGGCAATGCTTATACTCGCAGGCAACGCAGATCTCGGACTTACCAGGACTGTACCATTCACCGTAGCACCTGTTACCGTTACTGTTATTTGACGGGTAGACGTATAATTGAACAAGGTATTGTCATTAATTGAAACATTGCTTTTAATAACGCCTGCTAAAACAGTACCTCCGGTACCGAGCTTAAAGTTTCCATTCACATCCAGTTTGGCCTGCGGAGAACTTGTGCCCATTCCGATCAACTCATTGGCGGTAATCCTCAGAGCTTCGTTGGTTGGCGCCGTTCCTCCCACCAGGAAGATCATGCTTTTGGTGGCATTGTTATTTACGAGGTAAAAATCCTGGCCCGACGAAAGAAGATAGCCGTCGTTCGCAGCCCCCGTTTCTATGGGGTTTCCGGTTTGGTAAACATATCCCGAACCGTTGATGCCCATATCGATAAAATTAGTTGTTTCCGTTCCGTTGTTCGCTGTTGCCACGATATCTGAGCTTGCCTGGTTGCCTGACGACATATTCCGGATATTGGTTTGCAGGTAACTATTGATGCTTCCTTTGGCATATATCGCATTCACCGAGGTCGTAACTCCCATATCCACCACCAGCTTTTCAGGATTAAGAGCGTCGAAGGTAGAGGTGCCTATCGCTACATTCCCATTAGGGTTTACCACATTTAACGGCGTTCCAGCGGCATTTCTCCATTCGGTTAAATTAGCTGTTTGCGTGGCAGAGTTTGGCTGAATAGCCAGCGGGATACTTTGATCGCGGGCCGCCTTCACCAGGACACCGGTGCCGCCGCTTCCTGCCGAAAACGCCATCGGCACGGCCGTTTGCCTGTCGCCGGTAAGCACAGTTCCCCAATACGATCCCATCTGAAGGTTCCGTCCGCCTCCGCCCTGCCAGAAAATATCGCCCCCGTCTCCACCGATCCTGAAATCTCCCGAACTGCCGGTATTTGAAAACAACAATTGAGACACTGCTCCTACTCTTCTGATCTCAATCGTGTCTTTTACCGTTAAGCGGCTGGATGGATTAGACAAGCCGACTCCGGTAAAACCCGAGTTATAGAATATTCCATTAGAAGCTGTTTGCCATTGAACTGCTCCGGCGGACAGGATGGTCCAGGCGGTGCCATTGTAAAAATAGAAGCCCGTCGCACCGTCTGTCTGATAAACCAGCAATCCCGTAGCAGGGTTGGCGATCGCTGTACGCTGGGCCTGCGTAAGTCGCGGGGTAAGCATACCTTTGCTTGTAGAGTATACATCCAGTACAGCTGACGCTGCTGGTGTATTCGTTACATCACTGATTCCCGTGTTTTGGGAAAAAGTTTCTACACTGGTGAGTAACATTAAAATGATGGTAAATTTTTTCATGATATTTATATTATTGTGGTTTTATTAATAATCATGCCATGAATGTCAATATTTCAAAAAAAACGGCAACAACAATTATTTCATCGTCAAAGCAGATATTATGATAGTCAAGTCGTTTTTTCTGTTTCAATAATAGTATTCAAAAATCATGCTCATCATCCGAAATGCCAGTATTTATACGGGTATCAGGGCATCAGTTGTAATAACATTTTTAAGATTACGTATTTTACGGGGATCGATTACGTGCTGTAACGACAACTATGTTCATCGCTTTTTCACATCGATTTTCCCAACCTGATGTGAGGCTCCAGACTCAAATTTAAAAACCAAAAACCTATATAACGGTTTGCGTACTGCCTATGAATTAAAAAAATGAAGCTTAAAAAAAGATCATGATACAGCCGTCTGATCGTATTCAAAAAAAAGCCTCGTATTCGAATAGTGTCAGGCTGCTAAAAAAAATTATGATCCTATTTCCTGCACAGGCTTATCTGAACCACTTCCACAACCAAGCATACCTGCTTTCCGGGCATGCCGGTATGCCCATCGTCTCCAGAAACCAACACAACATCGGAAATCACATCCGTAGCATGTTTTCATTCATTTGTCCGGATAATAGATCAGTTAACTCCATTCCTTTCATCCATTTCCGGAAAGTAATTTCATTCATCATAAAACAAATGGAGACCATAAATCCCTTTACAGTAAAGGGATTCAGAGCATGCCATGAAAATTGAAACTTTCTGTTCAAAGGCGGAATCAAAAATGTTAAATATCAGCTTTATTGTTAAAAAACAAAGGTCATACTAAACGGATCAAGCTATTTAAACAAAATGGCACGATTGTTATTAAGGCTTGATTCAAAATAAAACACATCAATCTAACCCTACAAAAATTTATTTATGAAAAAACTAGTGGCACTATTGCTTGTCAGCACGCTGTATATGGGTGCACAAACAAGAGAGAAAAAAATTGGCATCCAGCTTGGCGGCGGTATTAACCAATCGTATAGTGATCTGGGAAATGGCTTCTTTAATTTCGACAAAGCACTTTATGGATTTGGAAAACTGAACCTGGGCTTGTACCTGAACAAAAGCTTCGACCTGAACCTTGGAGGCACTTATGGAGAAACGGGCTATTACACAAGCGATTCTTCGAAGCTGAACATGCTGGGGCGTATGGGACAGGGACAGCTTGCCTTAAAATATAAGTTTGCCAATGGCTATATGCTGAAAGAAACAAGCATCATACAGCCGTACGTATACATTGGCGGCGGCGCTTCCAGCTTTGCCGATGCACCGGGCTTCGTGAACCGCATTAAAAACGGAACCTTTGCTACTGCCAACGCAGGCGCGGGCTTCAACATCATGCTTACCAAAAATGTATACCTCACCTATAACATGGGGTACATCTGGCATAATACCGACCAGCTGGACTTCACAACCAAAGCCTCTAACGATCAGAACCTTCAGCACTCTCTTACTATCGGCTTTAACTTAGGAAAGCCAAAAGACGATGACAAGGACGGGATTCCGAACAAGCTGGATAAATGTCCCGGAACTCCGGAGGGTGTAGCGGTTGACCTCAGCGGCTGCCCGCTGGACAAGGATAAGGACGGCATTGCCGATTACCAGGACAAATGCCCTGACGTCGCAGGCGTTGCAAGCTTAAGCGGATGCCCTGACAAGGATAACGACGGCATTACCGACGCTGAGGATCAGTGCCCGGATGTAGCCGGCATTACGGCTCTGAAAGGATGCCCGGATGCTGACGGTGACGGAATTACGGATGCAAAAGATAAATGCCCTCATGAAAAAGGCCTTGCTAACCTGGATGGCTGTCCTGACAGCGACGGCGACGGCATTGCCGATAAAGACGATGCCTGCCCTGCCATCAAAGGTCTCGCTGCATTCAACGGCTGTGTAGACACCGATGGCGATGGTATTGCTGACAACCTCGATGCCTGCCCTAAAGTAGCAGGAACGGCAGCTAACAAAGGATGCCCTGAGGTGAAGAACGAAGTGAAGCAGCTCTTCGCGAAAGCCCTGACCGGTATCCAGTTCGAAAGCGGCAAGGACGTGATCAAAAAATCCTCTTACGGCATTTTAGACCAGGTGGTAAAAGTGATGATCGAAAACCCTGAGTACAAATTAAAAATTGCAGGCCACACGGATAATGCCGGTGACGATGCGAAGAACATGGAGTTGTCTCAAAAAAGAGCGGATGCCGTTTCGAAATACTTAACCTCGAAAGGTGTTGATCAGTCAAGGATCATCAGCTCCAAAGGCTATGGCGAAACCATGCCGGTCGCAGACAACAAAACAGCCGCAGGCAAAGCTAAAAACAGGCGTGTGGAGTTTGTAGTGGAATTCTAATCCTTCTGCGCGAACACAGACAAAAAGCCCCGGCAGACGATCTGCCGGGGCTTTTTATATTATACATTGTCCGGTTGCGACTATATGCTGCTGTGTAGACCGATCAGTGCGCCTCCAGCCAGTTCCCGCCTACGCCCATCCCTACTTCTACCGGCACTTTCAAAGGCAGGGCCTGCTGCATGTGCTTCTCAATCACCGGCTTGATGATCTCCAGCTCCGGCTTATACACATCGAACACCAACTCGTCATGCACCTGCAACACCATACGCGATTTCAGGTTCATGGCTTTGAGCTCCTTATGGATATTGATCATGGCGATCTTAATCATATCGGCCGCAGAGCCCTGGATCGGCGCGTTGATGGCATTTCGCTCGGCATAAGAGCGCACCGTTTGATTGGCGGATGTAATATCCTTCAGCCAGCGCTTGCGCCCCCTGAGCGTTTGCACATAGCCATGCTCGCGCGCAAACTCGATCTCCGAGCTCATGTAATTGCGGATGGCCGTGTATTGCGTAAAGTAATTATCGATCAGCTGCTTGGCTTCCGCCCTCGGGATATTCAGGTTGTCTGCCAGCCCGAAAGCGCCTTGCCCGTAGATGATCCCGAAGTTCACACTCTTGGCTTTGTAGCGCATTTCCTTGGTCACCTCCGCCTCGTCCACACCATACACCTTGGCGGCAGTAGCCGTGTGAATGTCTTTTCCCGAGATAAAGGCATCGCACATATTCGGGTCGCCGCTGATGGAGGCCACGATGCGCAGCTCGATCTGCGAATAATCCGCGCTCAACAGCACGTGCTCCGCATCGCGCGGGATAAAGGCCTTGCGGATCTGCCTGCCCCGCTCTGTGCGGATCGGGATATTCTGTAAATTGGGATTATCACTGCTTAAGCGGCCGGTCACCGCCACCACCTGGTTGAAGCTGGTGTGAAGGCGCCTGGTTTTTTCATTCACCAGCAGGGGCAGCGTATCCACGTAGGTGGACTTCAGCTTCACCAGCTCGCGGTAATCGAGGATCTTCGCCACGATCGGGTGCTTGCCTTCCAGCTTGGAAAGCACGTCCTCGCCGGTAGCATACTGCCCCGTTTTTGTTTTCTTCGGCTTCTCGGTAATTTTCAGATAATCGAATAAGATCTCTCCCACTTGTTTGGGCGAAGAGATATTAAATTTAGTTCCTGCCAGCTGCTGGATCTCCGCATCCACCTTGCTGATATCTTCCTGCAACTGCGCCGAAAATTCCTTCAGCACGTTCACGTCGAGGTTGATGCCTTCCCGCTCCATACCGGCCAGCGCTTCGATCAGCGGGATCTCCACCTCGTGAAACAAGGCTTCCGTTTCCGTTTCCTTCAGCTTCGGCTCAAAGGCCTGCTTCAGCTTCAGGGTAATGTCTGCATCCTCCGCCGCGTAATCCTTGATAACATTGAGCTCCACAGAACGCATGGTCTGCTGCTCTTTTCCTTTTTTGCCGATCAGCGTCTCGATGCTGATGGGCGAATAGTCGAGGTAGGTTTCTGCCAGCACATTCATGTTATGCCTCATCTCCGGCATGAATAAGAAATGCGCCACCATCGTGTCCCATAATTTATTTTGGATGTCGATGCCGTAGTTCTTTAAGACCTGAAAATCGTATTTGATGTTCTGCCCGATGAGTGTTTTGGTACTATCCGAGAACAAGGGCCTGAAGCGGTCGGCCAGCTTCTGCGCCTCTGCCTGGTCTTCCGGGAACGGCAGGTAGTAAGCTTCTCCGGGCTTCACCGCAAAAGACATGCCCACCAGCTCCGCCAGTAAAGGATCGAGGCCGGTTGTTTCCGTATCGAAACAGAACTCGCTGCTGGCATTCAGCACAGACAATAAGCGATCAACGGATTCCGGTGTGTCGCACAGGATGTAGTTCGGTTTCAGATCGGCGATGGTTTTATAGGATTTGGCCGCCTCCTGCTCCGCCGCGATGTTCTCCTCGCTGAACAGGTCGCCGGTACCGGCATTGAAGAGGTCCGGCTGCTCAGCCTTCGGCGATTTTGTGTCTTTCGTTTTTCCGGTATTGGCAAATAATTCCTTGCCGCCTCCGATGTCCTCGCCCAGCACTTTCTGAGCAATGCCCCTGAACTCCAGCTCAATGAACAGCTCACGCAGCACATCCTTGTTGCAGGCTTTACACACCAGCTCTTCCTCGTTGAACTCGATCGGCACATCCAGGATAATGGTCGCCAGCCATTTCGACTGAATCGCCTTCTCCCTGTTCATCTCTACCTTCTCCTTCAGCTTGCCTTTGAGCTTGTCGGTGTTCTCCAGCAGGTTCTCGATGGTGCCGAAATCCTTGACGAGCTGGATGGCGGTCTTCTCTCCCACTCCGGGGATCCCGGGAATGTTATCCACCTTATCACCCATCAGCCCTAAAATATCGATCAGCTGTGAAACGTTCGTAATCTCCCATTTCTTACAGATCTCCTCCACTCCCAATATCTCAGCGCCATTTCCCAGGCGCGCAGGCTTATAGATGAAGGTATTCGCATCCACCAGCTGCCCGTAATCCTTATCCGGTGTCATCATATAGGTGGTAAAGCCTTTCTGCTCCGCGATCTTGGCCAGGGTGCCAATGGCGTCATCCGCTTCGTAACCCGGCACGCCGATAATGGGAATATTAAAACCTTTGATGAGATCGGTGATGAGCGGAATGGAAATCCGCAGGTCTTCCGGCATCTCCTCGCGGTTGGCCTTGTAATCCGAAAAATCGGTATGCCTTACCGTTGGCCCTTCCATATCGAATACCACAGCGATGTGGCTCGGCTTTTCCTTGGTCAGGATCTCCAGCAGAGTATTCGTAAAACCGAACACCGCCGACGTGTTCAGCCCTTTGGACGTCACGCGCGGATTGCTGCTGAAAGCGAAGTAGGCCCTGTAGATGAGCGCATAGGCATCGAGCAGGAATAATTTTTTGGGTGTGTCTTTTGTGATCATTCTTAGTTTTGTTTTTAACCGCAGAGGCGGAGTAGACGCGAAGTGCGCAGAGTAATATCAAATCAGGAATTGCCGCTTATTAAAGCGGGAATTTGATCTCGTAGAGCGTCGGCCAGAGCTTTCCGGTAACCAGGATCCTGTTGCTGATAGAGTCGTAGGCAATACCGTTGGTTTCCAGCGAGGTCGGGTTCTTGGCCTTGCTTTCCATCAGGAGCGAGCTCAGGTCTATCCTGCCAACCACATCTCCCGTGTTAGGATCGATCTTCACCACGGTGCTTGTCATCCAGATATTGGCATAGATGTAGCCTTTGATGTACTCCAGCTCGTTCAGGTTCTCCGTCACTCTTCCGTTCTCTGCCACGTCCAGGGTTTTCGTCACGGCAAAGCTCACCGGATCGAGGAAGTACAGATAGCTCGTGCCGTCGCTCATGATGAGGCTTTTGCCATCGGTGGTGAGGCCCCAGCCTTCGCGGTTGGTGTAGGTAAACTTCCCGATGTTCTGAAACGTCTTTCCATCATAGATAAAGCAGGTCTGGTTTTTATAGGTCAGCTGATACACCTTCCCGTTCAGGAACACCGTTCCCTCACCGAAATAAATGGCTTTGTCGAGCTCCGCCTTGACGTCGATCTTTCCGGTCTTCAGGTCTACCGGTCCGAAGATGGACCTGGCCTGAGGCACATTGTCGGGAGAGCCCGTGCTCTCATACAGCTTCCCTTCGTGGAAATGAAGGCCTTCCGTAAAGGACGTCACATCGTGCGGGTACTGGCTCTCCACCGTAAATTTGATCTCAGGCACCTTCGGCGTTTCCACGTTCACCTCCACCGGCGGAGGCACCACCGCCCGCGGCTTTTCTTCTTCGCAGCCCGTCAGCAAAGCCGCCAGCGATCCGATGGCCAAACAGGCAATGGCCAGGTATTTCATCATTCTCATTCCAAAACTCGTTTTAAATTAAAGATTCCAGCTTGCCCCTTCTTTTCCGTCCTTCACCTGTATGTTCACCTCCGCCAGCTTGTTACGGATCTCATCCGATGTCGCAAAATCCTTGTTGGCTTTGGCTTTCGCGCGGAGCTCCAGCACCAGCTTCATCACGCCTTCCAGTGCCGTGTTCGCCTTTCCGCTTTCCTCCTCTTTCTTCAGGCCCATCACGTCAAATACAAAATGCTGGTAGATGGCTTTCAGAAGATCCAGGTCGGCCTGCGTTAATTTCAGCTTCCCATCGTTGGCGGAGTTGACCATGCGGATGGCTTCAAACAGATGCGCGATCAGCACCGGCGTATTGAAGTCATCGTTCATGGCATCGTAGCAGGCCCTTTCGAGCGCCGCCACATCTTCCGAGGAGCTATCCGATGCTTTCAGCGTTTGCAGCACCTTATAGCTTTCCATCAGGCGGTGATAGGCCTTTTCGGAAGCTTCCAGCGCTTCGTTGCTGAAATCGAGCGTGCTGCGGTAATGCGTCTGCATCATGAAGAAGCGCACCGCCATTGGGCTGAAGCCTTTCTTCAGCAGGGGATGATTGCCGGTAAACAGTTCCATCGGCAAAAAGCTGTTCCCTAAGGATTTGCTCATCTTCTGCCCGTTCACCGTCAGCATATTGGTATGGATCCAGTAGTTGGCCGGGCTCTTGCCGCAATACGCCACGTTCTGGGCAATCTCATTGGTATGGTGCGTCGCCTGCAGGTCCATGCCGCCGCCGTGAATATCGAATTGCTCACCGAGGTATTTGGTGCTCATGGCCGAGCACTCGATGTGCCAGCCCGGGAAACCGAGGCCCCAGGGGCTCGGCCATTTCATCAGGTGCTCCTGCTTGGCTTTGATCCATAAGGCAAAATCGAGGCGCCCGCGCTTATCGCTTTGTCCGTCGAGGTCGCGCGTATTCTCCAGAAGCTCGTCCAGCTTACGGCCGGTGAGGGCTGTGTAGTTGTTCGACTTCGCGTATTTTTCCACATCGAAATAGATGGTGCCGTTGCTTTCGTAAGCCAGACCGTTGTCCATGATCTTTTTGGCGATCTCCTGCTGCTCGATGATGTGCCCGGTAGCCGTAGGCTCTATGCTCGGCGGCAGGGTGTTGAACAGGTTCATTACATCCCGGAAGCCAACCGTGTAGGTCTGCACGATCTCCATCGGCTCCAGCTGCTGCAGCTTGGCCTTCTTCGATACCTTGTCCTCCCCTTCATCCCCATCGCTTTCGAGGTGGCCGGCATCGGTGATGTTGCGCACATAGCGCACCTTGTAGCCGATGTGGGTGAGGTAACGGTAAATAACGTCAAAGGACATAAAGGTGCGGCAGTTTCCCAGATGCACATCGGCATAAACGGTAGGACCGCATACGTACATTCCGAGAAAAGGGGCATTGATGGCTTTAAATTCTTCTTTCTTTCTGCTAAGGGTGTTATAGATAAACAGCTTTTCCATATCGTGAATAAGATTCTAAATTTAGTAATAAAAAGGCATTTTAACTTTCCCATCGTTTAAAACTTTGTAAAAGCAATGCAGATCACGCCATTCGGCGGGATTAGTTCGACCAGCGGGTTTCAATGCAGCTACGCCTATTGAAATCCGGGTCCCACTAATAAAAAAAGACGGCACGAGGCCGTCTTCCATAATCTAATGATTGTTTGTATTAGTTTTCGATTGGGGCATCACCCACATAGATCCCGTTCTTGTATACAGAAATGCGTAGTAGAATGCCGTTTTCATCGTAAATGTAGTTTTTGCCATCCATCAAACGGTTGTCTTTAAAAATACCGTCTTTGGTGATCTGCTTGTTTTTGTTGTAGGTAATGTTCGGGCCGTTCAGCACCATAGGGCCTTTGCTGGTAGCGCCGTTCGGTTTTTCATCCGGCTTGAGGACCACTTTCGGGCCTTCGATCTTTTCCACCGTTTTCACGATCGGTTTTTTAGGCTCGTATTCTTTGATGGAAGCAACGTCTACATTGCCGTCGTTGAAGGTTTTCTCCGCTTTCAGATCGCCGTTCTCGTGGTATTCCTTGATGACACCGGCTTCTTTACCGTTGACGAAATTGCCTTCGATGGCCAGCTGTCCGTTCTCATAGAAGTATTTAACAGGCCCTTCGCGTTTTCCGCTCGCGTTGAAGTTAAACTCGTGTTGCGGCTGACCGTTCTCGTAATATAATTTATAAGGACCTGTCCAGCGGTTGTTTTTCCAGTTTCCTTCTTCGGAGATCTTTCCATTTTCGTGGTACATGATGGCATATCCATCAGGACGGCCATTCTGGAAAGTGAGCTGGTTTTTTATGTTACCATTACAATAGTACTCAAACCATTTTCCTACTTTGCGGTTGTCGGCGTATTTTCCCTCTTCAGCTTTCTGCTCCGGGCCGAAACAGGACCCAGGCTTGTGTTTACCTTTCAGAATCCATTTTCCCTGTTTTTTACCCAATGCATCTATCAGGTTGATGGTATCTCCTTTAGGGCCCACTTCATAGGACTGAGATTGACCCTGACTGATCTGGTACACCAAAAAAATCAGGATAAAATATGTTTTTTTCATAGGCGATAACTGTTTACTAAATTATGTAATCTGTCTCTATTCTTAGTTAGATTTTAGACAAACACAATAAAATGAACGATGATTTTTTCAAAAGTGTTAAATAAGGTAAAATTTACAGTTCATACGGACAAGGTCCGTAATTGTTACAGTCGTATTACACTTTTTATGCCAAGTTTTTCAACATGTTATCCACCAGTCCGGCGAGGTTGTATTTTTCCTTCCAGCCCCAGTCTTTTTGCGCCTCGGAATCGTCGATGCTTTTCGGCCAGCTGTTGGCGATCTCCTGCCTGAAGTCGGGTTTGTAGCTTATTTTAAAGTCGGGGATATGCTTCCGGATTTCGGCAGCGATCTCCTTCGGGGTGAAGCTGATGCCTGCCAGGTTGTAGCTGCCCCTGATCCTGATCTGCTCTGCCGGGGCGTGCATGATCTCGATGGTGGCCCGGATGGCATCCTCCATGTGCATCATCGGCAGGGCCGTATCTTCCGAAAGGAAGCATTCGTAGCGCTGATGCCTGAGCGCCTCATGGAAAATGTGGACGGCATAGTCCGTCGTTCCTCCGCCGGGGGCCGATTTCCAGCCGATCAAACCCGGATAGCGCAGGCTTCTTACATCCACGCCATGCTTATGATAGTACCACTCGCACCAGCGCTCTCCCGCCTGCTTGCTGATGCCATATACCGTAGACGGCTCCATGACAGTATATTGCGGCGTATCGACCCGCGGGGTCGTGGGGCCGAATACCGCGATCGAGCTTGGCCAGTATACTTTGGCGATGTGTTTTTCTTTTGCCAGCTCGAGCACATTGAAGAGGCCTTCCATGTTCAGCTTCCAGGCAAACATCGGGTTTTGCTCGCCGGTAGCCGACAGCAGGGCCGCCAGCAGGTATACATGCGAAATATCATGCTTCTTCACCACGTTGAGCAGAGCTGCCTTATCCAGCACGTCCAGCTTCTCGAAAGGATTATTGTCCAATGCCGGGATGGGCTTCAGATCGGCCGCCACCACATTGCTCGACCCATACAGCAAGCTCAGCTCCTGTGCCAGCTCTATTCCAATTTGCCCTCCGGCACCTATGATTAAAATTTTATCTTCTTTGTTATACATGATTTTTGTCAGTTCCCGTTTTTTAGTTTTTCACTATCTTTGCAAACGTATAAATAATTTTTTGATTTGGGAACCGACTCAGCGATAACCTTTCCCTTACCAAAAAGATAATAGTATAACCTGCAATTGTATCTATTATGTCTGTATTCCGGTCAGCCGTTCCCGGCTGATGAATAGATTCATATGTTGATATCATTGTTTTTTAATCGCCATATGGCATAGCCATGTTATCATCCCTGTATTTGTGATGGCAGCAACATAGTTATTTCATGTGGCTACAATGCAACACATCCTGATATAGCACTATGAAAATGCCCGAATTAAGGAACCGAGTAAACAAAGATGTCCTCAAAGAGCGTCTCGCCGCAGAAGCTGTGGAACGCGTGACCCTGTCGTTTTACAAATACGTGAGGATTGACGAGCCCAAGGCTCTGCGCGACCACCTTTTTATGTCCTGGTCGGCCCTCAACTGCTTTGGCCGCATCTATATTGCCCACGAAGGCATCAATGCCCAGATGAGCGTGCCGAAAATGCACTGGGACGAATTTGTGAGCCAGCTCTACAGCGACGAACGTTTTAAGGAAGTTCCCTTTAAAATTGCCGTGGACGGTAACGGAAAATCGTTTTACAAGCTCACCATCAAGGTAAAGGACAAAGTAGTGGCCGATGGGATCTCCGATCCGGACTTCGATCCGTCGGACACCGGCACTTACCTTGATGCGCAGGGCTTCAACGCCGCCATCGAAGATCCTGATACCATTGTGGTGGATATGCGTAACCACTACGAAAGCGAGGTGGGCCGCTTCGACAATGCCTTCTGCCCGGATGCCGACACATTCCGCGAGGAGTTGCCTTTGGTGGTGGACCACCTGAAAGGACAGGAGGATAAAAAAGTGATCATGTACTGCACCGGCGGGATCCGCTGCGAGAAAGCCAGCGCCTACCTGAAGCACAAAGGCTTTAAGGATGTGAACCACCTGAAAGGCGGCATCATTCAGTATGCGAAGGAGGTGAAGGAACAGGGGCTGGAGAGCAAATTCAGGGGAGTGAACTTTGTGTTTGACGAGCGGATCGGCGAGCGCATCACCGCCGACGTGCTCTCGAAATGCCACCAGTGCGGAAAGCCCTGCGACACGCACGTGAACTGCAAGAACGACGATTGCCACCTGCTATTCATCCAGTGCGATGAATGTGCTGACAAAATGCAGGGATGCTGCACGCCGAAATGCATGGAGATAGCCGCGCTGCCGCTTGAGGAGCAAAAAGCGCTGAGAAAAGGAAAGCAAAAAAGCGACGCCGAAAACCTCTCGGTCTATAAAAGCCGCCTGAGGCCAAACCTGGCGGAAATGATAAAAAAACAAAATAACCAGAGGGGTTAAAACGGAATAGTTTTATCTTTATAGGTAGAAAGCAGCAGGAATCAGCCATGAAAAAAAGCATCATCATATTAACCGGTCTTTTTTGCCTTGTCTTCTTTTTCCAGGATTGCAAAAAGCTGAAGAAATATACCGACTTCGACGTCAACTACTCTACCGATTTCGTGATCCCTGCCTCGGGCGGGCTGATCAATCTGCCCATCAACATTGCCACTCCCGAAACCACCACCAACACCGAGGGCACCTACGAAAATGAGGACACCGAAGCCAAACTGGTGGACGAGGTGACGATGACGCGCCTCAACCTGGTGATTAACTCACCGCAAAACGCCAGCTTTGACTTCCTGACGAACATCGAGGTATACCTTTCCGCTTCGGGCCAGCCGGAGGTGATGGTGGCCTCGAAATACAACATTCCCCAAACGGGGCTCAGGAGCCTGGAGCTCGACACGCATAACGAAAACCTGAAGGCTTACCTCGAGGAAAGCGCGTTCAGGATCCGCGTCAAAACAACGCTGCGCCAGTCGCTGACCTACGACGTATCAATGACCGCCAACGAAACCTTCCACGTAAAAGCCAGACTTAAAAACCTATTCAAAAAATAATCCACTAAACTATGCCACTCTACCACCACTTAGGGAATATTCCCCAAAAGCGCCACACCGTCTTTAAATCGCCGCAGGGAAATTTTTATTACGAACAGCTTTTCGGCACCGAAGGCTTCCACGGTTTTTCCTCGCTGCTCTACCATGTGCACCGGCCGACGCAGGTGAAGGAAATCGTCAAAAGCTATGATGTTTCTCCGAAAGCAGCCATCGAAAAAAACATCAAGGCCCTGCTGTTGAAGGGCTTCGAAGTGAAGCCTGCAGACGATTTCCTGGATAGCCGCAAGACCATGCTGTTCAACAGCGACTGCTACATTGGCCTGGCGGCACCGAAGCAAAGCATGAAAACGTATTTCTATAAAAATGCGGATTGCGATGAGATGCTGTTCATCCATAAGGGCACGGGCACGCTGCGCACCTTTATGGGCAATATTCCTTTCGAGTACGGCGATTACCTGGTGATCCCGAGAGGTATGATCTACCAGATAGAGTTTGACACCACGGATAACCGCCTGTTTTATGTGGAAACCCCGCATCCTTTGTATACGCCAAAGCGCTACAAGAATGCGAGCGGCCAGCACCTCGAGCACTCACCCTTCTGCGAGCGCGATTTCAAACTGCCGTCGCAGCTCGAGACCTATGATGAGAAAGGCGACTTCCTCATCAAGATCAAAAAGGAGGGAATGATCCATGAGGTGGTCTATGCCACGCATCCTTTTGATGTGGTAGGCTGGGATGGCTATAATTTTCCCTGGGCTTTTTCCATTCACAACTTCGAGCCGATCACCGGCCGTGTGCACCAGCCGCCTCCGGTACACCAGACTTTTGAGACACCGGCGTTCGTGGTATGCTCTTTCTGCCCGCGCCTTTACGATTATCACCCGCTTGCGATCCCTGCTCCTTACAACCACAGCAATATCGACAGCGACGAGGTCCTGTACTATGTGGACGGCGACTTTATGAGCCGTAACAACATCGCGCAGGGTCATATCACCCTCCACCCGAAAGGCATTCCACATGGGCCGGCGCCGGGAGCGATGGAGCGCAGCATTGGCAAAACCGTGACGGAAGAGCTGGCGGTGATGGTGGATACCTTCCGCCCGCTGAAGGTGACGGAAGATGCCATGAACATTGACGACGGCCAGTATTACAAAAGCTGGGTGGAGTAATCCGAGACGATGCTTCCAAGTTGCCGTTTCTTAGCCCTGAGACGTGTTCCAGAGAAGCCTCTCCCGGTCGTTCCCTGTACATTCTTCATCCGCTCTGTGCGCTTCGTGCAGAACACCCGGACTGACTGCCTCAGGTTCAGCATGACGTGCCATAATACAGTATTAAGGATAATTGGATATTACAAAAATAAGTCCGATATTCACGTCTCAGTCTTACTGATTTAAATGGAATCCAAACTTCTAAAAAATAAGTTAGAGCTTCGGGCCTTATACATGGCCATGTGGTCGGCTTCCTTCGACGGGCGTATCGGATAATTTCTTTATCCGGCCTGATGTTGACTTCGCTGCTTCGACTACGCTCAGCAGGCAGCTCAGTCAACGGTATAAATTTTCAACTAAAAAAATAATCATCCGGGTCAATTGGCTTAAGGTTAAATTGGCTCTTAATAAATGACAATCATGGCAAAAGAAATTAAAAACGTAGAATACGGATTAGAAAAAATATTTGAAGGCGCGCAGGATTTCCTGCCTTTGCTGGGGACAGATTATGTGGAGTTTTATGTAGGAAACGCCAAGCAGGCGGCACATTACTATAAGACGGCCTTCGGCTATCAGTCTTACGCTTATGCGGGCCTCGAAACGGGCATGACCGACCGCACCTCTTATGTATTGAAGCAGGACAAGATCCGCCTGGTGCTGACCACTGCCCTGAAAAGCGATTCGCCGATCGGCGAGCATGTGAAAAAGCATGGCGACGGGGTAAAGATCATTGCCCTGTGGGTGGAAGATGCACGCAGTGCTTACGAGGAAACCGTGAAGCGCGGTGCGAAGCCGTTCATGGAGCCAACAGTGGAAAAAGACGAGCATGGCGAGGTGGTGCGTTCCGGCATTTATACCTACGGCGAAACCGTGCACCTGTTTGTAGAGCGTAAAAATTACAAAGGCGCTTTCCTCCCTGGCTTCAAAGAGTGGAAGAGCGATTACAACCCGGCACCGACAGGGCTGAAATACATCGACCACATGGTGGGCAATGTGGGCTGGAACCAGATGAACGAAACGGTGAAGTGGTACGAGGACGTGATGGGCTTTGTCAACTTCCTGTCTTTCGACGACAAGCAGATCACCACTGAATACTCCGCCCTGATGAGTAAGGTGATGAGCAATGGCAACGGCCGCATCAAGTTCCCGATCAACGAGCCTGCCGAAGGCAAAAAGAAATCACAGATCGAGGAGTACATCGATTTTTATGAAGGTGCGGGCGTTCAGCACTTAGCGCTGGCTACCGACGATATCATCCAAACAGTGACTGACCTGAAGGCACGCGGTGTCGAGTTTTTGCCTCCTCCTCCTCAGGCCTATTACGACGATATTCCGAGAAGGCTTGGCGTTCACATGGACATTATGAAAGAGGACATTTCCAAATTGCAGGAGCTGTCGATCTTAGTGGATGCCGATGAGGAAGGCTATCTGCTGCAGATCTTCACCAAGCCGGTGGAAGACCGCCCGACCCTGTTCTACGAGATCATCCAGCGTATGGGCGCCAAAGGCTTCGGTGCCGGCAACTTCAAAGCGCTGTTCGAATCCATTGAAAGAGAGCAGGCCCTGAGAGGGACGTTGTAATTGACCCTTCGTCCCGATAGCTATCGGGAACGCTCAGGGTGCGGCAATAAAATAAAACTCCCGGAATGATCTTCCGGGAGTTTTTTTGTTTTGTGTCATTGCGAATGCGGTGAAGCAATCTCACCTCATGCAGATTGCCTCGCTAGGGTTCATGTGAAGGAACGATTTAAAAAGACTTTACGATTAAATAAGTACATTTGGCATAAACCTACCTATACATGAGCTTTCTTAAAAATCTTTTTGGTAAAAAAGACGCTTCGGCCGATAAACCAAAACCCTTATCCTATAGCGAATTCTGGAGCTGGTTTGCGCAGCACGAGCAGGCCTTTCTGAAAGCGGTACAGGACCGCAACAGCATCGAAAAGGAATTTTTCGATCCGCTTTCGGCAAAGCTGGCAGAGATCAGGGAAGGCTATTTCTTTCTCACAGGCATGCCCGATAAGCAAACGGCGGAATTGATCTTTACGCCGGATGGCGTGATCAAAAACATGGTGTTCGCCGAAGAGCTGGTGGCTGCCGCGCCTGCCATCGGCCATTGGAAATTCATCGCCCTGAAGCCTGCCATCGACATCGAGCACATCAGCATCCAGATGGCGGGCTATGATTTCCATAAGGACAATATGCATTTTTACTTCAGCAATGACCCGGAATATCCCGATAACATTGACATTACGATCGTTCATGATGATTTTACGGAAGAGCGGAAAGCGCCCATCTCCAATGGCTGCTATATTTTCCTGGACAATTTCCTGGGTGAGCTGAACTTCGTGAATATGATCGACATGTTGCGTGTAAGCGGCAGAAGCAGCGTGGAGGCTGGGAAAGAGCTGGTGCCCATCGCCAGGCTGAAAGACTACCTGATCTGGCGCGAGAAAGAATTTATTGAAAAATACGAAGGCACGCTACGAAGCGACGGGGAGGGAAACTACTCCATGCTACAGGCCGAGCTCGAAAGCGGAAACATGCTGATAGCCATCATAAACATGGACCTGCTCAAATGGGACAGCAAAGCCTCTCATCCCTGGATCATGACGGTGGAAATCGGATACGATGGTAATGCGACCGGCGGCATGCCGGATAAGGGCACGATGGCAAAGCTGGAGGAGATCGAAGAGGCCATCCTGGCACAGTTAAAGGATGCGGACGGCTATCTGAACATCGGCAGGCAGACAGCGGAAAATGTCAGAGAGATCTATTTTGCCTGCAAGGACTTCCGGAAACCTTCCAAAGTGCTGCATACCCTGATCCAGGAGCATCCGGGAAATCTGAAGATCAGCTACGACATCTATAAAGATAAATACTGGCAGTCCTTCGACCGTTTCAGGCAAGGCTGACGGCGGGCAGAGTGTGGAAGTCTTTATACAGGTTGGCCTCTTTTAAAAAGGTATCTGTTTTGAAATTCCTGTTGAAACCAATCAACAGCACGATGAAAACGACTTTTCTGACACTTGCCACTGCCTTTACTCTTTCTTTTGCCTGTACCGGTTGCGACCGCGACGGGAATACCGGCAACGGCGCCAACGATCCCACCGACCAGTTTGAATCCGACAAAGTGAAAAAGAATGCCGATTTCTACGGCCGAAGCTCCCAACAGGGCTCCGACTCCACGGCCGCACAAAGCACGGAGCCGGCTACCGTCGACACCACGGTGCTGAAAAACGGGTTAAACTAGCTGCATGCTGAATTTACACAGGATCAGCATCTACCTGTAAGCGGTAAATGCTTTTTTTATTGTGGTGTTGCAGCAGATCGATTTCCTGCTTCAGTAGATTACGCACCTGCGTTGGAGAGTACTCCCGGTTTATTTTCAGGAGAATCCGTTTATGGTATTGATCCTTGATTTTGGCGACTAATGGAAATTCAGGGCCCAGCATCATGCCACCGAATAAGGGCTTCAGCTGCTTTGCTAATTGCTCGGCCAGGTCATTGACCGTAGCCAGGTCCTTTGAAACCACCGTCAGCTCTATAACACGCGTAAAGGGCGGGTAATGGTACTGCTCACGCTCAGGGATCTGCGACTGGTAAAACTGCAGGTAATTGTCGGCCAGTATGTGGTTAATGACCTCGTGCTCCGGCTGGTTGGTCTGGATATACACCGTTCCCTTTTTCTGCTTCCGCCCTGCCCTGCCGCTCACCTGCACGATGAGCTGATAGGCTTTTTCGTAGGAGCGGAAATCCGGGAAGTTGAGCACGCTGTCCACATTGAGCACGCCTACCACGCTCACATTATCGAAGTCCAGTCCCTTGGTCACCATCTGCGTTCCTACGAGGATATCGATATTGCCGAGCTCAAACTCATCGATGAGCTGCTTGTAGGCGTATTTGCTGCGGGTGGTATCGAGGTCCATGCGCGCCACTTTGGCCGTTGGAAAGAAAATCTCGATCTCCTCCTCTATTTTTTCGGTGCCGAAGCCTTTGTATTTTAAGTTATTGTTGCCGCAGGCCTGGCAGCTGGTAGGCGGCTGCATCGTATAGCCGCAGTAGTGGCAGCTCAGCTTATTGCTTTGCTTGTGATAGATCAGCGCCACATCGCAATGCGTGCAATGCGGGATCCAGTGGCAGGCGCTGCATTCGGTATAGGGCGCGAAGCCGCGGCGGTTCTGAAAGAGGATCACCTGCTCTTTCTTTGCCAGCGCTTCGGTAATGGCCGTCACCAGCTGGTGCGAAAAAATGGATTTGTTCTGTTGCTGCTGTGTCTCTTTTTTCAGATCGCAGATCACCATGTCCGGCAAAGCTGCGTTGCCAAAGCGTTGCGTGATCCTCACCAGCCCGAATTTATCGTGGAGCGCATTGTAATAGGTTTCAAACGAAGGGGTGGCCGTTCCGAGCAGCACCCTGGCCTTATGCAGGCCTGCCAGGTACATGGCCGCATCGCGGGCGTGGTAGCGAGGCGCCGGGTCCTGTTGCTTGTAGGAGTTGTCGTGCTCCTCGTCGATCACGATCAATCCCAGATTGGTAAACGGCAGGAACACGGCAGAACGCGTCCCCAGGATGATGTTGAAGTGCTTTCCGTCGATGCGGCTTCCGTTCTCCCGGATGATCGAGGTCCAGATCTCCACGCGCTCGTTCTCGCTGAACCTGGAATGGTAGATCCCGACCGAATCGCCGAAGACCGCGCGGATGCGGTTGATGAGCTGTGTCGTGAGGGCAATCTCTGGCACGAGGTATAAGACCTGCTTTCCTTCAGCGATCACCTTACGGATCAGCTCCGCATAGATCTCCGTTTTACCGCTGCCCGTCACGCCGTGGAGCAGGACTGCCTGTTTGCTTTCAAATTGTCGCTCAATGTCTTTCACCGCCTGCTGCTGGATGGCGTTGAGCGTTTTGGAGGTCCGCTCCTTATGATCGAACAACAAACGGCTCGTTTCCAGCTCCGTCTCCACCAGGATCTCCTTCTTCACCAGGCTCTTGATCACTGCCGTATCAACGGTTTTGAGCAGCAGCGATTTTTTGATCAGACCCAGCTGCTTCGCAGATTCTTCCAACTTCAGAAGATGCAGCACCAGGAGCAGCACCTCCGCCTGCTTAAAGGCTTTTTTCTCGAGGGTATCCAGCACCTCCTTCAATTGCAGCTCGTTCTTCAGCAAGTCAGGATTTACGCCGATGTAGGCCACCAGCTTAGGCTTGTATTTGTCCTTCACCTCTTCGTAAATCACGACGGCGCCTTTTTTGATGAGCTTATTGATAAAGACCTGCACCGTTTTAATGCCCAGCATGACGCCCACATCCTCGAAGCTCAGTGAGGCGCTGGCCTGTAAAGCTTCCAGCACGCTATGCTCCTTTTCCGTAAAGTAATCGTAAGGCATTTCGTCGAGGCTGAAATTCGGGTTGAGCGTCACATGAGAGGTGCTGCTGAGCTTGAGGCCGCTCGGCAAAGCGGCATTCATCACATCGCCGGGATTGCAGACGTAATAGTGCGAGATCCAGTCCCAGAGCTTCAGCTGGGCCTCCGTGACCACGGGCTCCTCATCGAGGATGCTATCGATGTATTTGGCGGTATACTCCCGGGGAGGCGTATGATGAACCCGATACACGACAGCCGTATAAAATTTGGATTTCCCGAACTGGACGATCACACGCTTGCCCACAGCGATCAGCTCATTCAGCTCTTTGGGAATGCGGTACGTGAATTTGTTCGGCACCGAAAGCGGCACGATCACATCGATGAATATGGTGTCGTTATTTTCCATTTTTTTGGTGGCTACACCTCTGGCTTCGGGAGCCTCAGCCATCGGTTTAAGCGATCTCCCCAGGTGGCTGAGGCCCCGAAGCCACCTAACGTTAACTAATCACCGCTGCCAGAAGCACACCGGCTATCATGGAAGCGATCTTGGCGAGGTTATACTTATGGTTTTCGCTGGTTTCAAACATAATGGCTGTAGAGATATGCAAAAAGATTCCGATCACGATGCCGAAAGACAGCTTGAGGAAGCCATCGTAGTTCTGCACGCCCACGGAATTGAGCACATAGCTGATGAGGCAGCCCAGCGGTGCCATAAGCGCAAAGCCCAGCAGCAGCACAATCGTTTTGGCTCTGGAGGCGTGGTGCTCCAGCAGTAAGGTCACAAAAGCGATGGCGATGGGAATGTTATGCAGCGTGATGCCGAAGATGAGGGATTGCTGCGTGGAGAGCACGGTATTGGCCGCCGTATCCGCGATCATGCCACTTTGGTAGATCGGCAGCCCTTCCAGCAGGGAATGCAGGTAGAGGCCGGTAATCATGCCCAGGGGCAGATGTTTTTTGCAGGAGTCGCTGTGCGCATGCACATGCCCGTGCTCGATGCCGGCGCTGAAATACTCGATGATGATCTGGATGAAAAAGCCGATCAGGATGAACAGGCCAATGAGCTTTCCATCGGCTCCTTCATAAGCCTCCGGCAAGAGGTGCGTCACCGAGATGGCGAAGAGGTAGGCCGCGCTGAAGGCCAGGAGAAACCGGAGGCTTCTGCCTTTAATCTTCAGCGACAGGAAGATCAGCCCGGTGATAATGACCGGCAGGGATAATAAGAGAGTTAAAAGCCACAAGCTCATTGTTTCTGCATCACTAAAATTAAACGTGGGGAGGTTTCGGGATCGAAGTCCTGCAGCTGGTAGTTTCCGAAGGTGTTCAGGATCTTCAGGCGGCAGTCTTTTGCCAGGCTTTCAAAGTAAGCCCTGTCAAACAGCTTCACCCGTTCCTCGTAATGGAAGCGCTCGCCCTTGTCGGTAAAATCAATGCCTTTGATGATCGTGTTGTGCTCTATCCGCTTCGTAATGGAAAAGGTGATCCCTTCCATCGTTTTCGTATCATGGGGCACAATGATCTTCCGGACGTATTTCTCGTTCAGGTAATCGAACACGAACAGCCCTCCGGGCTTCAGGGCTTTTTCCACCGCATCGAACACATGCAGGTCGTCTTCCCGCCTTTCGAAATAGCCGAAGCTGGTGAAAAGGTTGAACACCACATCAAAATAATTGGTCCGGAACAGTTTGCGCATATCGTGCTGATAGAACTGCAACGTATCGTTGGCGCTTTTGCCTGCCTCCTCGATGCTTTTCATGGAAAGGTCCGTGCCTTCCACAAAATAGCCTTTGGAGTTCAGGTAGATGCTATGCCTTCCTTTGCCGCAGCATAGATCCCAACACCTGGCATGGTCTTTTAGTTTAAGGAATTCCGTGATATTATCGATAAATAACGAGGCTTCGGAATAATCCCTGTTCTTATAGAGAATATGGTAATACGGCGTGTCAAACCAGGATGAGAACCATTCTTTCTGCATAGCCTGCAAAGGTACTAAAACAAAAACACCGAACTCAATTAGTCCGGTGTTTTTTATAAGTTAAAACGGGAATTACCTCGCCAGCACCTTCACATACTGGAACTTACCATATTTCTGGGTATTCTGGTAATCTCCTTCGTATACAGGGCCGCGCACCTGGTAGATCACCTTGAAATCGATCTTAGAGGCATCTCCGCCTTTGGCCACCACATCCGCTTTGATCTTCTCCTGCAGGTTTTCCGCCCTTGTCTTAGCCAGCTCACGGTTGGACGGGTAAGCGTGGGTAGGCACCTGGGAAGCGCTGGACATGATCTTCACAACCGGGCTGCACTCTTTGGTTTTAGCCACGATCGCGTCAATCAGGCTGTTCCAGTCGGCCGCTTCGCTCACCTCGTTTTTGTCGTAAGCGAAATAGTAGGCGTAATTGACAGGGCTTCCGCAGCCGGTGTTAGCGCCATTGAAGCTGGACCTGCCGTTATTGCCGGAGTTCGTGTTACGGTCGTTGCCACTGTTATTGTTATTGTTATTGTTATTGTTATTGTTGGATGCAAGAGGAGCAACGTCGATCACCAGTGTTTTTTCATACACTTTCTTAGCCGTCACGTTCATCGTGGTAAAGTAGGCCTTATCCGAAAGTGTTCCGTTGTTCTCACCCACCAGGTCGTAGTTCACATCCTTCGCCAGCTCAATGCCTTTAATACGCCCTTTGGCATCCGTTACACCCGTGTATTTGCTGCCATCGTTCCCCGTTAAGGTCACATTGGTATTCGGCAATGGCTTACGCCTGGCATTCACCGCCGTTACATTCAGGAACAGGTCGAAGGTTTTAGCCGGCTTGCCGTCGAGGTACAGCACCTGCGTAATGGATTTGCTGCCCTTGATGCCTACCGTGTTAAAGCTGTTCACGGCCGATTTTTTACCATTGGATTCGGCCACTACCGTGTAAAGCTTGTCAAATGCCAGAGGCGTGCCGTCTTTTTTACCTTTAGCGTCCACCTCGAAGCTGCTGTCAGCGCCGCCTTTTTCCGTTAAGGTTACTTTGGCATTCGGCACCGGCTGCTTGTCCTTAGGATTGTTGAGCACGATCGTGTTCAGCACTACTCCTTTTTCTTTCACCTTCACTTTTCCTAAGAGGGCCACCGGCTCCAGGTTGATCTCTTTTTTGATCTCCTGGTAAGTCACGTCATTGGTCACGTACAGGTCTTCGTTATAGAACTCTTCTCCTTTGCTCTGGTAAGAGAAATTGTAATTTTTGTTAGGAGGCAAAATGGTGGAGAAGGTGCCGTTTGCCTTTGGCCTGTACCGCCCGACGATCTCACCGGTTTCCTTGTTGGTCACCACAACTTCCAGGTCGTCTGGCAGCTTTTCGTTGTCGGCCGGGATGATAGAGCCTTTAAATAAAGCCAGCGGTTTTTCTTTCGCATCCGGAATAAACATCATGTAGATGTCTTTCTCACCGAAGCCGCCTTCTTTGGAGGACGAGAAGTAGCCGCGCTTGCCGTCAGGAGAGGTGACGAAGAAAATGTCATCGCCCGGTGTGTTGATCGGGTAGCCCATATTCACCGGCTCCGAGAATTTTTTATCCTCTTCGATGATGGACACAAAAATATCGAAGCCACCCATCGTCTTATGACCGTTGGAGGAGAAGATCAGTGTAATGCCGTCGGGATGAATAAAAGGACCGTCCTCGTCGTATTTGGTGTTGATGGTCGGCCCGACGTTTTGCGCAAGGCTCCATTTGCCGTTCGGCAGCTTCACGCAGCGGTAGATGTCGCGCCCGCCGTAGCCGCCCGGCCTGTCGGACACGAAATACAGGGTGTTGTTGTCAGCGCTTAAGCAGGCATGCGTTTCCCAGTATTTGGTATTCACATCCGAGCCGAATTGCTGTAAAGAGCTCCAGTCCTTACCGTCCCAGGTGCTGAAGAACACGTCGCCGCCGCCTTTACCGATGTCCTGGTACACGATGAGCGTCTGCCCGTCGGGGGTGAGGTTGATAGAAGCCTCATTCCCGTTGGTATTGATAAACTCGCTGATCGGCTTTGGCTTCGACCAGATGTTGTTGTCATCTTTATAGGAAACCACGATGTCCTCATAATATTGTCCGTCCAGCGCTTTCTCTCCGCCGGTGGATGTATTCCGTCGCGTGGTGTAAATGATCATGCGCTCGTCGGCGCTCAGTACCGGGCTGAAATCGGGATACTCGCTGTTGATGCTGTCCCCGAGGTTCTCGACTTTCACATTGATCGGAGCGGCTACCAGCTCTTTCGCGTAAGCCGTCTGCATTTTCAGGAAAGCCACATTTTCCTTGTTCGCTTTATCCTTGGCATAATTTTTTTCAAAGTAATCGTACTGGGCATTGGCCTCATCGAATTTGTAATTCAGGTGCAGGGCTTTTCCGTAGAACAGGTAAGCCATTGGCGGTGCGGCCTTTTCAGAGGCATTATCCGGATCGTAATTTTTGGTAATGTTGGTAATGGATTTTGCCAGGTACCTCTCTGCCCAGGTTTTTTTGGTAGGAGAATTGAGGTAGCAATAGCCCACATTGTAGTTGATGTTGGCCGAAGAAGAATCGATCTTATAGGCCTGCAGGAAATTTTTCAGAGCCATATCATAATTTTCCTCCATCAGCAGGAAAGTTCCTTCCTTGAAATAATCGGAATAACTGCCTGACGGCAGTTGGGCTTTCAGCAGCTGGAAACCAAATAAGATGCCTATAACAATTAAGTAATACTTCTTCATAGAATTAGTTTAAAAACAAGTTAACAAAAATAGTATAATTTAGATATAAAGCACTATTTAGCCGATAAAAAAATCCCGCTGGCCGGCGGGATTTTAACATTTTAAGAAGTACGGGTCGTGTCCCAGGCTTCGAGGTAATCGGCCACTTTCCGAAGGAAGCTGCCGCCCAGGGAGCCATCCACAACCCTGTGGTCATAGGACAGGGAAAGGAACATGAAGTGCCTGATCGCGATCACGTCGCCCTGAGGCGTTTCGATCACCGCCGGTTTCTTTTTGATGGTGCCTACCGCCAGAATCGCTACCTGCGGCTGCAGGATAATCGGCGTGCCCATCACGTTGCCAAAGCTGCCCACATTACTGATGGTAAACGTTCCGCCCTGGATCTCGTCCGGCGCCAGTTTGTTGGCACGTGCCCTTGCCGCGAGGCCGTTCACGTCCTTGGTGATGCCTACCAGGTTCTTGGTATCCGCATGCTTGATCACCGGCACAATCAGGTTACCTGTCGGCAAGGCCGTAGCCATACCGATGTTGATGTTCTTGCGCTTGATGATCTTGCTGCCCGTCTGGTCGACAGACACGTTGATCATCGGGAAGTCTTTGATCGCTTTCACCACCGCCTCGATAAAGAGTGGCGTGAAGGTGATCTTTTCGCCCTCGCGTTTTTCAAATTCTTTTTTGATCTTATCCCTCCACTGCACCAGGTTTGTCACATCGGCCTCTACAAAGGAGGTCACATGTGGTGACACATGCTTGCTCATCACCATATTGTCGGCAATCATTTTGCGCATGCGGTCCATCTCGATGATCTCATCTTCGGCACCTACCGATACGGCAGGGCGCTGTACGAGGATAGTATTGTCGGGCACGCCTACCGCGCCGCCTTTGGAAGCCGGAGCCGATGTCGTTGCCGCTTTCTCTTCGGTTTTAGCAGCCGTTTGAGCGGCAGCCTGCTTGTTCCTGTTTGGCAGGTAAGCTAGGATATCCGCTTTGGTAACCCGGCCATCCTGGCCTGTGCCTTTGATGGCATCGAGCTCCTGCAGGGAAATACCTTCCTCCTTGGCAATGCTCTTTACAAGCGGAGAGTAAAACTTATCGGATGCGGAATAATTATTAGGAGCGGCCGTCTCCGTCGATTTGGCAGGAGCCGCCTCTGTTACCTTGGCTGTTTCCTGGGCCGGAGCGGTGGTTTTGGGAGCCTCGCTCACCGCTGCATCCGCATCGGACGAGATGATGGCAATCACGGCACCCACCTGCACCACGTCATTCTCATTGAATAATTTCTTAATCAGCTTTCCTTCGAAAGGCGAAGGGATCTCGGAGTCAACTTTATCGGTGGCAATCTCCAGGACCGTTTCATCTATCTTCACCAAATCCCCTTCATTCTTGGTCCATTTTATAATAGTTGCTTCCGCAACGCTTTCACCCATTTTGGGCATTGTTAATTCAAATTGTGCCATTTTGAAATCAATAAATGTAGATCGCAAAAATAAGGTAATATAGCTATTACACAAACTTTAAATGACGCAAATGTTGCAGATAAGGTACAATCAGCCTAAAGCGGCTGATAATCGGGGCATTGGAGCCTGGCTGCCGGCAGGCGGGCTTGACGTTCCTCAGGCCGTGGCCTGACCAGCAACATGCATCAGGAACATAGGCTTGAGCGGGCTTTGCATGCAGGCCGGAACGGCCTCAGGCTCACGATAAGCCATGATGCCCGGGCATCAATGCATTTTCGGTCACTGGAAGACGTTTAGCTGGCCACCACCTCGATAAAACCGACCGAATCGGACCGTTTGACGGTAAGGGACCTGGAATAATTGAGGATGGAATCGATCACTGAGCTGGAAACGTCAGGAATTTCAACGGGCATCACAGCCTGTTGCTTGTTCTTAGTGGATTTTTCGGATGTAGAAACAAGAGTAGAGGTTTTATGCATAGAAATTGGTTAGAGTTTGGATAAATAACGCGGCCGGAAGCTCTTTATTGCGTAAAGTTCCTTTTTTTGCAAAATCCGCGCCCGGCAAGGGCTTTAAAGGCAGGGCCCTCGTAGCCGGCATCCCTTAGCTGACGCCGTTCCTGGGCATAATGCGGCTCAAAAACTGCAGGCCTCTTGAAAAGGCAAATTTATAGAAGCCGACACCATGATCGGTGCCTACCTTCTCATAGATCCGCCGGCGGCTCTTTTCCATGCCTCGCTTCGACATGCCTACCTCTGCGGCGATCTGCTCATTGGTTTTCCCTTCGAACAGCAAGGGCAGAATATCCTTCTGCCGCTTTGTGAAGCGTCTTTTCTCTCCCAGCCTCGGATGGATGTAGATGCCGCCATCCTTGACCTTCATGATCGCTTTCACCAGGACGCTGATGTCGCCGGCGATCTCATCCTTGGGAATAAAGCCGCGCGCGCCACGCGCCAGGTAGTTTTCCACGAGCAGGAACTCATTGTGAAGCGTGAGGATCAGCACCTTCGTTTCCGGAAAATCCCTCATCAGGTGGTTCATCGCCTCATTCCCGTCCATTACGGGCATATCGAGGTCGAGCAGGACAACATCCGGGTGCTTGGACTGCAACAGCTTCAACAGCATTCTACCATTGGAGGCCTCTCCTGCGATTTTGATATTGTACTGGCACAGGTCGCCGATAATGGCTTTCCGGAGGAGCTCTTTATCCTCTGCAATAATAATTTCGATAGCTTTTTCCATAACCAAAAAATCAATGTCGTAATACAGAAGCCGAATAGATTCAAAAAAAATGAAAGCGTAAAGATGGAACGGGGGACGATGCACTAAAGTACTTATTTTTTTTTATATGTCTCAACAAATTAATGATCGTTCTTTCTTATTTCCTTAAATGCATTCAGGCTTTTGTAAATTTTGGGGCCAAGACCTTTTTTTACTTAATTTTGGTACATAACCTGAAAAAACTATGTCAGTTAAAACCATCCTGGCTGTGTTCCTGATCACAGCACTGTCCATCGCGGGCCTTACCTATTACTCTTCGGCTTCCGCCAAAAACGACAGCCAATTTATCAACCCGGCCTACAAGGAATACATTGCCGCTTACACCGCCGGCTTTATACCTGTAGAAAGCAAGATCACCATCGTCTTGCAGGAGGAAACGGGCAATGCCATAGAAGAAGGGAAAGAAACGGAAAACACCCTGTTTGAGTTCAGCCCGGCCATCGAAGGAACGCTTACCTGGCTCGATAAAAAAACCATTGAGTTCAAGCCTGCGCAGCGGCTCGGCAATAATCAGATCTATAAAGCGAAGTTCCACCTGGGAGAGGTGCTGGAGGTAAGCCCCGAGCTTAAACATTTTGAGTTCGAATTCTCCACCCTCAAACAGGCTATGGAGATCAGCATCGGCAATTATAAGACCGGCGACAACAATACGCTGGAAGTGGACGGCACGCTCAGCACCGCCGACTATGCCGACAACCTGCTCGTTGAAAAAACAATGCAGGTGAGCCAGGGCTCGCAGAACCTGCAGGTGAGCTGGCTGCATGAGAACTCCACCACGCATCATTTCACTATCAGCCATGTTCAGAAAGGGAAAGGCAATCTGATCATTAGCTATAACGGTGAGCCGATAGGCGCTTCCGAAGCAGGAAAGCAGGAAGTGACGATCCCGAACACCAACGAGTTTACCCTGCTCAATGTGCTCGTGAACAATGAGCCCGACCAATACATCACCCTCCAGTTCTCCGATAAGATAGACCCGGGGCAAAACCTCGAAGGCCTGATCTCCATCAGCAGCAACGGAAATGCCACAACCGACGTGTCGTACAACGAATACGGAGAAGCGGTTGAAAAACCAGCGGCAACCGAAAACAAGCTGACCTTCATGGTCGAGAACAACGCGATCAAAATATATACGGCCGAGCGCTATACCGACAGCCGCGAGATCGTGATCAGCAACGGCCTCAGGAACAGCGATGGCAGGCACCTGAAGGAAGCCATCACCTACTCTGTCTTTTTCGAAGACCTCAAGCCGGCGGTGAAGCTGGTGGGCAAGGGCGTGATCCTGCCAAGCTCCAACGGCCTGATCTTCCCGTTTGAAGCGGTAAACCTCAACGCCGTGGATGTGAGGATCACACGCGTCTATGAAAAAAACATCCTGCAATTCCTGCAGGTGAATAGCCTCGAGGGCAGCCAGGAGCTCCGCCGCGTGGGCAAGCTGGTGGTGAAGAAAAAAATAGCGCTGCAACCAAACGGCAACCCGCCACGCAACAAATGGAACAAGTATTCCATCGACCTGTCTTCCCTGATCAAAGCGGAGCCGGGCGCCTTATACAATATCCGCCTGAGCTATAACCGCAATTATTCCATTTACAATTGCGAGGGCGATACCTCTTCGCACGGCGAGGATGATGTATACACCGACACGGAATCGGACAAGGATGAGAAGGACTGGGATTACTACAACTCCTACGACGATTACTACGATGATTATTATTACTACGATTATTCCGAAAGAAACAACCCATGCTCCAGGGCTTACTACAATAACAAGTCGGTCAACCGGAATATCCTGGCCACCAACATCGGCCTCATTGCCAAGCGTGGAAATAACGGACAGATCAACCTCTTTGCCTCCGATCTGATCTCGGCCAAGCCCCTGGGCAATGTGAGCATCGAGGCTTACGACTACCAGCAGCAGAAGCTGAAGCAGGTGACGACCAATACCGATGGGATCGCCGTTCTGGACAGCAAGCAAAAGCCTTTTGTGCTGATTGCCAAACGCGGGCAGGAGCGCACCTATCTGAAGCTCGATGATGGAAGCTCGCTGTCCTTAAGCTCCTTTGAGGTAGACGGCGATGTGGTGCAAAAAGGCATCAAAGGATTCATCTACGGTGAGCGCGGCGTGTGGCGTCCGGGCGACAGCCTCTACCTGTCCTTTATGCTCGAAAACAAGGAGAAAGAGCTCCCGGAAAATTATCCGGCCTCCCTGGAGCTGATCAATCCGCAGGGGCAGATCGTTCAGAAGCTGACGCGCACGAAGCATGTCGATGGCCTGTATAATTTCTCGACCCGCACCGAAAATGCGGCTCCTACCGGCGTATACCTGGCTAAGGTCAAAGTGGGGGGCGCGGTCTTTACCAAAAATATCCGCATCGAAACCATCATGCCAAACCGCCTGAAGATCAACCTGGCCTATAACCGCGACATGATCTACAGCAGCGACCTCAGCCTCAACAGCCCGCTGGAGATCAAATGGCTGCACGGCGCTCCAGGCCGCAACCTGGAGGCGAAGATCGACGTATCGCTCTCACAAACGGAAACGCAGTTCAGAAACTACAAAGGCTATACCTTCGACAACCCGGCACAGAATTTCTATTCGGAAACGCAAACCATCTTCACGGGCCGCACCGACGACAATGGCCTGATGAACGTGAATGCACCTTTGAACGATACCAAAAATGCGCCGGGATTCTTATCCGCTAACTTCACCATCCGGGCCTTCGAGGAAGGCGGCGCCTTCAGCACCGACCGCTTCAGCATCCCGGTATCGCCGTTTACCCACTATGTGGGCATCAAAGTGCCGGAGCCGAAGGAGAACGACAGCTACCTGGAAACGGACATCAATCATAAGGTGGAGATTGCCACGGTGGATGAGTTCGGCAAGCCTGCCTCCCGCAGCGGCATCGAAGTGAAAGTCTATAAGCTCGACTGGCGCTGGTGGTGGGACAACTATAACCAGGACCTTTCCTCCTACATCGGCAGCAATTACCATGAGCCGATCTACAGCGAACAACTGTCTTCCTCCAATGGCAAGGCGCAGTTCAACCTGCGTGTGAACCGCCCCAGCTGGGGCCGCTACCTGGTGTACGTAAAAGATACGGAAAGCGGGCATGCCACCGGGAAGATCGTCTTCATCGACTGGCCAAGCTGGGCGGGCAAATCCCCGAAAGGCAACGAGGGCAGCAATGTGCTGACCATCAACAGCGACAAAACGGAATACAAAGTAGGTGATAAAGCAAAGCTTTTAATTCCAAGCCCATCGGGTGGAAAAGTGCTGGTGAACATCGAGAACGGCAGCCGCACGCTGCTGAGCAAATGGATCGACACCAAAGAAGGCACCACCGAATATGAGTTTACGGTCACCAAGGACATGACGCCGAACATCTATGCCTTTGTGCACCTGATCCAGCCGCATGCGCAAACGGCTAACGACCTGCCGATCCGGCTCTACGGCGTGACCTCTCTCATGATCAAAGATGAGAATACGATCCTGAAACCGCAGATCGCCACCTCTTCGGTATGGAAGCCTGAAAGCCAGGAAACGGTAAAAGTGAGCGAAGCCAATGGCAAGGAAATGGCTTATACGCTGGCTGTGGTGGATGAAGGCCTGCTGGACATCACCCGCTTCAAAACACCGGATCCCTGGAAAGCCTTTTACGCGAAGGAAGCCCTGGGTGTGAAAACCTGGGATGTGTATGACAACGTGATCGGTGCTTTCGGCAATGCGATGAGTCGCATCCTGTCGATCGGTGGTGACGACGATGCCAATATGAAGCCGGAAAACAGCGCCCAGCGCTTCAAGCCGATGGTGCGCTTCATTGGGCCTTTCCACCTGAAGAAGGGAGAAACAGCCACCCATAAGATCGACATCCCGCAGTATGTGGGATCGGTACGCGTAATGGTAATCGCCGGTTACAAAGGCGCCTATGGCAGCTCGGAGAAAGCCGTGCCTGTCAGGAAGCCGCTGATGATCCTCTCCACCTTACCGCGCGTGCTGGGTCCGGGCGAAGAGGTAGACCTTCCGGTAACCGTGTTTGCGATGGAAAAAAAGGTAAAGGCGGCAACCGTTAGTATCAGCACAGACAAATTCATTCAAACGGTGGGAGGCAATTCGCAGACCGTTACCTTCCATGCCATCGGCGATAAGGTGGTGAACTTCCGCTTAAAGATCAAGGAGGCATTGGGTGTGTCGAAAGTGAAGATCACCGCCAAAGGTGCGGGAGAGAGCGCCTCGGAAACCATCGAGATCGCCGTGAGGGCCAACAACCCGCTGATCACCGATGCGGAAGAGTTCTTACTGACCTCCTCCAAAAACCTGAACACGACCTATGTTCCGGTGGGCATCGGCGGCACCAACAAAGCCTATGTGGAGCTCTCGACCTTACCGGCCATCAACCTGTCGCAGCGCCTGAACTACCTGGTGGAATACCCGCACGGATGCGTGGAGCAGACCACCTCGTCGGTATTTGCGGGCTTATACATTAACGACATCAGCGAGCTCAGCGCCAACCAGAAGCAGTTCATCGACAATGCCACCAAAGCGGCCATCAACCGCCTGAAACAATTCCAGACAGCCAGCGGCGGCCTGTCCTACTGGCCCGGCCTGAACAATGCCGACGACTGGGGCACCAACTATGCGGGGCACTTCCTGCTGGAAGCGAAGCTGAAAGGCTATTCCCTGCCTTACGGCTTACTCGACAACTGGAAAAAGTACCAGAAGCAAAAAGCGCAGAGCTATGTGAACAACCGCAACACGGCTTACTATGGCGAGGACCTCACGCAGGCCTACCGCCTCTATACCCTCGCTTTAGCCGGGATCCCGGAGCTGGGCGCGATGAACCGCCTGAAAGAGCGGGCGAACCTGGCACCTGAGGTGAAATGGCGACTGGCGGCAGCCTATGCCTTAGCGGGCCAGGCGGATGTGGCGAAGAAAATGGTCTTTAACATTCCGGCCAGCTCCAAAGAGCAGCAGGACTATTATTACACATACGGCAGCCGTGAGCGCGACGACGCCATGATCCTGGAAACGATGACGCTTCTGAAAGACAATAACAATGCCTTCCTCAAGGTGAAATCGCTGGCCGCGAAGCTGGGCGATAATGTTTACTGGATGAGCACGCAGTCGACCGCTTATTGCTTAATGGCCATCAGCAAATATGCGAAGCTCAACGGCAACACCTCTGCCCTGGCGGCGGAAGTGAAAACCGGCAGCGAAACAGTGAGCGTGAGCGATTTCAATAAGGCGAAGTACAGGATCGTGGAACTGAAAAACCCGGATGCCCAGACTGCCATTAAGGTGAATGTCAAAGGCAGCGGCAATTTATTTGTACGCCTTGTGAAACAGGGCATTCCGAAAGCCGGGGAAGAAACGGATAAATTCAGCAACCTGGAATTGCTGGTAAATTACAAAACCCTCAACGGCAATCCGATCGACGTGACGAACCTGGAGCAGGGCACGGATTTCATGGCGGAGGTGAGCATCAAAAATCCGGGGGTAAGGGGTATGTACCGCAACCTGGCGCTTTCGCAGATCTTTGCCAGCGGCTGGGAGATCCGCAACCAGCGCCTGGATAATATCACCTACCTGAAAGGGGATATCCCGACTTACCAGGACATCCGCGACGACCGGGTGTACAGCTACTTCGACCTGGGTGTGGGCGGCGTGAAAACGTTCAAAGTCCTGCTGAACGCCTCTTACAAGGGCCTATTCTACCTGCCTGGCGTGAGCTGCGAGGCCATGTACGACAACAGCATCTCGGCGCACGTGGCCGGCAAATGGGTAACGGTGAGAAGGCAGGGAGAAATACAGTAACTAAAAAAACAAAAGCGGCATGGAGCATCATTTAAAACCCGAAGAACGTGAACTGGTAAAGCTGGTGCAGTACTTTAAAAAGCGCGCACAGGTCCTGATCACAGAGAATAAGCTGGAAGAGGATTACCGCCTGCTGCTGGACACCTGCGATAAGCTGACGGAGCAGCTGTATGCTCATGCTAAAAACCGGGACACGATTCTGTCGGAGCGCGAAGAGCTGCAGGGCATGATCAAAGACAATGCAAAGTGCCCCAAATGCCATAGCAACGAGCTCCTGAAGGTGATCGGCTTTGATACGACTGCTCAGGGCTGGAAGAGCAATAAGTACAAATGCCGGAGATGCAACATTGCCTTTGTATGGAATATGCCCAACAATCCCTGGGACATGATCCCTTATGTGGAAAAATTTATCGGCGACACGGAATCAAAAATGAGCAGCCTCGATCCTACCGATCCAGGGCATGAAGCCACCTCGGCAGGCCTGGAGGCCATGAAGGCCAACCTCGCCAGGCTGAAACCGGTGGTGGAGGCCTCGGACCTCGACATGAAAGATCTGGAGGAGCGTGAAAAGCAGATGTCGGAGCTGGTGCACAAATTCAAAAAACACCTCCAGATCGAGAAGATCAGGATGGAGGACTAATCCTGAGAATCCACGGATGGCGAGCACAGGACGAATGATATTCAATAACAGGCTGTTTGATGAAAACAACTATGCGGAAATCAAAGCATTGGATGAGTTGACGCGTGAATTGCAGAACGAAACCCTGAACGAAGATTGGGGATACTGGCATTTTTCATTGTTAAACCTCGAACAGGAGGATGACCTGGAAAAGAGCCTGCACAGGGCTTTGTATGCGATCCCGATATACAGAGAGCATACGGATCTTACTCCCGGAACGAAAGACTACATCTCTATTTTAGACCTCCGAAAACTTAAGCTTGAACCGGTTAGCGATCTGAAACAGGAAGTTATTTCCAAAGCGGAGCATTGGTCCACTTACCAGGGCCCGACCTCAAATCCCAAAGCAGGAATTTCCGAAAAATTTCATGATTTAAAACATAGCCTTGCTGAGAAGCTTGTTGAATTTCTGAAAGCCAAAGAGATCGTGGAGGTGAAATTGACAGAAGGCCTGGATACCTGCTATTCATTTGGTGGGGATCATTGCGGCGACGATATCTTAATAAAAACGAAAGCGGGTGTTTATGTGATCCACTTTGGATTCAGCACCTAAGGTAAAACAATCTTAATCTATGATGAAACGCATTACGGTTTTTTGCGGCTCAAGCTCCGGCACCGAAAGCATCTATGAAGCGCAGGCATACGCCTTAGGAAAAACACTGGCGCAGCTGGGGATCGGCCTGGTATACGGAGGCGCCAAAGTAGGCCTGATGGGCGCTGTAGCCAACGGTGCCCTGGAGCATCAGGGAGAAGCCATCGGCGTATTGCCTCATTTCCTGGGCAGCAAGGAAATAGCGCATGAAGGCCTTACGGAATTGATCCTGGTAGACACCATGCATGAGCGGAAAACAAAGATGCATGAGCTCTGCGATGGCGTGATCACCCTTCCCGGAGGCTTCGGGACCATGGAGGAGCTTTTCGAAATGCTGACCTGGGCGCAGCTGGGGCTGCATCAGAAACCAATCGGAATCCTAAACCTCAACGGCTTTTATGATGAGCTGGTTGCCCTCATCCAATCGATGGCAGACAAAGGCTTTCTGAAACCTGTCAACCAGCGGATGCTGCTGGTTGATGACAGCATTGACGGCCTGTTGCAACAAATGCGGTCGTATGTAGCACCGGAAGTCGCCAAATGGATCAAGAACGAAGAGGAAACCTGATCCCTCTCCTTTGGATACAAGCTAAAAAACGATCACGATTCATCCACCAATCACCGGCCGATTCATCTCAATACAAAAAAATATGGCAACGAACAAGATCAACTTTTCAAACGACATCCGGGCCTATAACGAGCTGCAGCTTCCCGACGACAAGGCGATCTGCGATATTCTGGCAACCGAAATCAGCAGGCATTTAGAGGAAGCCGAAAATAAGATCTGGCACAGGCACCCGGTCTGGTTCCTCGACGGAAACCCTATCGTGGGCTACAGCAAACAAAAGCCGGGGATCCGCCTGATGTTCTGGAGCGGCATCGACTTCGGAGAGGAAGGCTTAGCGGTAAAAGGCGGGAAGTTCAGGGATGCTTCCGTATTTTACAATGATGCGGCCGAAATCAAGCTGAACGATCTAAAGCGCTGGCTGAAAAAATCGAGGGAGATCCAATGGGATTACAAAAACATCGTCAAACGAAAAGGACTGCTGGAACGCTTGAAATAAACGCGCATTATTTATTACCTTTGGCTTATCCATTTTTGGGCTGTTTGTCCCATCAACGGAACACTACAAGCCAATGAAACTCGATATTTTAGCTATAGGCGTGCATCCCGACGATGTGGAGCTTTCCGCCTCAGGAACCTTATTAAAGCACATGGCCCTCGGGAAAACGGCGGGCATCCTGGACCTCACACGCGGAGAGCTGGGCACCCGCGGAAGCGCTGCCCTCCGTACAGAAGAGGCCATGAAATCGGCAAAAATCCTGGGCCTGAGCATGCGCGAACAATTGACGATGGCCGACGGCTTTTTTGAGAACAACGAAAGCAATCAAAAACACATCATCAAGGTCATCCGCAAATACCAGCCGGAAATTGTGCTGTGCAATGCCATCAGCGACAGGCATCCCGATCATGGACGCGCCGCCAGGCTGGCTTCCGATGCCTGCTTTTACAGCGGGCTCATAAAAGTGGAAACACGCGCCGACGATAACTCCCTGCAAGCGGCCTGGCGCCCCAGAGCGCTGTACCATTACGTGCAGGACCGTTATATGAAGCCGGATTTTGTGGTAGACATCACGCCTTACATGGATCAAAAAATGGAAAGCATCCTCGCTTTCTCCTCCCAATTCTACGATCCTAAGTCCAAAGAGCCGGAAACACCGATCTCCAGCAAGAATTTTATGGAGAACATCAAAGCCAAAGCCATGACCTTCGGGCGTGACATCAACTGCACCTATGCCGAAGGCTTTACCGTAGAGCGCCATATCGGCGTGGAGAACTTGTTTGACCTGAGGTAATGTTGTAAATTTGCGTATGAGCACACAAGAGCTAAAATATTTACTGATCTCAAAGATCGACGACACAGAAGACGAAAATCTGCTGAAAGCCATTTATACGCTTCTGAACAACGCTCAACCTCTTGGCTTTACGGTTAACGAGCCTCAATCCAAATCTATCTACCAGGGGAAAAAAGATCTGGAGATGGGGAATTATATCTTAAACGAGGACTTACACACCGAAGTATTAAAATGGCTAAACAAATAATCTGGTCGGCAAACGCCAGACAGGAATTGTTTGACATTTTAGAGTTCTGGAAAGAGCACAACCACTCCGACACATACTCTTTGCATCTTTATCAAAAGATTCAAATCAACATTAAATATATTTCAGAAAACAACTATATAGGAAGAGCCACCGACATTGAATCGGTCAGAGTCGTGGTCATTTCAAATTATTTATTGTTTTACCAGGTAAGTGAAAAGTCCATTGAAATTTTATCTCTGTTTGACAGCAGAAGAAACCCGGATGATATTAAATTATACTAAATTCCATGCTATCCGGAAAACCTGTTTGACCTGAGGTAAATCCGGAGCGTCATTGCGAGCGTAGCGAAGCCATCTGCTCATCTTTGAGGTTGCTTCATGCAAAGCCTTCATAAGGACGTCATTTCAATCGCTGTCCACAATTATTTGTAAACCGTATTATTTGATCCCGAAATACTGGCTGAGCGCCGCCAGCTGCGTGCTGTTGCTCATAATGCTTTTCAGCGCGTTGTTCTTATCGAGGTTAAGTTTGGACTCCGCTACGTTGAGAGCAGCCTGCGTGATCGCATTATTTTTCAGCTGATCGTATAAGCCTTTTTTATCCGTATAGTATTTCAGCAGCGTAGCATATACGCTCGACTTCTGCAATGCCGTGAGCCCAAGCTTGGAGGCCATGTTTTCGGCCAGCACGGTGGCTTCCTGCACAGGGAATATATCCGCTGCCTGTTTTACAATGCCCTGCTGGCTGGCGCAGGAGATAACACCCATTGAACCTGCAAGGCCAAGAATAAGAATAATGCTTTTCATGAAATTTAATATCGTTTAATGGCGCAGGTAAGAACAGGACGTTTTACCATTACCTGGCATGTGGTAAATACGCTTCAAAGGTAGAAATAATCAGATCAATGGAAAAAATTTAACATTCTGCTCATCTTCCCGGGAAGCTCAACAGTGCTCAATCCCTTTCCCAGCGCCGGCTTGGCCTGCCTTCCTGCCGTTCTACCCGCCAGTGCTCTTTTTCTGCCTGCTTCAGGAGCTTTAGCCTCAGCCGCTTGGGATAAAAGTTTTTGGCAATGATGCCGGCACGCGACCTTTTCCTGCAGATCCCCACACGGCTCAGAACATCGTAGGCCGCAGCGGCACAGCGCATTCCGAAAAAGGCATAATCGTAGGGTGAGGCTTTCAGGTACCGCTGCTCCAGGGCTTTGAACTGCTGCATCTGCGTTTCGCTGACAGGGATGGTGATGCTTGTTATTTTGAGCCGTCCTGTATCGCCACACCATACGAGGTTGCTGTCGAGCCGGTAACAGCCCACCACGCGCCGCTTATGGCCGAAGATATGCCACTGCCCTTTGTCGGGCCCGAAGCTGAAAATATCATGGCCGATCTCCATGTACACATGCCCGCCGTGGAGGCCGCCGAAGTAGCTCTTCTCAACGGATTTAAACGCCCGCCTGGGCTTTGAGCCGTACACAAAATGGAGCCTCACCGAAAGGCTGTCGCCTGCCAGGGAAACGGTGGCGGTGCTCAGGCAAAACAGAAAAAGGACAAGGAACCGGAACGGCATTACATAACACGGAGGTTATCGAGCGTGTCTTTGGAATAAAAGAAATTGATGAAGTTCAGCACTGAAAAATGAGGAACGGAGTTGCCGCTTCGGGAAGTATGCTGTGTTGCGGTGTTTGCCGGCTTTTCGGCAACTATTTTCGGGGAAGCTGTTTTTTCCGTCGTCTGCGCCTTTACGATCTGCGGGTGCTTCACGCAATCCTTCGGCGGCTGTTGCTGCTTCGGTGTAGGCTGAGTCGCATGCATCTGAAACACACACGCAAATAAGAACATATAGAGGAAGGCTAATGTCTTCATTTTAACAGTTTTGAGTATACCAAATTTAAACTTATTTTTTAAATAAACAAATACCGGTAAAATAATGCTTATAAGGTCAGAGCTTAGCCGATCTTGCTCCAGGAATGCCTGCTTTGCTGCATGCGCCGCAGGTTGTCGAGCAGCAGGTGGTTTTCGGGTGCCTGCAACGCGGGGTCTTCGTTAAGGATAGCCTGTGCCGCCGAGCGGGCCAGCTGCAGCACCTGCCCGTCGTGCACCAGGTCGGCAATCTTCAGGTCGAGCACACCGCTCTGCTGGGTGCCGTCCAGGTCGCCAGGGCCTCTTAGCTTCAGGTCCACCTCGCTGATCTCGAAGCCATCGTTGGTCCGCACCATTGTTTCCATGCGAAGCTTGCTATCCGCACCCAGCTTATAGGAGGTCATTAAGATACAATAGGATTTTTCGGCGCCGCGCCCTACCCTGCCCCGCAGCTGATGCAGCTGAGACAGACCGAAACGCTCCGCACTTTCGATCACCATCACGCTGGCATTCGGGATATTGACCCCGACTTCGATCACCGTGGTAGCCACCATGATCTGCGTTTCGTGTTTGATGAAGCGCTGCATCTCGAACTCCTTCTGCTGGGGCGTCAGCTTGCCGTGCACGATGCTGATCTGGTACTCCGGCTGGGGGAAATCGCGGAGCAGAGCATCGTAACCGTTCTGCAGGTTCTGGTAATCCATCTTTTCGCTTTCCTGGATCAGCGGGTACACGATGTAGACCTGCCTTCCCAGGGCAATCTCCTGTTTCATAAAGCCGATGAGCCTCAGGCGCTGGCTTTCCATGAAGTGCATGGTGGTGATCGGCTTCCGGCCCGGAGGCAGCTCGTCGATCACCGAGGTATCGAGGTCGCCGTATAGCGTCATGGCCAGCGTGCGCGGGATAGGCGTGGCCGTCATGATGAGGACGTGGGGCGGCTGTGTATTCTTTTTATGCATCTTGGCCCGCTGCGCCACCCCGAAGCGGTGCTGCTCATCGATGACCACAAGGCCAAGGTTTTTAAACACAACCGCGTCTTCTATGAGGGCATGCGTTCCTACCAGGATGTGGATCTCACCGGATTCAAGCTGTGCATGCAGCTCACGGCGGGCCTTCGTTTTGGTAGAGCCGGTGAGCAGCACCACCTTGATGCCCAATGGCTCCACAAGTGAGGAAATAGTTTCGAAATGCTGCTTCGCCAGGATCTCGGTGGTCGTCATCAGGCAGGACTGAAAGCCATTGTCGGCCGCCAGCAGCATGCTCAGCAGGGCCACCAGCGTTTTGCCACTGCCCACATCGCCCTGCACCAGGCGGCTCATCTGCCGGCCCGAGCCCATGTCCACACGGATCTCCTTCACCACGCGCTTTTGCGCATTGGTGAGCTGGAAGGGCAGATGATGGTTGTAAAAACCGTGGAAGAGCTCCCCGACCTTATTGAACACAAAACCGGCAGAGGCCTGGTGCCGGAGCTGGTTGCTCCGCAGCAGCTTCAGCTGAACGAAGAAGAGCTCCTCAAATTTCAGGCGGAAGCGGGCCTTGTCCAGCAGGACCTTCGAATCCGGGAAATGGATCTGCCGGAAAGCTTCCACGCGCGGCATCAGGTTGAAATCGCCGATGATGGCAGGCGTGAGGGTTTCGGGAATGTTCTGCTCGTTGAGCTGCGACACCAGCACCCGCATGGCTTTACGGATGCCTTCGCTGTCGAGGTTTTTGAATTTGAGCTTCTCGGTGCTGTTATACACCGCCTGGAAAGCCGAAGCCGCCACAGGCACGCCGGGCACCACCACCTCGATGTCGGGATGCGGCATGTTGAGGCGCCCCATGAAAGAGGTCGCCTTGCCATACACAATATACTCGGTGTTGGACTTTAATTTTTCGGCCATCCATTTGGCCCCCTGGAACCATACCAGGTCTATCGTTCCTGTGCTGTCCCTGAATCTCGCCACCAGCCGTTTGGTGCGCTTATCACCCACGAACTGCAGCTCCACGATCTGCCCCCGCAGCTGGTAGGCTACCGATTCCTCGCTGACATCCCTTACCGACTGGAACTGTGTTTTGTCCACATAGCGAAAGGGATAATGTGTTAAAAAATCCCGGTAGGTAAACAGGGCAAGCTCTTTTTGCAAAGCCTCCGCCCGCACAGTGCCTATACCCCTGAGGTATACGACCGAAATATCCAGAAACGAAGCCGGGCTGTTCATTGCAAGGCAAATTTACTACACCCTGCCTGTTAATACAATTCCCAAAGCCCGATTTGTCCACATTTATTCTGCTGTATTTTTACAGCTGTGAAAGTTGCCGCCTTCATAGCGATGCTGCTCGTCAGCATGACGGTAAAAAGCCAGTTCCTGGATACCTTTAAGGTGCTGCTCCGCTCCAAGCCGAGCATCGATGCGCGCCTGGAATCCCGCTACTCCTTTTTCAACAACACCGCCACCAAAGTATCGGGCGTGAGGCTCGGCCTTACCTTCCGACGGAAGCTGCGTGTGGGCATCGGCTACAGCTGGCTCGACGGCGATGTCAGCGACAAGCTGAAGATCCAGGGGCTGTCGGGCGAGGTCAATGTCGATAATTACCTGAAATTCCATTACCTGTGCTACTACGCCGATTTTGTATTCTATAAAAGCAGGCGCTGGCAGCTGAGCGTGCCCATACAGGCTGGCACAGGGCTGGCCTGGTTCCGCTACAGGTACAACGGGGAAACGGTGCGATCGAGAAAACACTTCCTGCTCATATACGAGCCGGGCATGAGCGTGCAGTTCAAGATCTTTACCTGGTGCGGCCTCGGCCTCGATATGGGCTACCGCTTTGCCCTGAAGAATACCGCTAATGTCGGAGAGAAGCTAAATTCCTTTACCTGTGCGCCCAAGCTGCTCATCTGGTTCGACCAGATTTTTTTCGAAGCAGCGCCGAAATCAAAAATCACCAAAAAGTACGGACCCGCGTACTGGTAATACGGCCAGGAGATTTCTTAACACAGACCCCTAGCTGTTGTTCTCGTTCTTTTCCGAAAGATCGGGCAGAAAGAACAGGATAAAAGTGGCGATGACGGGCAGCAGGATGCCAATCAGAAACCACTTCTTAGGGTTGCGCCCCATGCGGTTGGCAAAGGTGGCTGTAATCAGAGGAATACTAAATAGGGCCAAAAGCCCCATCGAGATAAATAGCGCAGCTCCCATCGTGGTTGAATTTTGATTCAAAATTAAGAAATAACTTATTATTCATGGAATTTGCTTTATTAAAATCTTAAAGTTCATGTTTCTTATTTAGAAAAAAGGATTTTTATTTACCTTGACTGGAAATCCATTTATTTTTGGGCGCCTGCCTATCGGCAGATAGGCCCGGGCGGGCCATCGTGGCTCGCTTCCCGCAAAAAATGCGGGAGAGCTCAGACAGACCACTCTGTCCCTGGCGCTCATACTTTTAATCTATAAACTTAATTCTAAGGCGGTAAGGATGGCGTGAAGGATTGCAGCGGAAATCCTCCCACGACGCGTCGTGGGAGATTGCAGCGAAAAGCCTGATCCCGCTGCCTCCTTGCGGGACACGCCCAAAACAGTTAAACGGAGACAAACCAAAAAATGGATGCAGGCATTAAGGCCCGACAAATGCTATAATTTATAGCAGCAAGCTGTTTTTTAAATGTGTATTTTTACCGTGCATGAACGAGCATTTAGACGCCAGCGGCGAAAAACAGACCAGCACCGACAAGGATTACGAGAAGGCCCTGCGCCCCGTTGAGTTCAGTGATTTCAGCGGGCAGGAAACCGTGGTGGACAATCTGCGCATTTTTGTGATGGCCGCCAAGCAACGCGAGGAAGCTCTGGACCATGTGCTCCTGCACGGC
>Ga0233425_10001938_pt1 | contig 43319 bp, 41 predicted proteins | sample Watercolumn_Towu_2_FD_181712 | JGI IMG/M metagenome (GOLD analysis project Ga0233425, IMG submission 181712) | Freshwater microbial communities from Lake Towuti, South Sulawesi, Indonesia - Watercolumn_Towuti2014_140_MG | ecosystem: Environmental > Aquatic > Freshwater > Lake | place...
TTCTGCGGTCGATCATGCGCCGGTCGGCGAAGACCGACTGAATGGCGGACACGCCCTGATTCCCGGCCCTGACGGCACGAGGAAAGGGACGGCGGGAACGATTCTCCTTCAGGTCGACGATCGCCTGCTCCAGTTTCTTCGGCTCGATGTTGAAGGAGACAGGGTCGATGTCCACGAACACGGGTGTAGCGCCGAGGAGACTTATCACCTCGGCCGTCGCGGTGAAAGTGAAGGGCGTCGTGAAGACGGCGTCCCCCGGACCGATGCCGAGGGCCATAAGCGCCATGAGGAGGGCGTCCGTACCCGAAGCGCAGCCGACGGCGTGTTTCACGCCGACGTAGCCGGCGAGTATCGCTTCCAGTTCCCGGACCTCCGGTCCGCTCACATACTGGCCGTGGGCGAGAACCGATGCGATTCCGGCATTCAGTTTATCCGCGATTCGCCGCTGCTGGGAGGCGAGGTCTATAAAATCCATAATTCATGATCCAATCTCTTTATTCGCTTCCCCCTTCCTCTCCGCTCGCGGATGGTGGGGAAAAGGCGTTTTCATTTCAGCTTCCGCTCCCATGACCAAGCGGTGCGGATGATGAATTCAAGGTCGTCGTGGCGGGGCTGCCAGCCGGTGAGGCGGCGCAGAAGGCTGCTGTCGGCTACGAGGGCGGGAGGGTCGCCGGCGCGCCGGGCGGTCTCCTCCACGGGGAATGCGACCCCTGTGACCTTCTTTGCCATGTCGACCACCTCACGGACGGAATAGCCGTGGCCGTACCCGCAATTCATGATTTCCGTTTTGCCGCTTTCGATCAGCCGGTCGAGGGCCAACAGGTGCGCGGCGGCAAGGTCATCCACGTGGATATAGTCTCGGATGCAGGTGCCGTCCGGCGTCGGATAGTCGGTCCCGAAGACGGCGAGCTTGGGATATTCGCCCTTGGCGGTCTTCAACGCCCGGGTAATCAGATGCGTGGCTTCCCGGTAGGATTGGCCGATCCTGCCCTTCGGATCCGCGCCGGCAACGTTGAAGTAGCGGAGCGCAGCATAGCGGAAGTCCGTTACCGTCGAGAGATCGGCCAAGATCCGTTCGATCATCGCCTTCGAGGCGCCATAAGGGTTGATCGGCGCGAGCGGCGCCCGCTCGTCGACGGGGTTCTTTACCGGGATGCCATAGACGGCGGCGGTCGAGGAGTAAATGAGATGCCCGACGCCGCTCTGCCGCATCGCATCGAGGAGGTTCAGGGTATTGGTCACGTTGTTCCGGTAATAGGCGAGGGGTTCGCGGACCGATTCCTCGACCTGGATTGAGGCGGCGAAGTGAATCACCGCATCGGGCCGGAAGGCGTTGAGCGTCTCCACGATAAACGACCGGTCGTCCAGGTCTCCGCAAACGAGACGGCCGGAGAGGATCGCCCATTGGTGGCCGGTGGAGAGATTGTCGATAATGACAAGATCGTGGCCCGCTTCACCGAGGGTTTTAACGACGTGGCTGCCGATATATCCGGCGCCGCCGGTGACAAGTATTTTCATGGGCATTGCTCTATCCCATCCTTTCCAAAAAAACAAGCCCCGATGCGCGGGCGGGGCAGTTTGCCGGAGGCGGAGGCGCAGCGAATCCATTTCGAAAAAAGCGGAGCAACATCGTAGGGTAAAAATATCAGCGGGAACAATCAGCGGGAACTCCTTGACATATCTCCGTCAGCCTTTCTATAATATAACATTTTTGAAAGGGAACTGTGGAGAGATGTCCGAGCGGCTGAAGGAGCACGACTGGAAATCGTGTGTATGCCCCCAAAGGTGTACCGCGGGTTCAAATCCCGCTCTCTCCGCCATAGCCGGGGGTCAGGCTGACCCCCTTTGGAAAAGATAGCCGGGCCCCGCGCGACCTCGGTCTGTGAACCCCGTCAGATCCGGAAGGAAGCAGCGGCAGCAGTCGCCGAAGTGTGTTGCGGGTCGCCTGGCTATCCCTTTTCCTTCGCACCCGGGTGGTAGTGTCCGTGGAATATCTCGTTCTCGCCAGAAAATGGAGACCCCAGGTTTTCGAAGACGTCCTGGGACAGGAGCATGTGGTGCGGACGCTCTCAAACGCGATCACCCAGGAGCGCATCGCCCATGCATTCCTCTTCAGCGGACCCCGGGGAGTGGGGAAGACGTCGATCGCCAGGATACTGGCAAAGGCGATCAACTGCGCGCAGGGGGCGACGCCGACCCCATGCAATGTCTGCGCAAACTGTTGCGAAATTACCGACGGAATAGCGATCGATATCCGGGAGATTGACGGCGCTTCGAACCGGGGGATCGATGAGATTCGGGAACTCCGCGAAAACGTGAAGTTCGTCCCCGCTTCCTGTCGTTACAAGGTTTATATCATCGACGAGGTCCACATGCTGACCCGGGAGGCTTTCAACGCCCTCCTGAAGACCCTCGAGGAGCCGCCTTCCCATGTGATCTTCGTCTTTGCCACAACCGAGACCCAAAAGGTACCGGCAACGATTCTTTCACGGTGCCAGTGCTTCGACTTCCGGAGGATACCGATCAGGCTGATCGCCGACAATCTGAAAAAGATCGCCGCCGCCGAAGGGGTCCGGATCAGCGACACGGGGCTTTATTGGATCGCCGAGGCGGGCGACGGGAGCCTCCGCGATTCGCAGAGCATCTTCGATCAGGTGATCTCCTATGCGGGGTTTGAGATCGAAGACACGGCGGTGGAGGAGATCCTCGGGCGCTCGGATCGGCGCTTCCTCTTTCATCTGTCCGAAGCGGTCCTGGGAAGGGACGCGGCCGGATGTCTGAAGATCATCGATGAGGCCTATTACGCCGGCCTCGATATGAAGTTCTTCTACCAAACGCTCCTCGGCCATTTTCGGAACCTTCTCCTTGTTGCCATTACAGGCGGCGAGGGCGCCCTCGTCGATCTCCCCGTCGATGAATTGGAGAAACTGAAACTGCAGGCGGAAGGGGTGCCGAAGGACACCTTCCAGCGATACCTGGAGATCCTGATGGCTGAAGAAGAGACGGTCAGTCGGAGCCAGAACGCGCGCCTGAACCTCGAGGCGATACTCTGCCGGATGGCATGGTTGGAGCCCCTGATCCCCATCGAAGCGGTCCTATCCCGGATGGAGGGGCTGGAGAAGCGGCTGGCGGATAATGGCGCGCAGCCGGTCTTGGGGGAGACGAAAAGCCGCACGGCGGCCGCAGGGGCTTTGGGCGACGCCCGGCACCGGACGGCTCAACCGACGCCTTTGGATGGGGCGCCGCCAAGACCACGAGTCCTGGAAGAGCGCGTGAGCTACGGATCCGGCGGCGCTGTCGCTTCGCCGGAGAGCTGGAAGGATTTCAAGGAGTTCGTGAAGCGAAAAGATGCGGCTCTCTGCGCAAAGATCGAATCGGGGCAGTTGCAGGCCGTCGAAGAGGGGCGTCTCCGGATCGGCTTTGCAAAGGATTATATCTTCCGTGACGACGTGGAAGCGGGGAAGACGGCGCTCGAGGATCTCGCCCGACAGTTCTTTGGGCGGGAGACGATCCTGGGGATCGAAACCCTCGAGGCGGAAACCGCCGGTCCGGCAACCATAAAAAATAATATTGGGAACGGTCCGGCTGCCCGGGCGGCGAAGAACCACAAGCTCCAGGAGATCAGGCGGGAGGCGCTTTCTCATCCCCTTGTCCGGAAAGTTCTCGATGTGTTTCCCCATGCGGAAGTCAGGGATGTGAGATTGCGAGAAGTCTCGGGGTCGGCAGCCGCTTATGCACCCCCTCGATCGGATGCCGCGGATTTGCCTTTGCCCGAAGAGTCCCATGACCTTCCGCAGGAGGATCAGTGACCCGTGCAACCAAGCCGTCCCATTTTATTCAAGGAGGTTAGCGCAACATGCAGAATTTCGGCAACATCATGAAACAGGCGAAGAAGATGCAGGAGAGGATGATGGAGCTCCACGAAGAGCTGGCGGGAAAGACCGTCGAAGCGACGGCCGGCGGCGGGATGGTCGCGGTTACCGTCAATGGGAAGTTCGAGATCCTCTCGCTGAGGATAGAAAAAGAGGTTGTCAATCCCGAAGATGTGGAAATGCTTCAGGACCTGATCATCGCGGCGGTGAACGAAGGGATACGGAAGGCCCAGGAGATGTCTGCTTCCGAGATGGCAAAGATCACCGGCGGGATGCAGATTCCCGGCTTGACGTAGGGAGGCCAAATGAGCGGTTACGCCCTTTCGATCAAGCGGCTGATCAAAGAGTTGTCGAAGTTACCCGGCATCGGAGAGAAGACCGCGGCAAGGCTTGCGACTCACATCCTGCGCGCCTCCGACGAGGACGCCCGGAGACTGGCCGAGAGTATCCTCGACGTGAAGCTGAAGATCCGCCTCTGCTCCGTATGCTTCAATCACGCCGAAGGCGAGATCTGCGACATCTGCGCCGATGCCGGCAGGAACCGGGAGTCCATCTGTATCGTCGAGGAGACGGATTCCCTGATTGCCTTGGAGCAAAGCGGAGAATACCAAGGGGTGTACCATGTTCTCCACGGGGCGCTCTCCCCGCTCGACGGCATCGGTCCGGAACAGCTCCGTATCCGCGAGCTCCTGGCCCGGATCGACGCACACCCCGTTCTGGAGGTGATCGTGGCCACAAATCCGAACGTGGCGGGGGAGACGACGGCGCTGATGATTTCAAAGCTACTGAAGGAGCGGGGTGTCAAGGTCACCCGGATCGCCCTCGGCATTCCCGTTGGCGGAGATCTGAAATACGCGGACCGGATGACGCTGGCGAAGTGCCTCGAATATCGTCGCGGGGTATAAAGCTATCGGGGTCACCACGATCCCGTCTCGTGCTGAGCCTGCACCTCTGTGCTTTTTACGCACGGAGCATCGATTCCCTGACAGTGCCGGTTCTTGGCTTTACCGGTCCCGGTTGTGCGCCAAACGAACTTTTTTCCAGCCAACCACCTGTCCGGACGACCGCCCGATATCTTGAGCGGGGTCGCATATCTATTTATAACTTTCCGTTTTGTTTTGGGTTTATACGTCGTACCTTCTTCCATCAGTGGGAACCGAAAAAGATACGATGTTGGCATCCATTTTGCTCAACTCAATCGGTTCAGCTTCCCTTGCACCGCGCTTGCTAAAATAATACACTAAGCATGCGGGCTCGAAAAATTATTGACAGCGTATGTCATGTGAGATAGTAAAGGCGCGATTATTCATAACAGCCAATCACTACGGGAGATTTGACGAATGTTAGAAATCAGATGGCATGGGAGAGGCGGTCAGGGGGCGGTCACGTCGGTGGAGCTGTTTGCCCTATCCGCCATCGAAGAGGGGAAGTATGCGCAGGGATTTCCGAGCTTCGGGACCGAGAGGCGCGGGGCGCCGGTGACGGGGTTCAACCGCGTCGACGACAAACAGATCAAGACCCGCTCGGGCATCTACCATCCGGACGTTGTCGTCGTCCTCGACGCAAGCCTTGTCGCCTTGGTTGACGTCGCCGAGGGTTTGAAACCGGAGGGAATACTGCTGGTGAACAGCACCAAATCCTTGGAGGAGCTTAAAAAAGACATCCGTTTCAGAGGAAAGATCGCGACCTGCGACGCAACGGGTATCGCGTGGAAAGAGCTGGGCGTGCCCATCACGAACACGACCATGCTGGGGGCCCTGGTGAAGATTACCGGCACGGTGAAGATCGAGTCTCTGGAGGGTCCCATCGAAGAGAGATTCGGCAGGATCGCCAAGAAAAATATGGCGGCCGCGAAGAGCGCCTACGATCAGGTCAGGATCATCAACTAAGATAAACTAACACTTGAGGGTGTCATGATGACAGAGAAAAAATGGCCAGAAACCTGGCAGGAGATCAATCCCGGATGCATGGTATTCCGGCCGGGAAACGCATCGGAGTATCATACGGGAAGCTGGCGGGCGAAGCGCCCGATCTGGGATAACTCAAAGTGCATCAAGTGCGGCGTCTGCTATATTTTCTGCCCCGAAGGATGCATCACCGAGGGTGCGGACGGATTCTTCGAAGCGAACTTCGACTACTGCAAAGGGTGCGGCATATGCGCCCACGAGTGCTGGCCGAAGGCGATCGCTATGGTCAATGAGGAGGATTGAGGATGGGCAAGCGAGTTGGAATGGAAGTCGCGATTGCGTCCGCTGAAGCGGCCGCACTCTGCAAATTCGATGTGGCAGCCGTATATCCCATCACCCCTCAGTCCCATGTCGCCGAGCATCTCTCGGACATCGTCAATGACGGGCGTGTGGACGCCTCCTTCATCACCGTGGAGTCGGAACATTCGGCGCTTAGCGCCGCGGTCGGCTCCTCGGCGACCGGCGCCCGCACCGTGACGGCGACGAGCTCCCAGGGGCTCCTGTTCATGAGCGAGATCCTGCCCATCGCCTCGGCGCTGCGGCTTCCGATCGTCATGCTCATCGCCAACCGCGCCGTCTCGGGTCCGATCAACATCTGGAACGACCACAGCGATATCATGCCGATGCGGGACACGGGCTGGATCTCCTTCTTCGCGGAGAACGGCCAGGAGGTGGTCGACATGACCATCCAGGCATTCCGGGTGGGCGAGGACCGCAGGGTGATGCTCCCCGTCAACGTGAACATGGATGGATTTCAGTTGACCCACATGGTCGAGCCGATCATCATGCCCGATCAGGAAGAGGTGGACCGTTTCCTCCCCCCCTATGTTCCCTTCGCGACACTGCATCCCGACAAGGTCGTTTCGATGGGGACGCTGGGCATGCCGGAGATCTACGCCGAGGCGCAGAAATCCAAGGATGTGGCACTGGTCAATTCGATCAAGGTGGTCAGGGAGGTCTGGAAGGAGTGGGAAGCGCAGTTCGGACGAAAGTATGAACCGATCCAGTCCTACCGGACCGAGGATGCGGAGATCGCCCTGATGACCATGGGGTCGATGGGCGAGACGGCGGAGATCGCCGTCGACGAACTCCGGAAGGAAGGCGTCAAGGCCGGCCTGCTGAAGATCAAGCTCTGGCGGCCTTTCCCTTTCGACGAATTGAAGAAAGCAGTCAAGGGGCTCAAAGTCCTGGCCGTGACCGATCGCGCCTGCTCCTTCGGTGGTCCGGGCGGTCCCGTCTTCTCGGAGATCCGCTGCGCCCTCTACGATGTAGCGAAGCGTCCGAAGATCGTCAACTACCTCATCGGGCTCGGCGGCAGGGACGTCCAGGTAGAGAATTTCATGGATATGGTCCGGCGGGCGGCAAAAGGAAAATTATCGGAACCATACGAATTTTACGGAGTGAGGGGATAATGAATACGGCAATAAAAAACCCTAAGAATACGGTCGAGAGCTTCGAGTTGTATGCCCCAAAGCTGGCCACCAAAGAGGAATTTTTTGTCGGCGGTCACCGCGCCTGCCAGGGTTGCGGCGAGGCGCTGGCGATCCGCTTGATGCTCAAGGCCCTCGGGAAGGATACGGTCATCACCAACGCGACCGGCTGTATGGAGGTCATCTCCAGCGTCTACCCGACAACGGCCTGGAGGGTCCCCTGGATTCACGTCGCGTTTCCCAATTCCGCATCGGTCGGTTCGGGTGTCGAAGCGGGTCTCACGGCGCTTAGGCGCAAGGGAAAGATCGCCGACCGGCGCGTCAAGTCGGTGGCCATCGGCGGCGACGGCGGCACGATGGACATCGGCTTCCAGGCCCTCTCCGGGGCGATGGAGCGCGGCCACGATATGCTTTACGTCTGCTTCGACAACGAGGCGTACATGAACACGGGCATCCAGCGCTCGAGCGGCACGCCCTTCCTCGCCTCGACGACGACCGCCCCCGCCGGCAAGGTGGTCCCCGGAAACCAGGTCTGGAAGAAGAACCTGCCCGAGATCATGGTGGCCCACAATCTACCCTATGTGGCAACGGCTTGCCAAAGCTATCCCATCGATTTTATGAACAAGGTGAAGAAGGCCCGCAAAGTAAAGGGCCCTTCGTACATCCACTGCTTTGTGACCTGTCCAACCGGGTGGCGCTCCCCCTCCGAGACCTGCATCAAGTTAGGGCGGCTCGCGCTCGAGACGGGAATCTTCCCCCTGTATGAGGTGGAGGACGGTAAATACCGTCTGACCGTGGAAGTTCCGGAAAAGCGGCGCCCCGTCCAGGAATACCTCAAGGGGCAGGGGCGGTTCCGGCATCTGACCCCGGACCAGATCCGGGTCATCCAGGAGCGAGTCGACATCGAATGGGAAACCCTCATGATCAAGGTGAGAAACTCCAAATCCCGAGAAGAGCTGAGGGCCCCGCGAGGGTAAAGATCGGCGGCAATACCATCTTAAGACGAGGTTGATGAGATATGGAAGAAAGGGTTAAGGAGATCATCCAGCAATACAGAGGGGACAAGAGTTACCTCGTCCCCATCCTTCAGGATGTCCAGAAGGAATTCAATTACCTGCCCAAGGAGGCGCTGTGCTCGGTCAGTACCCAGTTGAGTGTGCCGATCAGCCGCGTCTACGAGGTGGTAACGTTCTACAAGGCCTTCAGCCTAAAACCCAAGGGACGCTACCAACTCAGTCTCTGCATGGGGACGGCCTGTCATGTCCGGGGGGCCGAGCTGATCGCCGGCAACATCTCGGATATCCTGGGCATCAAGGAAGGGGACACGACGGCCGACCTCGAGTTCTCCTTCGAGACGGTCGGCTGCCTCGGGGCCTGCGCCTTGGGGCCCGTTCTGGTGGTGAACGGCGAGTATCACGGGCACATGAACATCGCCAAATCGACAAAGATTCTCAAGAAATTAGGGAAAAAGGGTGCGACCGATGATGAGCAAGATTGAATCCTTCGATGAATTGAAAAGCGTGCAGGAGAGGCTCAAGGCAGGCCGCGACCCCAAGAAGCCCTGCATCACCATATGCGTCGGGACCGGCTGTCTGGCCTATGGGACTCAGAAACTGGTGGACAACGTCCGCGAGGAACTGGCAAAGCGCGGCTTGACCGATAAGATCGATTTCCGAACCACCGGCTGCCACGGGTTCTGCGAACGGGGTCCGATGGTCATCCTTTCGCCGGAGAAGACATTCTACCAGCGCGTGGGACTCGCGGATGCCGCAGAGATCATCGATAAGACCCTCTTGAAGGGCGAGATCATCGACCGGCTCCTCTACGTTGATCCCGCCACCGGCGTGAAGGTGGTTCACGAGGACGATGTGCCGTTCTACAAAAAACAGACCCGCCTGGTCCTCGGTCTCAACAGCAAGATCAATCCGGAGAGCATGGAGGATTACCTGGCCATCGGCGGATACAGCGCCCTGGGGAAGGCCCTCACCGGCATGAAACCGGAAGCGATCATCCAGGAGGTGATCAAGGCGAACCTCCGGGGCCGGGGCGGCGGCGGTTTCCCCGCCGGCTGGAAATGGGATTCCACGCGAAAGGCCAAGGGCGAACCCAAATACATCGTCTGCAACGCCGACGAGGGAGACCCCGGCGCTTATATGGACCGCAGTCTCCTGGAGGGGAACCCCCATCTGGTCCTCGAGGGGATGATCATCGGCGCTTACGCCATCGGATCCAGCGAGGGTTACATTTACGTCAGGAACGAATACCCGCTCGCCGTGAGCAACATCAACATCGCGATCCGGCAGGCCAGGGATGCGGGTCTCCTCGGAGCGAACATCCTGGGAAGCGGTTTCTCCTTCGATGTGAAGATCAACCGGGGCGGCGGCGCCTTTGTTTGCGGCGAGTCCTCCGCGCTTTTCGCCTCCCTGGAGGGACGGGCGGGAGAGCCCCGCGCCAAATATATCCACGCGACGGACAAGGGGCTCTACGACAAGCCCACGAACCTCAACAACGTCGAGACCTGGGCGAACGTCCCGTTTATCATCAACCGGGGCGCCGACTGGTATACGGGCATCGGTACCGAGGGGAGCAAGGGGACGAAGATCTTCTCGCTGGTCGGCAAGATCAACAACACCGGGCTCGTCGAGGTTCCCATGGGAACCACCCTCCGGGAGATCGTCTTCGAGATCGGCGGCGGGATCCCCGACGGCCTGAAGTTCAAGGCGATCCAGACGGGCGGTCCTTCGGGCGGCTGCATTCCCGAGAAATATCTCGACCTGCGGGTCGATTTCGATGAGCTGACCAAGATCGGCTCGATGATGGGCTCGGGCGGTATGATCGTCATGGACGAGCGCAACTGCATGGTCGATGTGGCCAAGTACTTCACGAACTTCCTGGTCTCGGAGTCGTGCGGCAAGTGCGTTCCCTGCCGCGAAGGCGTCCGGCGCATGCGGGATATCCTGGTGGATATCGCCGACGGAAAGGGAAGGGACGGGGATGTGGAACTCCTCGAGAGGATGTCCGCGGCGATCATCGACGGCGCCCTCTGCGCCCTGGGGAACAGCGCCCCGAACCCCGTGCTGAGCACGATCCGTTATTTCCGCGACGAGTACAAGGCGCATATCGAGGAGAAGCGTTGTCCGGCGGGCGTATGCAAGGCCCTGATCACCTACAGCGTGGATGCCGAGAAGTGTACCGGCTGTATGGTCTGCAGCAAGGTCTGCCCCACGGGGGCGGCGAGCGGCGAACGCAAGAAGGCGCACACAATCGATCCGGCAAAGTGTACCAAGTGCGGCGCCTGCAGGGAAAGCTGTAAATTTGATTCCATCATCGTGAGGTAAGGGGTAAAAATGATCAATCTGACGATAGACAATAAAAAGATCGAAGCGGAAGCGGGGCAGACGATTCTGGAGGTAGCAGGGGAAAACGGCATCGTCATCCCGACCCTGTGTTCCCATGAGTCCCTCGAACCCTCGGGCGCCTGCCGTCTCTGTGTCGTTGAAATCAAGCACGGGAAAAGAACGCGCGTGGTCACCTCCTGCCTCTACACCGTTACCGAGGGTCTGACCGTCGATACGAGGAGCGAGCGGGTCATGGCGGTCCGCCGCCTCGTCCTCCAACTGCTTCTGGCGCGCTGCCCCGAGTCGGCGCAGCTCAGGGAGCTGGCCGCGGAGATGGGTATCGCGCCCGAGCAGCGGTTCACGCAGGATGCGGACAACGTGAAATGCATCCTGTGCCGGATGTGCGTGCGGACCTGCGAAAAGGTCGTCGGCGTCAGCGCGATCGGGTTCTCCTACCGGGGAACCGAGAAGACCGTCTGCACCCCCTTCAAGGAAGACTCGGCAACCTGTATCGGCTGCGGCGCCTGCGCCTACATCTGCCCCACGGGGCATATCGAAATGGAGACCACCGCTACCGGCGACTCGCGGACGATCTGGGGCCGGACCTTCCGGATGCAGGCCTGTAAGGTCTGCGGCCGGTATTTCGCTCCGGAGGATCAGTTGACCTACATCAGCGCGAAGACAGGCGTCCCGGCCGAGGATCTGGCGGTCTGCGTGAGCTGCCGCTGATGTCCTGACGCCTGTTTAGGCAGGCAGAGAATATCCAAACAGAAAGCCCCTGTGATCGAATCGATCACCGGGGCTTTCTGCATTCATCGTTAACCTCCTTTTGACTTCTGTCAGATGTAAGAAAGTCGAGCGTTGCTGCCATTTTTCCCATATTTTACCAACATGGTTTTTGGTCTTTATTACCACAAAATACCCAACCATGAAAGTTCAATGGCGTTGATTTTATAGTGAATATTTTCTTTACATTTCTTATTAAATAACATACGGTTGCATAAAAAGTCACAAAAAACCAACTTGGTATATTAATTGTTAGGCTGCGACCGAATCTATTCACACCCGTAAGGAGATTTTCTGCATTGGATATTCCACGGATCTTCAACATCACCGAAAGTGCTCACCGCATCCATAACCCGTTCACACCTGAAAAGCTCGCCACTCTCGGCGCTGCGCTGCGTCTGGAAACGGGGACTCGAGTGCTCGACCTCGGCAGTGGTTCGGGGGAGATGCTGTGCACCTGGGCACGCGATTATGGAGTCATCGGCACCGGCATCGACATGAGCCAGTTGTTCACCGAGCAAGCGAAACTCCGTGCTGAAGAACTCGGCGTCGCCGATCAAGTCAAGTTCATCCATGGCGATGCGGCCGGCTATGTCTCTGACGAGAAGGTCAGCGTGGCAGCTTGTGTCGGTGCCACTTGGATCGCCGGGGGAGTCGCCGGCACCATCGGGCTTCTAGCGCGGAGCCTGCGCACCGGAGGGATCATCCTCATCGGCGAGCCCTACTGGCGGCAGTTACCGCCGACGGAGGATGTTGCCAAGGGGTGTCTTGCCGGCTCAATCTCCGACTTTCTCCTGCTTTCGGAACTTCTCGCGTCTTTCGGCCACCTTGGCTACGACATCGTGGAAATGGTTTTGGCTGACCAAGACAGCTGGGACAGATACGAGGCGGCCAAGTGGCTCACCATGCGCCGATGGCTTGAAACCAATCCCGACGACGAGTTCGCGAAAGATGTTCGAGCCCAACTGACCGTGGAACCCGAGCGTTACGCCGCTTACACGCGTGAATACCTGGGCTGGGGCGTCTTCGCGCTGATGACGCGGTGATGCGTTGGCGCATCCGGCGGATCGTCAACGGCTATGCCGCGCAACAGATGGTGGCTCACCGAGAGGTGATTGCGCCGGAATTCATTTCTTATGGTCTGTTTATCCGTGCAATCAACAGAAAGGTCTGTCTCAAGCAGGCCTAACAATTCATTCAAGCCGACGCCGCTTCGCGGCACGGCTTAATTCAGGCGATGGGCCGGGGACGAAGAAAATAAAGGCGTCCCCGCCCCATCGGTGGAGCTGAGCTTGCGTTCATCCCAGCTCTTTGCTGGGCAGCTTTAAAAGGAAGAAATAATAAGGAGTCTGCCATGAGAAAAAAAAGTATTTGGATATTCGCTGCAATGGTGTTTCCCATGCTGGCATGCGTTTTGGCGACATCTCCGATGGCCGAAGCTGCCTATCCCGACAGGCCGATTCGGCTGATCATCCCCTTCCCGCCGGGAGGAAACACGGATATCATCGCCCGGTCGCTCGGCAACGAGCTGGCGAAGAACCTCGGCGTGGCGGTCGTCATCGAGAACCGCGGCGGCGCGGGAGGCATGCTGGGTTCGGAAGTCGTGGCAAGATCTACCGCCGATGGGTACACGCTTATGATGGTGTCGGCGAGCCACGTGATCAATCCCAGTATGCAGAAAAGAATCCCTTACGACACGATCAACGATTTCGCCGGCATTTCCATGGTGGCGGACGTGCCGACGGTTCTGGTCGTGCATCCTTCGGTGCAGCCAAAAACACTCAAGGAGCTGATTGCCTATGCCAAGACGAACCCCGATAAACTGAACTTCGCGTCATCGGGAAAGGGCACCGTCGGCCACCTGTCGGGCGAGCTGCTCAAGTCGATGGCGGGGATCAAGATGGTGCATGTACCGTACAAAGGCAACGGTCCGGCGATGATCGACCTGCTTGCCGGGTACGTGCAGTTGCTGTTTTCCAGCATGCCTTCCGCGATGCAGCACATCCAGTCGGGCGCGGTCAGGTCGATCGTCATGACTGGCGCAAAGCGCTCCACGGCCGCGCCCAACATCCCGACCATGGCCGAAGCGGGCCTGCCTGGTTTCGAGGTGTCGACGGGTTTCGGCATGTTCGCGCCAGCCAAGACACCGCGTGCGGTCATCAAACGGTTGCACGACGAGGTGGTGAAGTCTCTGCAGGCGCCTGCGGTGCGAAACAGCCTTGCAAGCCAGGGTGCCGAGCCGGTGGGAAGCACTCCGGAGGAATACGATGCTTTTGTCCGGTCTGAAATTGCAAAGTGGATGAAGGTCTGCAAGGACGCGGGCATCCAGCCGGAATGATCAAGAGAAGGGATTCGATATGAGACTGCTGACCTTCGCGCCGCAGGGAAGTATCGGGAATACGCGTCTGGGCGCTCTCGTCAACGACGATGTCATCGATCTAACGGCCCTGGATGAGGCATGGCGGCACGACCACCCGGGTTTTGAACCGCTTCCTGCAACGATGAAGACCCTGCTGGAGGCCGGAGATGCCGGCCTCGACCGGGTGCGTACACTGCTGAGGTACGATGGGTCCAAGCGGACGGGCCCCGTTGAAGGCTGGGTATTGAAGTCGTCGTCGGTCCGGTTCTATCCGCCGGTGACCGATGCCCAGAAATTTCTTTGCGTGGGGAAAAACTATCGCCAGCATCTGGAGGAGCTTCGACGCAACGATCTGCTCCTGGAGACGCCGCAGGAGCCGACCGCTTTTGTCAAATATAACTATTGCCTGTCGGGTCACGAGTGGAATGTGGCGCGGCCGGAAGGCATCGTTCGGCTCGATTACGAGCCGGAACTTGTGTTTGTCATCGGCAAACGGGCACTCGGCATCAGGAAAGCAGAGGCTTTCGAGTACGTTGTCGGTATCACGATCCTCAACGATCTTACCTGCCGCGATCTCCAGAGGCGGGAAGTGGCTTCGGGCTCCCGTTTCTGGACGGGGAAGAACATCCCGGGTTTCGGGCCGCTTGGGCCTTGCATCATCACCATGGACGAGATCCGTGATCCCTACGATCTCTGGATGACCTGCGCGGTGAATGGCGAACAGAGGATGCGGTTCAACACCGGGGATCAGATCTGGAAGCTACCGGACATCCTCGAACATTTTTCCCGTTACATCCCCTTCGAACCGGGGGATATGTTCGCGACGGGAACGCCGGGGGGAACGGCGATCGGAACACCGAATGCCGCCGGGCTTTTTCTGAAACCCGGCGATGTCGTGGCGTGCGGCATCGAAGGCATGATGACGCTCAGGACGCGTATCGCGCCGCCGGCCTAAAATTCGATCCCGGCGCGCTCCTTGACGCCGGCATGGTAATGATGGCGGATTTCATTGATTTCGCTGACCGTATCGGCGATAGCAACGATCTCTGGCGGGGCGTAACGCCCGGTGAGAATCAGGTCGATCAGGGCGGGTTTGTTCCCGATCAGATCGATGATGTCATGAAGGGGGATCAGCCCGAAGTCTGCCGCGACGTTGATCTCGTCCAGGATGACCATGTCGTAATCGCCCGAGGCGATCACCCGACGGGCCAGGTCGAGCCCCCGGCGGGCGAGCTCGATGTCGAGCGGTGCCGGATTTTCACGCATGACAAAACTGTCGAGGCCGGCCAGGTGAATGGTGAGGTTCGGGAGACACTTTTCCGCGGCGAGGAATTCGCCGTATTTACGCCCCTTCATGAACTGGATGACGCAGACCCGGTAGCCCTGCCCGACGGCGCGCAGCGCCTGGCCGAAGGCGGCCGTGGTTTTTCCCTTCCCGTTTCCCGTGTAAACCTGGACGAGCCCTTTCCGGTATTTTTCTGGAACGGCCTTTCTGGGGTCCTCGATGCTGTCCATCTATCCACCTTGATAATAAAAGGGGTAAAAGGGGTCAGGTCTTTAAAATTAGCGTTTCTCGCGTTTGTTAAAAAAACGCTAATTTTAAAGACCTGACCCCCGGAGATAGCGGCGGGCGACCTCTTCGGCGAGTGTATAGGGATCCGACTCCTTCCTGAGGAGCTGTCCGGCGAGATCTTCCATCTCCCCGCTTTTCATCAGATCTTTCAGGATCGGCTCCAGTATGGCGTCGCGGAGCGCCTCGTTGATTTCGATCATGGTCTTACGCCGAATCCGATCGCCCAAGAGGCCCGTTTCCACAAGCCGCCGGTGGTGGTCGCCGATCGCGGCGGCAAGTTCCTCCAGGCTCTTCCCGAAGGGGCCCGCCTCGAAGGCGTTACCGATCCTGATGACCGGTGGTCGCCAGCCGCCGGGGAATTGGGGGACCATGTTGAGCATGGCGGTGAGTTCGCTCATGAGTTGAGCCGTCCCGTCCCGGTCCGCCTTGTTGATGACGAAGATATCGGCGATCTCCATGATTCCCGCTTTGATCGCCTGGATCTCGTCGCCCATCCCCGGGACCAGGACGACGACGACCGTGTGCGAGTGGTTGATGATCTCCACCTCCTGCTGCCCGGTCCCCACGGTCTCCACCATGATGATCTCTTTCCCCATCACATCCATGACATGGACGGCATCGCCGACGGCCTTGGCCAGGCCGCCCAGGGCGCCGCGAGTGGCGAGGCTGCGGACGAAGACGCCCGGGTCTTCGGCGTGGCGCTGCATCCGGATCCGGTCGCCCAAAATCGCGCCGCCGGTGAAGGGGGATGTCGGATCGACGGCCAGGACGCCGACGGTCTTGTCCTTTTTGCGGAAGGACGTGATCAGGGCATCGACAAGGGTGCTCTTCCCCGCCCCGGGCGAGCCGGTGATGCCCAGAACGTGCGCGCGGCCCGTGTGCGGGAAAATGCGCTTAATCGAGGACTTCGCCTCGGGGAGACCGTCCTCGAGGTTCCTGATCAGCCGGGAGGCGGTCCGGACGTCACCCGCCCGGATCTTGCTAAGCTGTTCCTTTTCTGCCGATGTTTCCGCCATTTTTAATTCCGCGGTACGATGGTTGTCCGGATCCAGTCGACGATCGCATCGAGTTTGGCGCCGGGGGTGAAGATCGCCTTGATGCCGGCTTCGTATAGGGAAGGAAAGTCCGCTTCAGGAATGATCCCGCCGCCAATGACGGTGATATCTTCCGCCCCCCGCCCCTTTAAGAGCTCCACTACACGGGGAAAGAGGTAGCGGTGGGCGCCCGAGAGGCAGCTCAGGCCCACGACGTCCACATCTTCCTGGATCGCCGCCGTGGCGATCTGCTCCGGGCTCTGATGACAGCCCGTGTAGATCACCTCGAAGCCCGCATCGCGGAAAGCGCGGGCCAGCACCCGCGCACCCCTGTCGTGGCCGTCGAGCCCTGGTTTGGCCACCATGATCCGAATCTTTCTCTCAGTCATCAATACAACCCCGGATCGCGGTATTCGCCGAAGACCTCGCGGTAGACGTCGCAGATTTCCTGAACCGTCGCCATGTCTTTGACCGCGTCGATGCAGAACGGCATGACGTTTTCTCCCGTTTTGCAGGCCTGCTTCAGATCGTCGAGGTCCCGCCGAACGGCGCGGGAGTCCCTCCTCCTTCTTACGGACCGGAGTCGCTCGATCTGCCCTACCTCGACCTGCTCGTCAATTTCGACAACGGGGATTTGATAGTTCCCGCCGGTGGCGTATTTGTTCACACCGACCATCACCTTCTCGCCCGCGTCGATCGCAGTCTGGAACCGATAGGCCGCATCTGCAATCTCCATCTGGGGGAACCCTTTATCGATAGCGGCAATCATCCCCCCCATCGCGTCGATCTTTTCGATATACTCCCAGGCCTTCGACTCCATCTCGTTCGTCAGCGCTTCGACGAAGTAGGAGCCGGCCAAAGGGTCGATCGTGTTCGCGACGCCGGTCTCCTCGGCGATGATCTGCTGTGTCCGAAGCGCGATCTCCACGGCATGGTCGGAGGGAAGCGCGAGAACCTCGTCGAGCGAGTTGGTATGGAGCGATTGGGTGCCGCCCATGACGGAAGCCAGCGCCTCTATCGCCGTCCTGACAACGTTGTTGTATGGTTGCTGCGCCGTGAGCGAACAGCCCGCCGTCTGTGTGTGGAAGCGCAACCATAAGGAGCGGGGGTCCTGCGCATGAAAGCGGTCGCGCATCACCTTCGCCCAGATCCTTCGCGCCGCTCGCATCTTGCAGATCTCCTCGAAAAAATCGATATGGGCGTTGAAGAAAAACGAAAGACGCGGGGCGAACTCGTCGACGGCCAGCCTCTTGCGGCGGATCACATCCTCCACGTATTCGATCCCATCGCGGAGCGTGAAGGCCAGCTCCTGGATCGCCGTGGCCCCGGCCTCGCGGATGTGGTAGCCGCTGATGCTGATGGTGTTCCACTTCGGGACGTGCTTTGCGCCGAACTCGACGGTATCGCTGATCAGGCGTATCGACGGCTCCGGCGGGCACATGAATGTCTTTTGGGCGATGAACTCCTTGAGCATGTCGTTCTGGATCGTCCCGCCGATTCCCGTCAGCGGCACGCCTTTATGCTCCGCGGCCGCGCAGTACATCGCCCAGAGCACGGTGGCGGGGGGGTTGATCGTCATCGAGGTGGTGACCCGATCCATCGGGACTCCCTCCATGAGGGTCAGGAAATCCTCGAGGGTGTCGATGGCGACGCCGCAGCGTCCGCATTCGCCGCGCGCCTTGGGAGAATCGCTGTCGTAGCCCATCAGGGTCGGAAAATCGAAGGCGGTGCTGAGCCCCGTCTGTCCCCCCTTGAGGAGCATATGCCAGCGGGCGTTTGTATCCTTTGCGCTTCCCATGCCGGCAAACATCCGGAATGTCCAGAGGCGGCCGCGGTAACCGGTGGCCTGGTTGCCGCGGAGAAAGGGAAATTCACCCGGTACGCCGATGTCGCGGCTGAAATCGGTTTGCGCGATGTCTTCCGGGGTATAGAGCGGCTTGATTTCCAGATCGGAGACGGTGGACCAGCGTGCCTTCTGCTCGATTGCCGTCCCGGCGGACCGCCTGACCTCATCCTCCCACTTTCGGGTGAGGTCCGACGATTGCTTGAGTGTCTCTTTAAAAAAGTACATGTTCATTCTTCACAGCCTTCCCGGCGACCGTGTTTTCGTATCGCACCCCTCTGCCCTTTGTCAAGCGAATATAGCCCCTGCCGAGGCATGGTTCTAAAGGATGCGTTCCGGAGAAGTATTCTGCTTGAAATCTCGGGCTATCCGATATAAAAAAAGACGCTGTAAAGGGGAGAATATATGCAATCGCTGGGAGTGCTGATTTGCGGTTATCATCAGGAGGATGCCCGGACCATCAAGGCGTTTCTCGACAAGACCCTCGATACCTATGTGATATTGGTGAGCGCCTCTCGGAAGACGGATATGACGATCATCGACATCCTCAAGAAGGGACCGGAAGAGTGTTTTGAGGACGAAGAGACCAAAATCATGATGTTCCTTGGGTTTTCAGAAGTCCAGACGCACATGGTCCTCGAAGGCTTTCCCAAAAGCGACGGCCTTAAAAGGCCGATCTTCTGCGCGCTGACCGACCAGAACCGGCATTGGCCGCTTCGCGAGCTGATCGAACATCTCGCGGAGGAACACCGGCGATGGACTGGGAATCACAGTTGAGGCGGTCATCCGGAGAAATCTTTTAGAAGTGGCAGAAGGGGAAAGAAAAATCTCCAATGCGCGCTTCCAGGATCCGACTTTCACGATCCCAAGGTGACCTTCCGGAAGGGGAAAGGGGTTAGGAATAGTGGATAATGTAGCGGAAAACCCCGAGGAGCTGGAGAGCGGGGAGTTGGCCCGCCTCGCTGTGGATTTCTTACACCGGACGATTGTCCACCATACCCTCTGGTTCGCCGAGGTGGAACACCAGATGGGGAGGACGAAGGCCCTCGAGACGATGGGGGCGGTCTGGGAGAAGAGCTACGGCGTCCAGATGAAACGGCTCTCCGAGGCCCTCGGGTTCGAGCTGGAAAACGGCATCCCGAAAGCGCTCCTGGCGATGCCGAAAGAAAAACTCCTTCGTCTGCTCGGCGATCTGGGACGGAACTGGCTCGCGGGCGACGGGATCTGGTTCCAGGCCGTCGAGGCCCGCGACGGGATCTGGGACGCCAAGCGCTGCAACGACTCCTGCTGGACGCGCTTTTCCCCCTTCGAGGCCTGGTCGATCCGGCGGTTCCTAAAACTTCCGGAGTCGGCCGGCCTGGCCGGGCTGAAGCGGGCCCTGGGTTTCCGCCTCTATGCCGGGATCAACGTTCAGACGATCCGCGAGGAGAGCCCCGAGAGCCTCGTTTTCGAGATGAACAACTGCCGCGTCCAGACAGCGCGAAAACACAAAGGGCTCGCCGACTATCCCTGCAAGTCGGGGGGGCTCGTCGAGTACCGCGGCTTTGCCGAAACCATCGACCCCCGGATCCGGACCGCCTGCATCGCCTGCCCGCCGGACGACCATCCCGCGGAATGGTTCTGTGCCTGGCGCTTTACGTTGACGTAAGGTCCGTTACAGATCCTCAGGCGACCTGAGGATCCTGTCGCAAGATCCTTCTCAGAAGCTTCCCGGCCGGATCCCGGGGGATATCGCTGCGGATGAGAATCGCTTTCGGCAACCGGTAATCGGGCAGGTTTTCTTTGCAATATTCGAGAAACTCCTCCCTATCTCCTTGAATCCCCTCTCTCAGGGCGATGACCGCAACGATCGCCTGTCCTTTGACGCGGTCGGGGGTGCCGATCACCGCCGCATCCCTGATCTTGGGATGCCGCTTGAGGACCTCTTCGATCTGGCCGGGGTAGACGTTGAAGCCGTGAGAAATGATAAGATCGTCTTTCCTATCTACAAGGGTGAAGTACCCCTCTTCATCCATGCGGGCCAGATCCCGGGTGTAAAGCCAGCCATCGCGCAGCACCGCCCCGGTAAGCTCCTCGTTATTCCAGTATCCCTGCATGATCTGGGGTCCCTTGACCACCAGCTCGCCGACCTCGCCCACGCCGCAGTCGCGCTGCCCCGTTGTCACATCCACGATTCTGACTTCGGTATCCGGAAGGGGGAGACCGATCGTGCCTCGGGGGGCGCCGTGGGGGTAAGGCGTGATATGGGTGGCCGACGAGGCCTCGGATAAGCCGTAGGCCTCCATGATTCTTCTTCCGGTGAGCTCCTCAAACCGGTCATGGATTAACCCCGGCAGAGGCGCCCCGCCGCTGATGGCGACCTGTATGGATGCGAGATGGGTTTTGGCGACCTCGGGAGGGATCGACAGGAGGGCGCTCCAGAGACTCGGCACGGCCGGAAAAGAGATTGGTCGGTAGTTTTCCAGCATCTTCACCAACGAGAGGATGTCCATGAGATCCATCCGGGGAAGGAGGATCATCCGATATCCCTTGAGCACGGAAATGAGCAGGCAGGCCGACATCCCGAAGACGTGGAAGAAAGGGATGACACACATCACCGCGGCATTTCCGGCGCCGCTGATTCCCATCCAGATATCCGACTGGAGCACGCTGGCCACGATATTACGATGGGTCAATGTTGCTGCCTTGGGGGCGCCGGTAGAGCCGCTCGTATACTGAAGCACGGCCACATCGCGCGGAGAAACCTCCACGACCGGTTCGGCCGCGGTTTCAACCGAGGCAAGCGCCTCCAGGAAGACCTGGGGTTCAGGCGCCCCTTCTTCTCTGCGCAGTTTTTTCTCCAATCCGAAAACCGAATGGAGAATGACCGTTTTAACAGTGGTGTTCTTTACTACATTGTAGAGATTCTGGGCGAAAATATCCAGCGTAACGACCAATTTTGCGCCCGAATTGTTCAGACAATGTGAGAGCTCCTCGCCCTGGATTCCGACGCTGAGGTTTGCCACAACAATCCCAAGTTTGAGGGCGGCAAAATAAGCGATCACATAGGTAGGAGAGTTTACCAGGAGCAAGGCGATCCGCTCCCCTTTTTTTACCCCGGCCTTCTGGAGGACACAAGCGAATCTGTTCACCTTCTGATTGAGGTCTCGGTAGGAGGTGTCGGTCGCGTTGAAGGTGTAGGCGATATCATCCGGGTGTTCGGCAGCCGTATCCGTCAGAAACCGGTGGAGGGGAGTCTCCGGATAGGCGATGCTATGGGGAACGTGTTTCGCATAATGAGAGAGCCATGGTTTTTTCATTTTTACTGCTCCTGTGATTATGAACAGTTGTTTGCGCCGAGGATCCTGATCCGGCGGTCGATTCGGAGAAGCAGGACGAGCAGCGAGACGGCGAGGCAGATGACCCCCACCCCTATGATGATCCGGGAGACGGGGAAGAGACTGATCAAGTAGAAGGCCGTGGCGTTTGTTCCGGCGAAGGAGCCGACCGTGGAGATGAACAGGATCATGCCGGCAGTGAGTCCCGATTGCCGCTGCCAGGCGGCGATGATCCCGATGATGTAAGGGGAGACCATCGCCATGATCGAAATAGGGACGAGGAAGATCACGTTCATGGCGGCGAGCGATCCGAGGCGGACATCGGCGATATGCTCCGAGATGGATTCGCAGACGGGTTGGTAGATGACCGGGATCATCAACACCCAGATTGAGCAGACCACAAGGAAGGCGGCAAGCACCGAGATTCGCGGGAACCTGCGCGAAAGCCAGCCCCCCAAAACATAGCCCACCGAGAAGTGGACCATGAACGAGCTGATGATGCTTCCCCAGATATAGATGGAGCCCCCGAAGTAGGGTGACATCAGGTTCGAGGAGAGGATCTCCAGGCTCATCACCGCCGCGCCGAATGAGACCAGCAGGAGGATGAACCCGGCGTAAACGATCGGCATGCGCGGGCCTCCTAATTCTTCTGCATGAGGAGCAGGTTTGCCGGGTTGTAGTCATCCGTCAGGATCGGGGCCTTTTTGACGGCCGCCGTAACCCTGCACTTGGCGATCTCGGCGAAAAGATCGATCCGGCCGATCCTTCCGCCCAGGCGTTGCGCCTGTTTCCTGAGCCCTTCGGGGTCCGCGGCGGGGCGGTCGGAGGCAACGATGATGCAGCTCCCGCTTTTCTGTCCTTCAAAGACGAAGACCTTTGCAAAGACCGACCGCATCGTCGCGATCTGGGCATCGTAGAGCCGGTTGCCGCAAAAGAGATTTTGGATGACGATCCCGCCGTCGGTGAGGCGCGACCGGGCCAGTGTGAGAAACTCCTTTGTCGCCAGATGGGCGGGGATGTAGTCGGAATTGAAGGCGTCGAGCCAGATCTGGTCGTAGCGACCCTTGCTCTTCTTCAGGAACTGGCGGCCGTCGTCGATCGAGAGCGACTGGCCGGCCGGGACGCTGAACCCGAAATACTTGGCCGCCAGCTTTTCCACGAGGGGATCGACCTCCACCGAATGGAGCCTGACCTGCGGGAGGTGCATCCTGAAGACCGTCGGAATGTAACCCCCGCCGAGGCCGATCAGGCAGACCGACTTCGCCTCCGGCCGGAAGAGAAAACCGGCGAACATCATCGCGGTGTATTCGAAAACCGAGGCATCCGGTTTCTCGAGATCGAGGCAGGTCTGTCGCAGGTCGCGCTGGCGGCCGAAAATCATGCACCGCTCCATGCCCTCCTGGCGGATGGTGATGTGGTGGTAGATGGAGTCGCTCTCGTAGAGGATCTGGCCTCCCGGGGCGGCCATCGCCCGGGTCGCGGTGAAAAACCCGAGTAGGAAAAGAAAGATAATGGCTATTTTTGTCTGGCCGGTCATCAACGCATTCCCTTACAAAAAAGCGGGGTGAATCCGCCGCGCGCGTATTCTCCGCGGCTTGCCGCGGAGCGCTTCGATTTCTTACGGCGGTTCCGGTCCTTGTAAGCGATGTGGAGAAATATTTCAACCCCCTTTCTTGAGGGATACAAAGAAGACCGGACAAGACCGTCATTTCTTATGTATGGGGTTGAACAATCGCAGAAATCGCGATAGAAAGGGATTGTCCCGGAATGTAAAGCGCCGGGGAAAAAGGATCCGGGAATGGCAAAGGGTGGTGTGTTGGGCCTATGAGCGAATGCCGCTTTGAGAAATTTGAGGCCGAGGCGGCCTTCGGGGTTGAGAACCCCTAACGATGGACGAGCCGAAGATCAGGGTGGGGATCTGCGACGGTTATCCCGAAATCCGGGGACGCCTGAACGGTGTGTACCGAACGAACGGGTCTTTGCTGACCGGCGAGTTTACCGTCCGTCCGCGGGAGGGCTCGGTAGGTCTTTACGATGCCTTCGGCAGGGAGATCCTCCGTTCCCCGGCGATCCGCCTGGTTGCGGGGGGAAGGGAGACGTTTACCCTTCGCGAGGTGACAATCGGCGTTCGGTTCCATTGGGAGCGCCGGGAGGAGCAGACCTTTTCCGGGGACCTGGTGTTCATGCTTTCGGGGCAGGGGGCCCTTGTAGCCGTCAACGAGGTCTCCGTGGAGGAGTACCTCATGAGCGTCGTCGCCTCGGAGATGAGCGATGAAGCGCCCTTCGCCTTTCTCAAGGCCCACGCGATCGCCTCGCGGAGCTGGCTCGTCGCGATGCTCCGTCGCGGCAGGGATAGGGCGGGTGGCGGACAGGAGACCGAGATCCGACGGGAAGGGGAGATTATCCGCTGGTACGGCCGTGAGGATCATGCGCTTTTCGACGTCTGCGCCGACGACCACTGCCAGCGGTATCAGGGGATCACCCGCAGGGTGTCCGGGAGGGCGGAGGAAGCGGTCAGCGCGACGCGGGGCGTCTTTCTGATTCACGAGGGGGCTATCTGCGACGCCCGCTACCACAAGTCCTGCGGCGGTCTGACCGAGAATTTCGCCACCTGCTGGGAGGATATATCGGTTCCCTATCTCTCCCACGTTTCCGATTCGGCACAGCCGTACGCCCCGCTCAGGACGGAAAAGGATGCGGAGCGCTGGGTCCTCTCCTCCCCCGATGTCTTCTGTCGTACCCAGGATCGGGACCTCCTCCGGCGTATTCTCCCCGAATCCGACAGAGAGTCGGTGGATTTTTCCCGCTGGCAGGTGAGCTATCGACGGGAAGAGTTGGAGGCGATTCTTCGGGAAAAATCGGGGATCGACTTTGGTGTCCTGCACGATCTGGTCCCGCTGGAGCGGGGCCCATCCGGACGGATCCGGCTGCTTCGGATCGCGGGATCGAAGGCGACTCTGGCCGTAGGAAAGGAGTTGGAGATTCGCCGCTGGCTCTCGCCAAGCCACCTGTACAGCAGCGCCTTCATCGTCTCCACCACCCGGGATCCTTCCGGGACGCCTACGCGCTTCACCCTGCTCGGGGCGGGATGGGGACACGGCGTCGGTCTGTGCCAGATCGGGGCCGCGGTGATGGCCGACAAAGGATACCAAGACGAGGAGATCCTCGGGCACTACTTCCGGGGGACTGCCCTGGTAAAACGTTACTGATTCGGGGAGTGTCGTCGATGCGTATCCCGAAGATCAAAACCGCCTTTATCCTGGGAGCGGGGCGGGGAATGCGGCTCCGTCCCCTGACCGAGAAACGTCCGAAACCGCTCCTTCCCGTCGGCGGCCGCCCCCTCATCACCTTTGTGATGGACCATTGCCTCTCGGTCGGGATCGAACGGTTCATCGTCAACACCCACCACTGTCCCGAGGCCTACAATGAGGCGTTTCCCGAGCGACGCTGGCGGGGAACGCCGATCGTATTTCGCCACGAGCCGGTCCTTCTGGATACCGCCGGGGGGCTCAAGAACATCGAGGATCTCCTCGCCGAGGACGAAACGCTCCTCGTTTACAACGGCGACATCCTCGCCGATCTTCCCCTCGGGCGGCTCTTCGAGCGCCATGGGGCGGTCAATCGGGAGGTCACGCTCGTCCTCAGAAGCGATGGTCCGCTGAGGAACGTCGCCCTCGATGCCGACGGCGCTGTCTGCGATCTGCGGGGGCTGTTGGGGAATTCCGGAGATCGGTCATGCCTTTTTACAGGAATCTACGTCGTAAAGAGGAGTTTCCTCCGGCGGCTCGTGCGCGGCAAGGTCGAATCGGTTGTTCCGGTATTTGCAGAGATGATCCGGGAGGTTCCCGGTTCGGTCGGTTCCGTGATCATCGACGCGGGAACGTGGGAGGACATCGGCGATCCGGAGGCATACGAGCGGATCAAGGCCGCGGCACCCAGACTCTGTTATTCCAGGGATGAAGCGGAGCCGCCGGTGCGGGCAGATCGATCCGGGGCCAGAGGGGATAGTGATGCAGAGGCATTTCTCCGCAGGGTCCTCGGCTTGTCGGCGGATGTCGCCATACGCCTTGTCCCCGTCGGGCGCGGCGGATCAAACCGCAACTATTTCCGCGTGGCCGTCACCGGATGCCATTCGCTAATCCTTATGCGTTACTCACGGTCGCATGAGGAGAACAACTTCTACGCCGAAATCGCCGGGTTCCTCGGGGAAATCGGCGTCGCCGTTCCGGCGATCCTCGGTCACGACCCGGAGCGGGGGCTGCTCGCGATGGAGGATCTCGGCGCCGAGGATCTCTTTTCTTATCGGGATGCCCCCTGGGATCTCCGCCGTCTTCTGTACGAAAAGACGCTGGAGGCTGCTTTGAAACTGCATGCCTTTCCGCCGGGGCGTTTCCCCGCGGCTCGAGTCCGTTTGATGCCCGGCTTTTCTCCCGAACTCTACCGGTGGGAGCGGGACTATTTCCTTCGGCACTGCGTCACAAATATCTGCGGCATCCGCCCGACAAAGGGGGAAGGGGAGGCGTTGGAAAGCGAACTGGAGACCCTTGCCCGGCGTCTTCTCGAGGCGCCCTCCGTCCTCGTGCACCGGGATCTCCAATCCCAGAACGTCATGGTCCGAAAGGGGGAGCCGTTTCTCATCGATTTTCAGGGGATGCGCTTCGGAAGCCCCTTCTATGACCTGGGGTCGCTTCTCTACGACCCCTACGTCAACCTTCGTGAGGAAGAGCGTGAGACCCTTCTGCGTTATTACTTCGACCGTTCCCGCTGGGCGTCGGACTGGGACGAATTCCAGGGACTTTTTCTACTCGCCTCGGCCCAGCGCCTGATGCAGGCCCTCGGGGCGTTCGGTTTTCTCGGCCTCGAACGGGCTAAGCCCCGCTTTCTTGCGCACATCCCGACCGCCCTGGATCGCCTGATCGACGTCACAGACCGGACAGGCGCCCTTGCGCGGCTCCACGCCCTTGCCCGCCGCTGCCGTGCCTCCGTTGAAACATAGGAGTGCCGTTTATACCACGGGCTATCGCAAGACGCGCGTTCCTCAAGATAAATCGGCTATATGCCCACCGCCTTCATCTGTTTCTCGGGATACCGCGTCCCCGCGGTGACGCCGAAGGGGAAAGCCTCGGTGAGCGTCGCGATCTCTTCTCTGGTGAGCCGGATGTCGAGAGCGGCGGCGTTGGCTTCGAGGTAGCCGCGGCGCTTGGTGCCGGGGATCGGTATGACGTCCTCCCCCTGCGCGTGCAGCCATGCCAAGGCGACCTGCGCCGGTGTGCAGTGCCGTTCCGCGGCGATTTTTTCAATCGGGGCGAGGAGCTTTGCGTTGCGTCCGATATTGTCCGGGCTGAAGCGCGGATGGTCGCGCCGTCGGTCTTTCGGCAGCAGCGCATCGAGGGTCTTGAGCGTGGCGGTCAAAAAGCCGCGGCCCAATGGCGCGTACGCCATGAAACCGATGCCGAGTTCGCGGCAGGTCGGCAGCACCTCCGCCTCGACGTCGCGGCTCCAGAGCGAGTATTCGGTTTCGACGGCGACGATCGGATGGATGCGCTGCGCCCGTCGAATGGTTTGGGATCCTGCCTCGGAGAGGGCCAAATAACGCACCTTGCCCGCCTCGACCAGGCGGGTCATCGCGCCGACGGTCTCTTCGATCGGCACCGCCGGATCGACACGGTGCAGGCCGTAAATGTCGATCGCCTCGACACCGAGGCGTTTAAGCGATGCATCGCACGCCTGCGGCACGTAAGCGGGATGGCCGCCGCTCAGACCCGGTATCGTGACGCCGGCAAGCGCGAGATTGCCGAACTTTGTCGCGATAAGCGCCCTTTCGCGCCTGTCCTTCAGCGCCCGTCCGATAAGCGTTTCGTTCACCCCGTTCCCGTAAGCATCGGAGGTGACGATCAAGTTGATACCCATATCGAGCGCCCGGTGGATCGTGGCAATCGATTCCTGGTCATTGGGTTCGCCGTAGCTGATCGACATGCCCATGCAACCCAGGCCTTGTGCCGATACGAGCGGTCCGTTGGCGCTCAGTTTCCGTTCCTGCATGCTCTCCTCCTGTTTCTCGAGTTGTTTCTCTTTCCGATCCTAAACCAGAGGCGATACAAAATGCGGGGGCTGCTCCGGCGGTTAGGAAGAAACCCCGCCCCGCGGGCGGGGAGTTTCACTTGGCGCCGAGTCTACTTGGAGGGTTTGGCGGTGTCAAGTGAATTTGGAAAACACGAGATTACCGCCGCCTTCGGCAGCCGATATCTTTCCCGAAGGGTTATTTTTTCGCTCTGTCGATTGACTTGATTGCCATAGAATGATAAAGGCTCTTACCGTTTGATTACAGTATCTATCATGCCGGTGTAGCTTCACAACCGCCAAAATCACAATAGAAAGGGAGTTGGTTATGCGAAAGAAAGGGAGGGTATTATCAGCCGTTATTGCTGTTTTTCTGTTTGTTCTTTTCCCGATGATGGCTCCGGGGGTTGGGGCGGCCTATCCCGAGCCGGGGAAATCGATCAAGATGATTGTGCCTTTTCCGCCGGGGGGAAACACCGATATCGTTGCCCGCTCCATCGCCAATGAATTGAGTAAGAATCTGGGAGTTCCGTTGGTTATCGACAATCGCGGCGGCGCCGGCTCCACGCTCGGCACCGCGTTGGCCGCCAAGGCGCCGGCCGACGGGTACACCATCCTGATGGTTTCGGGCGCCCATACGATCAACCCGAGCATGTTCAAGAAGCTGCCCTACGATTCGATCAAGGACTTTGCCGGCATTACGCTGGTGGCGGATTTGCCGGTTGCGCTGGTCGTCCATCCGTCGGTGCCGGTCAGGACGCTCAAGGAGCTGATTGCCTACGCGAAAGCGAATCCTGGCAAGCTGAATTACGCTTCCTCGGGTCCGGGATCGATCGGCCATCTCTCCGGCGAGTTGCTCAGTTCCATGGCCGATATCAAGATCCAACACGTCCCCTATAAGGGGAGCGGTCCCGCGGTGATCGACGTTCTGAGCGGCTACGTGCAGATGTTGATGACCAGCTCCGCCACCGTCATGCCACATATCAAATCGGGGAAGCTCAGGGCGATCGCCCTGGCCGGCGAGAAACGCTCCGCGGGCGCGCCGGAGATTCCCACGATGATCGAATCGGGCCTGCCCGGGTACGTCGTTTCGGGCGGCTTCGGACTGCTCGCTCCGGCTGCGACGCCGCGGGAGATCATCAGAAAGATCAACGCCGAGGCGGTCAAGGCGGTGGCGATGCCCGAGGTCCGCGAGCGGCTGGCGAACGAGGGGGCCGATCCGGTGGGAAGCACGCCCGAGGAGTATGATGCCTACATCCGTTCCGATATCGAGAAGTGGATCAAGGTTGTACAGAAAGCGGGAATCAAACCGGAACAATAAGGTCCCGGCGGCGCGGACCGGGGGGTGCTTCTCCCCTACTTTCCCTTGACAGAACGGGGTTCCCTTATTATATTCAATGGCGTAGAAGCATATCCCATCCAATCGTGACGGGATCAATACCGAGAAATAGACCGAGGAGGTAGTCATGGGGCGAATCAGTCACTTTAGAAGGTTATTCACTGTAGTATCCATTGTGTTTATCTTGCTGGGGGTGTTGCCGGCGCGGGTCTTGGCTCAGCCCGAGGCGGACAAGAAGGACAACCGGCCGGAGCGGGGTATCGCCCTTTATACGGATTACTCGGGCGTCGCGGTCGCGAAGGGAGAGACCGTTCAGATGGACCTGACCCTGGAAAACAAGGGGCGCACCGACGAGAACATGGACGTACGGATCATTTCGGTGGCAAAGGACTGGAAGGCGACGCTGAAAGGCGCCCGCTACCGGGTCACCGGAATGTACGTCCCCAACGGCAAAGCCAAGACGCTGGCGTTGACCCTAGAGCCAGACAAGGGAATAGGCCCGGGGAAATACGCTTTCCAGTTCGAAGCGAAGACCGCCGACGGCAAGCTCACCTCAAACCACACCCTGACCGTGGAGGTCCAGGAACGGAAGGTCGGCGCCGACAATATTCAGATCAACGCGGCGTATCCGGTCCTCAGGGGCCAGACCGATTCCAAGTTTGAGTTCTCCCTCGAGGTGACGAACAAAAGCGAGATGGAACGCACCTTCAACCTCGCGGCGGTCGGACCGGAGAAATGGGAGATCAATTTCAAACCCGCTTACGAGCAAAAGCAGATCTCCAGCATCCGGGTGAAAGAGGGGGCGAACCAAACGGTCGCTGTGGAGGTGACCCCCGTACAGAACGCAGCCTCCGGAGAGTATCCGGTCCTCGTTCGGATCAGCTCCGGTGAGAGCAAGGCCGAGGTGAAGCTTACGGTAAACCTCACGGGAACATACCGGCTCGACGCCGGGACGCCCAATGGGATCCTTTCCCTGGAGGCATTCGCCGGAAAGCCGGTCACTTTTTCGCTTTTTGTGAGAAACAACGGTTCCGCCGTGAACCGGAACATTTCTTTTTCCTCTTTCAAACCGGAGAACTGGGAGACCACCTTCAAGCCGGAAAAGATCGAATCCCTCGCGCCCGGCGCGATGAAGCAGGTGGAGGTGACGGTGACACCGGGACGTCAATCCCTCGTCGGCGATTACTCCGTGGGCATCATGACCACCGGGGAAAAGTCGGACAAGACCGTGGAGATGAGGGTGACGGTGAAGGCCTCTTCGGCCTGGGGATGGATCGGGATCGGGATCATCCTCCTGGTGATCGCCGGGCTGAGCTTCCTTTTCATCAAAATGGGGAGACGATAACGGTGGAAAAAGAGATAGTCATCCGGATGGAGGGATTGACCAAGCGTTACGGGACACAGACTGTGGTGGACCGGTTGAGTCTCGCTGTGGCGGAAGGGGAGATCTTCGGCTTCCTGGGGCCGAACGGCGCCGGAAAGACGACGACGATGCTGATGCTCCTGGGTCTCACCGAGCCGAACGCCGGGACCGTGAGTGTCTGCGGATTCGACCCGGCACGCGACCCGCTGAAGGTCAAGGAGATCATCGGCTACCTGCCGGAAAATGTGGGTTTTTACGATGATATGGATGCAAGGCAAAACCTTCGTTATATCGCCCGCCTCAATCGGATCCCGGATCGGGTTTCCTCGGCCCGGATCGACCGGCTCCTTAACGAGGTCGATCTGGCGAAGGAGGCGGACAAGCCGGTGGGTTCTTATTCGAAGGGGATGAAACAGCGTCTCGGGATCGCCGAGGTCCTGATCAAGGAGCCGCGGGTGGTCTTCCTCGACGAGCCGACGATCGGCCTTGATCCCGACGGGACGAACAAGATGCTTGACCTGATCAATGGACTGAGTCGGGAGCGGCAGATGACGATCTTCTTCTCCTCGCACCTCCTCGACCAGGTTCAGCGGATCTCGGATCGGATCGGGATCATGATCAGGGGGAAACTCGTTGCCGCCGGACCGCTTGCCGAGCTTGCGCAGCGGGGACTGGGACTGGAAGAGGGCGAGGCATACACCCTTGATCAGATCTACATGAAATATTTCAAGGAGGGATGACGTTGTACGGAATCTTAACCATATATCGCAAGGAGATGGAGGATCATTTCAGCAGCATTCGGTTTCTCCTCATCGCGGCGCTGATTGTCATGGTCGGGGTCATTATCGCGTCGATGGTCGGCATGTCCATGCAGGATGAGCTTAAGGGGGTCGCCAAGCCGAACTTTGTCTTCCTGCTCCTGTTTACCTCAACGGGGAAGCTTTTCTCATTTACGCAATTCATCGGCTTTTTGGGACCGCTCATCGGGATCATCCTCGGCTTCGACGCGGTGAATCGGGAGCGGACCGGTCGGACCCTCAGCAAGCTGGTCTCCCAACCGATCTACCGGGATGCGATCATCAACGCCAAATTCCTGGCCGGCGTGACGATGATTACAATCGTCATGGTTTCGCTAATCCTGATCATCTCGGGCCTCGGCATACGCCTGATCGGCGTGGTACCCGGAGCGGATGAGGTGTGGCGGCTCCTCATTTACCTCGTCCTGAGCATCCTGTATATCTCGTTCTGGCTTGGGGCGGCAATCCTCTTTTCGGTCGTCTTCCGGAGCACGGCCACCTCGGCACTGGCCTCGCTTGCTGCCTGGATCTTTCTCTCCTTCTTCATCGGTCTCGGCGGGAGTTTCCTCGCGGACGCGGTTGCGCCGATGCAACAGACAGCCGATGTGGCGCGGGCGACCGAGGCCTTCATCAACAACGACAGGGTCCAGCGGCTCGTTTCGTTCCTGGCCCCGGCGACGCTATACGGGGATGCGACCTCGACGATCCTCGATCCGCTCCGGAAGACGCCGCGATCCTTTATCCTGATGGGACCGCTGGAAAGGCTCTCGCTTTCCCGTTTCCAGAACCCGCTCCCGCTCGGACAAAGCATCGTCATCGTGGCGCCCTTTATGATTTCGCTGATCGCCATCACCTTTATCTGTTTCGGGATCTGTTATTTGGTCTTCATGCGCCAGGAGATCCGGTCGACGTAAAAAAAAGATTTGGGGCAGCTCACTTCACCAAAAAACCCCCGCACAGTTCTGCCATCCTGCGGAGAAACTGAGCGGGGGTTTTCTTGTTCTTGTGGATTATCGCAACCCCTTTACCGGATTGAGACCTTTGCGCAAGGCAACAGGATTATGACTTGCCGCCGTAGCTGTGCAGCCCGGAAAGGATCAGGTTGACGCCGAGGTAACAGAAAAGCGTGGCGGCGAAACCGAGGATCGACAGAAGCGCCGCTTTTTCCCCCCTCCACCCCCGGGTGATTCTGGCATGCAGATAGGCGGCATAGATGAGCCAGACGATCAGAGACCACGTCTCCTTGGGGTCCCAGCTCCAGTAAGTTCCCCAGGCTACGTTCGCCCAGAAGGCGCCGGTGATGATGCCGATGGTCAGAAGCGGGAAGCCTATGGCGATGGCTTTATAGCCGATTTCATCGAGCAGTTCCGATGGCGGCAGGTATTCCTGAAGCACCCCCCGCTTTCCCCCCGGCTTGTTTTCTGCCTTCACCTTGAAAAGGTAAAGAACGCTGACGCCGAAAGAGACGGCAAAGGCCGCATATCCCACAAAGCACGTCACCACATGGGCAATGAGCCAGTTGCTCTTGAGGGCGGGAACCAGGGGTTGAATTTCATTGGGATTGAGCGACGCATAGGCCATAATGATAAAGGGAAAGGGAGTGACAAAGGCCCCCACCGTTTTGATCTTGAATTTCCATTCCATGAGCAGATAAAAGACCGCGATCGTCAAGGCGAAAAAGACGAGCGATTCGTAGAGATTGGTCAGAGGCGCCCGGCCGATCCCCATCGCATAGGATTCGTACCAGCGCAGCAATAATGCCGCGGTCTCGACAAGGGCCCCCGAAAGCAGTGTCAGCGTGGCGACCTTCCCCAGCCCCTCCGACCTGAAGGCGAGATAGGACACATACAGCACCATGGAAAAGAAATATACAAATATCGAAATCCCGAACAGCAATGAATTTGACATTTAAGTAACCTCCCGAAAACGATCAAAGAGCCTTGCGGTTTCAGAAGAAAAGGCATACTTATTTTTGTTGGCCATTCCACCGGCGGTAAGTTCCACCCGACCTTTTCTGTCTTTTCCAATCCGTATCCACAGCTTTTTATGCGACGTGAAAAAGGCCATCATAATGCCCGCCACCATCATGATGCAGCCGGTCCATACCGCCCAGACACCTGGGTCCTTGTTGACCTGCAATCCGGTAAATTTTCGCAATTTGACGCCTTTTACCTCGAAAGCATAGCCAAAATGGCTGTTCCTCTCGGGGTGCGCCTCGTAAATCCATACCCCCTCCGGCTCGGCATCGGGTCGGAAGATATTGACTCCGATTGCCGTGCCCGCCTCGGAACCATCGGGAAAATGAAAATGCTCCCGGTAATCGGCCACCTCGATACGGATCCCGCCGCCGGGAATATCCACCTGCTTTCCGACCGGGGCGACGACAGTGCTCTGCGAGGCATCGTTCTTGCCCCGGATCTCAAAAGTCACGTTGTCGGGGAGTGCGCCGAAACTTGACTGGTAGAAAGTGATCCCTTCGTAGGTCAACGGATCGTTGACGCGGATCGTCTGTCTGAGCACCTCCTTCCCGTCCCTGATGACGGAAAGATCGCTCCGGTAATCTTTGGGAGCGCCGGTCTCGTAATAGTCGGCGTTAAAGGAATTGCACCGCACACCAAAATTCAGCGCCTTGTTTTCTCCCTTCCGGGTCTGGAGGGTCGAGACGGTCTCGCCTTCGTTTATGTTCACGTATCCCTTGAATCCGAATATCGATCCGACGATGGCGCCGATAAAAATGATCAGAATGCTCAGATGCGTTAATAAAAAGGAAAGCCGGGTATATCGCCCTTTTTCGTAAAAGAAATGCCGCGCATCCTCGGTCTCGGTGATGACGGGTCTGGCGGGAAAGATCTTTTTCACCAAGTCCGCGACCCGCTTTTCCACCGTTTCCGCGGGGAGGTGATATTTGATTTTTGCCGGGTCCTTCAACCCTTTCTCGATCTTCTCGTCGAGAACGACGTTCGGTGTTTTGAGACCCTTCATGATGGAGGGGTAGCGTTCCATCGTACAGGCGATGATGTTCAGCGCCAGGAGGGCGAGGCAGGAGGTGAACCACCAGCTGTGGTACATATCCAGAAGACCCAGTTTGAGGAACATCTCGACCGTCTCGGGTCGGAACAGCCGGTAATATTCCTGGAGCGGTTTGTTCTGCTCGATGATGGTGCCGGCTACGGACAATAGGGATAGAACCAGCAGAAGAACGATGACCAGCCGAAGCGAGGTAAAAAATCCCCATATCCTGTCGATAACATCCACCCGCGTTGCTTTTTCTTTATCTGGCACGAAGACCTCCCGATCATCTAAACGACCTTCCCCCGCTCCGCGAGAGCGGTGACTGTCGCCGCCTATGATCTCATAATATAGAACTATACTATATGCCTGTACCGGTAGACCATTGTCAAGAAGAATTTTCATGTTTGGCAGCTTAATTCGCTTGACAGGCCATGACCATGTCACTATACTTCGCTACCCCGCAGAGGTCGCCGAGAGACCCTACCACGCGGAGATGTCTCGGTTTTCAAAGGTTTCACAGCATGCAGCCGCTCCTTTGGCTGCGTTTCCATATTGGGTGGTCCTTCGAGCGATGAAGAAGAAAATAGTTTTCGGACTCAGTCTTTTTGCCCTCATGTTTTTTTTTGGCGGTATCTATATCATTACGACCACGGAAACGACGATCTATGATCTGCATCGGCTCTCTCAACTGCACCGCACGATCGCAATAAGAAAAGACCTGCTGCTGAGCATCGAGAAAAACCAGAATTACATCATTCTAAGAGACACCAATCCGCTCGCGGAGTCCTTGCCGGATGACAACGGCCTGGCGGATACCTTCAAGAAGTGCCTGGCCTGTCACCAGACTTCTTCGTCGGAGGAGACAATCGCCAGGTTGCAACAGCAGATAAAAAGATACCTGCATTTGATGAGTGACATTTTTGCAACCCCTTCTCGAGAAGCCGTCTCGAAACCCTTGGTGAATGAGGCGTTAAAGTTGGGCGATGACATGATCGGGAAGATAGAGCATATCATCAATGCGACAAGCGACAATTTTAACAGGCAGGAAATAGACATCCTCCGGAGAATAGATAAAAGCAAAAACATCCTTTTCATGTTGGTCACCGTCGGCCCCTTTTTTGCCATAGGATTGGCCTTTATCCTGATTCGGGGCCTGACCCGGCCCGTCAAAAGCCTGCTCGACGCCACGCGCAGGCTCAAGGCCGGCGATCTTGATCACAGGATCAGGGGGCTTCGGGGCGAGTTCGGGGAAGTGGCCAATTCGTATAACGAAATGGTGACATCGCTTAAAAAGCAGATGGAGGCGCTGCAAAGGACGGAGCAATTGAGGATCTGCGGGGAAATGGCGGCTGGGCTGGTCCACGAAATCAGAAATCCTCTCGCCGGCATGAAGGTATCGATAGAGGTGCTGCTCGCGGAACTCAAGCTCGAAGAAAGGGACAGGGATGTCCTTGTCAAGGTGGTTGACCAGATAAAGCATGTTGAGCTGCTGATGAAAAATCTTCTCAATTATGCCCGACCGGCGGCTGCCGAGCCGGTGAGCGTGAATGTCAATAAAATATTGGAGAAAACGGTCTATTTCATCGAGAAACACCCCTCCTCTGTCTCCGGCGAGGCACAACGGCAGGTTAAAAAGGAGCTGGATCCGCATCTGCCGGAAATCGTTGCCGATCCGCAGCAGCTTCAGCAGGTATTCTTCAACATTCTGCTCAACTCCGTGGACGCCATCGCGGAGGGAGGAATCATCACGGTCGTCACACGGTATGATGAGACGTTGGGGGCTGTTGTCGTAGAGATTCGCGATACGGGAAAAGGGATCCCCGCAAAATTGAGGGAGAAGGTTTTCCAACCGTTCTTTACCACCAAGGGGAAAGGGACAGGATTGGGGTTGGCGATTTCCAAAAGGATCATTGATGAACATGGCGGCAGCATCGCGGTGGCCAATCAGGTCTCCGGGGGTGTCGCTTTCATGATTACCTTGCCTCTGAAACCGCAAGACAAGGGAGGGGCGGCGTGACAGGTCGGCGTATCTATCTTGTTGACGACGATGAGTTGATTCTTTCCATGCTTTCGCGCACCCTGGAGAGGGAAGGCTATGACGTCGGCACCGATAGCGGGAGAGAGGATCTCGTTCAAAAAATACTGGCCTGGCGCCCCGATGTGGTCTTGCTGGATATCAACCTGCCGGGGCAAAACGGCATCGAGACGCTCCAGATTTTGAAAAGCGACGCTGCGGATATCGAAGTGATCATGCTCACCGCCGACGACACGGCGGAGACGGCGGTGAAGGCCATGAAGATCGGCGCCTGGGATTATCTGACCAAGCCCTTCAACATGGATGAGGTCAAGATCGTCATCGGCAATGCCATAGAAAACGTTAAACTCAAAAAAGAGTTGGATTACCTCAGAAAGATAAGCGCTTCGTTTTTCGAACAGGAATTCATAGGCGTCTCGAAGGCCAAGCAGGAGTTGAAGGAAAAAGTGGAGAGAATGGCCAAGGCGCATGTTTCCAGCATCCTGATCACCGGGGAAAGCGGCGTAGGCAAGGAAGTCGTTGCGCGCAATATCCATGCAATGATGCATGGGACGGCCGTCAGTTCTTCCATGCCTTTTATCGCCGTTAACTGCAGCGCTCTGCCGGACACCCTGTTGGAGAGCGAGCTTTTCGGCTATGAAAAAGGTGCATTTACCGACGCGCGAAAAAGCAAGAAAGGGCTCTTTGAAGTGGCCGCCGGAGGAACCCTGCTTCTTGACGAGCTGGGCGAAATGAAGCCGAGCCTGCAGAGCAAGCTCCTGCGCGTGCTGGAAGAAAGGGTGGTGCGCCGAATCGGCGGAGAGGAAGAGATCCCGGTCGACGTCACGGTCATTGCCACGACAAATCGCGACCTGTCCGCCGCGGTGGAGAAGGGCGAGTTCCGCACGGATCTCTATTACCGGTTGAATGCCTTTTCCTTGCGCGTACCGCCGCTCAGAGAGCGAAGCGAGGATATACCGATTTTAAGCAGACATTTTCTCGCCTCTTTCGCAAAGGAATACCGCAAGTCAATCGAGGGATTTTCACCGCAAGCCGAAGCCTTGCTGATAGCCTACAAATGGCCGGGCAATGTCCGCGAGCTCAAAAACGCGATTCAGGGAATGGTGGTGCTCCATGAAACGCGGGTGATCATGCCGGAGCATCTCCCCCAGGAGATCGCCGTTCCGGAGAGAGGCGGCGAAAGAGCGCGGCAGGACAAGTTCGTTTTACCGGAGACGGGGTTCTCTCTGGATGAGTTCGAAAAAGACCTGATTCTTCAAGCCCTCGAAAGGGCGGAACATAATAAAACAAAAGCCGCCAAACTTCTCAAGATCAGTTATGATTCCTTCCGATATCAACTGAAGAAGTTCGGGTTGGAATAGACAAACCCGAACCGCCCGCCGGCGGAGATCCCGGGTCCGATGACTCGATAATTCTTTTGGCGAGCATTTTTATCTGGAGAAGGTCAAAGGGCTTTGTGATAAACATGTAGGCGATCTTTTCGATGATTTCTTTCATGGAGGTGGTTATGCTTCCCGCGGTCATCATGATGACCTTGGTCTTCGGTGATAAGGTCGCGATTCTTTGCAGCGCCTCCGTTCCGTTCATGTCCGGGAGGAAAACGTCGAGGAAACAGAGATGAAATTCAGAGGATTCGACTTCTTTGAGGGCTGCCCGGCCCGTTTCCACGGTGACGACCTCGGTTGCATCGGCCTGCAACGCCTTACCCAACCCATGGAGAAGCAAAGGTTCATCATCGACGATCAGGATCCTTTTCATATTTCCATCAGACCCCACCTATCTGACCGGGAGCACAACCCGCAAACCCCGTTCCGACGGGGAGCTTCACGTTTTCCTATCCCGGATACGCTCTTACCCGTCCGCATGCTTCGCAATGAACATGCCATGGGGGATCGTCGTGTTAAAGCCTCGTCATTAAAAGTATTTGTGCCTTATAAAACGAAAAAAAGTCTGCCGCAACGGGTCGTTATTGGTGAAATCACCGGTATAACTTGGCGATTTCACCAACTCCTCCCGTGGCCACAAGCCGTGCACATTGTCTAATAGGTTGAAGTTATGAGTAGTTTTTTCACGAATGGCAATGGCATGTTCATTGCTTTTCAAAACCCCGTATCACTGGGATTGCTGCGCGCTGAGATCGTGCAATGAGCGAGAGATGGGAAATGATATGATGGACCGCGGGTACGGCGAGTTTTTCGTGATGAAGAATATAACGATATTTCAAGGAGGCGGGCAATGAGGGTGGTGAAATTATTGGTAATGCTGATGGCTCTTTCATGCGTGCCATTGCTCTCTCATGCAGCGGAGCTCAAATTGACCAGCTCGACCCAGTATCTCTGGTATCAGGACCTTATCGCTGCGGAAAAGGACAAAAGCCTGCAGGATGTTGCGCAGTATCTGCGGCTGAATGTGACGAACATCGACAAGGAAGGGAACATCAACATTTATGCCTACGGTCGGGCGACGAAGCAGGTGAATACGAGCCAGGATCTGGAGGGGAGGCTGTATTACCTCTACCTGGATTACCGGAACGTCATCAAGGAGCGCCTCGACCTGAGAGCCGGCCGGACCTATGTGAATGCGGCGGCGATATCCGGGACGGTGGATGGAGTCCATGCCGATGTGAAGAATCTGGGACCTGTGGGGATCACCCTTTTTGGCGGACGGCATGTGATCTTCGATGAGAAACGCGAGATCGGCAAGGGGGGGGATGCGCTTGCCGGAATGAGCGTTTACCTCGATACGATAAAGAATACCCACGTAGAGGTGAGTTACGGGAGGAAGTACGGTGATTCCGACCTGATGCGCGAGAACGTGGGGCTGGATATTTCCACCACCCCCTTCGGGAAGGTGAACTTTTACGGCCGTTTGAAATATGACACCATGTCGCAGGTGTACAATGAGATGCTCTTTGGCGCCAAGGTATCCCCCATCAAGGATCTGACCCTCCGGGGTGAATACTACGAAAGCTATCCGACTTTCGATGCCGCCTCGATTTACAGTGTGTTTTCCGTCAACCAGTACAAAGAATTGAGTATGACCGCCGAATACCAGTTGACCAGTAAGTACAGGGTAAGCCTTAAGTATGCCCGCGAGACTTTTGACGGCGATTCCAAGGCCAATGTGTATGAGATAGGTCTTCTTGCAAAACCAATCAAAGATTTGACCCTCAATGTGATCTATGAAAATCGGGACGGTTATGCCGGTCAATTGAGCGGTATCCGGCTCTACGGCGAATATAAAATTGCCAAAGCGTCGGTTTTGGCGGGTATCGATTATGACGATTTCCGCAGGCAGCTCTCGCGCGAAGGATCGGCGAAGCGGTACTGGGCGGGTGTGAATTATGAAATCAGTAGGAGCATCAATGCCGTTTTGAGGGTTGAGGACAACGTCAACTTCAATTATGACAACAGCTATCAGGGTTATGCAGCTATTCAATTCAATTATTGATTGTGAGGAGAGACCATGATTACCAACAGGGCGTTCAAAATAGTTGTGCTGTCCACGGCCTTTCTGCTTGTGCTCGTCTGTCTCTCATTCGCCAAGACCGACCACAAGGGCTTCAAGGGCACCACGCTTGATTCGTGTCAGGATTGTCACAGCGGTTCGGGAGTCATCGACAATCACGGCGCTTTTTTTGTGAAGGAGCACCGATTGCTGGCCCAGCGGGCAGGCAACAATTGCGCGGATTGCCATCAGCAGTCCTTCTGTCTGGATTGCCACAAGGGCGGGGGGATCGAGCCCGATCTGACGCGGAGCCTCTCCCGAAGGGGCGAATACAAGCCCAGGACGCACCGGTCCGATTTTATCTCGATTCATTCGATGAAGGCGGCGGCGAATTCCCAGAACTGCACCCGCTGCCACGAGTCGAAGTTCTGTTCGGATTGCCATACCCAGAACCGGCAGAAGGGAAACATGAAGATCAAATCGCACCGCAAGGCGGGGGTCAGTTCGCAGACCTATGACTGGAATTCGGATCACGCGGCCGAGGCAAGGCGTAATTTGCAGTCCTGCGAATCGTGCCATCCGGAGGCCGATGTGTGCGTACAGTGTCACAGCTCCGGCAAGCAGAGCCCGCATCCCCGCAACTGGCGGAGCATCAGCTCTAAGTTCAAGCAGGAGAGCAGAGGAAGGACATGCAAGAAATGTCATATCACATATTAATCAATTCTCATGAGGAGGGATGGTCAATGAACAAGAGACACTTGGGTTTGGCTTCGATGATGATGCTCTGCTTTCTGCTGCTGTTGCTCGGCGGCTGCGGCTCGTCATCGAACAAAGAGGGCGGCTCGGGTGGGGTCGCGAACGTGGGCGATACTCCCTGCATCCAGTGCCATAGCGCCAATCGAGAGGCGCTGACGGGCGAGACTTTGATCGTCCAGTATCAAAACAGCTCTCCGCATAGGGGACGATCGGCCGATCTTGCGGCGAAAGCGGATGTGGGCAACGGCTGCGAGATGTGCCACGGTGCCGGCGGCCAGCACAACGGCAAGGGCCCGATCGCTTACGTCAATCCCTACGACAACAGCGGCGCCCGCTGCGCGGACTGCCACACAAGCGGCAACTTTTCGACCAAGTTTGCCTCATCCAATCATGCCGACGTGATGATCGAGGAGGGTTCGAACTGCGTGCGCTGCCACACCCACGAGGGCGCCGTGCTCTCCAATATTGCCGGTGTTACGGGCGACTACAATGTGATCACGAATAAGGCCTATCAGACCGTCCCCATTCCCGCCAAGGGCTGGTCGAAGTTCAAATGTGCGACCTGCCACGAGCACGGTGGCGGGCTGCGGACCGTCATGGCCAGGTACAACAACCCCTGGAAAGCCGATGCCGCAAACGGGACGCTGATGGCCTGGGATCCGAACGCCAACAGGGAGCACGACGCCTTTGACCTCTGCACAAGCTGCCATACCTATTTGACAAACAGCTACCTGACGGGCATCATAGGCGCCAACGGGAGAGAAACTTCAGGCCAGTTTTACATGGGATCCGGGACTCCGGCGCATGCCGCAACTGGCAAACCGCCCACGGTCAAGGTTGGTTATCATGATACGAGCTGGTACCGCCAGTTGACCTCGACCCACTTCGACAACCCGGCGACCGGTCTGGACGCGAACGCCGTGGCCCTGTCGACGGGGAACGTCATCGAAGGGTATGTCATGCGGATGAACAAGGAGAACCCCTGCTTCGACTGCCACGGCCACGAGGCAAAGGCGGGGACGCGGTACGGTCAGACGACCACGCCGACGATCTATACCGACTGGGCCCAGTCGGCCCACGCGGGCTTCCTGCTGAAGGCCAAATATGAAGCGGCCGCGGGCAAGACCGGCGCCGCGCAGGTCGACTCCGTCATGGTTTCCGGTGTCGGCGACGGTTCCGACACGAGCACCGACTACCCCGCCGTGGATGCAACCGGCGCGGCCATTACGATCACGCGCGTCACCAAGAACGGCGCCGCCTGGTCCCATTATCAGTGGGAAAAGACACTGACCGCCACCGGCACCAGCGACCGGGGCCTCTGCCAGCGATGCCATACGGCGACCGGCGCCGCGAATTTCCTGAGCAGCCCGGCGACCTATGACTACACAAAGAACGATTTTACCCATATGACCGGCTGGGTTGCGGCATCGACGGGTCGGGCGACGACGCCGTCGCCGCAGCAGGAAGTCCTCTACTGCTGGGGCTGCCACAGCAACGCCGGAACCGGCGCGCTTCGCACACCGGGCGCCCTGTCCTTCACATACACGAATAACGCGAAGGTCAGCTATCCCGACGTCTTTGGTTCCAATATCTGCCTGTCCTGCCATACCGGCCGCGAGACCGGCGACAGCATCAAGAACGATACGAGCGCCACGGGCGTCCGCAGCTTCCTCAACTCCCACTATTTGACCGCCGGCGGCCAGCTCTTTGGAACCACGGGCTATGAGTACGCGGGGTTGAATTATAACAATCCGTCGTATTTCGCCCACGACAAGATCGGGACCTCCGCCGCCGCGGGGACCGGTTCGAACGGCCCCTGCGTCGGGTGCCATATGAAATCAAGCAGCTCGCACAAGTTCACCAACGTGACCAAGAACGCGGCAGGCGCCATTACGGCGATCAACAGCACGGCCTGCGTGACCTGTCACACCGGGAACTACGCCCTCACCCCGGCCAAATTGACCGAGGAGGAGGAGGATTACCAGGCCGCCATCGCAGCCGCCAAGGCGGCAATGGCCGCCAAGGGGATACACTTTGTTGAGACGCACCCCTACTGGTACAGCAACCCTGCCGGAGGTTCGGCCAATGCCTTCACGAACTGGGCGGGGGTGTACGGCCTTGCCAAATGGAGGGACGTCATGGGGGCGGCCTTCAACGTCAACCTCCTGATCCACGATCCGGGCGGATACGCCCACAACCGGTACTACGTGAAGCGGCTGCTCTGGGATTCCATGGATTTGATCACCAACGGAACCCTCGGCGACATCAATATGACCGCGACGATCGACGGGTTCGCCTCGCTGACCGCCGCGCAAAAAACAGCGGCCAAGCGATACCTTGGCACCGCGCGTCCGTAAAGAAGGCAACACTAACCCGCATCTTTGATGCATAGACAAAAGGCCGGCTCCCCGAAAGGGGGCCGGCCTTTTTGCTCGGAGCGATGGGAGCGGCGGGTCTTTTATTTCACGACCCTGATGCCTTCGGCGAAAATGATCTTGTCGAAGGTCCGCTTGAGTGTTTTGCTTTCAAACTTCTCCATCGGTTTCGAATCGGGGAACTCGACGATGTCGCCTTTGCTGAGCTTGGTCTTGAGCGCGGCAACCCAAAGCTTCTGTCCCTTCTCCTCCACTTCCAGATAGGTGTAGCTTCCCGCGTCCATCACCTGCAGGACCTTTCCCCTGTGGACGGCGCCGGCGGGGGCTTCCTTCAACCTCAAACCGGCGTGGGGATCGCCGCCCGGAGCGGCGCCGACGGACGGGTGTGGGCCGCCGGTTTGCGGCGCCGCCTGCGGTTCAGCGGCCTTCGGCTCAACCGCCAGTGGCGCAGTCGGCTGTGGACCACCAGCCTTCACCGGGGCCGGTGGTGCCGACGCTTTACCGATCTCCTCCTGCTTTTGGCAGCCTGAAGCCGCCATCATGAAGGCGGCAAGAAGTACGACAATGGTTTTTTTCACAACAATCCTCCTTTTTGAATTTATATTTCGGCAGCTCC
>Ga0233425_10001939_pt1 | contig 43314 bp, 46 predicted proteins | sample Watercolumn_Towu_2_FD_181712 | JGI IMG/M metagenome (GOLD analysis project Ga0233425, IMG submission 181712) | Freshwater microbial communities from Lake Towuti, South Sulawesi, Indonesia - Watercolumn_Towuti2014_140_MG | ecosystem: Environmental > Aquatic > Freshwater > Lake | place...
AAAATAAGAAGTGTGTGTCGGAACTTGACATAGATATCGCCCCGATCATTTCACTTGTAAAATCTGCAGCTTGAAATCCTGGGAAAACCGGGTATCCTAAATCATGGAGTAAATGTCCAAACTCCAGTCCTCCAGTTTTACTGGAGGTTATTGACTTTTATATTTACAAATTTCTGTAAAAGATAAACTAGATGATTTGATTAATAGAATTGGAATTGTAAAATGAGATAACTAAGTTTTTAGCCGTTTTTCTTTCCCCTTCGAAAATTTTCGAAGGGGAAAGAAATCCTGGGAGTTATCCTGAAGAATCGCTAATCATGGACACACAAAATAAGACACTACCCTTTGTTGCGTCCGCTTTTTCGGCCATGACTAAGCATGGCCCTCCAGCACCTATTTCAAAGTTTTATTCTGATAAAACTCCGGAAAACGGAGATCGGCGCTAATTACTTATTTTATTTCTGCGAGAGCTTCTTTACGTGAGAGTCTGATTTTTCCTCTGCTATCAAAGCCTACAACTTTTACAGTCATTTTATCGCCTTTTTTGCAGATATCGTTAGGATCATTTACTCTGTAATCGGCAAGTTCAGATACATGAACCAAACCTTCCTGGCCGGGGAGGAACTCGACAAATACTCCAAATTCCTTTACGCTTTTTACTTCACCGCGATATATTTTGCCTACCTCTACTTCCGCAGTATAATTTGTAACTTCCTGCAACGCGTCTTCCATAGATTTCTGGTTTAGTGCAAAAATTTTTACCGTGCCATCATCCTGGATATCAATATCGGCACCTGTGGCTTCACATATGCCTTTAATAACTTTTCCTCCGGGCCCAATAAGCGCGCCAATTTTTTCAGGATTGATCTTTATCACTTGTATTCTTGGCGCATAGGAGCTCAGTTCTTTTCTGGGCTCTGGTATGCATTTATTTAGCACTTCAAGAACTTTATTTCTTGAAATTTTATTTTTCTCCATGGCTTCACATATCAGGTCTATTGAAATTCCGGGAATCTTCAGATCGAGCTGAAATCCGGTTATCCCGTCTTTTGTTCCAGCTACCTTGAAGTCCATGTCGCCATAATGATCTTCTGATCCGATAATATCAACAAGGAGTACAGTTCTTTCTTCCTCCTTGATAAGGCCGCACGAAATACCGGCTACATGACTTTTAATTGGTACTCCGGCATCCATCAATGACAATGATCCGCCGCAGATGCTGGCCATGGATGTTGATCCATTCGACGCCATTATTTCAGATACGCATCTTACTGTGTACGCGTAATTTTCAGGTATAATTTGAGCCAGTGAACGTTCAGCAAGATTTCCATGTCCTATTTCTCTTCTACCAGGGCCGGCTATTCTTCCAACTTCGCCTACGCTGTAGTTTGGAAAGTTATAATGAAGGAAAAATGTTTTTAATGCGCTTCTTTCTCCGGTTGTAATAGAATCGCTTTCCTGAGCATCTTTTGGTGAACCAAGGGTAGTTATAACAAGTGCTTGAGTTTCGCCTCTTGAAAATAGACCCGTTCCATGAGTTCTTGGAAGTATTCCAGTTTCCGCGGAAAGCGGTCTTAAATCATTAATGCCTCTACCGTCAGATCTTCTGCCCTGTGTAATGATTGCTTCTCTGATAGTTTTTCTAACTATATTGTCAAAGGCTAATTTAAGTTTGAATGCAAGGCTTTTTTCTTCAAATTTTCCGGCAAAATCACTGTTTATCTTAACAGAAAGTTCTGAGAATATCTGATTAAGCGCATTATTTCTTTCTTCTTTTCCTGGAATGAAACAAGCATCTTCAAGTTTTCCTTTGCAGAAACTTTCTACAGCGTTTGTGATTTCTTCAGGAACTGTAATAAGTTTAGGAGTGCTTTTTATTTTTCCTGCTGTTTTAGCAAGTTCAAGCTGAGCTGCTATCTGGATTTTTACCTGTTCATTTGCAAATTCAAATGCTTTTCTTAATATTTCTTCATCCAGCTCCTTTGCGTCACCTTCTATCATTATTATTTTATCTGCAACACCTGCATAGATAAGTTCAAGGGTACTTTTTTGCATTTCGTCATTTGTTGGATTTGCTACAAAATTCCCGTCAACAAGTCCCACTCTTAACGCACCTATCGGGCCCTGGAATGGGAGGTCTGAAAGTGTCAGAGCAGCTGAAGCCCCCAAAATGCTTAATACATCGGGGCTATTTATACAATCAGCACTGAGAAGCATAGATTGTACTTGAACTTCATCAAAATATCCGTCAGGAAAGAGCGGACGTATTGGCCTATCCGCCATGCGGCAAACCAGGATTTCTTTGTCGGACGGTCTTCCTTCTCTCTTTATATAACCGCCAGGGAAAATACCTGCGGCGCTATATTTTTCTCTATAATCCACCTGCAGCGGGAAAAAATCAGAATCTTCTTTTGCCGGAGCAGAGCAGGCGGCTGAAATTACAATTGTGTCACCTTGCTTTATTGTGCATGAGCCGTTGGCAAGGTTTGCAAGTTTTCCGGTAGATATTGTGATTTCCTTCCCCCCGGACATCTGGAAGGTTATGCTCTTTTCATTAGTCATAATTAACCTCTTTTATTTTTTTGTTTAAAAATTTTTTCTATAGAAAGAGGCTAAATTTCAGCAGTCACTATTGGTGGAATCGCGACATCAAAACCCGTTAAATCGAACTGATACAGATTCTGATGTCGTCAAGGATTCCACAGTGCGTTTATCTTTAGCCTCTTAAAAATATTAAAAAAAAGCGGAAACAAGTTTCCGCACTCCAAATTGTTAATAGCGGATTTTAAGGTCGCTAACTAATTTTTCACATGCAGCAGAATCTTCTCTCTTTAGATAGTCAAGAAGTTTTTTCCTTCTGTTTACCTTTGCAATAAGACCTCTTCTTGTGCTGTGATCTTTCTTATGCTCTTTTAAATGACTGGTCAAACTTTTGATCTCAGCGCTAAGTACAGCTATCTGAACCTGAGAAGATCCGGTGTCATTTTCTGATACAGCAAACTTTTCTATTATCTTGCTTTTTTCCAGTTTCATTATCTTTTCCTTTTCTATATCAACATGTAAAGATCAAAACTAAAAGTTTTAAAATCTATAGGAGTTTAAAAAAAATACAAGCAACTGAAAAAAAGTTTAAACCGATTTGTCCAATTTCTTTCTTTTTCATAGACGACATTATTAGGATTAAAATGGCTGAATACTTTAAAAAAATTTTAATGAATTTGTACCAGCTAAAAATAATCATAGTTTATTATGGAATAGAAAATTTCTGGGGTATGCAAAGAATAGACTTTCCAAATTCAGAGGTATTCATAAAAATACTTTTTATTTGCATTTGATAGAATGTGAATTTAGGTTTAATCATAGAAATCAGAATCTTTATAAATCATTAACTCATTACTGAAAATTTTAAAAAATCATTTACTTAAGTTGTCTTGATTCAACTAGACGTTGAGAACTGACTTTATGGAAACAGATTATAAAAGAGAAGCGATATTGGAGACTGGTAAGGTTGTTATAAAAGTCGGGACCAGGTTGCTTACAGATGTTACACGAATAAGATCGCTTATCAAGCAGATTCACGATATAAGAGAAAGAGGATACCAGGTAATTTTGGTTACTTCCGGGGCTGTTGGGCTAGGAATGAAAGCGATGAATTTAGTAAAGCGTCCTAAGGATCTTGCCAAAAAACAGGCGCTTGCTTCGATAGGGCAGGGGAAGTTGATGTCTCTCTATGAGAATGAGGCTAAAAAATATGGATTTCATGTGGCTCAGCTTCTTCTTACAATGTCCGGGTTAAGAGACAGAGAACAGCACATTAATGCGCTGAACTGCATAAATTCCCTTCTTCAAATGAATGTATTGCCGATAATAAATGAAAATGATTCTGTTTCTGTCGAAGAGCTTACATTTGGTGATAACGATACACTAGCGGCTCTGGTTGGCATGATGATGAGATGTAAAGTTACTATCATTCTTACCAATGTTGATGGTCTTTATAGTGTCAAAAACGGGAATTTTGGTAAACGTTTTTCTGTTGTGGAAAAGATATCTCCTGATGTAAAAAAATTGGCCATGGGAACAGATGACAGCTATGCTTCTGTCGGCGGAATGATCAGCAAGGTAAAAGCGGCAGAAATGGTAGTTTCTGCAGGTGGTTATCTATGGATTGTAAACGGGCAGAACATGTCAATTCTTAAAAAGGTTTTTAACGGCGAAGATGTTGGGACAATTTTTATACCAGTTGAAAATAAACTTATGCGATCTAGAAAACAATGGATTTCATTTTTTACAAAAACACAGGGGCAAATATGTATTGATGATGGTGCTGTAAAAGCTATATGTGTTAATGGAAGGAGTTTATTAGCTTCTGGAATATATGCTGTATACGGTAATTTTAAAAAGGGGAGCATTGTAGAAATTAAAGACAAAGATGGTAATGTTATTGCCAAAGGACTTACCAATTATTCTGTGGAAGATATGAGAAGGATAATGGGACTGAAATCGGAGGGAATAGAAAATGTTCTTGGGTATATAGAATATGAGGAAGTTATACACAGAAATAACATGGTTATCTTTTAGAGGTTTATTGTTTTTGCTATTAATGCAATTTGCTTTGTATGCTCAACCTGTGAATTGTGAATTTTCTGTGAAAAACGCAAAATACAATATTTGTCCGGGAACTCTAAAGATATTAGCTGACAATAAAATAATTGAACTGTGCTTTTTACCCGCCTTCGCAAAATGCTATGAGTGTTAGCTTGTAGATGAAGCGAAGAAAGGGTATCGCACTATGGCCGTGAGGCCATAGTGCTTTACTGGAAAAATCTAAAATTCAGTCGGTTTTAGTATAAAAGGAAGACTACAGGAAAGAAAACAGGGAAGACTACAGAAAAAATTACGGGGACGGCAGAAGGGTTACTTGCATACTTGCGGATAAAGCCTAAAGCTACTGGCGGATAATAATTTTTCGATTTTTTTCGAAAAATTTCTGATTTTTCTGAAAAAAAGTTGACTTTGTGGAATTTCGGGGTAAAATCGGTGAACGCCTTTCAGTGCGCCTCTACGAGGCAGGACGATGTTTGGCTAACCCCTGGAATAAAGGAGGGTGTAAAATTGCCAGGATCCCAAATTGTGTCTCACTGTACGTTCAGTGATAGTTAGAATATTTCCAAAAGCGGTTTGGTCAAGCTAGCTCTGGAACAATTCACTGGTTTTCACATCGTAAACAAGTTAATTACTAAAATTAATCTAGGAGCGTAAATATGAAAAAATTATTGAATGCTGTACTAATTTTGGCCGGGTTGGCACTTCCTGCTATTAATTCATTTTGTGTTGTAGTCAAAAATGACGAGCAAAGTTGTGCGCCAATCCACTTACAGTGGAGTGATCCGCCCGTAGAAGATCGAACAGTGAATCCTGGGGAACAAACTGACCTTAACCTGGATCCCGGAAAATTTTTCTCCATGACTGGGTATGCGGCAGACACCGAGAGGCATGCTAATTTGCTTAATTTTAGTTTCCGTAGGTATGTGGGCGAGGGGTTACACCTGTATTATCATGGGAATCGTGGTAGAGAAAGTGCGGTTGTCACCATTGGCGAAGAGACGAAGTGCCCGCTGCCCGTTCATAGTTATTATACCGTTTGTATCGCTAGTGATGAGTGGGACCGTGCTGTTGTTACGTTTTATGTGAGTACTGACACTGGCGGGGGCTCCCGATAACTGGCGTTGGGCGGGTACTGATGCGCGCCAAGAACAAAGTGTGCCCGCGGCTATTGTTAATTGTGCGTGCTCGGGGGGTGGAGGATTGGAATCTGTAAATCGCTGCATGGAACCAAAATAATGGACTGCATCCCCCATTGTTTGACTTGGAAATGGATTGCATGACTATGATGTCGGTAGCTGGTGATTGTGCTCCTTCATCATGTGTTCGCCGCTTTGATGTATGGTGCGTACCGCCGTGTTGTGTTGGATAAATTCTTTCGGTAAACCCGTAACCCTAAAACGTGACCCATCTGTTATGATGATATAGGCGGGGGTATTTTTTCCTTTTGTTCAAAAATTAACAGGAGGGAAAAAAATGAGCAGAGCAGAAGAATTATTAAAATGGGACATGAGGATAAAAGAAGTCAAGTCAAATAAGGGATTTAATGAGGTAGAGCTTATAAGGCTAGCAAAGATGGGAAAACAGAACTTACAAGGCGAGAGTTTTTAATGCTTTTAGAAGTCTCCTTGCACTTGACTTTTAAAAGCGCGATAATATTGTTCAGAAATTAAAATTGAGAAAAATGCTTCCTGCAACCCTTTTGTGGAAGCTCTGTTAATATGACTTATAAAAATTTATCTTTGTTTTTTTTACTCTTTGTTTGTGGCTGCTCAGTTTTCAGATCTGCACCTCAAACTGCCTATTTTGATCTGGGAAATTCCGGAATTCCAGAATCAAAAAACTATGGATTTGACATAAAAAATTTCAGTTCAGACCTTCCAGCTTCTACAAAAATGATATTCAGAAGAGACTCGAATGAAATAGAATATGATGTCTATAACAATTGGGCGCAAACGCCACAAAATCTCCTAACAAAATATTTTATTTTTTATTTCAATAATCCACACAATCAACTGGAGTCCAAATACGCAAATAAGAAGCTGACCATCGAGGGGGATTTATATAATTTTGAATGTAATATGGATACTAAAGAAGCAGTGCTCAGTGTAAGAATAAAAATTATACACAATGAAACAATTATCTTAAGTAAAATATATAGTGTAAAAGAAAAAATGCTTATGTTAACGGCTTCTGATTTTTCAAAAGCCATGGCAAAGGCAATATTAAAATTAGCTCAACAAGTAGAAAAGGATATAGAAAATATTGCAAAGTGACTCGCTTCGTTAAATATGATTCAATCAACCTTTGGACAGAGTCCTTTGGAAACAAAAAAGACAATCCAATTTTACTTATAGCCGGAGCTCACGCTCCGAGTACATTCTGGCCTAACTTTTTCTGCAACAACCTAGTTAAGAAAGGGTTCTATGTCATACGGTACGATCACCGCGATATCGGACTTTCGACACATTTCCCTAAAACACAAAATCTTGAAAAGCCAATTTATACTTTAAAAGAACTAATGGAAGATGCTATACAAATACTTGATGCTTATAAAATTCAGAAGACGTATGTTGTCGGACATTCGATGGGAGGAAGTATAGTTCAATACTTACAGGCCTATCATCCGGAGCGAATTTTGAAAGCTTTTTCCGTTTCTGTTGGTGTTAATAGCTGGACGCATAAGCATCCTGAATTTGATAAAGCGATGGAAGATTTGTTGAAAAACAAACCATCTGGTGATTTTGAAAAAGATTGGCCTGGATGGCTTCGCAGTTGGAAAATATTACACGGGAATATCGAAATAGATGAATCTATAGCTAGGAATTATACAAAAAGTATTTATTCTAGACATACAGGAGATTACGAAGTAGCACTAAATCATGTAGCTGCACATAAAACAAAAGAAATAGTTACTGATAAATTGCCTCGAAGCATAGTCCTAATCAATGGTACTGAAGATGTTTTAAGCCCAATAGAAGAAATTGATAAGTTAAAAAGCCAATTTATCGTAGCACATCTTGAAGGGGTTGGACATGTTTTCTTTAACAGGAAGATTTTTGCAAACCTTTTACAAATCATTATAAATCAAATAAGGGATACAAATAATCCATTACAAAATCAAATTGTCTTATATGAAGATAAATTTGAGGTTAGAGTTGAAAGCGATACCGTTTGGTTAACGCAAAAACAAATGTCTGAACTATTTGATACGGAACGAAGCGTTATAACCAAACATCTTAAAAATATATTTTTAACAAAAGAGCTCGAAGAAAAAAGCAATGTGCAAAAAATGCACATTCCTAATTCTGATAAGCCAGTTAAATTTTATAATCTCGACATTATTATTTCTGTCGGTTATAGAGTTAACTCAAAAAAAGGTACACAGTTTCGCATTTGGGCTACAAATATCTTAAAACAGTACCTGATAAATGGGTTTGCTGTAAATGAATATAAACTAAAAAATCAGTCTGAAAAACTAAATGAATTAAGAAATCTTATTAAACTTCTTTCCAATGTTACACAGTTAGATTCTGTCTCAAATGAAGCCAAGGGAATCATTCATATTATAACTGAATATTCGCGGGCTCTGAATATACTGGATAATTACGATCATCATACATTACCTGTTCCTAAGGGAATACAAAAATCAAAATTTGTGTTTACTTATGATAAAGCAATAAAAATTGTTCGAATAATTAGACCCTCCACGAAAAGGTATCCGCGATCTGAAATTTAGGTTTTATGCTCAACATAGTCATTGTTACAGTGTTTTGTGGTGAGAGGGTCTAATTAAGTATACTAGTATAAGTTTTTTTAAAGGCTGTGCCTTTAAAATTTTTCGCAAAAAGGGTCAAAGATGGGAAATATAAAATTACATATGAAAGTTTTTATGCCCGTAGGGCAAATATACCCCAAACAGCCTCAAAGAAACTTCCATGTTGAAAACTTGGGGCTCTGGCTTTTCACCTGTTCTTATTTTCGAAACCTGGATCGTTTGGGGTATAGATGGAAAAAGTAGTAATAATAGGAACAGGTCCTGCCGGTTTTACAGCAGGGATTTATTGTGCAAGAGCAAATTTGAGCCCACTGATTCTTTCCGGAAAACTTCCCGGAGGCCTCCTGACTCAAACCACTGACGTTGAGAATTATCCTGGGTTTTCATCAATTAATGGTTTTGAACTAATGATGATGATGCAAAAGCAAGCTGAAAAATTCGGGTCAAAAGTTATTTCCGGAACAGTTAAAAGTGTTGATTTTAAAAATGGCGGACCTCATACTCTTGAACTTGAAGGGGGTAATAAAATAACTACAAAATCAGTAATTATAGCGACTGGGTCCAATCCCAGATGGCTGGGGCTTGACTCTGAAAAACGCCTTGCAAACAAGGGAGTAAGCGCGTGCGCGACCTGCGATGGGGCATTTTTTAAAAATGTTCCTGTAGTTGTTGTAGGCGGAGGAGATACTGCTATGGAAGAGGCAACCTTTCTTACCAGGTTTGCCAGCAAGGTCACGGTTATTCACAGAAGAAATGAGTTTAGAGCCTCAAAAATAATGGTCGATAGAGCTAAGAATAACAGCAAAATAAACTTTGTTCTGGATAGCCAGATAATAGATATTATCGGTGAGAAAGAGGTTGAAAGCGTTAAAGTAAAAAACTTAAAAAGCGGAGATATTACTACTATCGAATGCAAAGGTTATTTCGCTGCACTTGGACATATTCCTGCTACTGAATTTTTTAAAAATTATTATAGAAATGGATGAAAAAGGATATATTTTGCTTAAAGGAAATACAGCCTTAACAAATGTAGAAGGAGTATTTGCGGCCGGAGATTGCGCGGACAATCATTATATGCAAGCTGTTACTGCAGCAGGAATGGGATGCAAAGCTGCTATGGACGTTGAACAATGGCTGGCAGCTAGTGATTTTTGAGTGTTGAATTTTGAATTATGTTAAACTTAAAAAAATCTGTTCTTATAACTTTTATTGTACTATTTGGTCATGGAGTATTTGCCGTTTATTTCAATGGGATAACCTTTTCAGGAACGAAATATATCTATATTAGAGACGTGGCAAAATACTATGGAATGACTGTAAGCCAGAATAGTAAATTTTGCTATCTAAAGAGCCAGGCACGAAAAATAGTTTTTGAATTCCCCAAAAAAAATGCAGAAATAAATGGGGTAGCTGTTAATCTTCTTTTTCCTGCGGATTACAATAGCGGGAATTCTATAATTAGTGAAAAAGATTTTCAACTCGTTCTTGAACCAATAATGAATCCTGGAGTTATAAAAAAACAAAGAGTTAAAACTATAGTAATTGATCCTGGCCATGGTGGTGAAGATCATGGGACCCATGGAGCTTATTCAATGGAAAAGAACATCACTCTTTCTATCGCCAAAAAAGTAGCCCAACAACTTAGTTCAAAGGGATACAAGGTTATAATGACCAGAAACAGTGATAAACCTGTTGAAGTTCATTCAAGGCCATCAGTTATAAGCAGGTATGGCGCGGATATGTTTATTTCAATCCATGCGAACTCAGCAAAACGCAGTATCAGCGGGATAGAAACTTTTATACTGGCTCCGAACGGAACATCATCAACTTATACTAAAAATATTGTTCATACAAGAGAAAATGGAAATTCCTACGATTTAAACAATGCAAAATTGGGGTATGAGATACAAAAAAGTTTAAACAGAATTGGAAGAGAAGACAGAGGCCTTAAACACGCCAGATTTGCAGTTCTGAGAGGAGCTACAAAACCGGCCGTTCTGATTGAAACAGGTTTCCTGTCCAACAGGGGAGAAGAAAAATTGCTAAATTCAATCGATTACCAGAACAATATTGCCAGATGTATAACCTCAGGCATAATCTCTTACGCTAAAGCTACTATGCCAGAAATGGCTTCCTTGCCTCATATAACTGTAGAAGGCGTTAATTATCATCTTAAAAAGTTGAAAAAGACTGGGTTATTGAAACGTGTTGTCGGACGGAAGAGAGGATACTGGAAAGTATAAGTAAATTTCTTAATGACAGACCGGTAAAAACGATTGAACGGCAGATAAGAATTCTTGCTGAACGCAAACTGATTGAAAGAAAAGGAAGTCACAAGAGTGGCGGGTACTATGCTGTTTGAGTGAAATATTGGAGAATGTAGCTCAGGCGTCCCACCTGAGTTAAAAATAAGACACAGTTGAGACGACTGTACTACATTGTAAAAATATATAGAAAAATATGAAAATATTAGAAGCTAAAAAGGAAGATATTCCAACTCTCCTTCAACTTATTAACGAAGTTCAAGAACTTCACATAAATTGGGATTCTAAAAAGTATAAGAAGATTAAAAAATATGAAGTTATTGAATGGTTGAGGAAGTTACTTGATGATAAAAATGTAAAAATATTAATAGCTTCTGAAAATTCCAAGGCGATTGGGTACGTAATAGCAAAAATACATAATAGAGAGGAGAATGCTTTTATATATCCTGCTCAACTTATAGAAATAGACCAAATATGTGTGGCAGAAAAATATAGGAATAAAGGTGTCGGGAAAAGACTTGTTGATGAAGTAAAAAGTTATGCGAAGAAATTAGGTATTGACACACTATTTTTGTTTGTTTTAGATAAGAATTCTGATGCTATTAGAGCTTATACAAAAATGGGGTTTAAAACTGCTGGAAGAAGAATGTTTTTGAATATTGTTTAGTTGACCGACGCCGAGCGTCAGCTCGGGCAGACATGTTTTGGTTTCGAGTTTATAATTAAATTACAGGAGAATTGTATGATCGGGCTTATAATGGCAGGGGGATCGGGAAAAAGGTTTTGGCCTTTGAGCAGGCAGGAATTTCCGAAACAATTTCTGAAAATTACTTCAGAAATTTCAATGATTGAAATGACTTTTAATCGGCTTTTAAAGAGGATTAAGAGGGAAGATATATTTGTAGTAACGTCTGCTAGTCAGGTTCACCTTATTAAAGAAAATATCTCTGGTATTTCCAGTGAAAATATTATTATTGAGCCGGTCGGAATGAATACTGCGCCTGCTATCGCGCTTAGCATGAAATATCTTGCGGACCGTTACAATGGAAACGAAGTGGTATTTATTGTTGGTTCTGATTATGAAATTCGGGATTTGAATTGTTTTATAACATCTCTTGAACCTGCAGAAAGGGCAGCATTACAGGGGAACTTTGTAACTTTTGGGATAAAACCCGAATATCCGTCAACAGGTTATGGGTATATAGAAGCTGGCGAAAGAGCAGAGTTTGGGTTTAAGGTGAAAAACTTTAAGGAAAAACCTGATAAAGCGACTGCAGCGGCATTCCTGAAAGCCGGAAATTACTACTGGAATAGCGGGATGTTTATGTGGAAGCTCGGTACAATCCTTCAGGCATACTCGAAATGCTTACCTAAGGTATATTTTTTGATTGAAGATATCGGGAATATATGGAAGAGGGAAGGGTATAAAGCTGATATTGCTAAATCGTATTCAAAAATGCCGAGAATCCCGGTTGATATAGGAATCATGGAACAGGTTGAAAACAGAATAGTCATACCTGTTGATTACGGATGGAGTGACGTTGGCAGCTGGAAATCGCTCTATGAAATTTCTGAAAAAGATTCATCCGGCAATGTTCTAAAGTGTGACAACTTCAATCTGGATTCCTCTTGTAATTATGTTTATTCTAACAAATATGTAGCACTGTTTGGGGTTAAGAATTTGGTCGTAGTTGATACTAATGATGTCCTTCTGATAGCAGACATGGACAAGTCTGAAAATGTAAAGGACATAGTCAGTGCTCTCGAAAAAGATAGCCGAAAGAAAAAATTTGTTTGAACTATACCCCAAACGATCCGGTTTTCGAAAATAAGAACAAGGGAAAAGAGCTGAGTACCAGGTTTTCAACGTGGAAGTTTTTTTGAGGTAGTTTGGGGTATATATTTGTCCTGCGGGTATAAAAAAACCTTCATGTCTTCAATCCGTGTTCATTAAGTTTGCGGTGAAGAGTTCTTCTGCTTATCCCGAGTTTTTTAGCTGCTAAAGTTCTGTTTCCGTTACTTTCTTCAAGCGCCTGAACTATCAGATTTTTTTCATTATTTTCGATATTCAAGGTTCTTGATGATACCACTTTTTTACTTACAGAACTTCCCGGAGCAGCTTGTTCAAGTATATTCTGAGGAATGTCAGAAGCTTGCAAAACCTTTTCTCTACAAAGAACAACCATTCGTTCTATACAGTTTCTGAGTTCCCTTATATTTCCTGGCCAGCCATAATTTAAAATAATATCTAAAGCATCTTCAGAAATTCCTTCTATTTTTTTCGCATTCTCTTTGGAATAGAAATCAATAAAGTTTTTAACCAGCAAAAGAATATCTTCCTTTCTCTCGCGCAATGGCGGGAGCTCTATTGCTAGAACATTAAGTCTGAAGAACAGATCCTCCCTGAATTTGCCTTCTTTTACCAACTCCATTAGATTTTTATTTGTTGCGGCAACTATTCTAGCATCGGTTTGGATTGGAATTGTTCCTCCAATCCTTTCGAATATTTTCGTTTCAAGTATTCTAAGAAGTTTTACCTGGACAATCTGGTCTATTTCTCCTATTTCGTCAAGAAAGATAGTCCCGCCATTAGCAAGTTCGAACCTCCCTTTTCTCTGTTCTGAAGCCCCTGTGAAAGCGCCCCGTTCGTGCCCAAAAAGTTCACTTTCTAATAATGCAGAGGGTAATGCAGCGCAATGAACAGGAATAAAGGCGCCCTTTCGTCCGCTCAAGTTATGAATAGCTTTCGCAATAAGTTCCTTGCCTGTTCCGCTCTCGCCCAAAATTAAAACTGTAGCTTTTGCCGGCGCAATTTGTTTTACCGTTTCCAATATCTCTTTTATTTTTGGTGAATTACCTATGATGTTTTCGATGCCATATTTCTCATCAAGCTGTTTTTTTAACCTGGTATTTTCTTCCTTAAGCTCTCTGGATTCCAGAGCTCTTTCAATAATCAACTCCAGTTTGCTTACATCAATCGGTTTTGAAATAAAATCATAAGCTCCAGCTTTGATTGCCTCTACAGCTGTTTCAATCGAACCATACGCAGTGATTAGAACACATGGAATTTCCGGACTTTTTTTTGTGCATTCAGCAAGAACATCCATACCACTGGCCCCGGGCATTTGTATATCAGTAAGCACAAGGTCAAAATTATTCCGCTGCAGAATATTAATCCCCCTTGCACCATCCTCAGCAATAACTATTTCATATTTTTGCCTCAGAAGTTTAGCTACACCATTCCGGGTGTTCCTGTCATCTTCTATTAGCAAAATCGTTTTTTTGGGAATCTCTATTTCCATTGACCATTATCCATATTGTTCTTTTGTGCTTCCAGCAGTCTGGTTTTACGAACCCTTAGTGGGAAATTCATAACGAATTTTGTTCCCTTACCGGGTTCGCTTTCTACCAAAAGTTCAGCACCGTGTTCCCTTATGATACGTTCCACTATCATCAAACCAAGCCCGGTCCCTTTATTCTTTTTAGTAAAGTACGGATCAAACACCTTTGTGATGTCCTCCGCGGATATACCGCTTCCAGTATCAGACATTACCAATGAGAGAACTTCTTTTTCTTCATTAACATAACATTCAATAGCTATTACGCCGCCAGTTGGCATAGCCTGCATTGCATTTTTTATTATATTAAAAAATGCTTGCTTCAGCTGATTTTCATCACCGAGAACAAGAGGAATTATTTCCGCAAACGTTTTTTCAATTTTGACATTATGTTCGTCAAGTTCGTTATGCATAAAGTCAAGCGTATAATTTACTATTTCCAGTAAGTCTACAGTCTCCATTTTGAGTTTAGCTGGCCTTATAGCGCTTAAAAATTGAGTAATAATCAGATCAAGCCTTTTAACTTCGCTTCTAGCTACCCCCAATATCTCTTTCGCCTCATCATCCATCTTGTTCTTGAAAATCCTGTCAAGAAGCTGAAGATGTACGTTTAGGCTATTAAGAGGATTACCTATTTCATGGGCCACCCCGGCAGCAAGAATAGATATAAGCTGTATTTTTTCGGATTCAAAATTTTCCACTTCTTTCTTCCGTTTTTCGGTTATATCACTCAAAATTATTGTTGCTAATTTTCCCTCATCATCGTGAGGAACTACATAAAAATTCACAATACGCCTGGAAGGATAGAATATTTCTATTTCCTGTCTGGATATTCGATACCATTCTTCTTCATCCTGTTGAAGTATTCTTGCCCAATCAATATCTCTTAGAAAAGTTGAAATCTTAAGATTTCTGCCTCCTTCTTCGGGTATCCCCAGCATAAGCTCGGCACTTTTGTTATAATAGACTATACTAAGGCTTCTATTTATGACCACAACGCCTTCCATAATAGCATTAAAAATTACCTCAAGGAATCCCTTCTGTTTTACTAACTTGTGAACGAACGCCTGCATACTGCCGGCATCCAGGTTATCTAGCCTAGAAATAAGATTATCCAAAAACGAACTTTTCATTGACCTGATTTATTACATTTTCAAAGTCACAATTAACTTAGGAATGTAAAAATACACTCTCTTCCCTCAAAATTGTTCAACCCTAAACTGTTAATATTTCTTTTAACAAAACGTAAGATTTTACAATATTTAAATGGGGTGGAAGAGGGGATTCGAACCCCCGACCTTCTGGGCCACAACCAGACGCTCTAACCAACTGAGCTACTACCACCATAAATTGTAGTGGATAAGATATACTGATTATACTTTAAGGTCAAAGAAAATTTATTGTTATTTTTAGGTATTTCGAGTTTTCTGTAGTTATAAAACAGAAGAACTAAGGATATTCTTATTACTGACATGATACTACGAATTTAAAAGGTCTAAGTAAAATATGCAGACTGAAGAAATTTTGCGCTTAGCTGTTAAAGGCATGAAATTTTGTGAAAATGGCGGAACTCTTGATGATTATCTTGACTACCATCTAACAGAAGCAGCCCCGCGAAGGAGCATTTCTTCAATCCTGTTTAGTTATTATAGGAATAAGGGAATCATAAATTTTTATATTAAGAGGTTTAGTAATAGCACAACTAACCCTATTATCCGTAGAGTGTTAAGTGTGGTATTTACTCAGATACTTTACCAGTCGGCAGTTCCTTCGGCTATTATTGCTGATGTTGCGGTTTCTTTTATCAAAAAAAAGGGAGGGCAAAGAGCTTCCGGGTTCGTTAATGCAATGATAAGACAACTTGTTAATTATCAAGATACAGTTTCAGGAGAAAACAAAATTATAAGTGAAAAACACAGAGTTCCTCCAATTCTTCTTCAGAGATGGAAAAAAAACTTCTCACAAGAAGAAACCATAAGGATTATAAATGCAATAAAAACAATTCCACCATTTACTTTTAGAACTGTCTTCGGGGAAGCATATCCGGAAAAGAAATTAAAGTGCAAAAAGATTGAAGGAGTAAACTTTTTAAAGAGATTTCATTTTTTTTCAGCGGAAGAACCTGGGATGATTTTGAATTCTGATATGATGAAAGAAGGAAAGATTTATATACAGGATCCAGCTGTTGTATTATTTGGGGAACTTATTGCAGAAATAGAAGCTAGAACAGTCCTGGATTATTGTTCAGCTCCGGGTGGAAAAACAATTCTTCTTGCTGAAATATTTAAAAATTCCAAAATAGTCGCAACTGATCGGTCATTGAACAAACTGAAGAGAGTCAGGGAAAATATTGAAAAATGCGGGGTTAAAAATGTAGAAATTATGAACTTGAAAGCAGTTAAAAATATGCCTGACGTTTTATTTGACTTGGTATTACTGGATGTTCCTTGTTCTAATACTGGTGTTATACGGCACAGGCCTGATGTAATGTGGAATTTTACGGCAAAAACATTAAGTGACATAGTAAAGTTACAATATGAAATATTGGAAGATACTTGGTCGAAAGTCAAACTTGGCGGGCGATTGATTTACAGTACTTGTAGTATTGAACCAGAAGAAAACCAGCAGCAAATAAAAAACTTCATAATCAGACATCCCGAATTTACTATTGAGCAAGAACATTTGTTGCTGCCTGCTACCTTAAATGACGGGACATTCGTTGTTATACTCAAACGCTATAACTAAACTTAAGTGTACCACTCAACGATTTTAGCGTTTAAATTAAAACAATAGTAACGCAAGGAGCGGAAAAATGTATTTTTATCATCTGCCTGCCATTGATTTTAAACAAAAAAGAAAAGGTGTTTACGGTAAAATAGTTACCGGCAAAAAAATACAATTATGTTATATCAAACTAGACTATGAAACTATCACAAATCATAGCCATCCGCATGAACAAATGGGGTATATCCTGTCGGGAGAAGTTAAAATAACAATCTGTGAAGAACAAATGATTTGCAAACAAGGCGATGTCTATTATGTACCAAGCAATACACAACATGAATTCAGAGTATTATCACGGAGTGGAGTCGAGTACATAGAAATTTTCAGTCCTCCAAAAAAAGAAAATAAGAATTTGGCAAGTACAGAAAGAGTCTAAGAATCGGAACGAAGCCTTTATTTATCATCCAGTGCAGTTACGCCGGGAAGATCTTTGCCTTCAAGAAACTCGAGGGAAGCGCCACCACCAGTAGAAACATGACTCATCTTGTCTGTAAGCCCACTCTGATTTACAGCCGCAACAGAATCACCGCCGCCGATAATACTAATCGCACCGCTATCTGCGACAGCCTTACAAATAGCCATTGTCCCATTAGCAAAGTTGGGCATCTCAAAACAGCCCATTGGACCATTCCAGACTATTGTTTTGGCATTTTTAATTTCAGCTTTGTATGTTTCAATAGTTTTTGGTCCGATATCAAGAGCCATCCATCCATCAGAAATATCATTCCCGACTGTTTTTGTATTTGCAGCGTTATCAAACCTATCAGCAGCAATATTGTCAACAGGGAGCATAAATTTTACGCCTTTTTCTGCTGCAGATTTTAAAGTATCTTTGGCAGTATCGATAAGTTCATGTTCACAAAGGGAATTACCAACATTATGTCCTTGCGCCTTCAAAAATGTATAAGCCATCCCACCGCCAATAAGGATTATATTAACTTTTTCCATCAGACTTTTAAGTACTTCGAGTTTTCCAGAAACTTTAGCACCACCGATAATAGCTATGAATGGGCGTTTTGGATTTTCAACGGCATTTCCCAGATAATTAATTTCCTTTTCCATCAGGAATCCGGCAACAGAAGGTCTTACATACTTGCAGATCAGAGCTGTTGAGGCATGAGCCCTGTGAGCCGTGCCGAAAGCATCGTTTACATAAACATTTCCAAGCTTGGCCAGTTCCCGTACAAAAGCATCCTGCTTTTTCTTATCTTCATCTGTTTTAGCTTTCATGTCTTCTTCTTTGTAGAAGCGGGTATTTTCACAAACCATGATTTCGCCTGATTTAAGAGCATTGGCTTGTTTTACAACTTCTTCGCTGATACAGTCTGAGACAAAGACAACTTTTTTGCCAAGAAGTTTTTCAAGCTGAATAGCCGTTGGTTTGAGAGAAAACTCCAGATTCTTTTCTCCGTCCGGACGTCCCAGATGGCTCAGAAGCACAAGAGAAGCACCTCGCTCGAGAATGTATTTTATCGAAGGCAAAGCGGCTTGTATACGGGTATCGTCTTTGATCTTGCCATCCTTTACAGGAACATTGAAGTCAACGCGCATTACAACTTTTTTATCTTTTAAGTCTATATCTCTGATTGTTTTCTTGTTTAAACCCATATCCAAACTCCTTGAAACTTAAAACAATGTCAATTATCAATTATTACTTCTTAGCCATGTACTTAATTAGATCTACAACTCTGTTAGAGTACCCCCACTCATTGTCATACCATGATACTATCTTGAAAAATCTCTTTTCACCTTTCAAATTGTTTTGGAGCGTTGCCAGAGAGTCGTATATGGAAGAACGTTGATCATGAATAAAATCTGTAGAAACAAGTTCTTCATCTGTATAACCAAGGATTCCCTTAAGATATGTCTGTGAAGCATTCTTCAGAAGCTTATCGATTTCTTCGATTGAAGTGTCTTTCGTAGCTCTGAAAGTAAGGTCCACAACTGATACATCAGGAGTAGGAATACGGAAAGCCATTCCGGTAAGTTTTCCTTTTGTAGCAGGAAGTACTTCACCGACTGCCTTCGCCGCACCTGTTGTTGATGGAATAATATTTAGTGCTGCGGCACGTCCGCCTCTCCAGTCTTTCTTGGATGGACCGTCTACAACCTTCTGGGTCGCTGTATAAGAGTGAATAGTAGTCATCAAACCTGTTTCAATTCCTATGCCTTCCTTAAGCAAAACATGAACTATAGGAGCCAGACAGTTGGTTGTACATGAAGCATTTGAAACAATGTGGTGCTTTGCAGCATCATATTCGTGTTCATTCACGCCTATAACAATAGTTTTTACTTCGCCTTTTCCGGGAGCTGAGATAATAACTTTTTTTGCACCAGCAGCAAGATGGCCCTTTGCTTTTTCAGAATCTGTAAAAAGCCCGGTTGATTCAATAACATACTCAACACCAAGCGCCTTCCACGGAAGCTGGTCAGGAGTTTTTGTAGCTGCAACACATAATATCTTTTGTCCATTTATAACAACCGTGTCATTTTCTTCCTTTACAGCATCAGATTTGCAGCTTTCAACTTCATGTTTAAATTTTCCTTGAACTGAGTCATACTTCAGCTGGTAAGCAAAATAATCAGCATCTGTTGAAACGTCAACAACCGCAACTACATCAATCTCTTTTCCGAGCAAGCCCTGATCACAAATTGCCTGAAAAGCCATTCTTCCGATTCTTCCGAATCCATTGATACCAACCTTAATACCCATTTTATCTATACCTCTCTTTAAAATGTTTCAAATATACCATTGAAGAGTTTATTCTATCTATACTATCTCAACTTTTCAAGCTAAAATAGCGTTTAATTGTTATATTATGACTTACGTGAATAAGATATACCCCAAACGATCCAGTTTTCGAAAATAAGAACAAGGGAAAAGAGCTGAGCACCAGGTTTTCAACATGGAAGTTTCTTTGAGGCAGTTTGGGGTATAATTCTATCTGTGCCTCAGTGTGATGCTTCTTACTTCATTCCACCCATTGTACAGGATAGCAAAGCAAACAACGACACAGAGCCGTTAAGAGCTAAATCTTTCACTTTTTTTCTTCATTTGTTCCTTAATGAATTCTATTAACAATAGTAGTCAAATAATTTGATACAAGCGCATAATCCTGTGATATTGAAAATTCAATAAACTCGACTATTTTTAAAAAGGTTTTATAAGTATTCTCACACGAAGACATCCGCCTTCGCTTGTCTACGGCGAGGCAAGCAATGACACAAAGAACTAACATTCCTTTCTTTGTGGTAAAAATGATTCTGCAACAGCAGTATGCGTTTCGGCGCATTCTTTTTTTAATAAGAAAAATCTCAAAAAACATTTTGAAGCTTTTTCTTACTACTAAAAAAAGCTGATCATTTTTACCTGTGGCTCTTGTGAGTGCTTTTCTGTTACCTAATTCGTGTCTTTTTCGTGTAATCTGTGGACAACTAAGTACGGTTTAATTAATGTTCGTAAACTTCCTTTCTGTGTCCTATCCGTAAAATCAGAACTTCATTACTCATAATAGTATAAATAACACGATAATTCCCCATTCTTAATTTACGTAAGCCTTTAAACTTTCCTTTTAAAGTGGGATTAGATAAAGCTGACACAGGTAGCTCCTTCTCAATCCCTTCAAGAATATGAAGAGAATTGGGCTTGCCTACTTTTTTAAGGTCTTTATAAACTGACTCTTTAAATATTATTTTATAACTCAAGTTTAGCTCTTAACTCTTTTAATGATATTATCTTATCACTTGAATCATGTAAACGATTAAAAGCTATATTCATTTCATTTTGTTCTTGTGCATAACTTTCAATAGCTTTCTGCACAATATAGGATTTACTTCTATCGTGTTCCTTAGCTATGTGAGTTAAAGTTGCATTTAGCTTGTCTGGCAAACTTACTGTCAATATTGTTCTCATCTTTCTCCTTTTATTATTAAATTGTAATAAAGTGTAATACATCTTTTAAAAATTTCAACTTAATTTTCTTTAATTGTGTCGTGGTATGAGAGAAGAGTGAATAAATTCGAGTAATTCGTGGACAAAATCAAAAGACTTGAAGTACGGTGGTATAGCGCCGTTTTATTGTAACAGAAGCATGCTTTTGTAAGAACAAAGCTCATTCCTCAGTCGAGAAATTACGGGCAGGCCAACTACAGCACAATATAAGCTCAAATCATCTCTGCGATAAAATTAGAGAAAAAAACTTGTTACAACCTATTTAGCAATTTTAGCAATGTGCATTTTTACGCTTGACTAATAAGGCGTGCTATACAGTTGCTTTCTTTTTTGTAGGCTTGAGCCTAATTTCAAGGGTACAACCTAGAGCATGGGCATATTTTTGTACAGTACTCATAGTGGGAGAATGCGCCCTAAAAGGTGATTCTACGCGAGAAACAACTACTCTGCTGGTTTTCATGCGTTTAGCCACTTCTTCTTGCGAAAGATTAAGGCGTTTCCTTGCTTTCATGCAGGCAGAAAGAATTTTATACTCTTCATCAAGAGCATCATATTCAGCCTTTAATTTAGGGTTAGCCATAACATCTTTGAGCATTTCCTCTTTGCTGTATGGAACAGGATCATATTTATCTTCGTGCATTTTTTATCTCCTTAAGTCGTTTAAATGCTATATCAAGTTCTCTTCTTGGGGTTTCTTGAGTTTTCTTCACGAAACTATGAAGTAATACAACCTTTTTCCCGTGTGCGGAACAATAAAAAACCCTTCCTATGCCTTCTTGTCCGGATGCCCTTATTGCATAAAGCCCTTTTCCCATAGGCCTTCCTTTAGGCATAGGAATGTTTGGCACATTGTCAATTATAATGTCCAAAATTCTTGCATAGGCCATCCTAATTCCTACCGGGAAAGAAAGAATTTCTTTTTTTACCTTGTTGTTGTAGTAAACAATTTCAAACATTCAACAACCCTCAATAAAGTATCATATATGATACTTATATCCGCTAAAAAAGCAAACTAAATCAAAAAAATATTTTTATTCTTTTTCAGAAATGCCAATATTTAACAAGAGAATTAATAATTGCCCGGACATTTTTACTCGAAGCTTCGAAGAAAATATCAATATCGTTATGTATCCGGGATACCCTTGAAAAGCTACAGCATATCCACCTACAATCCATATAATCAACGTTATGCTTTCCAGTAACCTTAACAATTCTTTGAAGTCTTGCTAGATATTCATATAGAAATTCTTCCGCTTCTATAATTCCACAGCATCTAGCCTAAATGCAGGTGACTTTGATTGCCAAAATCTTCTACTTCTATTTCCCACAACCTCTTTCTCTGAGTTTGTTACTTTTTCACCTATAGTGAGTTAAAATTTCCTGATAATTCTCTTATTGTTGCTATACTTCAAGCTGGAATTTTCAAAAAATAGATATATTTATATGGTTTTGAAATTTAACTCATTAGCTAGAGGGAAAATCAAATCATGGGTGATGATGGCGTGCATGTAGATATTCCGGAAACTCAGGATAATATTTTTCAAAAATGTTTGAAGAAAGTAGAAGAGTGGAGGAGTGCCGGAATAGAGCCGTATGGTTCGAGGTATGACAATATTGATTATATCGCAGATGTAAGAGCTACATATAAAGAAAACACTTTGGAACCAATTAAGAAAAAAATAGCCGGCAGAGTGATGGCTTTTAGAGTGATGGGAAAGTCTATTTTTGCCGATATTAAAGACAGTACTGGAAGACTTCAGATTTATGTGAATAAAAATATTCTTGGCAATAATTTTGACCATTTCAGTAGAATTGATATTGGGGATATAATAGGTGTTGATGGTGAACTTTTTGTTACCAAAACTGGAGAGCTTACGTTGAAAGTTTATGATTTTAAAATACTCAGCAAGGCAATGAAGACACTGCCTGAAAAATGGCACGGGCTTACAGATGTTGAAATGAGATATAGACAGCGTTATGTGGACCTGATTGTAAATGATGATGCCCGTGATGTGTTAAGAAAAAGGGCTTTGATAGTAAGAGAAGTTAGAAAATATTTGGAAACACAGGGATACCTGGAAGTAGAGACTCCGATGATTCAACCTCTTGCTGGAGGAGCTATTGCGAGGCCATTCAAAACTTTTTATGAAGCACTGAATTGTTCAATGTACTTGAGAATAGCTCCGGAACTTTATCTTAAGCGTTTGCTGGTAGGCGGGTTTGAAAAAGTTTTTGAACTTAACAGGAACTTCCGAAACGAAGGGCTTTCCAGAAAACATAATCCGGAGTTTACAATGCTTGAAATTTATCAGGCTTATGGCGACTGCAGGACTATGATGACCCTTGTTGAAGGACTTATTACATCCGTGGCAAATAAGATCAATGGTTCACTACAAATAAAGAAAAGCGATGGAACTATTATTGATCTTACGCCTCCATGGACTATTGCTGCATACAGCGATCTTGTGAAAAATAAGGGAGGCTCTGATTGGTTTGAAATAACTCCGGAAGAACGTAAAAATCGCGCTGAAAAAATGGGACTTAGGATTGATCCCAAGGCAGCTGATTTTGAAGTAACGAATGAGGTTTATGAAAAAATCGTAGAACCAACTTTAATTAATCCTACCTTTGTTATAAGATTGCCTGCTGATTTAATTCCTTTGGCAAAGCGTTGCGAGGATGATCCTAATTATATTGATGTATTCGAACTTGAAATTAACGGACAGGAGATTGCTCCCGGCTATTCCGAACTTAATGATCCTGTTGAACAAAGGAAAAGGTTCATGAAGCAGCTTGAAGGAAAGTCAGTCGATAGAGACTATGAACTTTGCGAAGGAAAAGTAGACGAAGACTTTCTTAATGCTCTCGAATATGGAATGCCTCCTGCCGGCGGTATGGGAGTGGGCATAGACAGGCTTGCTGTGTTGTTGACAGGCGCCGATTCTATCAGGGATGTGATCTTTTTCCCTCACATGAGGCCCCAAAGTAAAAAGTAATAACTTAATTATGATCGTTAACCGGTTATCGTTAACAGTAAAATGGAACTGTTAAAATTAAGCATTAATTATAAAAGTTTTAAAAACCTGTTAACGGTTAACTACAATGAATATATCAGCAATCATAAATCTGAAAAATTGATATGCAAACCTATACCATTTTTGAGAAAAAAAGGTTTTTGTCAAATTCCGTCTACTTTAAAATGGCTGAATACCTGCCTGATTTTCAGAGTATAATTTCCAATATAGAAGATGTTTTTTCCAGGGTTTTGTTGATCAATGATTTTATATTCGTAAAAGTTGGGGTTCTGACCTTGCCTGATGGCAGGAAGCTGTTTATAAAAAAATACGAAAAGAGGGATTTTTTTTACAGATTGGAATTTATTGTCAGGAAAACAAGAGCGGAAAAATTTTGGCATGCATCTTTAATCCTTGAAGAAAATAATATTTTTCATCCCAGAATTTATGTAGCTATAGTAAAGAAAAATATAGGATTATTTGAAGGGGCCTATATCATAACCGAATGGGTTCAGAATATATTCTCGCCTGATATCTCTTCATATTTGTTTAAGGATGTTTCAAAGAGTGAATCTTTTTGTCGAGATGTTGTTGGACTGCTATGCAAGATTCATAACGCTGGAGTATTTCATAGTGATGCCAAACTTTATAATTTTTTCATGTCTCCAGATTCAGATGGAAAGGAAAAGCTTGGAATTTGGGATCTTGATGGAGCAATAGTTTATGATGTATTGCCTGAAATAAAAAGGTACAAAGATTTGGGCAGACTTACAGCTTCATTTATTGAATTTTATATTAAGAATGAAGTTAATATGGACAAAAACGATTTTATAGATAAAATTCTATTTTTATACAAAGATGGTACGGGTTTAAATTTAAACCATGACATATTAAACAAAATCTCCAATAAACATTTAGAAAGGAAAGGATTTACTTAGAAGAAGTTTAGTTTTGTATGAGAGATGATCTTTTTGGGAAAGTTTTAATTGGTAATATTAATTTATTAAAAAAATCTTTTGAAGAATTTTCTTCAATTCCTGTAGATTTAGAAATTCCACATGAAGAACTTTTAGATAATTCTCATCTTTATAGAAAAACTATTTCAGAACCTGTAGAACTTTCTACGCATGGAACGTTTGATTACAGATTTGAAAGAAAGATAAGATTCGAACCTACAGACAGGCAAGGCTGGTGGTTTAAGAGAACTGATATGCGTTCAGAACCTGTAAAGGTGTCTCACCGTAATGTATATACTGTGCATGAAAGTGGTGTTCACAATATTGTTCTCAGACAAAAAGGGGGAAAACAAAATTATGTACGGCTAATAGAGCATATTATTGCTATAAAATTAGGGCTAGGTATTGATGATGTCATGATTTTGGTAGATTCTGATGATCCGCCACTTTTTGATTATGGGGCTATGCCAATTTTGGATGCTCTTGAAAAAGTTGATAGAAAAGAAAAAGAAGAACACGGCTATTGCTCTTATTTTAAAGTGAAAGAAACAGTTTCAGCTGTATGGCCCAATGGCGCATTGCTCGTGGTTACTCCTCCTGATAGGGACTTTGCTTTAAAAATTGATTGTGCTGTTAATTTTCAATCATGCATAGGTAAGCAAAGAATAAAGTTTGCTGTTAATGAAGATACTTTTAAAATGGGAGCCGGGGCGAGGACTAATTCAAGTTTAAAACATGCTGTATTATGCAAAACTATTGGAAAACTTATTCCTTCAGTTAGGTATCTTGGTTATAATAGGAAAAACGTTCTTGTTGCCGGGAAAAAGAAATATTTCAATCGCGCAAGGCTAAAGTATAGAGGAAAATCTCTTGAAGCAGTGTGGCACAGGGCTGCGCTTGACCTGCTTGCTGCTTTTGCTCTTATTGAAGAGGGGCGTTTTGTCGGAAATATCATATCTTATAAAGCAAATCATAGAGATGATGTTGATTTAGTAAGAGAGCTTTATAAACAGAATCTTTTGACTGAGGTAAAAACTATCTGATATTTTCTATGCTCAGACTTCGTGGGGAAAAATGGTTCTTGTGGCTTGATAAGACATATCATCCCGCTATGAATATGGCTATAGACGAGGAGCTTCTTTCATTTGCTAATACAGTAATGATTCCCGTTTTGAGATTTTATTCTTGGGATAGGCCTTCAATGTCCATAGGTTATGTTCAAAGTTATGCTGACGTGGTGAAGGATGGATATTATCTTGTCAGGCGCCCAACTGGCGGAGGAGTTGTTTTTCATGATATAGACTTAACTTATACAATTGTAGTTCCTGCTGCGCACAAAATTGAAAAATTAACGAGGGAAGAAAGTTATTACTTTTTTCATGACCTTATTGCCAAGGCGCTAAATAATATCGGGTTTGAGACTGAGCTTGTAAAACTTACCAAAGTTCCGAAAAAACGTTCAACCATGCAATGTTTTACTGCTCCCGTAAAGTTTGATGTAGTTTTAAAGGGTACAAAAGGCCACTCTTCTTTAAAGATAGCAGGGGCTGCCCAACGGCGTACTAAGAATGGAATACTGCATCAGGGGAGCATTGTTATTCCTGATATTTACAAACAAAGAAATGCTCTTATAGATTCAATTGTTTCTCTGTTGATCAATGAATTGGGTATAGAACTTTCGGATTTTATTTGTGAAGAGTTATTCTTGAATAGAGCTGCATTGCTCGCTGTTTCCAAGTATGAAACAGATAATTGGAATAAGAAGAGATAATCGACTTTGGTTAACCTGAAGGTTAACCAAAGTCGATTAATTCTTTAAGTTGATTCAATTTTTTCTTGTTCATAATAGTTTCACTCTTGTTGTATTAAGAATCTTTTATATTTATTAAGAGCGACTTTAGTTATATTAGTATAATTTTTAGTGTCATGATAGGAGTAATATTGTCGAAAGTAATGTTTTATCTAACCATAAAAGCGTAAAACCGATAGTTGATTTTTTACAGTAATGTACCTATATTTAATTTTTCAGAGCCGAAGTGGCGGAATTGGCAGACGCGCTAGACTCAAAATCTTGTGTCCTTGCGGACGTGTGGGTTCGAGTCCCACCTTCGGTACCAGCTTAATAAAGGTTTATATTACTTTCCTGTAAAGCATACCAAATAAAGTGCCATTGGATTATGGTTTTTGGAAATGTTCAGAAAGCTAGATAGTTCCTTCAAGCACATACAAAGTAACTAAAAAGTCTAACCAGTAAAAAATTCTCAATGATATTTCTACCTATTGTCAAAATATTTCACACCTGTTGATTTACATGCCTAAAAGCAATTCTGTCAAATCCCCGGTTCTTTGAGAAGAGAACCTATTTCTGATTCCTTAGAATCGCAAAAACAAATACCTTTATTTTCATTTCTTATTGCTAGTTAAAATCTTTTCCCTTCTCACTGTTACAGAATCTATGCATTCCGTCCTATCTAAAAAAGACGAAGGAAAAATCTGGATTTCAGTGAATTCTACTTTGTTCATAAATAAATCTTCCTCAATTTCACTTAACTTTTTTCTTGTTGCTTTTATTGCTTCATATGATCGATCAATACCAATCCATTTTCTACCATTCAAATGGGCAGCTTTCAGAGTTGTTCCAGAACCACAGAAACAATCTAAAACATAACTATCCGGAGCTGATGAAGTTTTAATAATCAAATTAAGCATGTCAAGATTTTTTTCCGTTGGATAAACAGGATATTGAGGGTCTTTAAACTTCCATATTTTTTTATCAACTTCTCGAATTCCTTCTGGAATTGTTAGATAAACTTGAAAAAGATCATCCAAATAAGAACGTTGTTCAGCATATTTAATACTTATACTGTGTCCAATAATCCATAAAAATATCCTTTAGTTTAATATTCAATCAAGGGGGTAAATTCCCTCGCGATAATTCGCACAATCATATTAGCTTAATGTGCAGCTGCTATCCGAACTCTATTGCCATATCCTCTTTCACACGACTAACTGCAAAAGTTTCCTAATTCTTGTGTCAATTTAAATTTAGATAAGGTCTATTTCAACAGATTTTAAAAGATTTATGAATGATAAAACTACCAAGGAAATTTAAGAAAATGAAAACAACTACATCGAAGATACCCTTGATTTCACAAAGATTCTACTACTTTTCTGTTCTTAAACGAACGATAAGACTTAGTGAAGCATGGAATTTTCGGCATCGTTAGTTAATAAAAAAATATCAGCATTTAATCATTCGGAGGATTTCAAAAAGGTTTTTGACTGTTATAATAAAAACATTCTTGTTTATGTTGATTCTGATTTTAGTGAACAGAGACCCGGGCGAAATGTTTGCAAAGTTCCTCTATTATGAACATAGATTTCAGAATTTATACCTGGCAACAGGATATGATAAGGATAGATATGATGTTATGCCGTGGATAAAGGATGTCGTAAGCAAAGAAGCACCGTTTTAAAAAAAGGAAAAAGAATTATGGTTATTATAAAAGAGTTATATGAAAATAACAAACAATGGGCAAAAAAAACTAAGCAAAAGGATCCTAGTTTTTTCGAAAAACTTTCAAAGCAACAACACCCGCAATATTTCTGGATAGGATGCTCTGATAGTCGTGTTCCTGCAAATGAAATAGTCGGGCTTATGCCAGGAGAGCTTTTCGTTCATAGAAACATAGCAAACATGGTGATCCATACAGATCTTAACTGTCTTTCAGTTGTACAATAATGCAGTAGATGTCCTGAAGGTAAGACATATAATAATTTGCGGGCATTATGGATGCGGAGGTATAACTGCAGCCCTAAAAAATACGGCATTCGGACTTTCTGCCAACTGGATAAGACACATACAAGATATTATTGACAAATATAAATCAAACTTGAATAAAGAAATTGATATCAAACAAAAAAGTAAAATAATATGCGAGCTTAATACAGTTGAACAAGTTTACAACTTGGCTCGTACTTCTGTAGCAAAAGATGCTTGGGATAGGCAAAAACTGGCCGTTCATGGCTGGGTTTACGATATAAAAGACGGATTGCTCAATGATCTTGATTGTTGTATCACTGACACGTTTATTCTTGAAGAAAAGCATTCCACGGCTGTTGAAAAAATCTTCAAAAAATACAATATCGATTAATACTGATTTGAAAAACTGACTTAATAATATTTTTTTCGTCGTTCTCTAAATCGCAATAAAGATACATTATGAGTAATAAGAGAATTGGTGCTTTTGGACTTGTTATGATAAATCTTATAGCTATTGACAGCCTGAGAAATATCCCGCTGACAGCTCCTGCCGGACTATTTATATTAGTTTTATACCTCGCTGGAGTACTTCTCTTCTTTATACCATGTGCAATAGCTGTAGGGGAATTAACTGGTAAATGGCCTATAATGGGCGGACTTTCTGTCTGGGTAGGTGAAGCTTTTGGTTCAAATGCCAGTTTTTTTGTTGTGTGGCTGCAGTGGATATACAACTTAACTTGGTTTCCTTCCATTACGGCATTTGCGGCAACACATCTTGCTTACGGTTGGACGTTTACTACACATGAAAATGTTATATCATTGACAGATTCGCCAGCTTTTATAACTGTTTTGTGTATTATACTATTTTGGGGTGCTACATTAATAAACTGCTTTGGAATGAAACCAGCAAGTATTTTAAGCGGTATAGGGACAATGGCCGGCACATTGATACCTATGATACTTATAATCACGCTAGGAATAATATGGGTTACAATAAGCAATCAAATACACCTATTTTCTGTCGGTTTTAGTTATGATCATGGAAATATAATGGGACTTTTTGTTGTAGTCCTTTTCAGTCTTGTAGGGCTTGAAATAGCTTCAGCTCATGCCGGGGAAGTAAATAACCCGAGAAAAAATTATCCAAAAGCATTATGGCTTACTGTACTGATCGTCCCGCTCTCTCTTATACTTTCAAATTTGACAATAGGTTTAGTTATTCCGCCAAATCAGATAGATCCAAGGGCTGGACTGATTGATTCTTTTGCAATATTCTTCAAAGCTTTCAAAATGCCATGGATGCTAGATGTTTTAGCCTTTTCATTGTTTATAGGAGCATTTGGCGCCATAGGCACATGGTCTTTTGGACTTTCCAGATACTTAAGCAAAATATCTGAACATGGCTACCTGCCTATAAAGTTTGCTGAAGTAAATAAGAATAATGTTCCAAGAAATGCCCTAGTGCTTCAGGCTATAATAGTAACAATTCTAAGTTTTCTATACTTGTGGATGCCTAATGTAGAAGCAGCATACTGGTATTTAAGCTGTCTTACTGCTCAACTAGCGCTCATTGCTTATATAATATTCTTTGATTGCCGCTATAAAACTGAGAATAAAAAACAGCTGGAACAAACAAAAAGAGTATGTTTTTGGTCCGACATGGAGCAGTGTATTTTTCTATATTGTAGGAATAATAGGCTCTTTAATCAGATTATTTGCAGGTTTTATGGTGCCAGGTGATACTTCCATGTCCTTATGGAAGTTTAATACTATGCTTGCTGTAGGTATTGTAATTACTTGCGTGATTCCTGTAATAGTAAGAAAAAAGTCAACTGAAAACGTGTGATTTTTTGGAATATTTTTTAGAACAAATGCTAAAAAATGTAGTTCAAGTTTTTTTAATTGTCGTATAAATGAATTCAGCAATAGGTAGGTCCATAGGATAAGTTATCTTAAAATTATAGTCCTGATTTTCTACAAGAAAAACATCTTTGCCAAAGTACTCCATAGTCCCTGCATCATCAGTTACAGTGATGCTTTTTTCTTTTATATATCTATAGGCAGCCTTAATATCATCGAGTCTAAACACTTGTGGTGTTTCTATTGCCCAGGAACTACTGCGGTTTATTGTTTTTAGAACTTTTCCTTTATCATTAGCAGTTTTTAATGTATCTGTAATTCGTTTTGCAGCAACTCCACTACCATTGGAGATGCATAAAAAAAGACATTTTTTCAGCAATGCTGCTGTAGCCAATGGTCTTGCCGCATCGTGTATAGCAACATATTTAATCTCTTCCGAAAGCATATTGAGACCATTTATTACGGAATCACTTCTTGTTGCTCCACCTTGAGTGAATATAAATTTATTGTCAGGAATAAGCGTATCTGTTATATTTTTGTAGGTTGGCAAATAATTTTCATTACATACCAGTATTATTTGGTTATCCGGACAGCAATTTCTAAAATTTATCAGGGAATGAGCGAATACTGGAATTTTGTCTATGGTCTCTAATAATTTATTTTTCTTTCCGTATCTGGAACTGCTTCCTCCAGCCACTATAATGATTCCTAAAAAAATTTCCATGACTATAATCCTTTATAATAATTGTCTTTCATTTTTTCATATGAAGCGTCATATTTGTAAGGAAAGAGCTTTGCTGCCATTTTTATATTTTTAATAGCAAGTCCTATCTTACCATTTCTTAGCTGAACTATTGCAAGGCTGTAATAAAAGCTAGCTCTTTTCGGCGAAAGTCTAATCGCATTGATAAAACACAGTTCTGCCTCCTCGTTCATATTGTTTTTTATGGCAAAATCTCCAAAAACAGCCCAGGGAAATGGGGAATATGGAACTGCTTTTATTGCTGCTTTTAATACCTTTTCAATTTCTGAAATATTTACATTCGCAGAATTACTGAAAGAAAATTGAGAATAGCAAATGTTTGATAGCTTGCTGAGGTAATATTCTCCGCGAAGCCTGTAAAAGCCAGGCAATATTACAACTAGCGAGATGGGTAAAAAAAATATTGATTTTAAGACTATCGAGATCTTTTTTTGACAGTAAATCAGAGTATTGGTTTTAGTCATGATTATGCATAAAATAATAGCTGTTGCTGTGGTTCCTGGTATTTGAAAGTTAATATCCATAAAGGAATGTATGCTCCATGCTGTAAACCCTAGAAGTATAGAAAACTCCAGCGTTTTAAATTTTTCTTTCAACGGGAATTTATTCAATCTTTTCAGAACCAGCAACATTGGGATTAGTATTATGAGTATTGCTGTTAACATTGCTGTAATTCCAGCTTGGGAGCCCATGGATATTATAAAGTTATGAGGGTCATGCGGTGCCTCCATTGTCAGGAACTTTTTTAAATATGTATAGGAGTGGAAAAATTCTCCCCATCCGACACCAGTAAATATGTTGCTTTTTAAAAGGATAATTCCAGCCTGTAAATAGTCAAATCGTATGAGGACTGAGCCGGAATCTTTGGGAATTGAAAGTATTACCACAAGTGTAATCAGCAATGTAACAAGTATTAAAAACAGAAACGTTTTGTTTTTCATGCTCAATAAAGCAGATAAAATAATGAAAGCTGAAGCGAACGACAAAATTGCACCTCTACATCCAGATAACAAAAGTGCAGTTATTATCATTAACATACTAACAGATGCAATAACGTAACGAAGAGCTGTTATTTTTAATAAATTGGAATGTAATAACATATAGATAGATACTGGTGCGGTAAGAATAAGATGGGCAGCGAAATTGTTGCTTATAGCAAATGTGGAAAAAATGAAATTATCATTAAGTCTGCTTCTCACCTCTTCCGATAATATGATGTTTTTTTTAGAAAGTACCTCTGCTACATATTCCCTGGTGTTTTCAAACCCTGAAATATATTGGTATATTCCATAACAAATTATAAATAAAGTAGATATTGTTATTACTTTTAATATTAGCATTGAGGAGGTTTCTTGTAACATTACTATTACTAATATAACTATAGAAAAAGCAGACAGTCCGAAAAAGTACAAACATTCCTGTATTGGAAAGTCCAGGCATGTAGCTTTCAAGAAACCGGCCAAGGAACAAAAAGCTAATACCGTGAAAAGTAAAGGTATTACTGCGGCAGAATTTCTGTAGGGAGCTGCAGGAGTAAAGATGCAACAGATCAGTAAAACAGCTGATAGTAAGGAAAACAACAAAGGCGACCAGAATGAGAAGATCCACATTGCGGTGGTTCCAGGAATTATGCTGATGTCAGGAAATCCAGCAGGGACTCCGAATTTTAAAGGCAGAATGAAAATAAAAAAGAGTATTGCTGATAAAAGAAATTTGGAGAAAAAACAGCTAATATTTTTAAACCAATCCGATTTTTGAAAATTCCTAACTTTCAACTTTTAGCTCTTCGTTTTTCACTTTTCACTCAGTTTAGCCAGTTCTGCTGTTAATTCGTAATCTTCTTCATTAGAAAGTTTGGAGGAAGCTGAAACCTTATACTTGTCAGGATATACAATTCTAATTTCTTCTTTGGGGCATACCAGATATTTGCCTGATTCATCTATGAGCACTTTTACTGTTTGTGTAAGAAGATTTCTATCTATAATTCTTCCCACACCCTCAGAGCATTCACAACAAGCGCCTTTTCTTGGCATATCTTTTTCAAGTTCAACATACCCTTCATATTCGTATTTTAAACAACATTTTAATCTATTGCACATTCCGGCGATATTTGCCGGATTTAACGAAAGATCCTGCTCTTTTGCCATTTTCACATTCATGGAATCAAACTTTTTAAGATACCTTTTACAGCATAGAACTTGTCCACATATACCAAGTCCTCCAAGAATTGCTGTTTCGTCTCTAACTCCTATCTGGCGAAGTTCAATTTTTGTATTCAGTATTTGCGAAAGGTCTTTAACAAGTTGCCTGAAATCTACTCTACCTTCAGCTGTAAAAATGAAGAGAATAAGCTTTTTGTCATAGGAATAGTGTGCCGTAAGAAGTTTCATGGGAAGGGCAAGCTTTTCTATCTGAGCAACAGCTGTCCTATAAGCAGATTTTGCCAGCATAATATTTTCATTGGCTTTGCTTTTATCATGTATTGTCGCTTTTCTGTCAACATAACTCATTTCAAGCTTATCGGCTTCAGGCGGAAGCAGCCCGATAATTTTTGATATCTGTCCGTAATCGAGGATTTTGTCCTTTCTTACTAAAATACAGTAATCTCCGGTTTTTAGTCCTAGAGATTCATTTGCGTATGCTTCAAACCTGTTTCCAGTTTCAAGCTGCATTATTAATAAAAGTTCCATAAAACTAAATGTATACTAAAAAAAAATAATTGAATTTCAATATTTTTGTAAGATTACACAAACTGTTGGTAAAATCAATAGAATTGATTGGCAATATTCTGAAAATAAATCCAGGAGAAAATTACTCTGCAAAATTTGCTATATGTAATAAGAATTTTTTCAATATAACACCAAAGGATTTCTTCTAAGGTTTTATACTAAAATATTTTTTCAATCTTCCCGGTGATTTCTATGGTAAAACTATACAATAGCAGCTAATTTAAAGTTAAGTAAAAAATGAGGGATCATTTATGAAGAGCAGGGTAACAACGTTTTTAAGATGCATAAAACTGTCTTTATTTTTAATATTCTTACTTTCGATATCAAGTTGTCATGTTCCTAAAGAGCCTGGAGATATTGAATATGCTTATGATTTTTACGGATTAGATTTGTATCCAAATAAACCTGCATACTTAGCGCATAACATCTGGTATACCGATCCTATGAATATAAGCGCATTGAATTATCATTCAGGAAAGATTATACCATTCGGTTCTAAAATAATTTTTATAAAAGCCGAAAAAGGTTATGTAATATTCAAGGTTCAAAGCAGTGCTCAGGAATACAAAATAATAAACGACAGAACTGTTACATTGTTAAACGACAAAAATATATTTGGTCAGATATTTACACAGGAAGGGGACCCTACAGTTAAATTCATTAATATTGATTCAGCAAGACTTAACAATATGAAAAAAGGCATTGTTTCACCAGGCATGACAAGGGAGGAAGTTCTTGCGACTTACGGGCCAGCCCCGAAGTATATAAATCAGCTGTCAGAAATTACCTGGGTCTATCTGATAAACCCACAGCTAAAAACCACGCACGTAGTATTCAAAAATAATAAAGTGAATTATATTTTTGAAAATTAATTTTCTTTTTTCGGCGAAGTATCCTGGGAAGGAATGATAATTTTATTTCCAATCCTTACTATTGTCGAACCTTTTAACGTATTTTGATTAGCTTCAATAATTAGTTTATAATATTTTGAAGAACCGTAAAGTTTTCTGGATATTTTCTGAAGCGTATCACCTTCTTGAACAGTATAATACTTTACAGGTAACGATTGTTTCTCGTTTTCCTTGGGATTATTAGTTACAGCTTCAGATATGGAGAGTTGAGGTTTTTGTAATTCATATTTTTGTTTTATAGGAGTGCCCATTTCCTTTTTATTTGTATTAATTCGAGAAGAGTCGGGATATTGTTCAGCCAGTTGTTTTGCAAGAGATTCTTTTGAAGCCAAAATCCACTTTTCTATAATTTTCCTATCGCTGCTATTCGGGTTTAAAGTCAAGTATTTTTCGTAATGGCAAACAGCTTGTATATAATCCTTTTTCTGCTGAGAAATATTAGCAAGCCGATAATTTGTTTTTGATGATTTCGGATTGATATCAAGATATTTTTGATATAATGAGGTAGCTTCTTCGTATTTACCATCGTTATAACAATTTTCAGCCTTAATAAAAAAAGGATGTTTACCATCATTATCATAGGACTTATTGCATGATACTAAGAGTGCTAAACAATAAATAAAAAAAGAAATAATAATGGATTTTTTATATTGGTAAATCTTAATATAACCCTCATATACCTGTCTGTTTGCCGTGTTTAGCATATAATTCGTCCATCATTAAAACATTAATATCTTCATATATTAAGTTTACAATCGTTTAATAACTTTATATGGTAAGAGAAGTCACCAATTTCTTTTGTTCGGTGAGCATCGATTCCAAAAGATATTTTTACACCCATCTCAGCGGCAATCTTTAAGATGTTTCTTTGAAAAATTTGCAGAATTACTTTTTGCCGGAATTTACGACACGAGCCAAACGGGATTTTTTTCTGTTAGCCTTATTTTTATGGATAGTTCCGCTTTTGACAGCCTTGTCAAGCATTCCGCTGATTTTGCTGTACATTCCTTGGGCTTTTTCTCCGGTTTCCGACGCAGCTTTTCTAAGCTTTTTTTCTGCAGTTTTCAAAGCGGAGTTACGGGACTTATGCCTTACCCTTGCATTTTCGCTAGTAAGAATTCTTTTTGCTGCTGATTTTGTTACAGCCATATTCTCTGACCTTTCATTAAAATTTCATTTATAGGAAATTTAAGAAGAGTACTATTGCATTAAATATAGAAAAAATCAAGAAAATTTTTGATTGTAATAAGAGCGACTTTAGTTATATTAGTATAATTTTTAGTGTCATGATAAAAGATAGTGGGTGACAACCCACTTATTTTTTTTAACATTAAGCGGTTTAATAACCAAGTGAGGAGCTGAAAAATGGCTACAAATGAACTTCTTAGCTTATTGGAATATGTTGAACAAGAAAGAGGAATAAGCAGAGACGAATTAATTGAAGCTTTGGAAAAATCCCTTGCTTCTGCCGGGAGAAAAAGTATAGAATACGGTAAAGAAGTCAGGGTAAACGTAAATAAGTACACTGGAAAAATTACGGCATGGGTAGACATGGTTGTAACAGATGGTCCTACAGGCGGAGAAAATATCAATATAGATGAAGCAAGAAAAATCAATCCTGATATGAAAATTGGTGATATAGTATCAAGAGAAATCCCTCATCAGGAGTTTGGCAGAATTGCTGCACAAACAGCAAAACAGACCATGCTTCAGCAGTTAAAAAAAGCAGAAAAAAGTAGAGTTTTTGAAGAATTCAAAAACAGTGTGGGAGAAATTGTAAGCGGGATTGTCAGGAGGTTTGAAGGGGGGAATATAATTCTAGATTTTCAGAGAGCAGAAGGGATTATCGAGTTTAAAGATAAAATTCCAGGGGACAATTTTGTAGCAGGAGAAAGGGTAAATGCCTTATTAAAGGAGATAGATACTTTTGGTTCGGGCCCAAGCCTGAAACTTACAAGAACTAGCAGAAATTTCCTTAAAAAACTATTCGAAAGAGAAATTTCGGAAATTGCCGATAACATAGTTGAAATAAAAGGAATAGCCAGAGATCCAGGAGCAAGGGCTAAGGTTGCTGTAGCAAGCAAAGACCCAAGAGTCGACCCTATTGGAGCATGCATAGGAGTAAGAGGAAGCAGAGTAAAAAATATTATGACAGAGCTCGGCGGTGAAAGAATAGATATAATAAGATTTGATGAGAATCTTACCCAATATGTAACAAATGCCATGCAGCCTGCGGTTCCTCAACGAGTTGAAATAGACCAGGACAATGGAGTGATTAATGCTTATGTAGATAAGGAACAAATCAAGCTGGCAATAGGTAGAAACTGGCAAAACGCACGGCTTGCCGGGCAGCTTTTGGGAATGAAGATAAATATTCTTCCGGCAGAAGAAGATTCTACTTTCGGAAAACAACTTAATGAGGCTATAAAATCTCTTGCCGAAACTCTTTCCATACCGGAAGAGACAGCAAAACTATTGGCTAATAAAGGGATATTATCAATAGAAGGATTAAAAACGGTTGATAAGAGCGATCTTATGGCAATTGAAGGACTCACAGAAGAGGTTGTTAACAGCATATTGGAAACTGTTAAAAAGTTAGAATAAAAAAATTGAGCCGCATAAGATTTAATATAGAATTCGAGAGGCTGTTATTATGGTAAAAGGCAAACAGGAAGTAAAGAAAAATTCAATGGAAACAACCGTAGAAGAGATAGCTGAGAACTATGCTTTGAATAGTGACTTTGTTCTTAGAGAACTAAAAAAGATAGGGATAAAGAAAAAAGCAGCTAATGAGGTCATTGAAGACAATGCTCTTGAAAAAGTGTTCAACCATTTTGACCAGCTCAAAAAGGATGAAAAACCTGCTAAAAGGCCGAAAGTAAATAAAGAAAAAGAAGCTGATAAGGCTAAAGAGGTTTGTTTAAATTCTCCAATTACACCCAAAACTATAGCAGACGCAATAGGTAAAAAACCTACGGAAATAGTGATGGCGTTGATGCAAATAAATATACTGGCATCGATAAACCAGGCAATTGATCCCAAAGCAGCTAAAACTGTATGTAAAAGATATGGCTATGAGCTTGTATCGGAAAAACCCGAAAAAAAGATTGCAAAAGAAGAAGAAAAAATAGAAAAACCGATAGAGGAAGAAGAGGTTGTCGATTCTCCTGAAGATATGGAAAAGCGTCCACCGGTTGTTACATTCATGGGACACGTAGACCATGGAAAAACATCTATCCAAGACGCGATAAGAAAGACGAATGTAGTAAAAGGCGAGGCAGGGGGGATTACGCAGCACACAGGAGCGTCGGTAGTAAAGCATAATGAAGAGGCAATAGTATTTATAGATACTCCTGGTCATGAGGCATTTACAGCTATGAGAGCACGAGGGGCTAATGTTACTGACATAGTAGTTCTTGTTGTAGCAGCAGACGATGGGTTTATGCCACAAACAGTCGAAGCATTAAATCATGCAAAAGCTGCAAATGTTCCTATTATTGTTGCTATAAATAAAATAGATTTGCCTGCCGCTGACCCGAACAAGGTATTGCTGCACATGCAGCAAAATAACATCATATGTGAAGAGTGGGGAGGAGAAACTGGAGTTGTAAAAGTTTCAGCCATTACCGGCGAGGGGTTGAACGATCTGCTTGATAGAATTCTTCTTGAGGCGGAAATTCTTGAGCTTAAAGCAAATCCGAAACGTCCAGCTGAAGGGATAGTTTTGGAGGCTGCCCTGGAACAGGGGCTCGGAGCGGTGGCAAATGTAGTTGTTACAAAAGGTACACTGAATGTGGGAGATATAATTTTATGCGAACAGTATTATGGCAGGATAAAAGTCTTAATAGATGCTGCTGGTAATAAAGTGAAATCAATAGGGCCTAGTTTTCCGGCAAAAGTTGTGGGTTTGTCAGGAGTACCAATGGCAGGGGCAAAATTTAGAGTGTGCAAAAATGAAAGAATGGCCGCAGAACTGGCAGAAACAAAAGCAGAAGCAGTTAGAACCAAAGGTTTGACTCGCACTGCAGCAACCAGTCTCGAAGACTTGTTTTTAAATATAAAAGACAATTTGAGAAATGATCTTAACTTAATAGTAAAAACTGACGTGCAGGGAACGGCTGAAGCAATTAAAGATTCGCTCCTTAAACTACCGTCTGAAAAAATCAGGGTTAATATTGTGCATTCCGCCGTAGGCGCTATTTCAGAAAGCGATATTCTTTTAGCTTCTGCGTCAAAGGCAGTAGTTGTAGGATTTCATGTGAAGGTCAATCCCGGAGTTAATGATTTAGCTAAGAAGCAAAATGTAGAAATTCGTCTCTACAGCATTATATACGAACTTATTGAGGACATTAAGGATGCATTGGAAGGAAGGCTGGCTCCGGAACAGAGAGAAATACGTCTTGGTAAAGCTAAGATTCTTAAAATATTTGAAGTTTCTAAAGGGCCTAAAGTGTGCGGCTGTATGGTAGAAGAAGGACTTATAAGAGTCGGAGCAAAAGCAAGAGTATACAGAAATAAGGGTCTTATATTCAACGGCCAGGTACAATCTCTGAGAAGATTTCAAAATGATGTAAAAGAGGTTAAGTCCGGCCAGGAATGCGGAATCAGACTAGATAATTTTCTCGATTTCCAGGAAGATGATTTTATTGAAATATACGAAGTGGAATTCAAAAAAGCTTCATTATGAAAGAATCTTTAAGGATGTCCAGAGTTAATGAACTTCTTCAAAGAGAGATAGCTGATCTCCTTGAAAAAATGATAGAAAGGCATAGAGGAATACTGGTTTCTGTAACGGAAGTAGTTACCACGCCTGATCTTAAACATGCCAAAGTGTATATAAGTATTTTAGGAAATGAAGAGCAAAAACAAAACTATTTTAGAGAAGTAGAAAAACACAGGATACTGATACAGTCGGCAATAGCTTCACACATAAAATTAAAATATACACCGGTTTTGGATTTTGTATTGGATAATAGAATAGAAAAAGCCAACAAGGTTTTGTCTATAATTAACGAATTAGAACAAAAAGAAAACTCTTAAACAGATGATAAAGGATTCTTTTTCAGACTCTAAAGAAGTTTTTGAATATCTTTTAACCTTAGATAATATAATAATCTTTACGCATGAACATCCTGATGGGGACGCAATAGGTTCTGTTTTTGCTTTGCAAAAGGCTCTTAAAGCTTTAGGAAAAACTGCAGATGTTTATTTCCCTGAAAGTCTGCCGATGCGATATTCAGACATAGTTAATGAAAATACCTATATCACAAATGGAAGAGAAAATTATAATTATAGTGTTTGCGTATCTCTTGACTGCGGAACCTTTGAAAGATTGGAAACTTTTGACAAAAGAAAGCCATTAAATATTCCAATATTAAACATAGATCATCATCAGGATAATACACTGTTTGGAACACACAATTTCATTGACTTGACAGCCAGCGCTACAGCAGAAATAATATTTGATATACTAATGTCGGCAGGTGAAGAAAAAATAACAGGGGACATTGGAGACTGTCTTCTTATAGGGATAATGTTAGATACCGGAGGGCTCAGATTTGACAACACAAATGCTAATATTCTTCGTAAGGTTGCAAGACTTATAGATTTAGGTGCTAATTATAGTCAAATTGTAAAAAACATGTATTTCACAAAGCCTTTAGGAGTAATGACACTTGAATCTGAAGTAATTCTTGAGCATATAAAAATCACATGTAACGGAAAGTTTGCCTATGCTTATTTGAGCGAAAACCTATTAAATAAACATAAAATAAAATATAGAGACACAGAAGGTACAATAGATTATATTAGAACTATCAATGGTTTGACTATTGTGGCTATTATCAGTAAAAATAAAGATGGATTCAGGGTTTCGCTGCGTTCAAATAATCCTGATTACCCTGTGAGTACTATTGCTCAGGAAATGTCAGGAGGCGGACACAAACTGGCTGCAGGTTGTACAATAAGAGTCAATACAATTGAAGAAGCAGAAAAAATATTATTAGAAAAAGTATCTTCGGTTTTTAAATAGATGTACAAATCAACAAGGAGAAATTATCATAGGAGTTAAGATGAAAATCAGGCAGGGGGTTTTTTCTTTCAAAGGCACTATAACAAGAGCACAGTGGTGGATATATACTTCAATAACTTTTATTTTGCTTTTCTGGGTTATTTTTCCTGCTCTTTTCGTTTTAGGAATAATGTTTTCACCAACAGTGAATAAACCTAAATGGATATATGCAGCAGAAATAATAGTAGCACTTTCTATCTATGTGCTGCCTGTGTTGGCCGTATGGTGTTTTTCAGCCCTAAATATTAAGCGATTGCGCGAACTTGGTTATAAGTGGTTGAGAATGACAATCCTATTAATTTTAAGTTTTATGTTTTATATGGCTCTACTGTTGATACCAGCTACTATTATTGACCTAATTTATTCCCGGGACTTTTATTCACTTATAGTTTGCCTGGCATTTTTTCTGATAGGATTATGGCCGTTAATTGAACTTGGATTTCTACCAAGGAAAATAAAATGTTCTGAAATTGAAGTCTAAGATATGTGTGTTATGTTAATATAAGGGAATATTGCGAATGTTTTAATTCATATTAGTTAACTTATATAATTTTATTTCAATATACAGGAGTTTTATGACAGATGAGTCAATGATAAAAAAAACATTTTGGTTAAATAGAAAAGGGCACTTTCAAGGGTTGTGTTGGACTATATTAGCCTGTTTTTTTAGTAATTTATGCGATTCAGCCGTTAAAGTTTTTGGTGCCAAGTTTCCACCTATTCAGATTACATTCTGCCGATTATTTATAGGGACGCTTATTCTGTTGCCAATAATGCTGCTTTATGGAAGAAATTCATTTTCTGTTAACAATAAATTATGGCAATTTCTTAGGATATTAATAGGTTTTGGAGCCATATCATGCTGGATTTATGGAGCAAGTCAGACCAGTTTACCATCGATAACGACAATTTCATTTGTTTGTCCTATTCTTGTTTTTCCGTTAGCATACCTGTTTTTAGGAGAAAAATCGGATTGGAAAAGGATTTTATCAATATTCTTAGGATTTCTAGGAGTACTTATTGTTGCTCTTTTTGAGAAAGGAGAAATACAGAATACCGGGAGTTTATTTTTACATCCTGGCGTTATTTTCTTAACAGTAAGCGCTTTTTTATTTGCAACAAGCGACATTTTAAACAAAAAAATGTTGCAATCGGAAAATTTGCTATCTTTGTTGTTTTATTTTTACCTTGGGACAGCATTGGTGAGCTTAATTCCCGCATTTTTAGTATGGAAACCTATAGAATATAAAGATGTATTTGGCTTATTAACTTTGGGATTTGGAGGCGTATCCATATTATACTGCATATTAAAGGCAGCTAACGCCACAGAAATCTCATCAATTGCACCGTACAAATATATTGAACTTGTTATTTCCATTGTAGTTGGATATTTCTTTTTTGGTGAGATCATCAAGCTATCTACTATTATAGGAGCAGGATTAATAATTCCCAGCGCTCTTTTTATTGCTTATCATGAGATAAGAAAGAATAGAGAATCAATAGTAGAAGAAGAAATAGCTGCCGAACCAGTCTATGAGGAAAACTAACGGTTACCGTACATTTCCGAGTAGTATTTCTGGTAATGGCCAGAAGTAACGCTTTCCAGCCAGTTTCTATTATCAAGATACCATTTAACTGTTAATTCTATTCCTTGTTCAAACGTTACAGATGGGTTCCAGTTTAGTTGGGACATTATTTTATTGTTATCTATAGCATAACGCCTGTCATGGCCTGGCCTGTCTTTGACAAATGTAATTAATGATTCGGGTCTCTTTAAAATTTTTAACAGGGTCTTTACCAAGTCAAGATTTGCTTTTTCATTGCACCCGCCGATATTGTAAACTTCTCCAGCTTTGCCGTGATTAAAAACTTCCCATACAGCACCGCAATGATCTTTTACAAAAATCCAGTCTCTCACCTGCAAGCCGTCTCCATAAATAGGGAGATTTTTGTTTGCAAGTATATTGTTTATGCAAAGAGGAATCATTTTTTCAGGGAACTGATAGGGGCCATAATTGTTTGAACATCTCGTAATGAGTGTATTAAGTTTAAAAGTGTGGTTATAAGCCCTTACAAAATGATCCGCAGAAGCTTTGCTTGCACTATAAGGGGAGTTAGGGTTTAATTTTGTGTTTTCAGTAAACTTGCCTTCATTCCCCAGTGAACCATAAACTTCATCTGTAGATACCTGTAAAAAACGCTTGATATTGAATTTTACTGCATTTCGCAAAAGGTTAAGGGTTCCATATTTGTTTTAATAAAGATATCAGGATCATTTATGGAACGGTCGACATGCGACTCTGCTGCAAAGTTTATGATGCCTTCAATGTTATGATCTTGAATAGTTTTAGCTATCAGGGAGTCGTCCTGAATGTTACCGTGAACAAAAACATGTCTGGAATTACTAAGGGACTGTCCTAAAATAAGTTAAACGATTTACCTACTACTTTGCTATGATGGTATAATTCCATTCAGGATGAAAATTATCACCTTTTATGTTTACGTCAGCCATTTCTTTATCGCTTACTTT
>Ga0233425_10001940_pt1 | contig 43290 bp, 39 predicted proteins | sample Watercolumn_Towu_2_FD_181712 | JGI IMG/M metagenome (GOLD analysis project Ga0233425, IMG submission 181712) | Freshwater microbial communities from Lake Towuti, South Sulawesi, Indonesia - Watercolumn_Towuti2014_140_MG | ecosystem: Environmental > Aquatic > Freshwater > Lake | place...
ACTCAACCAGGCGAGCCCGTCTTTTTGGGACGGGTGCAACACCGGATCGAGCGCGAGCACAACGCAGGCGGCGGTAATAACCAGGAGTTCAGGCAACACGAGGAGCAGATCGCCCGAAGCGAATGTCATGGGCGCCCCACCTGTTCGGTTGCCGGCCCCGTATCCCGTACGAGCGGCGTGAGCGGGTCGAGCCGGCTCTCGGTCTGAGCCGGTACCGGGAAGGAGGATGACGTCCGGGCGAGAACCTTGTCGACACTCGCATGCATGCGAGCCAGCAAGTGATTGGGGAACAAGCCGATCCAGAAGATCAACACGACGAGCGGGACGAGGGCGACCATCTCGCGTTGATTCACGTCCCGGAGCTTCGGCAGAAATTGCGGCGATGGGAGGCCGAAGGCGACCCGTTGGACCATCCACAAGAGATACGCGGCGGCCAGAATGATTCCGAGGGAGGCCAGGGCCGCGGCACTCTTGCTCCAGAGAAACGTGCCGGCCAACACCATGAACTCGCCGACGAAGCTGTTGGTTCCAGGCAAGCCCAGCGACGAGAGGGCGAAGATGACCAGGAGCGTCGCATAGCAGGGCATCGGCTTCGTGAGCCCGACATTATCGGCGATCTGCCGGCTGTGCGTGCGTTCGTAAATCACGCCCACGCAGAGGAAGAGGCCGCCCGTCGTAATGCCGTGGTTCACCATCTGCATCACGGCACCTTCGATGCCTTGGATGTTGAAGGCGAACAGCCCCAGCGTGACGAATCCCATGTGGCTGACGCTCGAATAGGCGATGAGCTTCTTCAAGTCGGCCTGGGCCAGCGCCATATAGGCGCCATAGATGATGGCGACGACCGAGAGCGTGACCATGAGCGGAGTGAAGGCTCTCGATGCGTCCGGCAACATCGGCAGGCTGAACCGCAGGAATCCATAGGCCCCCATCTTCAGGAGTAGGCTGGCGAGGATCACGCTGCCCGCCGTGGGCGCTTCGACGTGCGCGTCCGGTAGCCAGGTGTGCAATGGAAACATGGGCACTTTCACGGCAAAGGCGGCGAAGAAGGCGAGGAAAAGCCACATCTGCAGTGGCTTTGGGTAAGTGCCCTGGCTCAACTGAAGAATGTCGAACGTCTGCCCGCCCTGGAAATAGAGCACCAGAATTGCGACCAGCAGCAACACGCTGCCGGCCAGCGTGTAAAGGAAAAACTTCATCGCGGCATAGAGGCGATCCGGTCCGCCCCAGACGCCGATCAACAGGTACATCGGAATCAGCATCGCCTCCCAGAACACGTAGAACAATACGAAATCGAGAGCGGTGAACACGCCGATCATGGCGCCCTCCATGATCAGCAGCGTGGCCATGAACGTCCGGATTCGCGTGGCGATGGATTCCCAGGAGATCAGGATGCAGAGCGGCGTCAGCGCCGTCGTCATCAGCACCAACGGCAGGCTGATTCCGTCGACGCCGAGACGGTAGTGGATCGGCGGCGTCGTGATCCAGACCGCCTGCTCCCAGAACTGCATCTGACCGGACGACGCATCGAAGAGCCACCAGAGGGGGAGCGACAGCAGGAGGTCGGCGAGCGCGACGCCGAGCGCCGTGAGCCGGACGCCGGTCTCCTTGACCAAGAAGACCGCGACCGCTCCGGCGAGCGGGAGCACGATCAGGGCGCTGAGCCAGGGAAAGGAATGTGTCATCGGTCACTCGTCATCGATCACTCGTCATTGGCACGGAGACTGGTAGTACAGTGACTGCCAGTGACCAATGACTCATGACCATTGACTGTTCTTCTAAAAGACCACGAAGACTGTCACGATCAGCAGGACCCCCATTGCCATAGCCAGAGCGTAGTGCTGCGTCTGCCCGCTCTGGATCAGCCGCAACAACCACGCCCCCCAGGCGATGGCACGGGCCACGCCGTTGACGGCACCGTCGATGACGTGGACATCAATCCGCCTCCAGAGTGCGGAGGCCGTCGTGAAGGTCGGCCGCACGAATGCGCGATCGTACGCCTGATCCACGTACCACTTGTTCAGAGAACCTTGATAGAGGCTGGTCCATTGTTGGGCCAGGCGGTCGGGGAGATCGGGGTTGAGCACATAGACATAATAGGCTGCGGTGATCCCACCCAGCCCCATCGCAGTTGCCGCGATCATGATGATCAGACCGGCTCCGCCATGGTGCACCGCGCTGTCCTGTTGCGTCGAAAAGACCGGTTCCAGGAACGCGGGGATTCCGAGGTAGCCGGTCAGAATGCTGAAGACCGCCAAAATCAAGAGCGGCGTGGTGATCGTCCGCGACGGTTCATGGACATGAGGGGCATGATGCGGATCGACACGCGACGGTCCCCAAAACGTCACGAACACCAGCCTGAAACTATAGAAGGCGGTCAGCAGAGCGGTCAGGAGGCCGAAAATCGTGAGCACTTGTCCAAGCGATCCCGACGACCAGGCCGAGACCAACAGATCATCCTTGCTGAAGAAGCCTGCCGTGAGCGGAAAACCGGCAAGGGCGAGCGAGCCGACCACGAACGTCCAGTAGGTGACGGGTAGTTTGTCCCTGAGACCGCCCATGTGACGCATGTCCTGTTCATGATGCAGAGCGATGATGATCGAGCCGCAGCCCAGGAATAGCAAGGCCTTAAAGGCGCCGTGGGTCAATAAGTGGTACATGCCGGAGGCATAGGCTCCGAGGCCGCAGGCCATGACCATGTAGCCGAGCTGGCTGACGGTCGAGTAGGCGACCACGCGCTTGATATCCGTTTGAGTCAGCGCGATGGTGGCGCCCAAGACCATTGTCGAGGCGCCGACGAGCGCCACCACGTTCATCGCGGTCGGTGACAGGTTATACAGCGGGGACAGCCGGGCCACCAGGAAGACTCCGGCTGTTACCATGGTGGCGGCATGGATCAGGGCCGAGATGGGAGTCGGGCCTTCCATCGCGTCCGGCAACCACACGTGCAGCGGGACCTGCGCGGACTTCCCCATCGCGCCGGCGAACAAGAGGAGGCAGATCACGGTCAGGACCGGCACTTCCCATGTCCCGCCGAAGAGCCCGAGCAGGTTCATCGATTGCCCGGCGGATTCGTGGGCGGCCGGAAACACGTCGTGATAGTTCAGCGACCCGAAGCTGGACCAGACGAGCAGCAGCCCCAGCATGAATCCGAAGTCGCCCACCCGATTCACGAGAAAGGCCTTCGTGGCCGCGGCGCAGGCCGAGGCTCGCTCGTACCAATGGCCGATCAGGAGATAGGAACAGAGGCCGACGGCTTCCCAGAAGACGAAGAGCTGAAGCAAATTGTCGGCCAGCACCAACATCAACATCGAGAAGGTGAACAACGCGATGTAACTGAAGAAGCGGACATAGCCCGGCTCGCCGTGCATGTACCCGATCGTATAGATGTGCACGAGCGAGCTCACGACGGTGACCAGCAGGAGCATCACGGCGGTGAGCCGGTCGATATAGAGCCCGAAATGGATGTCGAGGTTCCCGGACGTGAACCAAGTATAGAGCGGAACGGAAATGATGGAACCGGAGGCTACTTCTGCAAACGCCGACAGTGACAACACGAGCGAGAGCAGAACCGCCGGGACGGCGACCACATGGGCGTTCGCCTTGATGCGGGAGCCGGCCAGTCCCAGGACTAGGAAAGCGGCCAGCGGGAGGAGTGGAATGAGGGCGTACAGCATGGCTTAGAAAATATGGGATGTTGAATGATGAATGGTGAATGACACTCCAAAACTAAGAATTAAACATTCACAATTCAACACTGTTTTCCGCTTACCATTTGAGCAGATTGAACTCTTCAACGTTGATGGTGGCCTTGGAACGGTGCAACGCGATGATGATCGCGAGGCCGACGGCGACTTCAGCTGCCGCGACCGTGAGGGCGAAGAACACGAATACCTGGCCGCCCAGATCCTGAAAGTGGTCGGAGAATGCGACGAAGTTGATGTTCGTCGCGTTCAGCATCAGCTCCACCGAGAGCAGGATGGCGATGATGTTGCGTCGGATGAGCACACCTGCGACGCCCGTAAAAAAGACGATGGCGCTCAGCATGAGGTAGTAGCTGACAGGAATCATTGCTGCCTCGTGAAACGTAAAACGGGAAACGTGAAACGTTGAAGAGAAATTGAACCAGACAACAGATTCCTCCGCGGGTTATCAACAAACGTTTCATGCCTCACGTTTCACGCCTCGCTCCCGCAGATGTCTCGTTTGGCGAGGACGATGGCCCCAATCATGGCCACCAGGAGAATCAAGGAGGCTACTTCGAACGGGAAGAGGTAGGTCGAAAAGAGCGTTTCGCCGATGGCCAGCGTGTTCCCTCCGGCGACGGCGTCATGCGGTCCAGATGGGAATGGCGGACGGCCAGGAATCGTCGAGGCGGCGCTGCCGGCGAGCAACATTATGAACTCGATCACCAGGGGAATGCAGACGAATCCCGCAATACGCCATTGACTGTGATAGCGGTCGTCCCGTTTGACGTTCAGCAGCATGACGACGAACAGGTAGAGGACGAGAATCGCTCCGGCATAGACGATGATCTGCACGGCAGCGAGAAACTCAGCATGGAGCGTCACGTAGAGTCCGGCCACGTGGAAGAACATGATCAGCAGCGAGAGGGCGCTGTAGATCGGGTTCCTGAGCGCGACCACGAGAATGGCGGTCAGCACGATGACTCCGGCGAAATATCCAAAAAAGAACTGCGCCACGATACAGTCCCCGCAGTCAACGTCGAGCTCGACACGACCAACGAATCAAGGCTGCTCCGGGCGGATCGGCGATAGGGGTATCTCGCGCGATCAGTCCGCTTTTCGAGGCACGTGTTTGAACGAGACGTTGAAGAACGCTACGTTCTGGTGTTGGAGTTCCAATCGCTTCTCGCGGACAGGGAACGAACGATCACCGATCGCGAGCAGTTGTTGCTTGTTCAAATGGAGCTGGCGCTTGTCGTACACGGCCCATTCGAATTCCCGTGTCATGCCCAGCGCGTCCACGGGGCAGGCCTGGACGCACATCCCGCAGAACAGGCAGCGGGTCATGTCCATGTAATATTCTTTCGAGTAGCGCTTCGTGGGTTCGCCCGGCACTTCCGCGCTGACCACGCGAATAACGCGCGAGGGACAGGCCGCTTCGCAGAGATCGCATCCCACGCACTTCTCGGTTCCGTCGTCGTATCGGAGCAGCGCGAGCATGCCGCGATAGTTATCGGGCAGGATGCGTTTCTCATGCGGGTACTGCAGCGTGACGGGCTTGTAATGGATCAAGTGCGAGAGCGTGGCCTTCATGCCTACGAGGATTTCGTAGAACGTGATAGTCTTGAACCATTCGAGCAGGCTCAGCCGCCTGGCTGCCGCAGCGTGTGTCATCGCTCCGTTCGGCATCCTATTTCATCTGTTGGTACATGAACACCGCCAGGGCCGTCACCACGATGTTGCCCAGGGCGATGGGCAGCATCACCTTCCATCCGAACTTCATCAGCTGATCGTATCGCAGTCGAGGGAGTGTCGCCCGCAGCCAGAAGAAGAGGAACAGGAAGCCGTACACCTTGATCGTGAACCAGGCCACTCCTTCCATCCAGGCGGCCGATTCCAGGCCCAGAAGACCGAGAATCGTGCCGGGGTATGGTGCAGTCCAGCCGCCGAGAAAGAGCGCGGCGGCCACGCAGGACACCAGCACCATGTTGGCGTACTCGGCGAGGAAGAAAAACGCGAAACGCATCCCGCTGTACTCGGTAAAGAATCCGGCGACGAGTTCGCTCTCGGCCTCCGGCAGGTCGAAGGGGACGCGGTTGGTTTCGGCCACCGATGAGATCACGTAGACCACGAAAGCGAAGACTTGCGGGGCAGGAAACGCGAACACATACCAATGCCAGAACCCTCCGGCCTGAGCCTCGGTGATCTTCACCAGACTCAACGAGCCGGCCATGATCAACACGCCGACGATGGCCAGTCCGACGTTTAACTCGTAGCTGATGATCTGCGCCGCCGATCGTAACCCTCCGAGCAAGGAGTACTTGCTGTTGGACGCCCAGCCGCCGAGGATGATGCCGTAGGCGCCGATCGAGGCGAAGGCCAGGATGTATAGTATGCCGATATTGATATCGCTGATGACAAACGGTTTCACCGAGACGCCAAACACTTCCATGGTCTGGTCCGGGCCGAAGGGGATGACGGCGAACCCGATCAAGGCCGGGACCAGCGCGAGAATCGGCGCCATGCTGAACAGGAACTTGTTGGCGCCGGCCGGGATGATGTCCTCTTTAAAAAAGAGCTTAATCGCATCCGCAATCGGTTGGAGGATGCCATAGGGCCCGACTTCCATCGGACCCATGCGATCTTGCATCCACCCCAGCACTTTCCGCTCGGCGAGGGTGAGGATCAGAACGGTCAGCATCACGATGGCCATGACCGCGGCGATTTGGGTAAGGGACACGGCGAGGCGCAACCCGAGTTCAGTCACGAGAAGACTCCTGGGTTAGCGGTCCACATCAATGGTGGTCTCTTCATGCGACCTTCATCATCGACACGGAAGTCGTCCGGACAGACGGGACACGAGTTATGGGGTCGATAACGCAATCAAACAACTGTGTGGCCGCTTGGCTAAAGTGATCGGGGTACCAGGCTGATCCTTGGGGAACTCGCCCCACGACCTTCACTTCCGTGGTCAGCTCTCCGCGCGCATTGGACAGGCGGACCCGATTCCCATCCACCAACGCGAATCGTGCCGCATCGAGCGGATTAATCCGCAGCACACCGCTGCCTTCCACTTGCAGCAGCCCCTTGGAGCGGGTGGACAATTTCCCGGAGTGGAACAAGCTCTGCACCAATTCCAGTTGTACTGTTCCATCCGGCCTGGACGTCGATGCGTCGAGCCTGTATCGCGCGGGCAGCTCATTCTGGTAGCCGTCGGTGAGGTAGCGGTCGACGGCCGTGCGGTCGACCCTGGGCAGCATCGCTGCCGGGCCGAGCGACCCATAGCCGGGAATCAGGCTTCGGATTTCTTTGAGGATCTCTTTGCTCTCGGCATAGTCTAAGGGTAAACCCATTATGATTGAGAGGGCGACAAGGACTTCCCAATCGGGACGGCTGTCCCCGACCGGTTCAATCGACGGGCGGATGGCCTGGACATGACCCTCCGTATTCGTAAACGTCCCACTCTTTTCCATGAAGGAAGCGACCGGTAGCACGACATGAGCCAAGGCTGCCGTCTCCGTCAAGAACAGTTCCTGGCATACCAGCAGATCGAGCTTGCGCAATGACTCCTCCGCACGCACTTGGGCGGGGAGGCTTCCTACGGGATTCTCGCCGACGATGAACATGGCCTTCAGAATCCCGGCCCGGGCGCGATCCAACATCTCGACCAGAGACGCACCGCCGTTGGAAGGCGGTTCTTCCTTCCACAGCGCCACGATCCGATCGCGGTCCACACGACTGGCCATGTCACAGGGGCCCGGCAAGAATTCGGCGACAGCGCCCATCTCGACGGCACCCTGGTCGTTGTTCTCTTCCGCGAGCGGCGCAAAGCCACAGCCCGGCTGATCTAGTTTCCCGGTGAGAAGGAGGAGATCGAGCAGGGTGAGCGATCCACTATAGCCGCGTTCGCTTCGCAACAGAACCTGTCCGGCTAAGATGACCACCCGCCGTCCTCCTGCGATGGCTTTGGCTGCGTCTGTAAAGGAGGCGGCGCCGGCTCCGGTCGCAGCCTGCAGGTCTTGCCATGAGATCTGTTGCAGCGCGCTCGTGACTGCGCTCACGTATGCGGGTTGCCCTTGCATCAGATCCGGCTGCACGAGATTCTGCTCCACGACGGCCTTCAATAGGCCGAGGAGAGAATTCTGCATGTGCGTCGCCGAGACACAGAAGTGATGGACGGAGAGATTGACAATATTGCTGATCGTGTCGATGGCCGGCTCCAGGGATTCGATCGTTACGAGCGTGGCGCCGCACTTCTTCACGGCCTCTTTCACTTTGAGACCGGTGACGGGGTTGGTTTCCGTAATGTTCGTGCCGACCAGCAACAAGACGTCGGCGGCCACAATGTCTTCGAAGCTGACGGTCCACCGATGCGTGCCTTGTACCCGTCGCATGGCCTGCAGGCCGTTCAGATGGCCATAGCGCGCGCTGCTGTCGATGCTGTTGGTCCCGATGGTCACGCGCATGAATTTCTGGAAGAGGTACAACTCTTCGTTGGTGCATCGACCTGAGATCAGTCCGCCGAAGCTGTGCCCGCCGTGGGACGCTTTGATCTTACCAGCTTGGTCCGCTACGAACTCCAGCGCTTCTTCCCAAGTAGATTCCACGAGCGCGCCGTTGCGGCGAATGAGCGGATGCGTCAGCCGTTCGGGATGGCTGACCGCATGGAAGCCGAAAAATCCGCGAGCGCAGAGGTCACCGTTGTTGCGCCCCGCGCCATGGGAGGAGTTGACTTCGATCAATTCCTGGTCCTTCGTCTGGACGGTGATCTGGCACCCGTCTCCGCAATAGCCGCAAATAGTATCAGTCCGTTTGAGCATCCAGGGGCGGTATTCGTACATCGAGAGGCGGCTGGTAATCGCCCCGACCGGACAGATTTGGACGCACCCGCCGCAAAACTCGCAATCGAGGGGATGCGGCCCGAAATGCTTGATCTCGGTCATGGTGCCGCGTCCAGCCGGTGCGAGCGCCTTCACATCCATCACTTCGTCGCAATATCGAACGCAACGAAGGCATTGCACGCAACGATTCATCTGCGTTTCGATAAGAGGGCTGAAATAGTCCTTCTGGAAGATGCGCTTCGTTTCAACGAAGCGGCTGGTCGTCGCCGTATATTGATGGGAAAAATCCTGCAGGTCGCATTTGCCGCCCTGGTCGCAGACCGGACAATCGAGGGGATGATTGGCCAGAATGAACTCGAGTACCGACTTGTGGGCGTCGTTGACCACGGTGGTGGCGGTCCGCACGCTCATGCCTTCATCCACCGGAGTACTGCAAGCCGTTTGGAGCTTAGGCATCTTTTCAATCTCTACCAAACACATGCGACAATTCGCGTCCGGTTTCAGCTTGGGGTGATAACAAAAATGCGGAATCATTACTCCGACACGCCGGGCCGCTTCGATGACGAGTGTCCCCTTCGGCACATTGACCGTAGTACCGTCGATCGTGAGGCGAATCGTTTGTGCAGTGGCGCTAGGCATAGTTCCGTTTATCTATCTGTCAATCTGACGATATCTTGATCTGTTGAATCGAGGAGTCGCCATCCGACAGATCGTCAGATCAACAGGTTCCGCTCAATGTTTTCCGACCGCTTCCGGCCTGATGAGATTGGCCGCTTCCGCTTCCCGAATCAAGGTGACGTATTCCTGCCGCCAGTGCTGCAGCGTGCTCATGATCGGGGCCACCTCCGCGTCGCCGAAGGCGCAGACGGTCCGGCCGGCGATGTTCTTGCACAGATCCGACAAGGTTTCAAGATCCTGCATCCGGCCGCGTTTCGCCACGATCCTGCGCATCGTCTGCACCAGCCAGGAACTGCCTTCCCGGCAGGGACTGCATTTCCCGCAGGATTCATGATAGAAAAACTCTATGAGCCGCAGTGCGGCCCAGACCATGCTGGTACCCTCCTCCATGACCGTGACGCCCCCGGAACCCAGCATCGATCCCGTGGCCGCGACCGATTCGAAATCCAGCTTCACATCCAGATGATTCGGCGTCAGGAAGGGCGCCGAGGCTCCGCCAGGGATGAAGGCTTTCATCGGTTTGTCCGAGCGCATGCCGCCGGCATGCTCATACACCAGTTCCCGGAACGTGACACCCATCGGGAGTTCGTAATTGCCAGGTCGTTTCACATGTCCGCTGACACAAAACACTCTGGTGCCCGTGCTTTTCGGCGGCGAGCCGATTGCCGCGAACCATTCGGCCCCGCGGTTGATGATCTGCGGCAGATTCGCCAGGGTTTCGACGTTGTTCACCACCGTGGGCTTATTGTACAAACCGTGCGTCGCCGGAAAGGGCGGTTTCACACGGGGGAGCCCGCGTTTGCCTTCGAGTGATTCAAGCAGTGCCGTCTCCTCGCCGCAGATGTACGCTCCGGCTCCGCGGTGAATCCTCACATCCACATTGACGCCCGTGCCCAGAATATTCCTCCCGATGTAGCCGGCTACCCGTGCCTCGCCGATGGCCCGTTCCAGAATCTTCGAGCCCAGCACCATTTCGCCTCGGATATAAATGTAGGCAGATTCTGCGCCGATCGCGTAACAGGCCAGCACGATGCCTTCCAGTACCTGATGCGGGTCCCGCTCCATGAGCTGACGGTCTTTGAATGTCCCGGGCTCGCTTTCGTCGGCGTTGCAACAGAGGTACCGGGGGCCTTGGTAATCCTTCGGGAGGAATCCCCACTTCACACCGGTTGGGAACCCGGCTCCGCCTCGACCGCGCAGGCCGGATTTCCTCACCGTGGCGGTGACATCCGCCGGGGCAATCTTGCCGAGTGTCTTGCGCAGGGCCTGGTAGCCGCCTGTTTTTTCGTAGTCCGCCAGCGTCCCGGTGTATCCGGGCTGCATCATGTTCTTCAGTAAAACCAGTTCGTGCTGCGGCATGATCGTCACACGTGAAACGTCAAACGTAAAAGGAATCGAGTCGCACCCTCTTTCCCCAACGTTTCACCGTTCACGTTTCACCTTTCACGGGTACACGGTCCGGCCACATAAAAGGACCGCTTTTCAACGGGCTCGTGCCGGTCGTTCGTAGATCGGCCAGAATCCGATCCACTTTCTCCTCGGTGAGGCGCTCAAAATAGTCATCATTAATCTGCATCATGGGCCCGGTCCCGCAGGCCGCCAAACACTCCACGGCACTGAGGGTGAAAAGACCGTCCGCCGTCGATTCCCCCGGGTCGATGCCCAGCTTCGCGCTGATCCATGCGATCAGCGTATCCGAGCCCACGAGCGCGCACATGAGTGACTTGCACACCTGAATGTGGAATTTCCCTACGGGCTTCAAGTGGAACATCGTATAGAACGTAATCGTCTCGTAGACCTGCGGCGGTGTCAGATCCAGAACCCGTGCGATCTCCTTCATGGCCGGCTCGGAAACGTAGCCCTGATCCCGCTGGGCCACATAGAGAAGCGGAAGCAGCGCCGAGCGCTTGACCGGATAGCGTGAAAGGATGTCTGATATCTCGTCTTTGTATTTGTCTATCAGCATCGAGCAGTCTTCCAGTCGTTAATCGTTAAACGTTGATCGGAAAAAGGAGTCGGCTCTTGCGATTAACGAATAGCGATTCACGTTTGACAGCTTCACCGATCGCATTCCCCCATCACGACATCGTACGTGCCGAAGATCGTGATGATGTCCGAAATCAAATAGCCGCGCGCCATGTGATCGAACGCGCCCATATGGACGAAGGAGGGCGAACGGATCTTCAACCGATAGGGACGGGGACTTCCGTCGCTGATCATGAAGAAGCCCAATTCGCCCTTCGGCGCTTCGGTGGCGCAGTAGGTTTCGGCTTTGGGCGGTTTGAATCCCTGCGTGAAGATGATGAAATGATGAATCAAGCTCTCCATGTCGCGCATGACCTGCTGCTTGGGCGGCGGAATATACTGCGGCTCGTCGGTCATGATCGGCCCGGGCGGCAGTTGGTCGAGACACTGTGCGATGATGCGTGCACTCTGACGCATCTCTTCCATGCGGATCCAATAGCGATCGTAGGTGTCGCCATTTTTCCCGACAGGCACTTCCCAATCGACTTTAGGATAGACCCCGTAGGGCTCCAGCTTCCGGACGTCATAGGCAACGCCGGACCCCCGCAGCGTGGGGCCGGTGAGGCCGAAGTTGATGGCGTCTTCAGCCGAAATCACCGCAACATTCTTCGTTCGTCCCAGCCAGATGCGATTGGAGGCGATCAGGGCGTCGTACTCGCTGACCTTCTGCGGGAACGTTTCCAGGAACGTCTTGAGACGGACCACCAGTTCCGGGGTGAAATCGCTGTCGACGCCGCCGATCCGATAATAGTTCAATGTCAGTCTGGCTCCGCAGAGCTTCTCGAACATGTCGAGCAGAACCTCCCGTTCACGGAACGTCCAAAAGAACACCGTCATCGCGCCGATATCCAGCGCTTGCGTCCCCAGCCAGAACAAATGTCCGAGGATGCGCTGCATCTCCGCGACGATGGTGCGGATATATTCGGCCCGTTCCGGCACGGTGATACAGAGCAATTTTTCGACGGCCCGCACATAGGCGTAGTTGTTGGCCATGGCGCACACGTAATCCAGCCGGTCGGTATGCGGGATAATCTGCATGTAGGCAAGGCCTTCGGACAGTTTTTCGACGCCGCGATGCAGATAACCGAGATCCGGTGTGGCCTTCACGATGCGTTCGCCATCCAACTCGAGCACGACGCGCAGGACGCCGTGCGTGCTCGGATGCTGGGGGCCCATGTTCAGCAACAGTTCTTCCTTCCGCCGCGATCCTGACGCGCATGGTTCGGCGATATAAGGCTTTCTCTGGGCCTCGGGGATCTCGCCGTCGTTCGGTTCGTCCGGCGGTTCATCGAGTCGCGGAATGAATTCGAACTGGCTGCGCCAGCCGCGGCCTTCCGCCGGGAAATCCTTTCTGAGCGGGTAGCCTTCCGTATAGTCTTCCGGCATGAGAATGCGGCGTAGATCGGGGTGGCCGATAAACCGGATGCCCATCATGTCGTAGACTTCCCTCTCCAGGAATTCTGCACCACGCCAGACCCCGGTGACTGATGCGATGGATGGATGCCCTTCCGAAACCCGCGCTTTGAGGCGAATCCGTTTTCCATGCGATAAGGAGAGCAAGTGATAGATCACTTCAAACCGGTCTTCGTCCTCCGGATAGTCGGCCGAGCAGATATCGGTCATATGGTCGAAGTCGGCCTCGGGTGCATCATGCAGAAAGCGCGCAACCTCCACGATCTTGGACGCTGCGACATGGACAGCCAGTTCCGAACGAGCCGTGTCGACGTCGACTGATCGGATGGCGTCGGGAAATTTCTTCAAGAGTGTTTCGACAAGCGATTGCATAACGTCATACTGCGAGAAACGTGTGACTCGCGCGAAAAGCAGGACTTGTCAGTCACGCCCTTCTCGCCCGTCTCGCGGCCTATTTCACAAACACCTTCTCCCGCTGAATTTTCTCTTGCAGTTTCAGCAGCCCATCCAACAACGCCTCGGGCCGGGGCGGACATCCGGGCACATACACATCGACCGGCACGATTTGATCGACGCCCTGGACCACCGCATAGCTGTTGTAGTGGTTGCCCGAGGTGGCGCAGGAGCCCATCGAAATCACGTAGCGGGGCTCGGCCATCTGGTCGTAGATTCGCCGGATCACCGGCGCCATCTTGCGGGAAACCGTGCCGGCGACGATCATGAGGTCGGATTGTCTGGGCGACGCGCGAAAGACGCCGGCGCCGAACCGGTCGAGATCGTAGCGCGAGGACACGCTCGCGATCATCTCGATGGCGCAGCAGGCGAGGCCGAAGGTCATCGGCCACAGGGCCGACTTCCTGGCCCAGTTCACGACGGCATCCAGATTGGTCGTGATGATATTGGCTTCAAATTGCCGCTCTAAAAGACTCACGCTCTTCTCTATCCTTTCTTACAGAAGGGCGATGGGGATGTCTTTCACTGCGCGCATCCACCGAGCACCGCCCGCTTGTCCCAATTTGATTCATATTGCGTGCGCGGTGGGCGAGCACGAAAGATATCCCTACCGCCCTTCAATCCCATTCTAACGCCCCTTTCTTCCAGGCGTACCAGAACCCCACAACCAGAATGCCGATGAAGACCACCATTTCCAGCAATCCGACAAGGCCGAGCTTGTTGAAGGCGACGGCCCAGGGGAACATGAACACGATCTCGATGTCGAAGATCACGAACAGCATCGCGATGATGTAGTATCGCATCGGGAACTGCACGCGCGCATCCTGGAACAACGGGCTCCCGCTCTCATAGGGGGCCAGCTTCGCGCGATACGGGCGACTAGGGCGGACGAACCAGCCGACCAAGAGCGAGGCCGTACCGAAGGCAATGGCGATTCCGATGAAGACTAGGATCGGGACATAGTTCAGAGGTACTGCTTCGTTCCCCATATCCAACATCCAACCGGTCAAAAGGTTCGAAAGTCTGAACGTCTTCAAGTCAACGGACGCGATGACTTTATGACCTGAGGACGTTCGACTCGAATTGCGTCAAGGCCTCGCCGAAAAACGGTTTGAATTTCAAGCCGTCCAGTTCGGGGTGCGGGATCCCCTTGTGCTGTACCAAGACTTTGAACGTCCGGCCCATGCCTTCAGGCCTCAGGAGGTGGATGGCGGCGCGGAACTCAGGCCCTTCCATGTCCATGTGAGCGATCATTCCCTCCGCGTCCAGCCCCATCAGAAAGCTCATTTGATTCGTAAATCCGGTGACATGCAGACCATGATCCTCGCCGACTGCCGCCAGGCTGGAAAAGTCTACATGGGACGTCAGGTCCTGCTGGCCGACCCGGATATAGGGATCCTCGGAGGTCATCTGGGAGTAGTAACAGAGGAGCGTGCCCTTCGCGCGGTCCGGCCCATAGAGGTCCTGTGCCGAATGGCCATAGTCGATCGTAATGGAAAGGCCGCGGTTGATCGAGCGAGCGATCTGTCTCATCCACCGAAGGGCTTCAAGGTTCACCTCGGTGCGATAGCCGTTCGGGAGTGAAAGATTCAGCCGCGTGAGATGGTCATGAAGTTCTGGGGAGGACAATGGCCCGAGGCGTTCTACGAACCGAACTCCATCATAGTCCACATAGACTTCCTGAGTCTGTCCCTGTTCGATCTGAATCCGATGGACGGGGAAGGCATCGGGTAACTCGTTGCTGAAGAGAAGCCCCACCACACTCCTGGCGGCGAGGTCGTCGAGGCTTTCCACCCAGGTAATGCGGCCTGGCTCGCATAAACCATGAAGAAGGTTTGCGCCCTGCAGTTCTCGCATGGCGGGGCTACGCTCGATCAAGACATACCGAAGACGTCGGCCAAACGAGCCGGAACCAGGCTGACGGGCGGCCAAGAAGTGCTTGGCCAGCAGGCCTTTCCCAGGTCCCATCTCAACGACGGTGAATGGATCAGGCCGGCCGAGCAGCCGGTCGAGCTGTTCAGCTTGCTTCGCCAGCCCCTGTCCGAGAATCGGATGGACGTCCGAACTGGTATAGAAATCCCCCGACCAGCCGATGCGCTCCGTGCCGGATTCCGGCGGCCGCATGTAGTAGCCGAACCGGGGGTGATACAGGGCCAGTTCCATGAAACGGACGAAGGGAATCGGACCCGAGGAACGGATCTCGGACGCGATGGCGGCAACGAGCTCTGGGTGGCCGGTTGTCACAGGCAGCTCCCTTAATTCGGCGGAAACACACGAAAAGTGACACCCCTAACCCCTGGGTGCCTCGACCTATCCTGTTAGGGGACAAGAGAGGCGTAGAGTAGCGTTCAGACCTGTTCTAAGTCAAGGTGGAATCAGGGGGAATGTGGCGGGGATGGCTCTGCCCCGTTCGCTCCCGCTCATCAATTCGACCGTTCTATCTCTCACGCACTGCTTGGCGCCGAAACTCGTTCCGCCCTTTTCTGGGCAGGACGGAACTTCGGACATCGGCGCCACTCGACTACGACGAGTCGCAGTGGTTTGACAGAACGGTGCCCGAATTGCTGTGCAGGTCGCGAACGGGGCAGAGCCATCCCCACCCCATCAAGGGAGAGAGGGGGGGCTTTCCGGCCGCGGTGCAGCCCTACGTTTCTCTTCATCGGCGACAGCTCGCGCTGTAGTGTCCGTTGCCGAAGGAGCGGGGACACACCGAGACTCCGCAGGATGGAAAGCGGAAACTGACCGAGTCTGCGAGGGAATTTCCGAAGGATTCTGTCCTAGCCGGAGTCCGGAAGGGTCACTCCTGAGGTGGGGCTCAGTCAGCGCGACTGCCGCCTCTTCTACGCCCCGTGGCACTTCTTGTATTTTTTCCCGCTCCCGCAAGGACAAGGATCGTTTCGGCCGACCTTGTTGTCGGCACGGTGCACGGGAGTGTGCGCAGCGACCGGTTCTTCGCCACGGTTCAGCGTAAGTTTGGGTTGCGGGCGAGAGAGGACTGGCTGCGGGGGCTGAGCCGCCTGCTCCTGTTCGTGGCGCACGGCCTGCACGCGGAACAGCCGTTCCAGCGTGTCGGATTTGATCCGTTCCATCATGCCGGCGAAGAGATCAAAACCTTCGCGTTTGTACTCGATCAACGGATCTTTTTGACCGTAGCCGCGGAGCCCGATCCCGTCGCGCAGGTGATCCATGCCGAGGAGGTGGTCTTTCCAGTGATGATCGATGACCTGGAGCATGAAAGTCTTCTCCAGGAAACGCATCAAGTCCGATCCCAGCTCCTGGGTTTTCCGTTCATAGGCGTCTCGAACGTGTGTTCGTAGATCTTCCAGTAGCGCGTCGCGGCCCATGTCCCGTAGCGACTCTCCGCCATCGTGTTTGCCTTGGGTGATGTCGAGGCCGAACTGGCCCTGCATCATTTCGATCAGGCCTTTCATGTCCCATTCTTCGGGGTATTGCTCCGCCGAGCAGTAGACATTCAAAGACGATTCCACCGCACTCACCATCATGTCATGGAGGTCGTCCGTGAGGTTCTCTCCGCTCAGGACCGCCCGGCGGTGTCGGTAGATGACTTCACGCTGTTTGTTCATGACGTCGTCGTACTCGAGCAGCTGTTTGCGGATTTCAAAGTTGTGCGCCTCGACCTTTTTCTGCGCGTTCGCGATCGCGCGCGTGACCATGCCGTGCTCGATGGGAACGCCTTCCTCCATGCCGAGCTTCAGCATCAGTTGCGACACCCGTTCGGAGGCGAAGATGCGCATCAGATCATCTTCCAGAGACAAGTAGAAGCGGGACGTGCCCGGATCGCCCTGGCGTCCGGAGCGGCCGCGCAGCTGGTTGTCGATCCGGCGGCTTTCGTGCCGTTCGGTGCCGAGGATGTGCAGCCCGCCAAGCGCGACGACCTCCTGCTTGTTCTGGTCGCAATCCGCGCGGATCTCTTCGTAGATTTGGAGCTTGCGGGCGTCCAGCAGATTCTCCTCCCGATAGAGCACCTGCTTGTACATGAAGTCGGGATTGCCTCCCAAGAGAATGTCGGTGCCGCGCCCCGCCATGTTCGTGGCGATCGTGACGGCGTCTTTGCGTCCGGCCTGGGCGACGATCTCGGCTTCCCGCTCATGTTGCTTAGCATTGAGGACGTTGTGCTTCACGCCGTTGCGGCTCAACAGACCGGCGAGCTTTTCTGATTTTTCGATCGAGATGGTGCCGACAAGCACCGGCTGTCCGCGCTCATGGCATTCCTTGATCTCCTCGACGATGGCCGCGAACTTTTCCTTTTCCGTGCGATAGACGACGTCGGCATAGTCGAGCCGGATCATGGTGCGGTTGGTCGGCACCACGTTGACATCGAGGTTGTAGATCTTGGCGAACTCCGCGGCTTCGGTGTCTGCGGTGCCGGTCATGCCGCTGAGTTTCTTGTACATCCGGAAATAATTCTGAAACGTGACGGACGCGAGCGTCTGGTTTTCGTTCGCGATCTTCACGCCCTCTTTAGCTTCAACGGCCTGATGGAGCCCGTCGCTCCAGCGGCGGCCCGGCATCAAGCGCCCGGTGAATTCGTCCACGATGATGACTTCGCCGTCCTTCACGACATAGTCCACGTCACGTTTGTAGAGCGAATAGGCTTGCAGCGCCTTCACCACGTGGTGAACGAGGTCCATGTTGGCCGGATCGTAGAGATTGTCGACCCCGAGGAGTTTCTCGACGCGCGCGTTGCCGTCCTCGGTCAGCGCGGCGGTCTTGGTCTTTTCCTCGATCGTATAGTCCTGCTCGGCTTTCAGTTGCGGGATGATCGCATTGATCCGATAGTAGAGGTCGGTAGTCTGATCGGTCGGGCCGGAAATGATCAGCGGTGTGCGGGCCTCGTCGATGAGGATGCTGTCGACCTCATCCACGATAGCGAAGTTCAGCTCGCGCTGCACGCACTGATTCAGATCGGTGACGACCAGATTGTCGCGCAGATAATCGAAGCCGTACTCGTTATTCGTGCCGTAGGTGATGTCGGCTCGATAGGCTTCGGGCCTGGTGCAAGGGCGGAGGTGTTGGAGCCGCTTGTCCGAGGCGTCATAGGTTGGATCGAACATGAACGACGCATCGTGTTGAATGATGCCGGTGGACAGCCCCAGCGCATGGTAGAGCTGGCCCATCCATTGCGCGTCACGCTTGGCGAGGTAGTCGTTGACGGTCACTAAATGGGCGCCCTTGCCTTCCAAGGCATTGAGGTAAATCGGAAGGGTTGCTACGAGGGTCTTGCCCTCGCCGGTTTTCATTTCCGCGATGCGGCCCTTGTGCAGGATCATGCCGCCGATGAGCTGCACGTCGAAGTGCCGCATGTTGAGCTTGCGGCGGGACATTTCCCGGCAGACGGCGAAGGCTTCCGGCAGCATGTCGTCCAGGGGCTCCCCAGCCTCAAGGCGCTTCTTGAACGCCTGGGTCTTGTCGGCCAGCGCGTGGTCTGAGAGGGGGGTCAGGCCGGATTCCAGGCTATTGATCCGCTCCACGGTCGGGCGGAGCGCCTTGATCTCACGGTCGTTTTTGCTGCCGAAAATCAGGTTGAGTAGTTGGGTGACCATAATGGTGTTGTTCGGGACGAATCTTGATGTTTCCAAAAGTAATCAACGCAGTATACAGCATCTTTTCAATGAATCCTATAATTAGCAGAGGCCATGCTAACGTGCAGCCGGCTTGACAGGCTTGGTAGTTTGCCATTAACATTTATCTTAATCACAGTCGGTCGTCTTCTGATGAGCCACAGCATCCTCAAAGTCCTGTCGATTCTCCTGGTGCTCTGTGTTCTTTCCGTCGGCGGATTGGCTCAGGCCCAATCTGTCGAGCATGCCGGGCACCACGCGCATCATCAGGCGGCTACGCACGGCACTGTGCTCTGCTCCTGGATGTGTGCAGCCGGAACGGTTCTCGATAGTGCAGTGGTTCTGATTCAGACTGATTCCAGTCCCATTGCTCTTATCCCCCTTCCTCATTCGACGAATCCCTCGATCGAAGTCTGCCGGACCTCTTCCAGTCGCGCTCCTCCGTCTTTCTCTCTCTAGCTCGCGTCGCTCATTGCCCACATCAGGGCTTCATTTCGTCCCTTGTATGACCCACGGCGTGGGGTATCGGGGCAGGTGAATAGAGACATTGTCTATGGAGAGAAAGGACCAACATTATCATGGTAAAGGGACGGCCCTTACGTGGTTTACTCCTCAGTCTTGCCCTAGTTTTCTTCACAACATGGCCTGTCGATCAGACAGCACGAGCTGCCTGTGGTTCGGTGACCTGTTTTATCGTCATCGGATCACAGCAACAGGCCCCGCAAGCCGGTCTCCTGACGTTCAATACGATTTACAACTACACTCCGATGCGGGTGCTGGATGGTACCACCGGTGTGATCCCCGCGATCGATCAAGCCGGGCGTCGGCTGATCCTCGATCACCACCAAGAAATCCGTACGATCACGCAAACCGTGACGTTCGACCTGAACTATGGCATCACCGATCGATTGGGCATCCAGGTCACGATTCCCTATTTGTGGCGGACGCATCGGCATATTGAAGGTACGCCAGCACATCAAACAATACGGCCATACGTTTCCGGTCCTGATGGATCGCGATAACAAAGTGGCGAATCAGTTTGGAGTCTTCGGGTTACCGGTCAGCGTGTTCATCGATGAGAAAGGCATCGTCCAGGAATACATCAAGGGCGGACTGTTAACCGAGCAGAAGATTATCGATGTGACGGCGCGCATCCAGAAACAAGGGTTGGCTGGGCAGGGTCATCCCGATAACGATTGACGATGTGAGGCATGGTGATGATCGATCTGGCAAGCACAGAATCCTTGTATTCCAAACAAACGATGCAGGGGTGGGGAGTGTCCTCCCTTCTGCATCTTGGGGTGGTATTCGCGGCCGTTACTATGATGCCGACTATGACGCGATTAGCCGATCAGGAGCCTTTTAAATGGGAAGTGGCACTGGTCACAACAACCCACGAGGGACCAGCCCCGACCTCCAAGCTTGAACCTCCCAGGCCCCAACCGTCCCAATCTGTGTCTCCGTCTGAACCGCCGACTGAAATCGTCAAGCCCCAGCAGAGCATGCCAGTGGTCCATCGACCGGTTCAGCCTCTGCAGGAGATGGTTCAGGAACAACCCAAGCCGGTTGAGCGGCAAGAAACGAAAAAAGAAGAGATTCAAGAGCCAGAGCCGGTTATGAAGGAGATTGTACGCGACACGCCCTCGATCATTGAACCAGTGGCTACCGCTCAGCCCTACGCGGCTCCCGTGGCGACGGCGAGTCAGCCCGCTGTCGAAGACAACGCCGCCTCATCGGCAATGACCAATGCTCTGTCTGCTGCTGTGGCAGATGTCGAATCGGTGACCGCGTCTGCTGCTCCAGCTGCTCCTGAACCACCTCCGGTTGTGGCGAGCGCTCCAATTCCGCGTACTGCCACCAAGGCAGACTATGCCTGGCTGGCAGAGTCGCTGGGCCGGCGCATCGCCACACTGACACGTTATCCCAGCACCGCGCGTCTCAATGGATGGGAAGGTCGAGTGGTGCTGCGGGCCGTCATCAGATCCGATGGCCATTTGCTAGAGGTCACGGTCCATAGAAGTTCCGGCCATGATGCGCTCGATCGTGCGGCGCTCGAAACAATCAAGCTCGCGTGTCCGCTCCACATGAAACATGCGTTGAATACCGCAGAAGTCGCCGTCTATGTGCCGATTGTCTACAGCCTTTCGGGATAGGCGGTTGTGAAGAGCACGTGTTTGATGAACAGGACCTCAACTCAGGCCGTGATGTGCAGGCGTCCATCCGTGGATCGCAGTAAAAAGAGGTCGCACATGATGCCATCGTCGCAAAGGACCAAGATATTCCTGGGGCTGGTGAGCGTCAGCGCTCTCGTGTTCACATCGGGGGCAAGGGCCGAGCCAAATGCTCAGTGGGTGTTCGGTCAAAAAGTCGCGACTGACCGAACCGTGCGGAGCGTCGTCGGGCCTTCTGTCCGTGTCGATGACGCGGGCCACATCTCGCTCGCTTGGATGGAGGAAGACAAGGACGTGCGATCGGTGCTCTACGCGCGTGTCGATCCGAGAGGCGGTTCGGTTGGAATTCCGGTCAGGGTGAATGGGATGTCCGAAGCACCGTACGCCAGGCAGGAAGCTCCGGCCTTGGTTGTCTCCGGGGACGATGTGCTCGTCACCTGGGCGGTGACCCATCCGAAGGCCACGCCGGATAAACCCTTCTCGAACGAACTGCGGCTCAGCCGCTCGACCGACGGTGGAAAGACATTTCATCCATCTATTTTGGTGAATGATGACCAGCAGGTCATCGGGCACAGTTTTGATTCACTTCATGTGACCCAGGACGGAGTGATCCATATGGCCTGGATCGACTCCCGAGAAGGGAAGAAGGAGCCGGGCACGTTTGTGACACGCTCGACCGATCATGGGCATACCGTGGAAAAGAATCTTAAGGTGGATGAGAACACCTGTGTTTGTTGCCGCACGTCGTTGACCACTGGCCCTGACGACACGCTCTATGTAGCCTGGAGGAAGATTCTGCCTGGTGATCTCCGGGAGACAGTCGTTGCGCGTTCAACCGATGGCGGTCAGACGTTTACGGCTCCGGTGATTGTCGGGAATGACCAGTGGATGTTTCCCGGCTGCCCGCATCGGCCGGCCTCAATCGGGACAGATCGTCATGGCCGGCTCTATGTGGTGTGGTACACGGAGGGTTCTGACGAAACACCTGCGATCTATCTGGCCTATTCGGATGACCGGGGAGAAACATTTTCCCCTAAGCGGAAACTGAACGTGTCCAAGGGAACCTTTCCCGACCACCCTCAGATGGCGGTTGATTCAAATGGACGGCTCATCGTTGCCTGGGAAGAACAATCACCTGTTCGGCGCGAAGTCGTCATCAGCCTGTCGCTCGATCGCGGGCAGACATTCAGCGCGCCTCAAAAAGTGAACGACAAGAAAGGCCAGACGCCATCTCTTTCGATCAATGCGAATGGGCTGGCTGCGCTGGCGTGGATGGAGCACGCGATGCCGAACCATCGGATGGTCGTGCAAACGCTCCAATTTCCGGCGGCCAAGGTCGTGGCCAAGCAGGAGCCGTAATGTGAACAGCCGTGTGACCCGATTCGGGCTTATGGTGCTGCTCTCAGCGCTGGTCATCGTTACAGCGGCCACAGGTTTTGCGAGCGATCCATTTGTCTTGCTGAGGATGAGCCGACTGCCGGCGGGGAGTCAGGCGACTCCCTTTGCGCTCACTGGACTGGATGGCAAGGTGGTGAAGTCGAGTGAGCTGGCCGGCAAAGTCGTACTGGTGAATTTTTGGGCCACGTGGTGCGGGCCCTGTAAGGAGGAAATGCCTGCGCTGGCCCGGTTACAGCATCAACTGGACCCCTCGCGCTTTGTCCTGTTGACGATCACGACCGATCTGCAGCGCCAGGGCATTGTACATTTTCTGGCTCAAAACGGGGTGAGCCTTCCAGTTCTGTTCGATGAAGATCAAGAAGTCTCGCGGTCCTTCATGGTGCGAGGGTTGCCGACCACGATCGTCATTGCTCAAGACGGGATGCTCATCGGTCGAGCGGTTGGGCCTCGTGCCTGGGACAGTCCGGATGTGGTGGCGGGAATGCGGCAGATGATGGAGCGCGGCAAATGAGAAAGTGGACGGCTCCACTTGCGCTGACCACTGCCGTTGTCTATCTGGCGCTGACGATGAGTGCCGCCGCCTGCCTCTTCGCGCAAGAGAGGCAAGCCCGGACTGCTCACCATCACACGAGCGGATCGACGCACTCTTCTCTTTGCGCCTGGGCGTGTCAGGCCAATCAAACGGGTGATCACGTCCCAGTCGCGGCGAAGTCGCTGTTGTGTTTCATCGTGGCGGTTGTCTTGTTGGGCGGCACCACGGTGCCGTCGCTTTTCTCGCAACAGTCAGTACAGTCCCGCGCCCCCCCTCGTTCGTAACGTTTCATCCACTCCACGTTCAGCAATCATCTCTCCCTGCCCGGACAGAGCGGGTCACTGTGTGACTCGGAACCGGCTTGGAGGGCGGCGTGTCATTTGTCTCATTAGAAGAAGGAGTAGGGGCCATGGTGTCGCTCAAACGAGGAAAGCAAATTGTGATGGCCGTGGTGGTACTTGGAAGCATCACGGCAATAGAACACGGTGTGCGGGCGCAAGATGCAACGCAACAACCGGCCTCCCAAGCCTCACCACGCGAAGAACAATTACGTGAACAGCTCAAGGGGATTCTTCAAGAACTGGAAGAGCTCCAGCGGACTCGCGAGACTGCACTTCCCTCGTCAGAACGGCCAAAGACGACGGTTGAGAAGGTCACCCCGGATCAACCTGAGGGCGCCGAAGCGATGCCTGAGTATCAATTGGCGGACACGAGCATTGTCAGTAAGCGTTTCCAAAAGCGGCCGGAAGGGGTCTCGCTGTCGGCCTCGATCCCTGCGGAAACGGATAGTCAGCCGACGAGAACCATGAAAGAGTCTCTTGAATCACTTCCCGGGATCGTACTCCGGCAGGCGAACGGGCCGCGTGACTTCAGCATCACGATTCGTGGCCTGGGTGCCAAAACGACCTTCGCGGTTCGAGACATCAAAATATACGAGGACGGATTTATTCAGACTCAATCGGACGGGCTGTCTCGGCTCGACCTGCATGATCCCTGGTTCATGCGAGGCGTCGAAGTGATCCGAGGCGCGTCGTCTTCCTTGTACGACAACTACGCGCTCGGCGGCATGGTTCACTTCCGCACCAGACGGGGAAGCGACGTCAACGGCTTGGAAACCTTCTTCTCGGGCGGGTCCTATGGCTATCAAAAGTATGGCGTGGCCGTCGGTCAAGAAACCGAAAAATTTGACATTGCCATGTTCGGAAGTCACGTGGCGGAAGACGGCTTTATTCAGCACAGCGGGTACAGTACGCAGACGCTCAACTTCAATGTTCGCTTCAAAGCCGATGATAAACAGAATTTCTATTTCAAAGCGATCTCCAATTGGCTCAATACAAAAGTGCCGACCAGATTGACTCAGAAGCAATTCCTCGCCGATGAGCGGCAAGCGGGAGGGGCTCAGACCACATGCAAGCCGGGAACTTACAATGCCGGTTGTGCAAATGCGCTCTTGCTCAATCAAAGCCGCGTGGATCGTCGCACCATACTCGGCGGCATGTACGAGCGGCAGCTCAATGCGAATACGGTATTGACCATGGAGGCAGACTACGACGTCAAGGACATTCAACAGTCCTTTTCGCAGATCGGCGAAAACACGAACCCGAACTACAAGCACTATACCGACGTGCGGCACGACGGCCGGATTGGCGAGTTGCCGTTGCGGAGCTATGTCGGCTTCTTTGTCAACCTGATGGAGCAGAAAGCCAACTCGTTTCAGAATCTTGCCGACGGCTTCGGAACGAAGGGGACGCTGCTGCAGAACTCCCGCGGAACGATTTTCAATATTGGAGGCCGCTTCCGGGAAGAACTGGAGGTTGCCTCGAACTGGACGCTGGCGGCGGGATTGGGTTTCGAACAGTCCCGCCTCAGCGTGCATGCCACCAGCTATAATCCGGCAACCGGCGCCTTGGCGACGCGCGCAAGCGCCAACCGCACGTATTTCAACTATGCACCGGAAATGTCACTCACGTGGAAGCCAGCGGAAGGATATCGCCATTGGATTCGAGGATCGACGGGATATGGGATCCCGCAATTTGGCAATCTCTTGCGCGATCCTCGCACGGGGCTTCCGGGTACGAACTTTGATCTGAAGCCTCAGAAGAATCTCAACCTGGAACTCGGCACGGAATCCAGGCTCCATGAGACTCTCACGGTCCATCTCGTTGGGTTTTACACCTATTACAAAGACGAGATCATCACGCAGACGATATCAGGAACCAACACGGCTTCCGTCAATGCGGATTCCTCCCGGTACCGTGGCGTTGAAGCCTCATTTGATTGGCGGCCCCTGTCAGGACTGCGGGTGGCTGGTGCGTATACACATGTTGATGCGGAGTACATCAATTTCTCAGATCGAACCGCCGCAGGCTTCCTGCTCCGCGACGGCAATAAGGTGCCCAGTGTGCCGACTGATGTGGCCAACGGCAAGATTGCTTACGATCATGACCCGACGGGATGGGGCGGCTGGGTCGAAGGTAATTACTACAACAGTTACTTCTTGAATAATAGCAATACGTTTGGAATTCCTTCTTACATGATCGCCAACATCAATATTCACAAGCATATTGAATTCCACAACTCGTGGTTCCGGTTCGCGAAGCTGTATGTCGAAGTCGACAACATCGCCGATAAGAAATATGTGGCATCAGGGCAGGTGATCGTCGGTGAAACACATGCTGCGGCTGCGGGCCAACAGGTGTTCTTTTCCGGCTATGGACGAGCCATCTACGGTGGGGTGACGTTGGGGATGTTCTAGCTTGGCGGACATGCAGGGTGTTCCGGGTTGAGGATGAGAGATCCGAGAGCAATAACTATCATCCAGGCGCAGCTGTTGTGAAAAAGGATTGGTGTCTTCATGGATGGACTCAAGGCGATTGTTGAGTGCGGTGTGATCGGGCTCTTGCTGGGGTTGAGTGTCTGGGCCGTTGGGGTGGCGGTGGAGCGGTGGCTGTTCTACCGCCGGGTGGACGTGCGGCAGTTTCCCACACTGGATTTGTGCGAGATGATGTTGACGAAGCGGCTGGTGGTGATCGGCACTGTGGCGGCCAATGCGCCGTATATCGGTTTGCTTGGGACAGTCCTCGGCATCATGCTGACCTTTCACACGATGGGAACGTCCGGTGCCTTGGCGGTCACAGCGATCATGATCGGACTAAGTCTTGCACTCAAGGCCACTGCAGTAGGGTTGCTGGTCGCCATTCCTTGTGTGGTCATGAACAACATCCTTCGCCGGCGCGTCAGCGAACTTCTCACACAGTACAAGGTGCAGCATGGATCGTGAGCTGAATCACATCAACATCATTCCACTCGTAGACGTGATGCTCGTCCTTCTTGTGATTGTCTTGACGACAGCGACCTTCATCACGACTGGTCAGATTCCGGTTAATCTGGCGAAGGCCGAAACGGCCGGCGACCGTCAGGACGCCCCGCTTATCATCACTGTCACGGAGGAGGGTGGGTTGTTGGTGAACGATCAGTCTGCCACCGGCGAGCAACTCGAGGCCACACTCGTGGCTTACCCCCGCGAGTCACTGGTCCTCGTCCGCGCGGATCGAATTACGCGGCTCGAACGGTTCATTTCCGTCGTCGATCGTGTCCGCGGACTTGGCTTTCACCAGGTCAGCCTGGAGGTCATCCGCATGTGATCCGGACAATCCGCGATTGAAGTCACGGCGGAGTTGCTCTTAGACTAGGAGAGCTGTTGGAATCGAACTCTAACGGGGATACTGTGCCAGGTAGGTCCGCCAGCCGCCGTACGCGGTGATCTCCCGATGCCCTTCGACGAGCGCCGGCTCGCCCAACACACCCAGGACGATGCTTCCGTCTTCCAGCCGCACCTTTCCGACGCACAGACCAGGGGGCTCCTTCAGCAGAATCCCCGCCACCCCGGCGGCGGGCACCGACCAGACCTCGACCGCGACCTTGACGCCGCTCCCATCGGTTACACGCAGCATCGCGGGATGCTCGTCATTGATCGTCCAGAGACGATACGCCGGCTCGGTCTTCGTCTCCCGGACAAACGTTGCCTTGGCAGCGGCCAAGTTGGGGTTGAGCTTGAGCCCCCGCATCAGCGTGCCGTTTACCGCGAGCAGCACTTCGCTCTGGCTCACGTGGCGCTCCATGTCACTCGCGGCAAGCCTTGCAGCGTCTCGGCCGGCGCCGCAAGGGCTTGGATGTACGGGACAGCACAACGCGCGATCTGTTCATACACGGCCTCGATGAGCTCGGTCGGGCGCAACGTTCCTTCGTGGTATCGTTGGCGCAGGGTGGTAAGGCCCAAACTGCCGCTTTGAGGAGACGACGTCATCCCAACTTGCCTGCTCCTATTCTTCAGGGTAGTGCCTCCGGCACAGGCTTGCCCCGTTCCGGCATCCGGTGCGGTTATCCGTAGGTTTTCCGGAGGGCATCTGCCAGGCGATCAGCTGTCGTCACCCAGCCGACAATGCCGCCCTGGGACTGGATCATGCGGACTGTCGTCTGTTTGAACTCGGGGAAATAGCTTTCGGTTCCGTCCTCCACCAGGAGACACTCATAGCCCCGGTCGTTGGCTTCCCTCATGCTGGTTTGCACGCATACTTCGGTGGTGACCCCCGTAAAAATCAGATGAGTGATGCCGAGCGCCTTGAGGCGCTCGTGCAGGTTGGTGGCGTAGAACGCCCCCTTGCCCGGTTTGTCGATGACGAGTTCACCCGACTCGGGACGCAATGCCTCAACGATATCGTTCCCGGGTTCTCCCAGCACCAGAATACGCCCCATCGGACCGGGGTCGCCGATGCGAAGCGCGGAGTCTCCACGCCGTCTCTTGGCCGGGGGACAATCCGACAGGTCGGGACGATGGCCTTCCCTCGTGTGAATCACCGGTAACCCTAACTCGCGAAAGGTCTTGAGAAGCTTTGCGACGGTTGGAACGATCCCCTGCAGGCGTTCGACCTCATTGCCCAGCGCCGCGCCGAACCCGCCGGGCTCGACGAAATCGCGCTGCATGTCGATGATCACCAGCGCCACGCGATTGCCAGAATCTCGCGCCGGCAAGGGATAGGGGTAGGGGGTCGCCGGTACGGTGTTCATATTGTATGTCCTGTCATGTGCCGTCCGATCAGCGCGAGATCAGCGCCGGACGACGTGGTTTCATAGACCAGTTGACCGTTGAACATGACGACCATACGGTCAGCCAGTTCCAGGATCTCGTCGAGGTCCTCGCTCACCAGTAGAACCGCCGTCCCGCGATTGCGCGCGGCGACGATCTGCAGCCGAATTTCCTCCGTTGCCAGGAAATCCAGTCCGAAACAGGGATTGGCCACGATCAGGATTTCGACATCCGCCGACAGCTCGCGCGCCAGGACGGCGCGCTGCACGTTTCCGCCCGAGAGGGACTGGATGGGAGTATCAGTGTCGGGTGGTTTGATGTTATAGCGCTCGATCAGTCCCTGTGCGCTGCGCCGGAGTGCGGGGCGGTTGATGAGCCAGCCACCCACCGAGTGGGGCTCCACATCAAAATTGCGAAACGCCAGATTTTCTGCCAGGCTCATGCGCCCCACGGAGGTATTCTGGAGCGGTTCTTCAGGCAGGCAAAACATCTTATGCCGCATGATATTCTCACGGGTCGGCTGAAAGGGCTGATCCTGCACGTAAATCGTGCCGGCCGTGGCCTGGCGTTGTCCCGCCAGGACCTCGACCAATTCGCGCTGTCCATTGCCAGAGACGCCGGCAACCCCGACGATCTCACCATCATGGATGGTCAGGTGCACACCCCGCACCACTTCCACCCCGATATCATCCTTGACACGGATGTCCCGCAGGACCAGTTTAGGAACCCTGGTCGATCTCATGGTCCGCTGCTTCGGCTTCGCCGTGATTTCAGAGCCCACCATCATTTCAGCCATCTGAGAGATTTTTAAGTCTGCGACTTTTCCGGAGCCGACGTATTGTCCCTTGCGCAGCACCGTCACTTCGTCCGCAAAGGCCGCCACTTCGCGAAGTTTGTGCGTGATGATCAGGACACTCAATTGTCGGGCCTGGGTCATAGCACGGAGATGCCCCAGGACTTCATCTGCCTCTTGCGGCGTCAGGACGGAAGTCGGCTCGTCCAGAATGAGGATACGGTTTTGCAGCGCGAGTTGTTTAAGAATTTCCACTTTTTGTTTTTCGCCTGCTGCGAGTGAACTGACACGAGCGGCGAGGGAAATCTTGAACGGCATCTTCGCCATAAACTGTGTCAGCTGATACTCTTCCTCCGGCCAGTTGATGAGAGGGTTCAACCGTGCTTTGGAGATCACGAGGTTTTCGAGGACCGTCATGTTGGGAATCAGGGTGAACTGCTGATAGACCATCCCAATCCCGAATGTCTGCGCGTCACGAGGGCTACGAACCGTGACCGGTTGCTGATCTAAGAGGATCTTTCCTTCATCGGGGTGGTAATAGCCCATGATGCATTTCACCAAGGTGCTCTTGCCGGCCCCGTTTTCACCGAGCAGGGCGTGAAATTGGCCGGACCGCAAGTTGAAATGCACGTCCTTCAAGGCCACGAGCGGCCCGAATCGTTTGGTCATGCCGAGCACTTCCAAGTCAGGAGGAATCGCGTTTGTCATGAAAGCGTCTCTACGAAGGCATCGGATTTCGCCACGGCACCGAACACTCCGCCCTGCATCTTGACCATCTTGATGGCCGCCTGGTGGTTGCTAAAATCTGTGGCGCCGCAGCAGTCTTCCAGTAGGAGACATTCAAAGCCCCGGTCATTGGCTTCGCGCATGGTGGTGTGGACACAGACATCGGTGGTAATCCCTGCCAGGACCACATTACTGATCCCGCGAAGCCGCAACAACATCTCCAAATCGGTCGCCCAAAACGAGCCTTTACCGGGCTTATCGATGATGGGTTCGCCGGGTTTTGGGGCAAGCTCGGGAATGATGTCCCACCCCGGTTCTCCTCGCACCAGGATTTTTCCGCAAGGGCCCGGATCGCCAATGCCCGCTCCGATTCTTCGACTGCGCCACCGCTTATTTTCCGGCAAATCGGACAGATCGGGCCGATGCCCTTCCCTCGTGTGGAAGACGTGCATCCCGATGGTCCGTGCTTTCGCCAATACTTTTAGAATATGCGCGATCGGGGCGCGGGTGAGAGAAATGTCATAGCCCATCTTGTCGACATAGCCCCCTTTGCCACAAAAATCGGTTTGCATGTCGATGATGAGAAACACCGTATTCTCCGGCCGGAGATCTCCGTTATAGGGGTAGGGATAGGGATCCGATGCGACATATTTGCTCATGATTCACCTCTCATAAATCTGTGGATTGGGTTATTTCAGCGATTCATCACACCTCACCTAACGAGTCACGGTGAGCTCATGCGGCACTCCCACGAGAGTGCGCCGCGGGGAGCAGGTAATGATCATCACGGCCAACGTCATGAGATAGGGGATCGCGTTGAAGATGTAATAGCCATAGGTGATTCCCACGGACTGCAAGGAGGGCCCCAACGCTGACGCTCCTCCCCATAGGAGCGAGACCCAGAGGCAGCCGACCGGCTGCCAGCGGGCAAAGATCACCAGCGCCACCGCCATCAATCCCTGGCCGCTTGAAAGGCCTTCGCTCCAATTGAACGGGTAGTAGAGCGAGAGATACGACCCTCCGATTCCGGCAAGAAATCCTCCTTGGGCCGTGCTCAGGATTCGTATTCGATCGACCGGCAATCCGAGGGCGCGCGCGGCGTCCGCACTCTCGCCGACAACGCGAACCTTCAAGCCCCACGCCGTGTTCTTCAGCATCCACCTGAGCGCAATCGCGACGACAATTCCCATCAGAAACAGGGCATTGATCTGCAGGGCCGCTTGGAGTTGTGGCACTGCGCTCCAACCTCCGAGGTCGATAGAAGGCAATCGAGGTGCGGACGGCTGGATGTACGGTTTGCCGAAAAAGAAGGCCACTCCGGTGCCGAACAGCATCATCGCGATCCCCACGGCGATGTCGTTGACACGCTGGTGGCTGCAGAGCCAACTGTGCAAGGCACCGAGCACTGCACCGGCCAGGCCGGCGGACAAGACCCCCAGCCACGGAGACCCGCTATGCAGCGAAATGGCATACCCGGTCATCGCACCCATGACCAACGTGCCTTCCAGGCCTAAATTAATGCGGCCGCTTTTCTCGGTCAAGCATTCGCCCAGCGAGACAAACAGAAACGGCGTGCCGATGCGAATCGCTCCTCCGAGGACGGCGATGGCGACTCCCCACCAACCGACTTCCATCACGACACTCCTTGTTTCTGGAATCTCGAGAATCGACCGTAGAGGGTTTCGCTGAACAGGATGACCAGGAAGATGATCCCCTGCATCACGAGCACGGTTGCATCGGGTAGCTCATGAACCCGCTGCAACAATCCGCTACTCGCGCGGATTCCTCCCAACAAAACGGCCACTGGCATGATGGCCAGCGGATTGTTGCGGGCCACGAATGCGACGAGAATGCCCGCATAGCCATAATTGGCGTTGAGGGTATCATTCGCTCTTCCGTGGATCGCCGCCACCTCCAGCATGCCTGCCAATCCGCCCGCCGCTCCTGCCACAAAACACACGATAAGAATCAGCCGGCCGACCGGCAGTCCTGCGATCTGCGCCGCCCGGACGTTGCCTCCTGCGATTTGGGAGGCGAATCCGAAGACCGTGTGGTGCATGAGAAACCAGGTCAGAATGCAAGCCACAACACCGAAGACCAATCCCCAGTGGAGGTCTGTTCCGGGAATGAGGCCGAGCATATTGGCTTCTCCGATATGATGCGTGGAGGGATGATTCAAGCTTTCCGGATCGCGAAACGTGCCGGTGACGAGATGGTTCAGCAGCGCAATCGCGATATAGTTCAGCAACAGGCTGCTGATGGTTTCGTTGACGGCGCGATAGTGCCGCAATGCGCCGCCAATCGTGAGCCAGATCCCGCCCGCCACCATACCGACAAGCGCCATGGTGACGAGCACGATCATGGGAGGGGCCGTGGGCATGGTTAACGCCGCAATCGCCGCGAGCAGTCCCCCGATCACCACCGCGCCCTCTCCTCCGATGGTGATGAGTCCGAGGTAACCCGGCAGTGCGGTACAGAGGGCCGTCAGCATCAGCGGCGCGGCCCGTATCAGCGTATTCTGCCACGAAAACAGGGTGCCAAAGGCCGCTCGATACATTGTCTGATACACCTCGAACGGGTTCGCTCCAGCGGCGGCCACAAAGGCTCCAAACAACACCATCGAGACGGAAAGAGACCCGACGATGATAAGGAACGGTTCCAGGGCTCTGTGGAGACTCTTCGGCACCTTCATCCTCACGACTTGGTGGAACCGATGACTCCTTCCACCAGCCAATCCATGCTTTCCAGCCAAATATCTGTCTGGACGTGTTCCTTGCCGGCCGCAATGACGACACGGCCTGTATTGTCCTTGATCGGGCCTTTGTACACGACCATCTCCCCACTCATGAATTTTGCTTTGGCCGCGTCGGCTTGCTTGCGAACGGCTTCAGTGACTACCTCGTTGTAAGCCGATACCCTCACGAGCCCTTCCTTGAAGCCACCGCGCACCAGGTTGGGGACTTTCTGGCCTTTTCGAATCATCTCGGCGTAATCCATATAGACCTTGGCCCAATTCCATTCAGCTCCGGTGAGGTATCCGCGGGGAGCCAGCTTGGCCTGGTTGCAGTGGTAACCCGTGCAGGAGATGCCCCGCGCTTCGCAGGTGGTCATGACGACCTTGGGACTGTCGACATGGCAGGTGATGACGTCGATCCCTTGATCGACCAAGCTGTTGGTCGCCTCCGCCTCACGGACCGGCAAGGACCAGTCCCCCGTAAAAATCACGTTGGTCGTGCAGTTCGGTCTGACGCTCCTGGCGCCGAGTGTATAATTGTTGATGTTGCGCAGCACCTGGGGGATCGGCTTGGCCGCCACGAATCCCAACTTCCCGCTCTTGCTCATGCCCCCGGCCACGATGCCGGCCACATATTGCGCTTCATCGATGTAGCCGAAGTAGCTCCCGACGTTCTTGGGATGTTTGCCTGCCTGGTAGAGGCCCCCGCAATGGAGAAAGAGAACGTTGGGGTGCTGGGGTGCCACCTTGAGAATGTGGGGATCGAAATAGCCGAAGGAGGTGGGGAAGAGGACCTGCGCTCCGGACTGCTTGATCATGCTCTCCATGGTCTTTTGGACCTCGACGGTCTCCGGGACTTTCTCTTCGTCGAAGGCTTTCACCCAGTCAAGTTTGGCGACCGCGGATTTGCCTTCAAAGTGCGCCTGATTGTACCCGTAGTCATCTCGCGGCCCCACGAAGATGAACCCCATCGTGACCTTGTCCGATGCGCCCCAGGCTTCTCCGACCCAGTCCAATCTGCCCAGCATGCCCAGCGCGCCGGCCGCCGCAGTTCCTTGCAAAAGCTGGCGTCTTGTCAGTTTACGTGATGCAGCCATATGTCCTCCTTAATTGTGAGACGTGAACGGTGGTATACCTTCCCGCACGATGACCGTTCCGGTTTCACCGGCGAGGGCGCGACCGATATTCTCAGGATTGGTGATCAACCCTGTCTGCCCACCTCCTTCCAAAAATTCGATCACAGCTTGAATCTTCGGCCCCATGCTACCCTTGTCGAATTGATTGTCCGCAAAGTGTTTCCTCGCTTCAGCCACCGTCATGCGATCCAGCCATTGCTGGTTGGGCTTGTTGAAATTGAGAGCCACCTTCTCCACGCCGGTCGAGACCATCAACAGATCGGCGCCGACGCCCCGGGCCAGCAGGCTTGAGGCCAGGTCTTTATCGATGACGGCCTCCACGCCGGTCAAGTTACCGTCGTCGTCCTCCACTACGGGGATCCCGCCGCCCCCACAGGCAATGACCACAAATCCCGAGTGGGCCAACTCCTTGATCGCTGCAAGTTCGATGATGGTCTGCGGCAAGGGCGACGGAACCACCCGCCGCCACCCGCGACCGGCGTCTTCCTTGACAATCCAGCCCTGTCGGCGCGCAAGCCGTTGCGCAGTCTGTTCGTCCATGTGAGAACCGATGGGCTTGGACGGATCGGCAAATGCCGGGTCTTTGCGGTCGACCAGGGTCTGGGTAATGATGGCCACAGCCTTCCGATCAATCCGGCGCTTGCGGAATTCATTATACAGGGCCTTGAGGAACATGTAGCCGATGCCTCCCTGCAAATCAGCATCGGCATAATCCATCGGCACGGGAGGGACCTCCTCCAACGCCAACTCAGAGCGGCGCAGGATGAAGCCGACTTGAGGGCCAGTCCCATGGGTCATCACCACATTCCACCCGGCTGCGATCATCTCGACAATGTGGTGAGCGGTGATGGCCGCTTGACGACTTTGATCAGGAATCGATTCATGATTCTTGTCCCGGATCAATGAGTTGCCTCCGACCGCCACGACGGCAAGTTTGTTAGCGGTTTTCACCGGGGAGATCCTCCGGGTTCACTGACTGCTGGCCACTACGTTCGCCAGCGCGGACACCGCTTGCGTGAAACAGGCCAGAGGCGCATGCGTAATACCGGCCCCGATCTGTCCGACTCCGGCTTCACGGTGGGCAATGCCCGTATTGATGATCGGTTGAATACCGGTATCGACGACCTTTCGGATGTCGATACCGGCTGGTGAGCCGGCAAAATTCATCGAAGGCAACGTGAATGCGTTATTGCGACCGAGCGTAATATGGGTCATCGCCGTCGTATTGTCTATCGCATCCTGTGGTGTGCCGCCGATGAACTTGACGATCGCTGGGGAGGCGGCCATGGCGAAGCCACCCACACCGGCTGTCTCGGTGATCGCGCTATCCCCCAGATCGGGCGCGGCGTCCGCGACGGTGTAACCGGGGAAGAAGAGTCCGTCGACGACCGGCGTCTGCGTGGTAAACCACTGCCTCCCCGTGCCGCTGACCCGGATGCCGAATTCAATGCCGTTGCGGGCCATGGCCGTGACCATGCTGCTGCCTGGAACATCGTGGGCGGCATCGAGCATGGCCTTGCAGGCGGCCATGGAAAGATTTAGGAAGAAGTGGTCGTTGCCGGCGATAAAGTCAACGACGGCGGCGATGTCGGCGGAGGGGGTGCGCGTCTTCAGTAACGCCGAAATCAGGCGCTTCAGGAATAGGGAGGACGCCGCGACATTGCGATTGTGCACCTCGTCACCCATATTCAGAGCCTGCGCCATCAAGGTCTTGAGCTCAAGCCCGCCCAGAGTCTCGACTCCGGCTCGCAGCGCCGGCGCGAGCACCTGTCCCATCCATTTGAGGCGGGTAATCACTTCCGGGCTGTTGGCGCCGAACCGGAGCGCCTTGCCGATGCCTTCGTTGAAGTTGCTGAACGCCTGATTGCCATGGGTGGTATTGACCACCACCCAGACGGGCATGGACGGGCTGATGGCGCCGGCCATCGGACCGACGGCGCTGTGATGGTGGCAAGGTTCAAAGACAATTTCTCCTCGGGAGGCCAGGGCCTCAGCCTTGGAGGTGTCCTGCGCCCATCCTTCATAGAGGATGGCGCCGATAATGGCCCCCTTCATGGGGCCGCACATGTTCTCCCAGGCGATGGGGGGACCACTGTGTAAGATCATACGCTCCGCCATGCTGGGGAGTACCTGCCCGGCGATGCCGACTCCCCTCAGAACGGGCAGGGCTGACTGGTAAGCGTCGAAGGCTGTTCGGTTGGCTGTCTCGACGGCCGGCAGATTTACCAGCTGGGCCAAGGCGCGGCCGACTTCTTGATGCCCCTGCGCGGGCGGGGCCCATTCTATCTGGAGAGCCGAGCCGCCCGCGCTGGTGATCGAATCGGCGAAGGAGGACAGGCCGACGTTCAACACCTGCAATTTCTCCTGAAATAAGGCCTGTATCACGACCGTCCCCCGACGACGCCTGCTTCCAATACCACGCTGGTCGCCATACGCACCGCCTGGGCGTTGCTCTCTGCGAGGATCACTCCGGCCTCCCGGAGGGCAGCTTCCTGCCGGGAGAGATTCTGAGGATCCGCTGCCGTGCCGCAGACAAACCCGACGATGGCCAGATTCTTCCCTGCCTTGCCTGCAAGATCCCGCGCTTTTTGAATGACCGGTACCATTTCACCGGCCGGATCCGGATGAGATCCATAGCCGAGGACCACGTCCAGCAGGATCACCGCCACTTCGGGATCGCCTGCTTCTTTGATAAGGCGTTCATTTCTCAGTCGGTGATCGATCATGGGATGAGGACGTCCCCGCGTAAATAGATCGTCGCCCAGATCGATGACCGTATGGTCCCGGCTGGTCCAGACATCGCTCAGGCGGTCTCCGGGCTCTACCGGGGTGTTGGAATAGACCTGTCCCAGCTCTTTTTTCAGCAGGAGCGAGGCTTCGTAACAAAACGTGCCCCCGCTGTACAGACCGCGAATGTATCGCTGTTCCGGAGCAAGAGGCGACGTGAAGGAGAACGGCGGGCGTGTCGGGCCGCCGTCCCCGGGCTTCCTGCCGTTTGCGAGCGCGACTGCCGCTGCCGCGGCGTCCTCGAGGGTGACGGCTGCGAACACATTCGCGCGCCTGACGCGCGCAGGATCGGTGCCGAGAAAGTTCACCACCACCGGTTTCCCTGCGCCATCTGCGGCTTCCAGCACTCGTCCGGCGACTTCCGGTGACGGAGGCTTGGAGATGAGCACGATGACCGAGGTGGACTGATCGGCGGCCAGAGCCTTCAGCCCCTGGAGCATGGAAATGCCGCCCACGTCCCGATGCAAGTCATGCCCGCCGGTTCCGATCGCCTGCGAAATGCCGCTTCCCCATCGATCGATCAGGCACGTCACTTGTTGTAACCCGGTGCCGGACGCACCCACGACGCCGATCACCCCGCGTCTCACGACATTGGCGAAGGCAAGCGGGATTCCATTGATGATGGCGGTTCCGCAATCCGGTCCCATCACGATGAGGTCGCGGGCCTGCGCGAAACGTTTGAGCGCGATCTCGTCCTTCAACTCGACATTGTCGCTGAACAGCATCACGTTGAGACCGAGGCGCAGTGCCTTGAACGCCTCGGCCGCCGCATACTCGCCGGGCGTGGAGATCAATGCGAGATTCGCTCCGACCATGCTCCCAAGCCCCATTTCTATGCTTCGGGGATGGATACCGCACGAATTCCCGTTGCCGGACGACGAAGGAGGAGGTTGCTTGAGCGCCGACTCCGCCGCGGCAAGCGCCGCGTCGAGCGCGTCGGCGTCTCCCTGAAGCGCAATCAGCAGGTCGTTGGGAGAGGCTTCCACCGGTTCAGTCAACAAGCCGGCTTCCTGGAGCAGGCCAACGTTGTTTGCGGAGGCCATGATAGCCGAGGCCTGTTCTACGCCGGGCAGCTTGGCAAACGTGGAAGAGAGCTGCATCAGCGAGACTGAATCACGATAGAAATTGCGGATTACTTTGCTCGCTCTGGCCATATACACGGCCTCCGCATTGACCCAGTTGCTCGGTCGGCTGGTGGCGTTCAACGTCAGGCGGGTGTACAACACCCCGCAGATGGCTTACCAGTCGAACATCAAATCCTGCAACGTCATGCCTCGTCTGGCATGATGGTGCGAACCGTCAAAAGAACGTTTCACCTTTTGAGTCCTGGGATGTTGAGTCTGGTATTTCCAGGGCGCCCACTTGAACACAAAATTGTATACATAGTCAAGAGTAAACTATGCGTCGAGTCCTGTGCCTAGACAATTGAACACCATCCCGGGCGCCGCCCAGCCGAGACAACCGAGCAAGAGTCCCAGGACGCCATCGGTCCCTGAGGTGTGGCCCATGGACAGGGCCGTCCGCGTTGCCGCCCGGATCCTTCCCGGGTCCCGTGCGTAGGCCAGCTGCTGGGCCAGCGTCGCGATCGGTTCAGAAACGTTGCCCCTGGCCGCGGAGTTCAGATAAGCACCGCTGATCGCATTGGTGGTTCCTGCGGCTGTGGAGAGCCAGGCTCCCATCGCTGTCAGGAAGCTCACGCGCGATGAATCGCCGCCCGCGGTACTCCACAAGCCGGCCAGGTAGCCTACGAGGAAATCGTCGCCCGAAGGAGTCAGGCCTGGGCCCAGCCCGATCACCAGGCTCATCGCGGTGACGGCGTCCTCGAGCCGGAGGGAGCGTGTGGCATCCAGAAGGGCCGCAACGGCCTGGCCCACCCGTTGACCGAGTATCGTCCTGGTGAGCGGGAGGCGAGCCGCCGACGCCGCGTCCGAGGGAGCCTCCATCATGGCTGAAAATCCGTCACTGCACCGATATGTTTCCAGTTCGAGCCAGGCAGTGACCCAGGCGCGAGCCCTGTGGGGCCGTCGGAGATCGACCTGCAACGCCGTGAGGTCGATATGCCAGCGGCTCGCGGTTCGCAGATCAATGGCCAGGTCAGCACCGCCCATCCGAAGAATGCCTCCCCGGCAGGCAACCGGCTGCCCCACCCTGGCCCGATCCAGGAAGGCGAGCAAAGGGGGGTCGTACACGCGAATTCCCTGCGGAACGTTTGCCTTCTCGGACGGGAGGAGGGTCAGCAGAGCGTTGTGTTCGATGCGGAGATTGCACGCCTGTCGGAACAGGCTGTGAACCGTTCCGTTAAAGCAGTGGGTCGGCACCTCAACGCCGACGGAAAGGGCAGAAAGGGGCATGGGGAGCGCTCTGTATGGCAGGCGACAGGTACCGGACCTGCCCCAGGGTCAATGAAGTAACCACCGTCAGTTCGCAAACAGAATACCCGGAATACCCTGAGGACGCGAAGATGCACGTGGCGATCGGTCAGGTCCTACAAGGAGTAGGCCCTCGCCAATGCATCCTTGATCGCGGTATGGACATTGTCCCGTCCCTCTTCGATATTCCGTTGCATGGCCTTGCGCGCGCCCGCTACATCCCTGGCGGCGATACGTTTCAGGATTTCCAGATGCTGGCGGCACGTGCTCTCCACCCGATGTGCCTTGCCGAAATCGATCATGCGAAACAGCATCAACCGCTCATTGATCGCACGAAGTTGCCGTACCAGAGACTTGTTCCCAACCGTATGTGCGAGGGTTTCGTGAAACTGAGTATCCAGCCGAGCAAGCTCTTCATCCTTCTTGGAAGACCCGTCCAGCAGAGCAGTCCAGGTTCGTTTGAGTGCACTGATCTCACCATTATCCGGCGCGCCTTGTCGCGCCAGACTTCCGACGACGAAGAGTTCCAGCGCCAGGCGGACCTCATAGAGTTCTTCAATCTCGCGAAGGTTGTATTGTTTGACGGCGTAGCCCCGATTGGGCATTTTCTTGACGAACCCATCCGTCGCCAATATCCGGAGCGCCTCCCGCACCGGACTGCGGCTGACGCCGAATTTCTCGCAGAGTTCTGCCTCGGTCAGCCGGTGTTCAGGCGGATATCGCCAGTGAAGGATCTGCTCTTTCAGCGTCGCAACGATGGTTGCGCTCAGGTTCGATGTCTCTTTGTCCCCAATCCGATCGACCATAAGTTGCACTGCACCCGACTTCAGGTGGATCCTGCTCATGCGCGACCCGAGGCCGCTGAGATCGATGGATGAGTTTCACCCGATCAGCTGCCCATGCCGAACTGACAATTGGTTGGGTTGGTCACGAATTGTGGTTCGGAGGGCGGCCATTATTGTATACACTATCGCGTACGATGTCCAATGCCCCTTCGCGCGAAGTTTCGCGGTCTCGGCTTGGTGCCGTTCCGAGGGTCTGTAGTTGTTCGCGTGTGCAGACGGCTTGTAGGGCCGACGAGTCGGCAATCAGCGGGGTTGGTGAGAGGAGCGCGACAAGCGAGACTCGGAGATTTCCACGTCCAGCCTCTCACGCCGGCTTCGCGCGTCTCGCCTACCAGTAGGGCCAAGGCCGCCAATAGGGAGACCAGTAGGGGCCCCAATAGAGGGACGGGCCGATGTAGGGGCGGGTCCGGGAATACGCGTCCTCGTCTCTTGGCCAGACGCGGAGGTTCTTGATCTCTACGATGACGCTTGTATATTCCGTTTCATCGAGAGGCATTGTCACCGAACCGATAACTTCTCCGGTGACGGTGACGAAGGTGCCGGCCGGTACGGTGGCCGGATCGAGGAACGCTTTCTGTATGGCGAGGAAGCGGCCTTGCGATTTGCTCAGGTCGAAAGATGGTTGGAGCGATGAGGTGAGAGGCAGCTGGAGGATTTCGATTCTGGTCTCCTCCTTCAATCGTCGCGCTCCCAGGACCTTGCCTCCGAATGTGACAGCTTGCCCACTGTGGGCATCCGGGGCCGCTTTCACTTGAGCGAAAGCTACCTGATTCGCGCCAGAGGGGCCGGTTCCATCTTGTGAATCGGACAACACGCAACCGGTCGCGAGCAACCATGCCAACACGACGAGCGCATATGGTGACTTGCCCATGACAAAATTATAACAGAGGCCAGAGCCATGCCTCATCCGATATAATCGTCTTCGGGCAACTACCTGTGAAAGGAGTGCGAAATGAATCCTCGGAGAAGGTTTTGCTGGCCGCCGATCGCCCTGATTGCGGGGGCGGTGTGCCTCCTCAGTCTGCCCTCCAGTGCGGAGGCGGCACAGCCAGAATTGAAGGGTAAATTCGAGTTGCTGAAGGATGAACCGTCGCTGCATCAACCGGGTAAGGTGAAAGTGATCGAGTTCGCCGACTTCTATTGCCCGCACTGTCACCACTTCGAAGAGACGGGCCTGCCGTTGCTCGTGAAAGAGTTCGGCAACAAAGTGGAAATCACGATGGTCGGGTTTCCCGTCATTCCCGGAAAACTCCCCACGGCGTTCGACATGTATGAGCAGGCCAAGGTGATGGGGAAGGGGAATGAAATGAAAGCGCTCTTGTTCCGTACGATCCATAAGGACAAGGTCGACGGTGTGCTGGATCGCTCGATCAGTTCGCTGTTAATCAAGGAAGTCGGTTTGGATGCGAAGGCGTTCGAGGCCGGTATGGCGAGCGGGAAGCCGGCGAAGGCGTTTGAAGACGGCCGAAGGTGGGGGAAGCGGATCAAGGTGTCCTCCACTCCATCGATCCTGCTGGACGGCAATATCAAGGTGGATGGCGTGAACATGACCCCCGACAATGTCATCACGATTATTCGGAGCATCCTGGAGAATGACGCAAAGCGATGAGCGAGTTTTGGGTGGTGAATGTTGAGTGTTGAGGTAGGTGAGTTCAAAAACTAAGAATTCAACACTGATAATTCAAAATTCATCTTCTGAGGTGAGATGGCGATTGATCCCATTTGCGGCATGACCGTCGATCCTGCCACTGCAGCCGGCCGCCATGACTATCGGGGTCGGACCTACTATTTCTGCGCCGACTCCTGCCTCAACAAGTTCAAAGCCGATCTTGAAAGAGCGTTGCAGCCCGCGGCAACCGGTCTGATTCCCCTGGAAAAGAAGAAGCCGCTCCCTATGATGATGCCGGCATCGCAGGGGGAGATCGACCCTGTCTGCGGCATGACCGTTCATCCGTCCAGCGCGGCCGGCTCGCATGAGTACAGGGGAAAGACCTACTACTTCTGCGCCGCGAGCTGTCTCGCAAAGTTTCGTGCCAACCCTGACTATTACCTGACCCCCCCCGAGCAGAGGGCTACACGCGTGGCGCCGGTTCCGGCTGGCGGGGCAGTCGAGTACGTATGCCCGATGGACCCGGAGGTCCTGGAGATTAAACCAGGGGCCTGCCGGATCTGTGGAATGGCCCTCGAACCAAAGATCGTGTCAGCGGAGGATGTCGGCAACCCGGAGCTTGAGGACATGAGCCGACGTTTCTGGCTTTGTCTGGGACCGGCGGCACTAGCGATGGTTTTCGCCATGTCCGACATGATTCCCGGCATGCCGCTCCACCATCGTTTTGGGGGGACGATGCTCAATTGGGGGCAGTTGCTGCTTGCCACGCCGGTGGTGCTCTGGGGTGGTGCCCCATTCTTCCAGCGGGGTTGGGCGTCAGTCGTCAAAAGGGCGCCGAACATGTTTACGCTGATCGCAATCGGGACGGGAGCCGCCTATGGGTACAGCGTAATCGCAACTTTGATTCCGGGATTGTTGCCCGCGTCGTTCCATAGAACAGATGGAACGGTGGCAGTCTACTTCGAAGCGGCCGCCATCATTACATTGCTCGTTCTACTGGGGCAGGTGCTCGAGTTACGCGCGCGCAGCCAGACCAGTGCCGCCATCAAAGCCCTCTTGAGGCTGGCCCCGTCCACGGCGAGGCGTGTCGGTGCCGATGGGAGAGAGGAAGATGTTCCGCTCGAGCAGGCGCATGTCGGTGACCGGTTGCGGGTGAGACCAGGTGAACGTGTGCCGGTGGACGGACTGGTGGTGGACGGACACACGTCCGTTGATGAGTCGATGATCACGGGAGAATCGATTCCTGTCGCAAAAGAAGCCGGAGCGGCCGTCACGGGCGGGACCATGAACGGGACCGGTAGCATTCTCATGCAGGCCCAGCGCGTCGGCCGGGACACGCTGCTGGCCAGGATCGTGCAGATGGTCAGCGAGGCGCAGCGGAGTCGCGCGCCGATTCAGCGGGTGGCGGATGTAGCGGCGGGCTATTTTGTGCCGCTCGTCGTGGTGGTCGCCGTCCTGACAGCCTTTGCCTGGGTCGTCTGGGGGCCTGAACCGAAGTTGGCCCATGCGCTCGTGAATGCTGTTGCCGTCCTCATCATTGCCTGTCCCTGCGCACTAGGGTTGGCGACGCCCATGTCGATTATGGTGGGCACCGGTCGGGGGGCTACGGCCGGTGTGCTGGTCAAGAGAGCGGAAGCCCTCGAAGTGTTGGGCAAGGTCGATACGATTGTCTTCGATAAGACGGGAACCTTGACAGAAGGTCGTCCGACCCTGATGGCTGTTCGATGTTCCCCTCCGTGGAGCGAGTACGACCTCCTTCATTTTGCGTCTAGTCTCGAGCAGGGGAGCGAGCATCCGTTGGCCGAAGCGATTGTGGATGGCGCGGTGGACCGTGGAGTGCGGCTGGCGGGTGCCGCGCAGTTCCGGTCCATGACCGGCCGGGGGGTGTCCGGCCTGGTCGAGGGCACACCGGTCGCCGTCGGCACACTGTCTTTTCTGCGAGAAACGATCGGTGTGGCCGGCAATACGCTGGCGGTACTCGATGAGGAAGCCCAGCGACTCCGGCAGGAAGGACAGACGGTCGTCTTTGTGGCTATCGATGGAAAGGCTGGAGGCCTCTTGGGCGTGGCAGATCCGATCAAGCCATCGACCGTGGAAGCGGTTCGCCTCCTGAAGGAAGATGGACTGAGGCTGGTGATGCTGACCGGCGATCATCAACAGACCGCTCAGGCTGTAGGCAGACAATTGGGGCTTGACGAGGTGATGGCCGGGGTGTTGCCGAACCAGAAGGGTGAGATTGTGACCCGGCTGAAGGTGGAAGGCCGTACTGTGGCGATGGCCGGTGATGGAATCAACGATGCCCCGGCACTGGCCGTTGCCGACGTCGGCATCGCGATGGGGACCGGTGCGGACATCGCCATCGAGAGTGCCGGAATGACCTTGGTCAAAGGAGACCTCCGCGCATTGGTGCGAGCGCGGCGGTTGAG